>Ga0208563_1000711_pt1 | contig 26799 bp, 31 predicted proteins | sample June2015DPH_17_1_2_FD_184717 | JGI IMG/M metagenome (GOLD analysis project Ga0208563, IMG submission 184717) | Peatland microbial communities from SPRUCE experiment site at the Marcell Experimental Forest, Minnesota, USA - June2015DPH_17_150... | ecosystem: Environmental > Terrestrial > Soil >... | reverse complement strand
GCTTGAGTTCGGGCATGTCCTGCCCTACGTGTAGGTCCACATCCCTCATGGGTTGATTTTCTATTTAAGCACCAATGCGATTCATCCCACGACTGAAGCCTGTGGGCTTTCTCGCATGGTTTGGTAAAACGTGAACGCAGCGGGGGCGAACCCCTTCTTGTCAAGGTCGCGGGAACGGAGTCTACCAGGCGTTGCGTCGCTTTGCTGGAGCTCGGACAGTATGTCGAGCCAGAGGTTTCCCTTTGTCAACGATGTTCTTAGATGTTCTAGGGCCAAGCAAGATAGCCGGCCCGCTTGAAGTCAATGACCTTGCTCGTCCCTGCCAGCTTCGTGGAAGGATGTCCAGGTTTGGAGGACCGCGAATTCGCTCTGCCTAACGCTGGCAGGACCAGACATGCGCTAAATCTTCAAGGAGCGTGCTGGCCGGTGGCTACCAACCGCGCCTTTCGGATTGGGCTCGCACCTTAACGATTCCGTAGTGAACTGCGCAACTGATGCAGTAGTATCGAACGGTGGTCGGAGACGCAATGTATGCCCCCGCTGCCCTGAGTTCGCGGGCGAGTGTTGGTTCGACGAGCGACATCCTAGTTGTCACCTTCTTCGCCTTGTCCCTTGGGACGGCAGATCCGCAGTTGCTGCAGTATATCGTACTGCTCCTTCCTTTTCCTCCCTTCGAGCGTCCTCGACTTTTCCTCTTCTTTGTCAAACCTGGTTGGCTACCAGCTTGCCTGTTCCTCTTTAAACCTATGGTGGGTATTTGATTCCTGCCCTCCCCGAAGAAGGGATGTAGGACGGAGTAGTCTTCATAAGAGAAGCCTCTCAGAGGCATGCGTCTCATGAGAGTCATCGTGGCCGGGTTCATCACAATCGATTCAATACAGCTTCCCGTCCGCCAGGTCACATCGGTCGGCGGTCCCCCATGCTATGCCGGGCTGATCTGTTCAAGGTTCGGACTCGAAGTCACCGCGCTTACGAAGGTCGGTACCGATTTCCCGGACGAACAGGCAGTTTGGCTGGCGAGGAACGGCATCATGTTGAAGGCGGCAGACAGGAGCATGACGAAGCCCACGACTAGGTTCCGGATTGTCAATTCTGGAGGCAACAGGTCACTCTCCCTGGTCAGCAGGTGCGAGGACATTTCGGCCTCGCAGATACCTCCGGGCGTAAGGTTCGACGCGTCTCTTATCAGCCCGATCGCGGGAGAGGTATCCTCGTCGGTGCTCACAGAGATTTCCGCGAGGTCCGACTTCACCTTCCTCGACCCGCAGGGTTTCGTTCGGAGCTTTGCCCCTGACGGCACGGTCTCATCGGGACCGATGAAGGACAAGAGCATCATTTCCAAGGTGGACGCCCTGAAGATGGACCGGGCCGAGGCCGAGGCCGTGACTGGAAAATCAGACCCGAGAGAGGCCCTACAGAAGATCGCGTCTGTCGGCCTCAGAAAGGCCATTGTGACCCGAGGCGGTGAATCTTGCTTCGTGCTCGATGGGACGCGGATTTACGAGATCTCCGTACCGTGGTCACAGGTCGTCGACAGCACCGGAGCCGGGGACATTCTCAGCGGGGCCACGATTGGTTGGTACCTGAAGACCAGGGACTTCCTTCGCAGTGCCTGTTTTGGGATCGCTGCCTCTTCGCTCTCGCTCCACATGATCGCTCTCGCGAAAGTCGATCTTCCGATGAGCGTAGACGACAGCGCGGCGAGACTCTACTGCCTCGCGAGCCCCGTCGCGGGAATCTGAGTCGGCCTCACGGGTTCGTCAAGTCAGTATGAACTCGCGTAGTTGACGGTCATCGCGGCTTTCTCCCCGCAGGAGACGCAGACGCCCCGCGGCGGTATCTGGTCGAGGGGAATGTTCACGATCTTGCCGCCCCCTTTCTCCTTCAGCCTTTCCTCACAGCTCTGCTTTCCGCACCAGGCGACCTTCACGATTCCTCCTTTCTCCTCAATTGTCTCCTTCAGCTGCGCTAGCGAGCCGGCCTCGAAGGTGTTTGCCCTTAGGAAGTCCTTCGCCCTCTCAAGGAGGTCCTTCTGAATTGAGGTCAGCTCAGTCTCGACCTCCTTACTGAGGGTGGCGAGCGGTACGACCCTCTTCCCTCCTGTGTCCCTCCGCACAAGGACAGCCTGCCTCGACTTGAGGTCCCTCGGACCAACCTCGACTCTTAGGGGGACTCCCTTCAGTTCCCACTCGTTGAATTTCCTCCCAGGAGTGAGGTTGTCTCTGTCGTCGAGCTTGGTTCTCCACGTCCCCGAGAGCTCCAGGTAGATCTTCTCGGACTCCTTCAGGATGATAGCCTTGCTCTCGTCGTTGACGATGGGCACGATCACGACCTGAATCATCGCGAGTTTCGGAGGCACGACCGCGCCCTTGTCGTCGCTGTGGACTGCCAGCATCACCCCGATCTCTCTTGTCGAAATAGCCCAGGTGTTCTGCCAGGCGAACTGTTTCTTCCCGTCCTGGTCGATGAAGATGATTTCGAAGACCTTCGAGAACCTCTGGCCGTCCGAGTGGAAATCGGGCCCCTGTATCGCCTTGCCGTCCGGGAGCAGATGTTCCACGCTGTAGGAAGCTTCAGCTCCCGCGAATTTCTCCGAGTCCGTCTTCCTGCCCATGTAGCCAGGAAGGGCTAAGAAGTCCTCTGTGATCTTCCTGTAGATCCCGAGTATCTCGTCCCGCTCGGCGTCGGCCTCTTTTCTAGTCGCGAAGACCGTGTGCCCTTCGTTCCAAAGGAACTCCCTCGAGCGGAGGAACGGGGTTGGATGCCTGAACTCCCAGCGGACTACGTTGTTCCACTGATTGAGGCGTAGCGGCAGGTCACGCCAGGACCTGATCCAACGCGAAATCACCTCGTACATCACCGTTTCTGAGGTAGGCCTGATGGCCAGCCTCTCGTCCAAGGGCGTATCTCCAGCCTGGGTGACCCACGCGACCTCGGGCGAGAACCCCTCGACGTGCTCTGCCTCTTTCCTGAGTAAACGCTCAGGAATGAATAGGGGGAAGTAGGTGTTCAGAATTCCGATCTTCTTGAACTCGGCGTCGGTCGCCTTCTGGATGTTCTCCCAGATGGCGTATCCGGCAGGCCTGTACGCAAGGCAGCCGGAGACTGGGGTGTAATCGGCTATCTCCGCTTTCAGGATCACCTGCGTGTACCATTCGTCGAAGTTCTCGGTCTTCTTGGCGGTCATGCCTTCCTTTCCGGGTTCGGACATGTAACGCCGAGCGCCCGTCGCTTCTGCTTAAAGAAGATGCGCCCAAGATCAGCATTGAAAGATTCAGCCTGGCCAGCGGGGTCGCCCTTCTCTAGGCGCGTCTCGTTCAATCCGGGCATCCTAGGGCAGGCTCGAGATGATGATGAAGGTGCCGAGGACGAGGAAGACAATCATCGAAACGTACCTGACCCTGTGCGGGGTGAGCATCCTGCCCAGCCTATTCCCAAGGGCTGCTTCGAAGGCTGCGGCTGATACCAAACCAGTGGAGGCAGCTGAGAAGACAAGAATCGGGTTGGAGTAGCGGGCCGCCAGGACTATGGTCAGCACTTCGGTCGCATCCCCCGCCATGTCCAGCAGAGCCACGCCGGCGACTATGGTGAAGAAGGTCATCCAGCCGCCAAAGCGCCGTTCCATGCTTCGCTCTTCCTTCTCGGCGTCCCCGCGACTGTCGACTCCCCGTGCTTCCCAAAGCCCGTAGCCAATCATGACGGCACCTCCGGCCAACCTCACCCAGAGAATTGGGACAGCGGCACTAATCAGAGTCCCGACCGTCACGAAGACAGTGGTCGTGATGACAAACGCGGTGGCGCCTGCTAGGAAGACGACCGCTGCGCGGGTCTTCGCTGCCAGAGTTAGCAACAGGAAGGCGTCCTTATCTGTCAGTTCGGTCACGAACAGCGCTGCGGCTATCGTCGCGAAGGTCACCAGAAGGGAGTCGACCATCAGTGGTCACCGACGCGACTCCTCGGGGTCAAGCACTTCGCCTAGTCGCAAGCAGAGGCCCTGATGTCGAACCCTTCTTCGTCTCCATGCATCAAGCTTGGCCAGATCTGCACCTCCTAAAGCATGTCCGGAGGACTGGGAAATGCTTCCGGGATGGACGCTGTGCAAACAGCCGTGCCACGCCACAGAGCTGCTAAGTGGCGCCGCGACCCTTGCGCTGATCGGCAACCTTCCTGCTAGACATAAGGAACAAGCTGAGCCCGACTACCATGAAGACAAATGCGACGGCCAGACCAACAGTCGTGTTCCTCTTCCCGACCTCATACAAAGAAGCTGGGACAAGGAGCATTGCAACGATCCCCAGGATGGTTGGCGTCCTGACTGATACGATGTCAAAACGCGCAGCGATCAGGTAGCTGAAGAGAAGCATTACTAGAGGGAAGATTAGGTTGAATCTGCCCGTGAGGAAATCGTTCGCGGCCCCGGAGACGTTGGAAAACCCATTGGCATAAAGCGCACATACGAACGCGAGTACGAAGTATGTTGCGGCAATGGTCTGCAGCGTGCTACTTACAGCACCCAGTTTCGTGGGTCTTCCGGCAGGACTCGCAGAGGAGACCTCAAGCACGACCCCCAGCATCACGCTGAAAGTCCCCACGAGGAACAGAATCGGATTCTTGGTGACCGTCAGATAGACGGATTCGGGGAGGACTGACGAGATCCCGCCAGCCGTCCAGAGATACAGCGCATAGATACCGCTCGCCAGGAACGGGACAGCATAGAGGAGGACGGATGCGTCATCCGAGGACACCTTCTTGCTCATCGGTCGGGGGTGCGCGACCGAACAGGGCTTAAAACTGTTGCCTGGGAGCGATATGATTCCGAAAAAGACGGTCAGGAGCGGGAGGTGCTCCGCCCGAATGTCAGGTAGGCCGTATGCCCGACCATGATGTTGGAAGGCCTTGTCATCCCGACCCGGGCCTCCAGATGCCTCATGAGGATCTCCACCGTCTCGATGGAGACAAACCCTTCCTCGACCATCTTGGCCACAAGCTTCTCAGCTTGGTTGGTAGTGGGGGTGATTGCCGCCATCGGGGCCGCCGGCTTCAGGCTCTCCCTCATGCTGCTGACTACCTCCCACGGATCTCCCACGTCCAGGACCCCTGCATCCATGCCCCTTTCCTTAAAACCCAGTCTTGAGTCTCCCAATCTGAAGGTGACGAACTTTGAGAGACTCAGCTTCTCGACATTCTTCCTGGCCACTTCTTGGAAATCAGGTCTAATGTCGTAGGTGTAGACCATGCCCCCAGGCTGGACAAGGTAAGCCATCAGGGCAGTCGTCGCTCCCGTCCCTGTCCCGGTTTCGATCACTCGCGAGCCCGAGTGGATGCCGAGCTTAACCATGATTAGGCCGAGGTCTTTGGGGTAGACCACCTGAGTCTTCCTCGTAAGTTTCATGATAAGGTCTTCGATGGTCGGCTTCAGGATACTCATGGAGTCGCCCAGCGTTGTGGTTACCGTGATTCCGTACCCTCTGCCGACAAGTGAGGAGACGTCGAGGATCCCGAGATGCGTGTGGAGCTTCGGGGTATCTTTCGGCCTGATCAGCCATCTCCTCCTCCGGTCCCTGTACACAAGGATCAGAGAGTCCTCGGCAATCGTCTCGGCCTGACGCTCCGCCGCGTCGGCGTCGCCTTCCGCGAAGCCCACTCCCCTACGCCCGCCACCAGTCGTACCTGAGGAACTCGACTGTCTTCTTGCCGCGGTCAGGGATGGCTATGATGAACTGTTTGCGCACGGTGGTAGCGAGCCTCCCGGACCTGACCATCGAGGTCGCAGTCATGGTCGAGCCAGGCCCCATCACCTGGACGATGTAGGGAGCATGGTCAATCCCGGGCCCGTGCTCGTAGACCGCAAAGTCTGAGCCGAACTTGATACCAGGGGTCACAACGTAGCCCGCCTCCCTCAACTTCTTGTATACCATGAACTTCTCGCTGAATTCTGAGTACGAGGACTCGCAGACCTCCTGGAGTTGCTTCGGGGACAACTCCCTGCCTGACTGGTCTTCTATGGTGATCGCCTTCTTCATCATCAGGTGGTAGGCTTCCATTAGGTCGAGGACCAGGGGTGCGTTGAACTCGAAATCCTTCGGCTTTGGTATGCCGAGCGGCTTCCCGTAGTACCCGTCCTTGAAGAGGCGCCTTGATGCTTCAATGTCCCAGACCACAACCCTGTTCTCGAAGAGCCTGCCCCTCGCCTTCTGTCTGGGCATGACTAGATTCCTAGCGCTAGAATTGTGCTCGCGTCTGCGGCGCCCAGCACGGCGTCCGCACAATCTTCAATCGATTCGAGGACCTCCTTGACTGCGATCAGTTCCCTGACATTCGTCGCGGTCCTCATCGTCATGGCGACATACACTCTGTACTTCGAGTCAATCGAACTCTCAATCTGCTGAACCTGTGCGGCCATCTGGATCGACTGTTCTGAGTTTATGGAAAGAGCTCTGACGCTTTCGTTGAGTTTAGAGATGCTGTCGACCAAAAGCCCGAGCAGCTCGGTAATTGCCTCGCGATACTTCTTGTTCTTGGCCGATGTCCGCGGGAGTTGCGACATCCTGAATGCAACGCCGTTTATGTGCCCAAAAATGTCCTCCACCGAGAAGGCGGCCCTGAGCATGTCCTCTCGGTTCACGAGCAATGTCCCCACCTGAGAGAGTTCCCTGATCAAGGCACTCCTGAGCGTCACCACGTCCTCTTCCGCCTTCTTGACCTTCTCGAGAGCCGAGGCGACCTGCATCTTGTCTCCCTTTGTGAGAGAGGCGTATTCGTCAAGGAGGACCCTCGTCGCGTCCAAGACCCTCCTCATCTCGTCCTGGAGAACCACCACAGTACGCCGTCTGGCTTGGATTTCGTTTTCTGGACCAGACATGAAAAGCGCTCGCTTCAAGCCTTGAGAGAGTGTGGATATAAGACTGGGCCTTCGTCTGTGAGGCTACGGACCGCCGTCCAACCGACCGTGGCGCTACTTGCCCGCGTCCTTCACGTAGTCTCTAAGCGGTGAAATCAGGTTGGTGAACTCCATCGGGAACTCTCGCAGAAATGTTATAAGGTTCCAGTCCCGCCACCGTGCGCATGAATCCGCCCCCAAGGGTGGCGCCGTACGTCAAGCTGAGAAGGCCTAACCCGAAGCACGTCGTGAACGAAGCCGAGAGGGACGCCCTGTTCACCAAGGAGTCGATCAAGGCTTGGCTCCGCGGGATCTCCCCCGACTCTCATGCGAAGATCGTGAACATTCTCCACCGCTTCCTGATGTACAGGGAGAAGCAAGGGCTTGAATCGGACCCCGACAAGGTGATCCAACAGGTCAGAAAGGGAACCAATGAGACGCGGATCGAGCACCTGAAGGCCGCGAAGGACTGGCTCGAAGATCAGGACGAAATGGGGTACGCGAACGTGGCTTCGAGGCTCGCGTACTTCAAGGCGATCAAGTCCTTCTATCGGCACAACCTCGTGGATCTCCCCATGGGCAAGCTCGACCTCAGGGCCTCGATCGAGGAAGAGGTCGAGGTCACGGCCGAGCCCTCGGCCACTGAGTTCCTTAAGCTCGTGAAGCGGGTGCTGGAAGCTGGGAAGCTGGGGGCGAGGAACCGCGCCTTGCTGCTGGTGAAGCTACAGTCCTTCTGCGACAACAAGGTGCTGTGCAACGTGTTCAACTACGTGGCGTACCCCCAGCTAGTCAAGCACTTCGGGACCGACGACTTCCGATCGTGGGACCCAACGAAGGTCCCAGTCAGGATCGACCTTGTCCGACCGAAGAACCATTACAGGTACTTCACTTTCTTGGATCGGGACGCGATCGCGGCCCTGAAGGACTGGCTTCAGGCGAGAGAAAGGTTGTTCGGGAAGATCAGGGTGCACGGGTCCACCAACCCCAAGCTGCTTCCGCGCAGCGATCCGATCTTCGTCGCTCGGTTCAAGGAAGTCAGGCCCCTCTCCCCTTGGTACATCTCGACCATGCTGAACAGGGTCGCGCACAGGGCGGGGGTGAACGAGACGCCGATCGACGATCTCCCCAAGGACAAGCGGGCGAAGAGAAGGTACGCCTTCCACGGGCACGAGGTCCGCGACACGGCGATCACCTTGGCGCGAAGGGTCAGGGCCGACAAGGACGTGATCGAGTTCTTCTGCGGCCACAAGATCGACGCGCTGGGCTACGACAAGTCCGCGAGAGACGTTCCCGACCTCTTCAGGGAAGAGTATCGAAAGCTCGCCCCGTACCTGAACGTGGTCAGCGGCAAGGAAGAGGAGCTTCGGATCACCTACGAACAGCGCCTTCAGTCAGAGTTGAGGAAGCACAACGCGGAACTTGAAGAAAGGGTTCGGACGCTCGAAGATGAACGGACGGCCATGATCAAGGCCGACCAGTTGAGGGTGGACCAGATCGAAGATCTGGTGAACAAGGCAATCGCTGCAAGGCTTGCACAGTTGAAGGCCAAGTCCAGAAAGTAACCGAACACAACCCCCCCATGGCGAAAACGGGCCTTCTCTGACACCTCTAAAGAGGAGACGGAAGCTGGGGGTCACGGGGCCCGAATCCCCTCAGAAGGAAATACCCCTATGGCGAAAGGACGCGCTTGTTCAGTTCATTGATCAGGTTCCGTAGGACCCTCTTCGACTTCGGATCTTGTTGCAAGAACTTGGACCACCTGATCAGCTGCGCGTTTCTGAGGAACCCCGTTCTCCGTAGGATCTCGTCGGTTTCTTCCTTGTGCCGCCCGTCGATCAGAAGTTCGAGAAGTCTTAGATCGATTGCGATTTGCTGGGTGATCAAGCTGCGGATCACAGGTTCGGGGTTATGGACCCTGAAGTTTTTCATCTGAATTCGCATGGCGTCCCTGAATACGCCCCGCATGGTCCGCGATCCTGTTGGAAACCAATACGGCTTGGCGGGGACCCACCGAGGCTTTCCGTCGTCAGTGACCCTTTGTAGCTTCCCACGCTTCACCAGTTCGTCAAGATAGGGTTTGATCAGGGACGGCGAGAGGTCCAGCGTCTTGGAATCTCCCTTCTTCAGCTCTCCCTTCCAGATCTTGTACCAATTCGGACCATTGTCATTCTCCTTGGCGTAAAGATCAATCCAGTCGTACAGTTTTCTCAGCCCCGCCTCGTGCCATTCTTGTTGCTTGGTGTACAAGTCCTGTAGTGCTTGTAGTGGTTGATTATAACCCTGCCTACGCCATGCTGGCACCGTGGAGAGCGTCCAAATCGCGACGGTCAAGTGCGGAAAGTGCGGGTGGAAGTGGGCCCCGAACGTCCCCCGCCCCCGACGGTGCCCCCGTTGCGGGTCCTACGCGTGGTTCGAGAAGAAGGGATCTTCTTGAAGATAGACCGCCACACGGAAGATCCTGTAATCGTTGCGCTGAAGCGCCTTCGTGATCAACTGACCGAGTGGCGGGCAGATCTCGACAAAGTCGTCGGATCCGAGCCGATCGACGTTAGAAGAGCCGAGCCTGATCCAGATGGGCGCAGTTGAGATCAGAGTCGTAGCTGAACGCCCCGAAGACGTTCAGGCCGCGCTTGAAGCAATCAAGACAATCTTCCCTGACAGCCTGATATCAGAAATCAAGTCGAACGACAAGAGGACAGGCTTTCGCGGGTATCTCTCGACGGTGATCCAACACTGAGCCGTGACCAGCATCAGAAATTCACCTTCCGAATCACGGGCCCTTCCGAAGAGGGCGTGGATCAAGTCTTCTCGAAGCTGAGGGCCGTGTTCCCCGATCTTACATGGAGTCCGATCTACCCCAACGAAAGGATCGATCCGAAGCGGCCATACGAGAAGTTTCGAGCTTACGCTACGCTCGAACTCATGGGAGAGAGCTGACTGTGATGAGATCAGAGGCTACCGAGAAGATCATCACCCCGCGAGAAGTGGCGTCAGAGATTACCGAGCTGTACGAATTCCTGACCCCGCGAGAATCAGGGGAGATCCTTGTCAAGATAGAAGGCGTATTCCACGACGGGATTGCAGAAGCAATCATCGAGTCCGAAGTCGAGATAGCGGTCCCCGACGCGACGAACCAATTCTGTAACGAAGTGATCGGGCACGTTCGACGGCAAACCTACACCCCGATCACCGACTTCGACCCCGACCTCAACATTCTCAACCTTCGAAACGGGCTGTATCACTTTGACACTGGGGAGCTGACGGCCCATGATCCGCTGTACTATTCTCGGATCCAGCTTCCGATCAAGTTCGACCCCACGGCGACTTGTCCGAAGGTGTGGGCCTTCCTTCGCAAGGTCCTTCCCGCCGAGGACAGTCGGTTGGCCGTCCTTGAAGACGCGGCTACGACCCTGATCCGAGACACACGGTTCCAGAAGGCCTTCATGTACGTCGGAAGCGGCGCGAACGGAAAGACGACTTGGCTTCTTGTCCTGAACGCCCTTCTGGGCAGGGACAACGTGACGAACGAATCGATTCACGACTTGGGCATGTCGAGGTTCGGGGCTGGGAACATCGAAGGGAAGCTGGCCGTGATGTACCCAGATATCGCGGCCTCTGAGATCACTCTGACAGGGAAGCTGAAGGCGATAATCAGCGGCGACCGTATTTCGGTCGAGAGGAAGGGCGTCCAAGGATACCCGATCGACCCGTTCGCCAAGCTGTTCTATTCGGCCAACGCGCTTCCAGAAGTGAACGACAACTCGGACGCGTGGTTTCGCCGCTGGCGGATCACCGAATGGAGCGTGCAGATCGAATCACATGAAAGGAATCCGACGATCCTCAGGGAACTCACCACGGACCGAGAACTGGCTGGACTGTTCAACGTCCTTGCTGGGTTCGCTCGCCGCATGATGGTCACGGGGAAATTCTCGTACGAAGCCTCGATCCCACAGCTTCGGACCGAATGGGGCGACAGGGCCAACGTGATCCAGTCGTTCATTACAACGTGCCTTGTGAGAGGGGAGAGCGAATCCGTCGAGTCCTCGGAACTGTACGCGGCGTACGTCAAATTCTGCGAAGATCGGAACTTCACGGCGCGCCTTCAAACGGGGTTCATGGGTGATCTGAAGTCCAAGGTGGCGATCAGAATCGACGATCGGAAGCCACACGGCAAGGGGACCAAGTCCGTTCGATTCTGGGTGGGGATCGGATTGAGGGAAGGAAGGCGGCCGTCAGGACAGGCTCAAACTGAGTTGGGGGCTGAAGGTTCCGACGGTTCCGAGGGTTCCGAGGGTGATATATCCCGTCATACAGAAAGTAGTAGTACAATAGAGCCAGATATGGGGGGGTCGGAACCGTCGGAACCCTCGGAACTCGGCCCTTCCGACGTGGCTCTGAGGACCTTCAAGGCTTCGAATCTTTTCTCCCGTCGATCATGGCCCGACTGGACCCACGACAGCGACAAGACAGAGCCCCCACCTTCCCCTTCCAAGCCGACCCCTTCGGTGCTGTACTTCTGTAAGAAGTGCGGCGCGGGCGGGTACGCAAGTCCCGACTCGAAAGTGTGGAAGGGCCATGGGGAGCTGACGGGTCACACAGAGCTTGAAGCAAAGGAGATCGCACCTTGACCGACGGCGAGGCGCTTGAGATTCAGGTCGCAATCGACTGGGCGAAGTGGAGAACGACCGACTTCTGGGTGGAATCTCAGTCGGCCTTCAGGACCAACTCGGACGGGATCGAGTGGACGCGCCTCAGTCCGCTTGTCAGGGCGATCCGTCGGGCTGGGAACGGCGGATTCTACTGGAAAGGGTACACCTACACGCTGTACGGACCGAACGACAAGCTGATCAGGAGAGTGCCGTCGAGCCCGTGAGCTGGGTCCTTCGACGCATCTTCAAGCGATCGAACCCCGATCGTGAACCACAGGGACCTGAACCCCCCACCGAACCAGCGCCCTCATTCCCTCTTCCCCAAGGCGTACTCTGCCGCTGCGGACAGCGCTTTCCCTCCGAACTCGCCTTCGCGCAGCACGTCCAGCTTCTGCACTTCTCGCCATGGCCCGATACTTGGAGAACGACACCTTGATCGAAGAATGTAGGATCTCGAAGGTTGCGCGGAACGGCGTCAATGGCGTCAGGACTTCGATACCCTTCTCGGTGGTGAAGGCCATGGGGCTCCGTCGGGGTGATTGCATTGAATGGACGGAGATCAAGGATCAGGCGGGACGGAAGGCGTTCAAGATCACGAAGTACATGGCGCCCGTGTCCGAGACAAGGGAAGAGATTCCTCCTTGGTAGCGGATTCGCCATGGGGGGCGCGGATCAAGGCGGAGCTTGAGGCCCAAGGCTGGAAGGTGTACAAGCACACCTTCCCGATCCTGATCTGCTTCAAGGGCGATCAGTCGATCGTACTGGAAGGAAGGGCGGTCCGCGAAGGGCTGACCGCCGACCACCGCGCGGTGCTCCTTGGACTCGCCAACGAGAAGCGCGAGCTGAAAGTGACAGTGACCCAACGCAAACCCGCTGATCGTCGAGTGGTGATCGATGGCCGCTGGGAGAAGAGGATCGTGGACCTGAAGGCAGAGGGCCTTGGGCCCACCAAGATCTATCGACAGCTGATCGCGGAAGGGTTCCTTGGGAAGATGCGGACGGTCGAGAACAGGCTGAAGGAACTTCGGGCCCGTGGGATCCTTTGATTTGAACGCCGCTGGGTACGTCCGCGTGTCCACCGAAGAACAGGTACAGGGGTACAGCCCCGAAGCCCAGAAGCGATCGATCGAAAGGTGCTGCACGGGGCAAGGGTGGGATCTTGTGAAGCTGTACATGGACCTTGGGGTGTCGGGCGCGAAACCACCGACCAAGGAAGCAAGGCCCCAGCTGTGGTCCATGATCAGGGACGCGAAGAAGGGGATCTTCGAAGTGGCCTTGGTGGTGAACTTCGATCGGATCAGCCGCGACACCGCGGACGCTGGGTGGATCCGAAAGGAGTTCGAGATCAACGGGGTACGGATGGCCGAGACTTCGAGTCCAGATCTTGATTCACGGACGCCGACGGGGAAGGCCATGTACGGAATGAAGGCTGTCTTCGCCGAGCTGGAAAGGGAACTGATCAGGGAGCGAACGAAGCGGGGCATGGCGGAAGGCAAGGAACAGGGCAAGCACATGGGAAGGCCCCCAGCTGGCTTCGCCATTGGGGAAGGCGGGCGGCTGGTGCTCGACAATCGAGGGGTGAAGGTGCTGTCACTTCTGAAGAGGAACCCGAAGGTGAACGCCCAGATCTTGCAGAAGGCCCTTGAGATCAAGAAGTACAAGGACGCGTGGACGTTGCTGCGGTCGGTCAAGGCCCACGCTGGGGATCCGTCCGCGACACCCCAGATCGAGGCCGTGCCCCCAGTCTCCACAGGCCCACAACCGCCCAGCACTTGACGACCGACGCGTCGGGGACCCCCGCATCTTTTTCCGCCAGATCTGTCGAATATTCAGCGGCCTTGCGGTCCAGTACACCGCGGCCTTCTCATGCGCTCGGCCCCTTGGCGGGTGTCCAAGTCACTCCCCGACCCGTGGGCCCGTCTCATGCGCTCCGAGTCGGTGGGGCAGAACTTCCAGAACGGAACCCTTCCAGAATCTCCCGCACAAGGGCGACGCATGAACGACCGCGCTTGTTATTCTATATGATATCTTCTTCGTGGTGGAAGTCTCGCGTCTTGGAAAAATTCGACGGTTGTTGTTCGACTCTTCCCTCTCATGGAAGGACCAGAAGGGGATTGGGGGCCTTGATCAGTCCTTTGCGCGACCATTGCACGAATCAGAAGGCAGCTGGGTCCGTGGGATCGGGGTACTCGCCGCACAGGTCCGAAGGTTGCGAGTGGGTCCATTCAAAGAAGGGGGGGAAGGAGCCGTGTGAAGCCTTTGGTTTTCCGATGGGAAGAACACGTGGTTGATAATATTAGGAAGGGCTTTGCCACATTCCAGCAAGTGCTTCAAATCGCTTTTGGCGTCTCATCGCAAGATTGGGTAGGGATAGGGCAAATCGTTGTAGCGTTTGCGCTCGTGGTCGCAACCATTGGCTTGGTGAAAGCGACGAATAACCTCGGTAGGATTGAGATACTGCCTAACTTCATCAAGAACTCCGAAGGTATCCAAGGAACCGAGTTCTATGTAAGTTTCTCGAACAAGGGCAAAGGGACGGCGAAGAATATTGTCTCGAAGGCACGCGGAAAGGACGGAACTCGAAGAGAGATTGAGCAACGGAGTACAAAGGTTCTTGACATTCCAATTGCTCTTGATGTTCCAATCAACGGTGAAATCTATTTCGTGGTACATGACGTCGCCGCAGATGATAGAGTCTCTATCACTCTTGACTATTCGGACATGAGAGGCCGTAAGTGCCGAGGCGAAACATTCGCCTTCGATATCGCAAGCACTCCTCGGAGTGTGATGCCCGAAACAAGTCACTCGAAGTGAAGCAGAACCCAACCTAATGCCTCGGCCCGACTGAAGGACCGATCAGCGTGTCCAGCCGAGATTGTCGGTCGCTCCCCATGGGGATCCGCTTAGTACAAACGCCCCCCACAGTTGGGGCAAATGCTCACTTCGCTGAGATTCACAAGATTCCCACAGTACTTGCACGGGACCTTCGTAACTTCCTTGGTCACGAGAACAGTCTTTTCAGTGTCCCTCGGTTCGGTGTCCTCGCGTTCATAGCTCGTGATCCTCGTCGATGCGTTGTTGCAAGCTGAACAGCGGTAGTAGTCTCGTTGTGTCCCGCGGATCATGGGTGCCCTTTCCTGTCTTTTCACCTCGGTTGTTTCCTTTCGCTTCCCACCTGACGGAAGCTGTACCGTCTTAGTGATCGTGTCGGTTCGAGTCACGATCCCCATTCCCCGCTTCTTTGTGATGATCGTTAGGCCCACATGCACGATCTTCCCCTTGGTCCCGCACTTCGCGCACTTTGGCGCGGAGAAGCCGAAGATGCCGCCTGTCAGTATCATGTTCACTTCGGTTATCTTTCCGCGCGACGCGTCGGTGGGAATCCCTAATGGGAAGCCACAGTGGGTACACCACAGGTCGTTGAGTTGCCCAGCTGTTCCGCACTTGTCACAGGACGACGAAAATTTGCCTTCGCTGCTCAATTCACTTGTTTCCCTTCTTGGCGTTGCATGAGGGGCACAGGGCTTGAAGGTTCGACGGGTCATTGGTCCCGCCCCTTGACACGGGAATCCTGTGATCAAGCTGAAGGTACTTCGTGGGCTCGCCACAGTTCTCGCACCTTCCGTTCGCCCGTCGAAGGATCTGTTCTCGGAGATCAGGCGGTACGGTTTCTCTCTTCGGTTCTTTCGCGCCGAGTCGGTTGTTCACGGACAAGGTTAGCATGCCGATCATTCCCCTTTCAAGTTCGACTTCGTTCTCGAAGAGATACAGCTTCACGTCTTGTTGCGTGACCCTGATCAGGTTCTTTTCCTTGGCTTGTTCCATGATCCCGTTCACAGTAGATTCGAAAGTACCACGTTGTTCCTTCTCGTCCGCTTCATCCTGTTCTTCTCGAATCTTGTCAAGTTCCGCCCGCAATGAGGTTTCGAATCGCCACCCTTCTTCTGTCTTGAAAGTCTCATAAACCGCCATCCCTTCATGCAAGTAATCGATACCCGCGTCCAACACCGAAGGTTCCTCGTAGTCCGTGATCAGGCCCATCCTTTCCCAGAACCATTCGACGGGTTCCTTTGGCCGCCAGTTCTCCCCGCTTGCCTTCTGGTCAATCTCGCACCATTCCCTTGCGACCTTGATCGGGTCCAGCTTCCTCAAGTGTTGAAGGTTGTGTTTAATCGTGGCCTCTTTGGAAAGTACTTTCACCAAGAATAGCCCACCGAACGCCCCTGCACTCTTCTCACAAGCTGCCTATGGCCAAATCAATCACCCTGAGAACTTCCAAGTAGTGTTCCTTGGTTTGTTCGTTTGGCAATCGAAGGGTGTCGATTGCCTGATATGCCCGAATGACCTTCTCCCACGTCTTCGCATCTATCACTGCCACGAGTTGCGGACGGGCAAGTGCGAAAAGCTCGGTGAACATTGCTTCTGCTGTCATTGGTGGATGGTTCATCTTGTCTTCGATTCGTGTTCGGATGAACTCCAATTCTTCCTTGAGGCGGCGGCGAAGCGCCTTGCTCTGGGTGAGTTCTTGTGTCACCTTGTAGTCCTTGAAGAACTCGAAGTACAGAATCACGCCGAGAAGAAGTATCAGGTTGAAGTAGAAGTATCTGGTCGGAAGATCCGAGACCTCGGTCGTGGCAAGGCCAAGCAAGGTTACCAGAACTGCGGCCGCGCCGAACCCAGCAGTGATCTTAGCGTAGTTCCGCTTCGCCACGAAGTGTCACCGACGCCCACTAAGAAGCCTGAGCAAGAGGATCAGGGTCAGTCCAACCAGAAGGACCGCGAGAAGTGGAGAACTCGTGAAAGGTTGAGTTTGAAGGAAGGCCCAGAGGAACAGAAGAATCAGGACAAATACAAAGAATGTCGAAATGGGGTCGCTGCGCGCCATTTTAGGTCCCAGCGCCTTCGACCATTCGATCGAGGCGGTCACGGATTCGTGGCAACTGGTGGAGTAGGACCCCGATTCCGAACAGCCCTGCAAGTACTTCGGCCCCCAGCTGGGCGAGATTCAACTCGAAAGACATGATCCCGCCAATCGGCGGGTTGTAGATCATGACGCTGTTCACACCTTGAAGCATGTACACGACGAAGATTGCTGTGAGAAGGATCACGAACCCGAACGCCATCACGGCAATCGCCGTAAGGAGCTTGGTCACGTAACGGGCTTCCTGAGACGCCCTTCCCCTTGGTTTGGCTGGTGAGCCCAAGGATCTCGCCCGATTCAGCCCGCCCTACTTCGAGGCGTCTTCCATGTAGCTGGGAATCTTCTTAAATAACTGCGTCAGTTCCATCGGGAAGATGTATTTGGTCGACGGGCTCGCGCCGAGGGCCTTCAACGTGTCCAAGTACTGAAGGACCATTGTCTTGGAATCGATCCCCTTTGCAGCCGCGAAGATCTGGTTGAGCGCTCCTGCGTAGCCTTCTGCTCTCAGGATTGAGGCCTGCTTGTCGCCCTCCGCTCTGAGGATGTTGGACTTCTTATCACCCTCGGCAACCAATATCGAAGCCTCTCTCCTTCCGTCTGCCTCAGTGACGGTGGCCCGCCTCGTCCTCTCCGCGGACATCTGCCTGACCATTGCCTCTTGAACGTCCTTGGGCGGACGTATCTCCCTGATCTCCACGTTGGTCACCTTAATCCCCCATCTCTCAGTGACCTCGTCAAGCTTGGTCCTGAGGACCTGGTTGATTTGCTCCCTCTTTGCAAGCAGTTCGTCGAGCGGGATGTCTCCGACGACGGCCCTGAGCGTGGTGGTCGCGATGCCTATCGACGCCCCTTCGAAGTGCTGCACCTGGACGACGCTCTGAGCGGCGTCAGTCACCTTGTAGTAGATCAAGAAGTCGATGTCAGTAGGTGCGTTGTCTTTCGTGATGCAGGTCTGATGGGGAACCTCGAGGTACCTTTCGCGGAGGTCTATCTTGTTGACGCGGTTGATGAAAGGGAAGACGAAGACGACTCCGGGCCCCCTTGCCCCTGTCAATCTGCCGAGAGTGAACTGGACCAATCTTTCATACTCCCTGACAATCTTCACGCTGTAGCCGATGAACCCGATGACTATGATTATCACGAGCGCGTAGATCACGTAGCTGATCTCGGCACTGGTCGACATCTGCAGCGCAACTGAGCTAAGGAGGCTCATCTTTCCAGCTTCTCTACTTTCAGCTCCAAACCGTCTACTGCTATAACCTTTACCGAATCTCCGCGCTTCAGATCTTGATTCGACGTGACGCTCCACTCTTCTGCCCCGATGCGGGCATCACCCTTCCCGCCCGCGACGAGGTCGGTCTTCATTTCACCAGTCCTGCCTATGGTCCCTGACGAATCGTAGACCTTCGGCCTAGCCATCAACCCGGCCCTGATCCTTCGTAGGTAGAGGCTCCCTATCACTATCGCAGCACCGAGAGCGACAATGAGCGCATATGTGATGGAGGGGATGTTCGAGAAGGTGCCATTGGCGGGCAATGAGGGGTTCGAAGCCGAGGCTGCCGGGAACTGGAATATGAACAAGAACCCCACGATAAAGACTGTCACCCCGATGAGAGCGCTGATGCCGTGCTGCGTCTTGACCTCGAGGAAGATGAAGGCGGCCCCGATGACCATCAACGCAATCGCCAGCGGAGAGGCTCCGAAGAGGCCCAACCCGAAGAGGGCCAAGGCGATCACGACTACGCCAGCGAACGAGAGGACAAGCGTTGGATGGAAGATGTCGACAAGGATAGCGAAGACGCCCACCAGAAAGAGGAGGCTGGATACGTTCGGGTCGCTGAAGATCGAGATGAGGATAGAGCTGACTCCCGGCGTGTTGATAGGCGTGTTGGGAGGGACGCCCAGCGCCGACAGTGACCCGTTAATCGAGTTCGTGGATAACACACCGTCTACGACGTGGAACAGTAGCGCGGAGGGACAGGTGAGAGTCCCCTTCGCGCAGTAGGAGACTCCTCGGCTGACCATGAGACCCGTCGCGTTCGGATCTCGCCCATTCGTAATCGTAAGGGCCTCCATGTAAGCAGTGAAGGCATTGATGTCCTTCGTCATGGTTGTGTTCTCCTCTCCTGTCGGAATCCCCGATACGATGGGCGTCGCCGAGCCGATAACTGTGCCGTTGGCCATGTAGACATAGGTCGAGGCTTCAGCGATGTAAGAGCCTGCGGAGAAGGCGAAGGCTCCCTGTGGGGCAACCAGAGTCGTGAAGCTACCACCCCACGAGTGCTCATAACTCAAGATCGAAGCAACCATCGACTCCATGCTTCCTCCGTCTCCGCCATTGGTGGACAGGATGAACACGATGTGGCCGTCGCAGGCGGCCTCGGCGTTCGCTACCGTAGTAGACATGAAATTGGCTGCCCCGGGGTCGATGTTCGCGCTCAGTGAAGCGACGTAGTACCCGGTCCTGGAGGTGCAGCCGTCAGCGTGGACCGGCGCGAACCCACTTGCAAACGCCACGAGGAGCGCAGCGACGAGGAGAAGCCTCAGCGACTTCAAGGCATCTAGGCACTCTTGAGTAGCCAGACATAAACACTGTGGAACCCGCACGCGGAGAAGCCGGCTACAACGAAGACAGCCGAGACGCAGACAGCTGGATATGAACGGGTGAGGAGCACAGCCTCACCGGTAAGGGCGTCGAAGGGCTTCACGCAGCAGCTTCAATCTTCTTGGGCTGGCTGTTGAACATTTCTTTACGGAGGAAGTTATTCGGGCATGATGCGACGGAGAGGAGTTTCAAGCGCGGGAGCGAGGGCTAGTAACGGTTGCTAGTAGGCCGCTCTTTGCATCCTCAGGTAATTCAGACAGGTCACAGATACCCAGTCGAACCGCACATGCGAGATGCCTAACCCTTTCATGGCTTCTTCCTCCCTTCGCCAAGACCCAGTCACCTACTTCCAGATGCATCGAGCATACACAGCAGTTAGTTCGTCCCTTGGATTCCCAATGGTGGAGTCTAGGAAGCGTCATCCTGTAAACCCGCGCAGGTCCCACGTTCAAACTGAAGACTAGTAGTCGAAGCTCCTGCCCGAACATTAACGTATTAGACCAAATCCAGAATCTTTCCTGTGATCAAGTAGGGAGTCCTACAATGCCTACAATTCCGAATCGATTACTTCCGCTGAAGAGGAATTGAAGCCCAACGTTATGGACAACCCGGATCAGCTGGAACGGGTCACCCAGCTTATGGACCGACAGCTGTCAGCAGTCGGCTGGTATTGTGCAACATCCGACTCACTAGGGTCTCGAAGCCTAGCAAAGCGGCTGTTCACAATCCGCTTAGCTTGGCTCCTGTGCATCTCCAACTCGCGTGCGAGAGAGAACGAACGTCTCATCAAGCAGGCTAGGAGGACCGAGTGACATATTGTTTCCAAATCGTCAGCCGTGAAATCGTGTAGGCGAAGAGGAAACCGACTGCCACGGCGATCAAGTAGGCTATTGAGTAGAACATCAAAGTCGAGAGCAGGAGAGTGAGAATGTACTGGATGATCGTGGCCGCCGAGCCGTTGAGGAGGTACTTGTAGAACCGCCCGCGCGACAGGAGCGGGGAACGGAATACTACCTCTGACTTCCAGGTGAAGTCGGTGAATATGGAAATCAGGACAGCGACGAGGGTCGAGACCGGGAGTGGAAGAAGTAGGTCGTGCCTGAGGAAGTAGAGCAACACATCAATCATCAAGGCATTCACCGCCCCGGTTCCTGCATAGAGTATTGAGAGCCGGTTCACATAGAACCTGAAGATGCCTCTAACCTTCGCTGCCATATGAACGACCCCTGTCCAAGCCTCAGAAGGGCGACGATGTAAATCTGAGCACGGCAGTGCACGCGGAAAGTTGTAATTGACTCTGAGGCGGACGACGTCGAATCGTCCGGAGAGAAGCTGTCAGGAGCGGACCCACGAGTGTCCGAGGTCCAGAGAGGGCCGATGGTTCGCTCGGTCAAGCAGCGCTGTTTGATTCATACGAATTCGAAAGGCCAACAGTCGCCCTGCGGTGGCGCGTTGGGTGAGACAGTCGTTCATTCAATCTGCTTGATTTGGCTCTTATACATCTCCACGATCTCTTGCACACTGGTGGCGTCTTCAGCGCGCTTGTCTTCTCTGATCTTGCCCGTGAATTTGGGAAACCTCAATGAAATTCCGGACCCCGGCCTGATCAATCCCATAGCCGCAGTGTGGATAGGCGACAGAGTCAGCTCGGACGCAATCGTCTCGATGACTATTTGCGGCCTGAACCAGACGTCTGGCACCATCTTCGACTCTACGTTTTGAGGTTTCACGTGCGTTTCCAACGGTTTCAGGAGCTTCGGTATTCTCTCCAGATCCTCGTCCGAAAACCCAGTCCCGACCTTGGCTATGCTAGTAAAGAGGCCTCGCTTGTCGTCGTACGCTCCCAGGAGATAGGTCCCATATCTCCCCGTCCGCCTTCCCTTGCCGTGGAAGGCTCCTATGATAGGGAGGTCGAGGGTGTCAGTCAGCTCGCTCCTGTACTCCCGCTTGAGTTTGATCCAGGCGAACTCCCTGGCACCGGCCCTGTAAGTCGACTCGGGGTCCTTAACAACGAGGCCTTCGCAGCCGTTCTGGATCGCCTCCTCCATGAAAGCCTCCATCACCTCGGGGTCGGACGAAGTGAGAGCGGGTACGAGCCGCGTCCTCTCGGTTTCCTCCACGACTTTCTCCAACCTCTTCCGCCTCACGGAGTAAGGCTTTCCAGTGAAGTCAGTCTCCCCTGCCAGTAGGAGGTCGAAGAAGTTGAGGGCGACTGGGTACTCCACCATCGCCCGGTCGATCCCGTGTTTCCGTCTCCTGTGCATCAGCTCCTGGAACGGCAAGTACTCGCCGGTCTCTTCGTTGATTGCCACCACTTCGGCCTCGAGAATCGCGTTCTTCGCCAGGATGTGCTCGCGGACCAGGTCTACGGCATCTGGATAGTTACCTGTTATCGCCTCCAGCCGCCGAGAGAATAGCACGACCTTGACCCCAGACTTGTGAATCTGGAGACGCTCTCCATCGAGCTTGTACTCTGAGACGACCTCCTTTTGGCCCATCTTCTTGATGATGGCCTTGGCGGATTCGAGCCTTTCAGCGAGCATCGGCCTGATAGGAACGCCGACCTCCACCTTCGCAGCCTCAAGCCCCTTAAGGCCCTTAAGAGCAGCTTCCTCGACGACAAATCCGAGGTCCGGGTGGACGTTGTACACGTGCTCGACTTTCGCCCTCTCCTGCTTGCCGCCCAGGAAGGCCACAGAGGCCGCGTCTAGGACCGTATATTCTGCTGCGCCAAGCCTAAGCTGACCTGTCACCGTCCTCATGATGAACTTGGCCTCCTGGGGGGACGCGTCGTTCAGCAGGCTGACCAGTTCCTTCAGCTTGACCTCAACCGAGCCAGCGCCGCTCTGACCCGCTATCCTGAGCAGGGTCGAGTAGACCCGCTCCAGCGTAAGGGTCTCGGAATAGAGCGTTCCCTGCGACCTCTTGCGGATGAGCTGCTCAGCGGCAGTGCCTATGTCTCCCGTCTTGATGTACGCGTTGTAGACTACCTTTGCAGGAAGCCCGGTCGCTGTACAGATGGCCCTGAGCGCCATCTTCTCCGCCAGCCCGAGTTCGACCCCTTCATAGTCGGGGCGGAGCTTCCCCTGAGTGAGGTACACCAGCTTCCTGAGTTCGCCCTTCGGGGTCGCGACCAGAAGTGCCGCCATGACCTCAGTCATCTCGTTCCTCCCGGAAATGGACTCCAGCTTCGCGTAGGCGTCTGCCACGATGGAGTAGTCCAAGGCCCGTCCTTCCTGGAGGAGGCGGTTAAACTCCTTTTCGTGGACGACAGCGACGCCTAAACGCCGCGCGCGCTTGCGGCTTCCGAAAATCAAGGAGGGGTCTGAATTCGAATAGACTCCCGCAACCTATGGGCCCATAGAGTGGTCTTGCAGACACCACAGCGCACTGATATTCCTCGCGGCCGTATTGTCACCTCCAGCGAGCCACGGCAATGGGGACATCTGAAGAACGAAATCCTGTTTAGGTTCATTCGGGACTCTCAGTCAGGCAAATTGTCGTCGGTGACCCTATACGTGCGACCGTGAGAAGGAAAATCGACCGGGCGCACAACAAAGACAAACCGCTACCTTGCCTTCGGTGCGCGCTAACTTCATCCGCTTCTAGAGGCCCCATTCTTCTTCCTTAAAATCGCGGATAGTTTCTCGAGCCTTGCCTTTGTGGTCGTTGTTAGTTCGCCTGCCTTCGCTGTGAGTTTATCTGTCTTCTTCGTGAGTTTGTCCGATTCCCTACCAAGTCGGTCTACCGTCTCTGCAAGTTTGCCCACCTTCCCTGTGAGTTCGGTTACCTTCCCCGTGAGTTCGGTTACCTTCCCCGTGAGTTCGGTTACCTCCTCTCTGAGTTGTCCTGTCTTTCCATCGAGTTCGTCCACTTTCCGCCGAAAGTTCGTCATCTCAACCTCTAACCACCCCGCGACCACGCATGCTACTCCTCCTAACATGAGTGCCAGCCCTATTGGATACCACAGGATCACGTTGGGGTCGCTGACCGAATGAGACAGTGGGGAGTATTCCGCGAAGAGGTAGACGCCGAATTCGACGCAGACGACACCCAAACCGAGAAGGAAGAGTGCGGCGGCACTAATCTCCACGAGACGCAACCTCCGCAGACCCCTTGAGTAGTTCAAGCCACTTATTCTCTCCCTGAATCCGCCCGGTTTCCTCCATCTAATCTAAGTGTTGCGGGACAAAACGACCCAGTTCGACCGGATACGGCGACTTCCAGTTCCAAAGCGAGCCGGCACAGGGTAAACTCCTTTTCCTGTCGGCCTGGGAAAAGCCTTATCTCCACTCAACTCTTGCTGTCCCTGAAGTCGGTTGGGTGGAGTCAAGAAGAAGTCGCTAGCATCGATGGAGAGGAAACAGGACTCACAGGACACAGAAAAGCAGACTGAGGACGCTCAGAAGGGGAAGAAGGGCAATGAGCAGAAGACGGCGCCGCAACAGCACAAGCGGCTTCCGTTCTTGGTCCCCAAGATGACAGAAGACGATATGATGAAGAGCCTCGCTCCGTTGAGGGCCATCACTATCTACACCGCTTCGAAGGCACTCGGCGTAAATGCGTCCATCGCTTCGGGATTGCTACGTGACCTGGAAGGTAAGCAGAGGATCTCGAAAGCAGGGGGCTTCAGTGGGCACACGGTCTGGTCAGTCGCCCCGAAGGCGTAAGAACCAGCTTAGCAGGAGTGGACTCACCGCCCACCGTCAACGTCGATTGCGGAGATAGGGACAACCTAGGAAGTTAGGGAACCATCGTTCTGGGCGAAGCCTAGGTCGGCGAGTCTAGAATCTAACCCTGTACGAACTGGAATCACTTAGGCAGTGGGGTAGGATAAGAGGTTCCACATATCAGAAACTGTCGACCTGTGACGGCTCCCTATCGTATTCCGCCCTAGCAGGCACACGAGTCTATTGAGCCGGACTGACTTGCCCAGCCGCAGGCGGCCCGCTGAGGGAGAGACGCACCGAGTCGCCCGGCCTCAATCTCTCGAACAGCTCTAGGCCTTCGTCAACATTTCCGAGCGGGTTGAGCGGGCGATCGCTTCTGGCCTCCTGCGTGAAGACGCAAATCAGCCCCCCTGACGCAAGGAGAGCGACGTCTCCTCTGACGAACGAAGTTCTGGCCTTCTCGACCCCGACCTTGAGGGGAGTGAGTAGGCAGCACATGCCCGGCTGAACGTTGACCCTGCTGTCGACTGGGAGGATCCTCATGATGGCGTTGACGGAAAGTGGAGAAAGGTGTCTGTAGAGAGCGACCTTGGCCCGGCCGCCCCCAACGAAAGAGGCGACGCAGTCGACTCTTGAGACCGAGCCCGCGAGAGGTTCAGTGGACAATTGTCAGACCCCGTGTCCGCCGCCCTTAAGCGCTTTTCCCGCTCCCTTCTGCAAAGACTTATCTGATGACCCAAGAGAGCGAGACATCTCTGAGGATTCCTGTTGTCACCTTCGAAAACACAGAAGAAAGCTAGGCAGCCCTCACTCACGATGTTCGAGGTCAAGATCGGGCCCCCCAAGCTGACGAGGTTCGAGAAGGCGAGGATAGTCGGGGCCAGATCCCTTCAGATCGCGATGGGAGCGCCTCCTTTCATTTCGACGGAGGGTGCGTACCGCGGACCGATTGAAATCGCAACGGCTGAGCTCGAGGAGGACGCCCTTCCTATCTCAATCAGAAGGTCCCTTCCCGATGGGACGACGCAGGACATACCAATAAGGGCCCTCGCCAAGTAGCGGGCGAAAGTCGGCCTTGAAGACAGGGATCTTCGTGATGGCGACGCTGCCTGACCAAGCAAGAAGCATACTTGAAGGTCTTGACGTCTTTGAAGGTGAGGCGGACGACGTGACGCTGGCCCGATGTCAGGTCCTAGTAGCGTGGCCCACGCGCCTTGGAAAGGAGCTTCTCGGGAAAATGCGGAGCCTGAAGATGATTCAGGCCCTGTCAGCCGGGGTCGACGGATTGGATTTCACTTCCCTTCCACCCGGCATTCAGGTCTATTCCAATGCAGGTGCGTACACAGAGTCGGTCGCCGAGCACGCGTGGGGGCTGCTGTTGGGCGCGGCCAAAGGACTGCACGCAAGGAAAGAAAGGGTAGTGCCGAGGAGGCTGAGGAACAAGACCCTCCTGGTTGTCGGGTGCGGAGCAATAGGTTCCGAGATAGCCAGACTAGCCAAGTCCGTGGGGATGAAGACAGTAGGGGTCTCCAGGTCATTCAAGGTTCCCGATCTCTTCGACGAGAAATACAGAGCCGGAGACCTCCGAAGGGTAATCGGCGCTGCCGATGCAGTGGCTATCACACTCCCCCTGACCATGAGGACTGCGGGGCTGATCAACTATGATACACTGATGCTTACCAACGAATTCGTCACCGTCGTGAACGTGGGGAGAGGCGAGACTGTCTCGGAGGAGGGGCTAATCAGGTGGCTGCGCGAAAGACCTGAGAGCCGGTACGCGACAGACGTCTTCTGGAAGAGGGACGGGAGGGAGACCTTCGATACCGAAGCCTGGAATCTTCCGAACTTCTCCGGCACCCTCCACATCTCAGGAGTACCTCTTGGGGACAAACTGGAGCACCCCATGGTCGAGGCTGCAAAGAATGTCCGCAGGTTCCTAAACACCGGCAGTGCCTTTAACAGAATCGAGCTGGCCGAGTACTTGCCCTCCTCTCGCCCCTGAGACAAGGATCGCCAGATCCTGGTGTCCTGGAAAGATTGACAGTCTGAGACGACGCCGTGGGCATCCAAGGTAGGCGAAGATGTTTGACAGCGAAGGTGTGCCACTATAGCATTAAATACGCGGAGAAGGGGCCTTGCTGAGCAAGGTCAGTCATATGCCAAGAAAGAAATCCGACTCAGACGAATCAGAGGAACACACCCAAGAAGAGGCGTCAGCACCAGCACAATACTCAGGTGCACAAACTCAACAACCAGGCGGCCAAATGCAGAGGTCCTCACCGCCCAACCACATATTCGTCGGCAAGAAGCCTGTCATGAGCTACGCGATGAGCGCGCTCATCCAGCTTACGCAGGCCGGTGAAATCGTGGTGAAGGCAAGAGGAATGTCAATCAGCAGAGCAGTCGACGTGGCAGAGATTGTCACGAAGAGGCTCGGCAATGGCATGTACAAGATCAAGGACATCGGCATCAACACCGAAGTCGTTGGCGAAGGCGCCGAAATGCGGAACATCTCCTCAATCGAAATAGTCGTCAGCAAGTAAGAACAGCGACACCAGTAGAGCATCAGGTGGTTCGTATTCGCTAGCCTGGGCTATGCCCTGGCTTCGACGAGTACCTGGCGCAGAGAAGGAGCTTAGAGCTCCTACTCATTCTTTTTATCTGAAACTCGCGTCTGAGCGCATCACTTCTCCTGCGGAATCTCTCCTTGAAAGCAAGCCTCACCGGCGCCCTTGACCGGGTGTACTTCGCTCCCTTGCCTGCATTGTGCTGGCGAAGACGCCTGTCGACATCTGTGGTGTAACCAGTGTACAACGTTCCATCGGAGCACTGCAGCACGTACACGAAGTGAAACGCCACGCCCAGTAGGTCCCCGGGCTCAGATTAGAACACTTACTCTACAGGCGTCGCGAAGAGACCCTGACATACTCCCACCCCTAAAGGGTGTGGGGTTCTGGCGTCTCTCGGATTCATAGAGTCGCGCCTCTGGGGATATCAGTGTTCCCCTCCATCGCATCCCTGTCTGCGATGGATTGACCTATGCTCGGTCGCAACGCGATGTTGAACCCCGCGTT
>Ga0208563_1000708_pt1 | contig 26847 bp, 20 predicted proteins | sample June2015DPH_17_1_2_FD_184717 | JGI IMG/M metagenome (GOLD analysis project Ga0208563, IMG submission 184717) | Peatland microbial communities from SPRUCE experiment site at the Marcell Experimental Forest, Minnesota, USA - June2015DPH_17_150... | ecosystem: Environmental > Terrestrial > Soil >... | reverse complement strand
CAGTTCATCTGAACGTTTTCTATGGGTTGGCTGGACAGGCGTTGGCTCAGGCAGCTACACGGGTGCTGGTAATAATTCGGCTCTTGTCACTATGAATGGTCCAATCACTGAGACTGCTTCTTGGACACATCAGTATCTGTTGACTTTGGCGGCTAACTTTGGCACCACTTCTCCCTCTGTTGGAACAAGTTGGGTTACTGATGGTTCTCCAGTGACGATTTCGGCGTTTGCAACTAACAGTTCATCTGAACGTTTTCTATGGGTTGGCTGGACAGGGTCTGGCTCAGGCAGCTACACGGGTGCTGGTAATAATTCGGCTCTTGTCACTATGAATGGTCCAATCACTGAGACTGCTTCATGGACACATCAGTATCTGTTGACTTTGGCGGCTAACTTTGGCACCACTTCTCCTACTGTTGGAACAAGTTGGGTTACTGAGGGTTCTTCGGTATCGCTTTCGGCGTTTGCAACTAACAGTTCATCTGAACGTTTTCTATGGGTTGGCTGGACAGGTGTAGGCTCAGGCAGCTACACGGGTGCTGGTAATAATTCGGCTCTTGTCACTATGAATGGTCCAATCACGGAGACGGCTTCATGGACGCATCAGTATCTGTTGACTTTGGCGGCTAACTTTGGCACCACTTCTCCTACTGTTGGAACCAGCTGGGTTACTGATGGTTCTTCGGTATCGCTTTCTGCTTTTGCAACGAACAGCTCATCTGAACGTTTTCTATGGGTTGGCTGGACTGGTTCTGGGACGGGTAGTTACAGTGGTGCGGGTAATAATTCTGCTCTTGTCACTATGAATGGTCCAATTACTGAGTCTGCTTCTTGGACTCATCAGTATCTGTTGACTATGGCTGCGAACTTTGGTACGACTTCTCCTGCTGTTGGGACGAGTTGGGTTACTGAGGGTTCTCCAGTGACGATTTCTGCTTTTGCAACTAACAGTTCGAGTGAGCGGTATCTATGGGTTGGCTGGACTGGTTCTGGGACGGGTAGTTACAGTGGGTCGGGTAATAATTCGGCTCTTGTCACTATGAATGGTCCAATTACTGAGTCTGCTTCTTGGACTCATCAGTATCTGTTGACTGTGGTTGGTGGTGGTGGTGTGTCTTATGGGGCTGCGAGTCCGACGGGTGATAACTGGTATGATTCTACCCAGTCTACTACGGTTTCTTCTAATGGGGTGTATAGTAGGGGTTCTGGTTCTGGTCAGCGAGTTTCTTCTTGGCAGGTTGATTCTGGGACTGTTAATAGTGTTGCGACTGCGGGTACTGTGACTACTTCCAGCGTTTCTATGTCTGCTGCTCACACGGTTACTTTTGCTTCGGTGACTCAGTACTTGTTGACTGTGGTTGGTGGTAGTGGTGTGTCTTATGGGACTGCTCCTGCGATTGCGGGTGATACGGGTTGGTATGATAGTTCTCAGTCTACTACGGTGTCTTCTAGTTGGGTTTGGGGTGTGTCGGGTGGTACTCGGACTGCGTTGTCTAATTGGCAGCTTGATTCGGTTAATCAGAATCCGGCTAGGCAGAATACGGGTACTTTGACGACTTCTTCGGTCTCTATGTCTGCGGCTCATACGGTGAACTTTGTTTCTGTTACTCAGTATTTGTTGACGAATACGTTGGTGTCTGGTTCTGTTAGTTCGGTTACGGCTAGTCCGACTGCTGATAGTTGGTATGATTCTGGATCGAGTGTGAGCGTGGTTTTGAATTATGTTTGGGGTGCTGACTCCAGTACGCGGAGTAACTTGTTTAGTTACACGGTTGATTCGACTACTACACCGGTGTCTAGGGCTGGTTCTGGAACTTTCAGTGAGCCGACGATTACGATGAGTGCGGCTCATTCTGTTAGTGATTTGGGTGTTACGCAGTACTTCTTGACTAATGGTTTGGTGTCTGGTTCGGTGAGTTCGATTACTGCTTCTCAGACGAGTGATAGTTGGTATGATTCTGGATCGAGTGTGAGCGTGGTTTTGAATTATGTTTGGGGTGCTGACTCCAGTACGCGGAGTAACTTGTTGAGCTATGCGGTTGATGCGTCTACGATTAATGTGGCTCGGTCTGGTGTTGGGACGTTTGCTGTTCCAGCGATAACGATGGATGCTGCTCACTCTGTTGGTGATGGAGCTAAGACTCAGTATTATTTGGCGGTGTCTAGTTCTCATGGATCTACTACTGGTCAAGGCTGGTATGACAGCGGCGATACGGCTTATGCTGGTGTTAGTGCTGAAACAATTTCTGGCGGTGCTGGCGTTCAGTACGTGTTTACTAGTTGGGGTTCTGATGCTTCTGGCACTGTTTATTCGGCGAGCGATGGCATAACGATGAATGGTCCTAAGACTGCTTCTGCAACTTGGACTACTCAGTACACTATTTCTGCTTCTGCTGGTGCTAACGGCGGTATTAGTCCAAGTGGTTCTGTCAGCGTTAACTATGGCAGTGATCAGGCTTTCACTATAACTGCTAACGCTCACTATCATGTAGCTGACGTGTTGGTGGATGGCGTTTCTGTTGGCGCGGTGACTTCTTACACTTTCACTGGTGTTACTGCTGCTCATACTATCAGTGCGACTTTCGCGGTTAACACGTACACGATTACGGTGTCTGCTGGATCTAACGGTGCGATTAGTCCTGGTACGGGCAGTGTTAATTATGGTGCTACTCCGACTTACACAATTACGCCTGCTACTGGTTACCACATCGCTAGCATAACTGCTAATGGTCAGGCGGTGACTGTCAATACGCCTGCTGGTCAATCTTACCAGTTTAGCGCTGTGTCAGCTGATGGTTCTTTGACTGCGACTTTCGCGATTAACACCTACATTATTAATGCTTCTGCTGGTGCTGGTGGTTCTATCAGTCCGACTGGAAATGTAAGCGTCAACTATGGTGACAATCAAACTTTCACTATAACAGCGAACACTGGCTACTACATTGCTGGTGTCTCAGTGAATGGAAGTTCAGTTGGCGCTGTTAGCTCGTACACATTCACTAATGTTCAGGCTGCATATACCATTTCTGCAACGTTTGCACAAACTCCCACTCCAACTCCTACTCCAACGGCAACTCCAACTCCTACTCCAACGGCAGCTCCCACTCCAACACCGACGCCATCGCCCTCACCAACTCCATCAGCAACAACTGTGCCTGCGACGACAGCTAGTGGCGCAACAGTTGACATTGCAATCAGCGGAAACGTAACTGCACAACAAATGTCCAATATGACAATCACGCCATACCAATCCAACGCAACAACTACGGTAGCCTTCACAGTAACGGGAACAAGCGGAACAGTAGGCTTCGGCAACATGACTATTCCAAAGACAGCGATACCCTACGGGACAACTCCAGTCGTGTACATCGACGGGCAGCAAGCTCAAAGCCAAGGCTACAGCCAAGATGCCGATAACTTCTACGTGTGGTACACAACGCACTTCAGCACTCACCAAGTGACAATACAATTCGTAGTACCTCCACCGCCAGCAACATCATTAGGACTTGCGCTTGTCGTTGTCATAAACGTCGCCGCAATCACTTTAATCTTCATAGTAATAGCTAACAAACGTTCAAAACGAAAACCTGACAACGAGTTACCAAACCCTGAAAATTAACGCCTATTTAGCAACACCCGTTTTTGGGCTTATTTTCTTATTATTCGAACTTTAAGATGTGACCTGCCACTACTGCAAGAAAGCAACCATGTCAGAAGGGAATGCTATCACGCCTGCAGCCTTCCTTTTTTGCTCAAAATTCCCGGGTTAAGGTTTGAAATAATTGAAGTGCCAACAAAGGTGAAATAGACGCTTCAAATCGAGAAAACGAGAATTAACCAAGTTACAGTCGTAAGAAGGGTGTGTCAAACATTGGCTTCTGACAAACAGCGAATTATCTGAAGTCACCATTGAATCTGCTGGTTGAGCTTTTAGACTATTTGTCTTCTGCTGCCACTTGTATGCAGGCTAAGCTTGTTTTAATTGATTTTGGCAGGCGTGCAAGAGTTAACTTTTGAAAGCTCCAACCGCATGTTATCTTCTTTTAAGCGTTTTGTGATGTTTCTTTCTAGCCAATCGTGACTATGAAGAAGTGCTTTTTAGTTACCTATCTGTATTCAGTCCATAAAACAGACAGAATAAGGACGATGCACATCTTTGAAGTTTACAGCAGTAGACTAAACAAACATACATACAAAATAAGGTCGCGAAAGAAAAAAGATGAGCAAAGCTGCGGAAATGGCTAAAGTTTCAGCAAAAGGTAGCTTCCACCTACTATGGGGTCTAGTAATCTCCACAGTTATCTCCTCAATTGCCACAATTTTCGTCGCGAGACTACTCGGATCAGACCTATACGGCTTATATGGAATCGTGCTGATCTCACCCAACCTCATAAGTGTATTCCGAGACTGGGGCATAAACTCAGCAATGGTGAGATGCACAGCCCAATTCCGATCAGAAGACAGGGAATTAGAGGTCAGAAGCATACTCGTCTCCGGAATAATCTTCGAAATAGCCCTCGGAATGGCATTATCCGCAATATCTTTTGCGCTCTCAGGCTATCTCGCGACAAACATGTTCCACCGCCCCGAAATAACCTCCTTAATCCAAATAGCCTCAATCACAATCTTAGCCGGCGGACTCATCAATGCAGCCACAGCCGCATTCACAGGCATCGAAAAAATGGAACTCAACAGCATCATGCTCATCTGCCAATCCACAATAAAAACCATCATCATGATTACACTAGTAATCTTGGGATTAGGCACCTCCGGAGCAGTCTTAGGCTATACGGTCGCCATGATAATCGCTGGATTAATAGGTGTGACACTTGTGTGGACTCAATATAAGAACCTACCAAAACTAAGCAATGTTAAACTCGAAATAAAAGCCTACATTAAATCAATGCTAGCATATGGCACGCCTTTGTCGCTTTCAGCAATCATAAGTGGCTTTCAAGGTCAATATTACGCTTTTCTGCTGCCAATTTTCTATGTCACCGACAATACCGCGATCGGCAACTATGGAATAGCATCAACTTTCGTCGTTCTAATAGCGTTCTTTGCAACGCCGATAACAACGATGCTGTTTCCAGCATTTAGCAAGCTCAACCCGCAAAAAGACAAAGAAACTCTGCTAAACGTCTTCCAGTTCTCAGTCAAATACGCGTCACTCCTCGTGGTGCCAGTGGCGGCGCTCGTTATGTGTATAGCTGAACCAGCAGTTTCTACGCTGTTTGGAAAAGCATACTCGACGGCGCCACTGTTTTTGGCGTTGCTTGCAATCAGCTACGTCTTCACAGCCTTCGGAAGCCTAAGCACGGGCAACTTTATCAGCAGTCAAGGAAAAACCACGTTCATCCTGTACCTAACCCTAATCGCAGCAGCCATCGGCTTCCCCATGGGTTACATTCTAATTATGCAGTTTGGGGTTTTAGGACTGATTGTAACTTCTCTAGTAACTGGGATTCCCACCACCATCATAATGCTTTACTGGATAAGAAAACATTACGAGCTGACAATAGACTGGCGCTCGTCAGCAAAAATTCTGCTGTCATCCACCATAGCCGCCGCCTCAACCTACATCCTAATCTCAGAGCTAGACTTCTCCAGCTGGATACGGCTAATCGTAGGCGTAGTATTCTTCACATTCGTATTCGTCTCCGCAGCCTTGTTAACCCAAACAATAAACAAATACGACATAGAAAACCTACGCGGCATGGCAAGCGGACTAGGAACAATTGGCAAAATAACCAATCGCCTTCTAAACATCATCGAAAAACTCATGAAAACCCTCAAACCCTAACTCGCATCATCCAAATCTGAACAATGCCTCTTCTGAAAAGCTTTCAAGACTGGGGTCGCACGCATTGACGCGCCCTAAAGACTTGAAGAACACGAATCCACGATTCGAAACTGAAATCAGCATAACTAAACTTTTAAGCACGTAGTGGCTGATTACGCGGGCGCGCTTCGCGAACCACTGTCAACTAAACCTGCATGGATGCAAAGCTGAGTAAACAAGCCTGCCACCCGATTTTTAGTCAACGGTTCAGATCTAACTGGCGATTTCAACCAGCGGAAACCGACTAGTTGTTTGCTCCATGGTTCTGCTCCGACACTTTTTCTTCAAAACTACCTCAGCCTCATCAACTCTTGCCCTTCTCAAACCGCTGTCGCTGGCTTGCGATAAGCGCCTCTTCGATCTGTCGGCGCAGCTCAGAATCAACAACCAGCTTCAAAGCGTTAAGCAACAACCCCTCAACAGACGTATCCTCGTCTCCCTCAACGTGGAACCAAAACTTCTCATGCGTGTACCAGTCTAACAGCACGCGAGCGTAAGCCTCAAAACCCTCAGCTCGCGCCTTTGCCACCCCGCGCATCATGCTCAAAAGGCTTGAAGCTGAATCGTTCTCCAACACTAGTCTTAGAAACTCTTCTATCGGAATGGATGGCCGCAGCTTCTCGCGACCGCAAACCGCCCGATAAGCCCCCCAAACCTCAGCCTCAACCCGCACACCAGTCTGCCGCTTCATAACCGTTACCAAACAACATTACCAAAAACGTTACTATTAAACATAGGCGTAGACTACCAAAAAACACGGAGAACAAAAACCCCAAACCCTCTTCCCGCTTTTAACCTGCAAAACCGCACAACGAACCAACAAAAAAACAACCAGAACCACTTAAAAATTACCAAATTACCCCAACAAAAAAAACCCAAAAAACACAAGTGCCAACTTTTTAGAAAGCTCCCGACCGCCACTTAGATTCTTAGCGGGAATACAGGCAATTTTTCCAAACTTTTTATATTAGGCGGAAATGCACTGTCTTCGAGATTCGGCGTTTGTTTAGCCAACCCATCCGTGAAAGTTGATTTAAATAGTTGCTTTCAATTGCTCGGCATCGCCCCGTAAGATTTGATACTTCCACCGCGTTGCATTCGCCTTTAGAAGCCACAATAACGTAGGTTCTCCTTAAGTGATCAGGCAAAGTGATTAGTGAGGATTCAGGTACGTCTACGGGCTGTTGCCTCCAACCTGAGAAGTTGTTTTCAATATCGTCGAGGCGGTGACGTATATTCATCATCTCTTTGAATATGCTTTCAAGAACCGATCTTCGAACCATTTTTTTCCCTCATTTCATATCAACCAACCAACCGCAAGTACAAAGAAAAAATGATTTAACGCTTTTTGAGAATAGAACTTGAGCGATTTGTGAACCTAACTTGGAAAGATGCGAAGTCAACTTCGCAAGATTGCAAAGGCAAACTCGCAAGACGTTTTGGACATGCAAAAAAATAACTCTAAATTCAACACAGTGCGTTCCTTCTTCCTGTTACTGATGATCCAAAGATGCTTCCTTTTTAGATTAAAGACACCGAACCAGTCGGGTTGCGTAAATACCTCTTTTCACGTAGTCAATACAAACTTTTTTCCTATTCGTGCAAAAAAAAGAGAAGGTTAGAATTTTGGGCTTAGCCTGTTCCAGATATGGTGATCTGGACGCTGAAAGATGTGATTCCAGTTATGTTTGAAGACACTGATAGTGTAATTGTTGCCGCCGTAGATTGTCCCGATGTCAGAGTGGTACCGCTTTTGTTCCAGGTTATTGTTAGTGGTCCGTTAGCGCTGGTTGGGTTCCAGTTGCTTGCCGCCATGCTGAGCGTTAAGGAAGATCCGCCCGTATTTTTAACGTAGACTGTGTTGGTTACGGTTCCTCCTGGCGATATTGATCCCCAGTCGATGGTTGTTATGGGAACGGTGCATGCACTATCAGAATACACACCTAAGCCTGGTGACGCGGCGATTGATCCGGAAGTGTTTATGCTTTTGTTTACGCTTATTGCTGCATAAGTGCTGACGGTTAAAGCTAATAGTATTAAAGTCATCGCTAATATCGTCAAGCTTGAGAGTTTTCTAAATGCCAAATGTTTTCCCTCACTTATTAACAAATGTGGACGGCAAACTAAGAATTTCATTGTACACGAGATTAACACAAAAACAACTGCAAGGGAATTTAGTAAAGTTAAGAAATACGCGAACGTTCGAATAGTAACTACTCTGTTGTCTGCCGCTCTTATCGAAAATGGAACCTGAATCATTCTCGTTTGTCATCCGGGTTCTGAGACGAAGCATCAAACCTTGGAATTACGTTTAGATAAAACAAAAAAAGAAAGAAAGTGGCGGCGCTTTTAGCCTGTTCCTGATATCGTGATTGTGTTGCTGAAGCTCGTAATGCCAGTTATGCTAGAAGACACGGTCAACGTTATCGTGGCAGCTACTGACTGCCCAGCTGAGAGTTGCGTCCCTTGCTGATTCCAACTTATGGTTATGTAGGTGCTTGCTCCTGAAGGGCTCCAGCTGCTTGTGGCCAAGCTTAGCGTCATCGAGCCGGTGCCTGTGTTCTTTACGTAGACTGTTTGAGTGGCGGTGCCTCCGGCTGCTATGGATCCCCAGTTTATTGAAGTCATGTTGGTGGTGCAGGCGCTGTCAGAGTACACTCCTATGTTGGGAGATGTTGTGATTGTTCCGGAGGAGGACACGTTCTGACTGACGTTTATGGCTGCTAACGTTGAGGCTCCTAGCGCGAGTGCGGCTACTGTTAAAACGATTGCCAATAATTTTGGAGATTTAATGCTCGCCATCAGGTATTTCCCCATCGTTCTAAAATCATATATTAAGACTTAATAAACATTATTAAAAATGATTCACAGAGTACACCTGTTCATCATAAATACAAATCAAATGGCGAGAAAACAAGTTTAATGAGACAAAAGAACTGCTAAAAGCACCTTCTATGTACAACGCAACCACAACAACTTTTAACACAAAAAACGCAGAAAGATGCGAACCAATACCAATCTTTTGAGTCAATCATGTAAAAATTCGTGTACAGGCGCATATCAGATATAACATTCATCATTCTAAAAGGGTAAGTAACTCATCAGCATAATATAATACAGGAGTAATCCGACAAAGAGGAAAAAAGATGTTAAAGAAAGAACTCTTGTTCTTTTCTGCGATAATTTTGATGGGCTTCTTAGACTGGTTAACAACAGTCATAGGAGTTCTCTTCTTCGGAGCAACAGAAGTTAACCCCCTAGTCTCTGGACTAACAAGATCAAGCATGATACTCTTCAGCGCAGTAAAACTCTCAGCAGTCGTACTCGCAGGCTTCGCATTCTACAAAGCAGCAGCCATAAGCAGACCCACAACTAACGACTGGCACTTCACAAAAAGATTCCTAGACGGAGGATGTTCACTAACCTTTCTCGCCCTCACCGCAGTAGTTGCCAACAACATGATAGCAGTTTTCGGACTGTAAACACCAACAGAAAAACACCCACTGAAAACCGACACAATTAACCTATTGAATCCCAGGAATCTTTTATTTACGAATCCAACGGAAAATATCCAAAAAACCAAAAGGCAAAGCAACCCACACAAAAGGAAAATCAAAGCAACAAAACAATTAAGTGTTAACATGATTATGTGAAGAACCATGAAAAAGGTCCTAGTTACAGGCGGAGCAGGCTTCATCGGCTCGAATCTAGTTCCGCGCCTCATAGAAAAAGGGCACTCTGTAATTGTACTTGACAATTTGTCGTCTGGGAAACTGGAGAACCTGAGTGGCGTCCGAAATAATCCTAATTTTTGCTTTATACAAGGCGACATCCGTGATAAAGCAGCGTTGCATGAGGCTTTTTGCGGGGTTGATGCGGTTGTGCATTTAGCTGCTTTGATCGATATTTCAGCCTCAGTTATTGATCCTTCAAAAACCCATGAGGTTAACGTTACAGGCACTTTAAATATGCTTCAAGCAGCAGAAAACAAAGTTGACCGGTTTGTTTTTGCTTCTTCTACAGCGGTATATGGGAATGCTGAAGCCTTGCCCATAAAAGAGAACACAGTTCTTAGGCCAATTTCGCCTTATGCAGCGTCAAAAGTTGCAGGCGAAAGCTACTGCAGCGCTTTTACAGGCTGCTACGGCTTAGATGCGGTTGCTTTGAGGTTTTTTAACGTGTATGGACCTAGAAACGAGAATAGCCCTTACAGTGGGGTCATTACAAAATTTCTTCGAAAAGCTTGCAATAATGAGGTTTTAACTATTGAAGGGGATGGAGAACAAACCAGAGACTTTATACATGTGAGCGATGTTGCTGAGGCGTTAGTGTTAGCTTTAGAGCGAAAACAGTTGCAGGGCGAGGTTTTTAATATTTGTACTGGTGTGCCTACGAGTGTAAATCAGCTTGTTAATGTTTTAAGGAGTGTTACAGGCAAAAATCTACGGGTAAAACATGACTCGCCTAGGCAAGGCGATATTAGAGAAAGTTTTGGAGATCCCGCTAAAGCAATGGATAAACTTGGTTTTAAGTCTAAAATAAGCTTGAAGAAAGGATTAGAGATGTTGCTCAAAACGTAAAGAGAACTTATGCCTTTGTAAAGCTTTAATTCAAGTTTAGATAGAGGATTTCTAAAAAAACATGTGCCCCATAATCAATATAAGGTCCGTTTGAAAAACAGGCAAAAATAGCTCCAATCAACAACCCACCCAAAGAGAGATAGCCCCTAACAGCAGATTTGGGAAATACAATTCTAGAATATCATGCGGCTACGTGTTAAGTCGCAGGGTTCAAGCAAAAAACTAAACCCATCCAATTTCATTCCTCGTGCCGTCATCATTCTCCACCAGAAAAGGAGATGGCGAGCACCTAAACCTAACTCCGCAAACCAAAATCCCGTTACCAGCTCCGACCACCACACCAACCCCAACCCAGCAAGCACTTCAATCAGCATCTATATTGATAGCAAACGATTAGGTTACGTGAAGCCAACCGCGCCCGCCTTTCTTAGGCTGCTGAACCACCCGTTTCTCAGGAACAGAAGAAGCAACACGCTTATCACTCTGATGCCTGCGACCGGTGATTTCTGTTTTTATGAACTTATTCCAGCCTCCCACATGAACCTCTGGTTGAACGAAACGATCGATATCTTCAACCAAATGTTGTTCAAGGATTTCCTTAAAACTTAACGCCTTGAAATCCCTAGTCGCGTGAATAATGGTGCCCCGTTCCACACGCAAACTAACATAGTCACTCACCGAAACCCCCTCAGCCCTCACCTTATCGTCAAAGCGCTCACTCCATAAAAGCTTCCACTGAACCTTAAGCTCCTCAACCAATTTCTTCTGCTCTTCAACTCTGCCCTCACGGGAACCATCAGCAAAAGGCTGAGCTGAATGGCGTAACCTGTTCAAATTTGCTCCCTCCTTCTCCACTCACACTATCTCCGAGACCTATTTAACAATTATTCTAGAACAAAACATAACTTTTCCATAATTACACAAAGCTTACACCTTCAGGGAGCAGGACTAGCCGTGTGTGTCTGTGTTTCTACTGGTATCTGCGAATTTTTTGCAAAATTAATTTGCCTGCAAAGAAAAGGAGCAAATAGCAGCCTATGCCAAATGAGAAAGGATCATTGCAGGGTAGAAAGAATATTGATCGTACAGGGGTGCGAACGCGCATGCAAGTGGACCGGGCGGGATTTGAACCCGCGGCTTCCGCGTTGCGAACGCGGCGATCATACCAGGCTGATCTACCGGCCCTTTCTGGCGCTTTTCTGAAAAAATACCATAGTGTGCGCATTTAGAGCTTTCGGTTAAAAAGAATCTTCTTCAAAAATAGAGTATGGTTAGTGGTGGATTGAAACTAGCATGCCAGCAAAAGCTTACCCTTCACCATATCCGTGTTCTAGTCTGCCGTGAGTTCTGCGGTAAGAAAACTCGTGTTCTTCTTTGCCGTTGCCAAACTGGTTTATGTGTTTTTGCAGGTCTGCTTTTGTTAGGAATATGCAAGCGCAGTGAGGGCACTTGTAGTATATGTTGTTGTTTGCTTCTTCCGCCATTTTTTTCCCTTCTATTTCATGGTTTCAGTGGATGTTAATGTATATTCTTTTGCCATCTAACTCGGATTCGTGCCATTCTGCTTCAACTTCGCTGCGATTGCCATGCAAATACACTTTCCTAGCCCTTACCAAACCAGCCATCTCCTCCAAATACGGCTCAAGCAGATTCATACTTTCAGCTTCCAACTCGGCAATATGAACCGACTCCAAAATATCCGTCGGCACAAAACCCAACTCCTTGCGAAGCGCTTGGACACGGCGCGCCAAATCGCGCATTATTCCTTCGCCTAACAGGGTTTCGTCTCGTTGTCCACTTACGAACACGGTTATGTCGCCTTCTTGGCTGGAAACCCAGTTTTCGCCTCCGATATACTCTGGAACTTGCACTGTGTATTCTGCGTCTTTCACGTTTGTAAGTTCCAAGAACAATGCCTCAAGTTGGTTTAGGGCTTTCAATGTTTTTTCTGGCGCAACCACGATTGCTTTGCTAAGTGGCCACCTGCGCTTGAGCTTACCTTGTTGTCTTGCAGCGTAAGCTATTGAAACAGTTTTAAGTAGAATCTCGAATTGCTCTTCGAGGGTTTTGTTGCGGATTTTCTCGTTTGGCACAGGCCACGAAGCGAAATTCACTGATTCGGGCAGTTTCGGTTCAAGTTGCCTGTAAACTTTCTGGTATAATGCCTCGCTCAGGTAAGGCGTGACTGGGTTGAAGAGCAACGTTACCGTCTTCAGCGTATGGTGCAGGAGTGCATAGATGGTTTGGCGTCTCTCAAGCGTTTCAGGCTCGTCCGTCCAAAGTTCCTTTCGTATCATGGGCACGTAAAGCCTGCTTAATGTTTCAATCACGAAATCGTCCAAAACTGCCACGGCAGCGTTGAATTCGCATCTTTCAAGCTTATTGGTGTAATCTCCGATTTTCTCTTGCAGTTTAGACAAGAGCCACAAGTCAGCTGCCTGAAGCTGATTCGCCTTGAAAACCCAATCTAACGTGTACTTTCTGGGATTAAACTCGTCAAAAGTTGCGTTTTGCAAGAAGAATCGGCTTAAGTGGTATAGTGTTGATAAAACTTGGTATGGTCGACGATTTAGTTCCTGCATGTCAAAATTCATAAAATCAATTGGCGAGCATTTGCGCATCATGTAAAAACGGCACAGGTCAGCCGAGTTCTTCTCCAATAGCTTGTTGGTTTCGATCACGTTGCCTAAGCTTTTGCTCATTTTTCTGCCTTTAGCGTCCTGCGTTAAACCCTGAAACAAAAATGCCTTATATGGCCCGGTTGGTTTTCCAGTTAAAATAACGTATTCGAGCAGCAGGGAGTTTGCCCAGCCTCGGGTTTGGTCGATGCCTTCAGTTAAGAAGTCTGTTGGCACAAACTTCTCAGCTTCTTCATCTGAGAAGCGCGCGTATGGCGAAGCGCCACTGTTGTGCCATGTATCCAGCACGAAATCTTCGCGACGCATGGTTCCGCTGCATTTTTCGCATTTAAGTGTGATTCGGTCAACCCATGGCTTGTGCAACTCGAAATTTTCTGGAATCGTTTCCAGCGCGTTTTCTATGAGTTCTTTTTTGCTTGCAACTAGACGCTTATTGCCGCATTTTTCGCATGCCCAAATTGGCAGCGGTGTGCCCCAGATGCGTTCTCGGCTTATGCACCATGGCTTTCCTTCTCTGAGGAAGCCCAAAAAACGGTTTTTTGGTTCTTCAAAAAAGTACTCAATTTTTTCGGCAACCTCAAGCACTTTGCTGTTTACCTTGTCTGTTCGTAAAAAGTACTCTTTTCTGGCTAGCCAAACGAGTTTGTGGTGGGAACGCCAGCAAGTTGGGTACTCATGTTTCACCATTGCGACTTTGACGAAAGCGTTGCGGTTGCGCAGTTCCTCAACCACCAAGTAATCAGTATCACGGGCAAAGACACCGACGAATGTGCCCGCGTCTTTGGTGAATTTTACTTCATCGTCGAATGGAGCGAAAATGGGAACGCCTCTGCGCTGGGCTGCCCAAAAATCGTCTTCGCCGTTTCCAGGTGAAAGATGGACGACGCCTGTGGCGGTGTTAACGTCAACAAAGTCTTCGCCTATGACTTTGTGCACTAAGGGATGTTTGGTTTCGAGTTCTGCTTGTTTGGGGATTATGTCTTTTAGTGGGTAATCGTATGCTGTTCCTTCCAAACTTTTGCCCAAAATGGATTCGGTGATTTCATATTTTGTTATTCCGAGTTCCGCCATGACTGGCTCAACGCGTTGCTTCACCATTACCCAGATTTCTTCGCCGACTTTCACTTTCACGTATTCGGCAGTTGGCCGAACAGCAAGCATAGTGTCTGTTATTATAGTGAAGGGCATCGTTGTCCAAACAAGGAAAAACTCGTTTTTGCTGCCTGCGACTTTGAATTTAAAGTATAATGAGGGGTCTTCAACTTCTTTGTAGCTGCCTTCGTAACCGACTTCGGCGCTGCTGAGCGAGGTTTGGCAGCCGGGGCAATAAGCTACAACGTAATGTCCTTCTTCAAGGAGGTTTTGTTCCCATGCGCGTTTGAGAATTTGCCACTCGCGCTCAATGTACTCGTCTTTGTAAGTCCAGTAAGCTTTCTCCTGATTGATAAATACGCCCAGGTTTGTGTCGGCTTCAAGCCACATCCTGTGATAGCGCATGATGGCTTTTTTGCATTCTTCAATGAAGCGTTCTTGACCAACACGCTCGACAAGTTCACGCTTGTTTTTAACGCCGAGGAGCTTCTCAACCTCGAGTTCCACAGGCAAGCCTTGGCAGTCCCATCCAGCCCAAAACGGCATATAGTAGCCCTGCATGGTTTTCCATCGGTAACGAATATCCTTCATCACCCTGCCGCGAGCGTGACCGATGTGTGGGATGCCGTTGAGTGTGGGTGGTCCTTCCACGTAACCTAAAATGCCCTTAGCATCCTTCTCAAGAAGCTCAAGCTTTTGGCGGATGTGGTTTTTTACCCAAAATTCACGCATTTCCTTTTCCAATTGAAGCGGAGCGTAATTTGTTGGTAAAGTTGTTGAATCGTTATCTTCAGTGGCAGTCACGGTTTTCATCCCGTACCGCAAAATAGGATAAAAGACTATATAAAAGTATAAAGTGTCATAGCGGATGAGCACATAGAGCTACAGTGCTCGCAAGAAACTTTCCTCAGAGGGTAATTTGTTACTTTCCATTTTTCTTCTGTTTACAATTTGGCCAAAATCTATTGCGATTCAGCATTCGAATAGGCATCGTATTGCGGTTAAAAACTCGCCAAATAGACCCTATCCCTTCCCCCTCTATGATAGAAGCGATAGCGAAGGACACCCTCTTTTTGCCTCAAAAAAAACCAAACAAAAAGTACCCCCTACTGGCTGTCATCTTAATCAGCGAAAATAGCAATCTAACTTATATCTAAAAGTAAGTTAACATTAGCTAATCAAACGAAGAAACACCGATTAAAGAAGTGTACTGAATGGGAAAGTTTCGGTTAGCCGTCTTCAACACTCAGCCGCCTCACTTGTACTTTGGAGGAGTGGAAAGGCGGATAATCGAAACAGCCAAGCGACTGCAAACTCAAGCGGACATCACCGTTTATAGTGGCACTAAAGCAGGATTCAAAAAACCTATGGATATTAACGGTGTAACCGTTGTTCCATGCTATTCAACAGATAAACTCTTTCCATTGGATAACTGGTTTTTCAACAGAAGCCTATTCAAAAAAGCCAGCACTATCAACGCTGATGTCTATGAAGCACACGCAGTAAGCGGCTATGGACTTTTAAATGCGCTAAACAAGCAAGGCATCAAGCGGCCATTCGTACATACGATTCACGGTGTCCTCGCTGACGAATATGAACAAGCAAGAGAAAACGGGTATCAATCATTCAGGAGCAGGATTGCTAACTATTTCATGCATCGGCTTGCCAAATTAGAAGGAGAAACAGCGAAAAACGCAACGCTAATAGTCACAATAAGCAAATACTCGCTTGAAAAAATACAGAATTATTATGGTGTTGACGCAGCAAAGGTCAGGATTGTTCCAAACGGGGTTGACCCAGAAGAATTCAAGCCAGTTGCAGAGACAGACAGAGAGGGGGGTAGGAGACGGCTTGGGTTAGGCAGTGAGCCCTGCGTGCTTTTTGTGGGCAGTTTAATTCCTCGGAAAGGCTTGCCTTTTCTGGTTGAAGCAGCCAAAAAAATCGTCAAAGAACACAGTGAAACCAAGTTTGTTATCGTTGGTGAAGGACCATTAAAAAGTCAACTGCTCAGTAACCTTGAGACGGCTAATCTTTCAGGCAACTTCAAGTTCTTAGGCAACGTTAAAGAAGACATGCTTCCAGCCGTGTATAATTCCGCTGACGTGTTTGCTTTGCCGTCAATTCAGGAAGGGCAAGGCATAGCGCTACTTGAAGCGCAAGCATCAGCTAGGCCTGTTGTGGCTTTTGACGTTGGCGGAGTCAACGAAGCCGTCCGCAACGGCGAAACAGGTTTACTGGTTAAGCGGGGCAGCAGTGAAGAGTTGGCGGATGCGTTGTTGAAGCTTCTTTCAGACAAGGTTTTACGTGAAAAAATGGGCGCTAGCGGTCGAAGATTTGTGATTGAAAACTTTAATTGGGATATTTGTGCTCAAAAAATGCTCAACGTTTACCGTGAAGCGTTAGCAATATGAGACGTTGACTGATTTTGCTAACTTTTTAAAGTCGTACTCGCTTATCCACTCGGTTTTAAGGTACAAGCAGATTCTTTCCTCGCTCAAGCCGAGGCGTCTTGCTTCTTGAACAGTGTAACGGTAAGCTTCAATCTCTGTGGGTCGTTCAACGTAATCGTATCGGGGGTCAAAGAGTTCTCTTCCGTCTAGAAACTGTTTAACATGATATAACTCGTGGATTAAGTCCAAGTAAATGTCAGTTTTATTGCCATTGCTAAGGTAATTTTTGCTTATTACAAGGTGCCCGTCGGAGCCGTCCACGTACATGTAGCCGCCAACCCAGCTGAGCTCAACCTTGAGGTGATGGAGGACTTCGTCGGTTTTTTCGCCAAAAATACCTTTCACTGCATTTAGATTTTCAAAATCCTTGAAATAATCAGCGAAAATTACAGTGGAGCTCCCAATGCTAAGTACGTTAACGGGGAGTCTTCTAAACAAACGCAATATTCTAAATGTGACGTATTCTACTGCTGGCAAAGCATACAACCGCTCCTATTTGAAATTTGAGAGATACTCAAGCCTCATTCCTCGGCGCACCAAATCAGCAAGGTTTTCTACGGTTCCTACACTGGCGTCAATGTTATTGTGCACCGGGTGGCTCCACATGCCTTCTGGGGCAAGGTTAAACTGTAAAGGTACTTCCGTTATAACGTTATATTTTTGGTTCAAATTTTTAATCAATTTTCCCTCTCTGCAAGCAGTACGGGCACAAGAGTAGCTTTGCAACAATTGGGGAGAAGCAAAGGCACCGACGCCATGCCAAAGCGCCGCATCCTCAGGTGAACCTAAAGAATAAAGAAAGAATTGGGGCGTAGATGGCGTCTCCGAAAAACTGTAATCAGCCAGTTTTTCTCCCACTACAGTGAAACTATCCTCTGCTTCTGCAACCGCAACATCAGTTGGGTCGATGCCGTTGGGGTAAAGCATAGTGGTTTTGTATTTGACCACAACATCCAGCAGCTTGCTGCCTTCAAAGTGTATTTTGCCGCGAACTGCCCGTTTGGAGCCATAGCCTTTCTTTGAATGAGGCACCGTCAGCAGAGTGGTTCGTTTCGTCATGCTTCTGCCCATGCAAGAGTAAGCTTGTTCGATAGCTTCGTAATCGCGGTGACTCTCACTGATAATGTAATGTAGTAAGCCATCTTTTCTTTCTGCTTGCAAGGTTGAAAGAGGCATGCGTAGGGCACTAAGTGACAGGTCCATGCCTAAAAATTCAGATAGCTTCTCAAGCTGCTTGTATTTTAGCGAATCAACAAAATCCAAGTAAGAACCTTTAGCGTCCTTAAGGCTGTTGCCAATTAGTTCTGCTTCTTTTTTAGAGATTAAAGTTCCGACATACTTTTTCACGAACGCCTCATCAACTTTTAGCTGGTCAGTTTTTACATATGCTGCTGGAAACGCGCTTTGCCCACTGGCTACAATGGAATATTTCAGAGGATTCATGGAGTACCGGTCTGGCTCCACATCATCAGTATTCAGCAAGAAAGGAACAGCGCAGCCTTCAGGCGTCTTCTTCAACATCTCGCAAAGCTGAACAACATCGCTGCCGTTTGGTTCATGCAGACCATACTCGACAAAGTAGTTTCCGCAAACTTCAAGCAGGCGTACACCAATAATTCCCTGAACTTCCTCAACGGTCAACTGAGGATTCGTGTACTCAACTGAGCTTCTTAAAAAAAACCGGTTACCCTCAAATTGAACGTTGACTTTTTGACCATTAACATAACGAAATAATGTTACCTGCCTGATGCGTTTCTCTTCTCTGAAACTGCTTAGCTTTTCAACCATGACTTTTACGGTTGACCAAGAATTCTTAATAAAATCTTCAAGCAAAATTTTACAGTAATCTTCATGCATAAATATTAACCTCTTTCTAAAGATTCAGCCATGTATATACAATTTTTCGCAACAGCTTGACCTAAAAACATTCTTGATACACAAAAATCTTCCTTAAAACCAAAACTTGAAAGCATATCCGCAAGAGCAGACTCCTTTTTTGGTAGAAACACGTAAACGCTCAAGCCGGTTAGTTTTCCAAGAACCGTTTTAAGAAGCGAAGTAGCGACATCAACATGACCCTCTTGGCATATTAATGGTCCAACCTCAGCCATTTTCTCATAAACCTTAGCCGCCACATACCCCACAACCTCATTATCCGCAAACTTACAATAGCTTAAATTACCCGCTTCGAGAATGATGGATTCCAGCAGTTTTTTCCTGTTTCCACCAAAACATCGGCTATCAAACTCTGCTATTGCCTGAATTTGCTGTGTTCCCACTTTTGGCAGAGTTTCAGCGGCCAAGGAATCAAGGGTTTCTGCACGCAAAACGGAAAAATCCTCATCACGTTCGAAACCAAATTTGCTGTAGAAGTCAATCAGGTTTGGATAAGCGTAAAGCCCAATGGTTTTGACGCCTTTGCTTTGCAAATAGTTTACTGCGTGCTTTACAAGTAGGCTTCCTACACTCTTGTTTCGATATTTTTCTTTAACTATTAAGTTGCCAAACCAGCCTACTTTGCCGAAGCTGATGCTTGTAGCTATGCCTAAGCGTTCCGAACCCTGAAAAACAACAAAACAGCCCTCTGGTTCAAGCGAAGATAGAAACTCAAAATCTTCTGTTGCCATGTTCCAGTTCATAGTGTTGGCTAGTATAGTTGCAAAAGGAAAATCATCAAAGCTCATTGGCTTCACTTGAAACATAAAAAATACACTGTTATCTCTAGGAATTAAGCGTTTGAACCTAAGTAAAAGTTTTTTCCACTATCTATAATAACTGTAGCTAGGTTTTCATTTTCTAAGATACAAATGACAAATAGCCACAATGTTGAGTTAACTTCAGTCTCAGCTCTAACCGCTGGTGGATCAAGCTTTACGGTTAGTTACCTCGCAGGCAGGTAAAAAGTAGACTATTGGCCAGCAGAAATAGCTGCTGAAAGAGCCTCAGAACTCTTCTGAATTTCCTTTGTTACACTTGAGAGCAGTTTTATGCGGTTCTCTAATTTGCGTTTTTGCATGCTTGTTAAACTCTTGAATTTTGGCATGATATCTCCGACAACTGCCATCATAATGTCACGGTTTTTTTCTTCGCTTAAGTCTTTGAGCTCGAGATGGCCGTCTTCAAACTGTAATACCAAGTGTCCTGTTGGATCAACATGCGCCTGAACTACATCTCCAACTTGAGCTGGAAGTGCTAATTGATTTACAGCTATTGAGGAAGCTAGGGGTTGCATGAGTTTAAAGAGGGATGAGAAAAATTGAGCTACCAGTATTTTTTCTTCAGAGCTGAGTTCGCTTATTTGGCCAATGTCGTCTGCTGTGCTTTTTAGGGATTCAACAAGTTCTTGGATTGTCACCTGCTTTTTCTTCTCAGATTGTTTGAGTTCTTGTGAAGCGAAGAGTTCTGCAGGCTCTTCCTTAACTGCCACTTCTTGAGTCAATGTTGATCGAATGGTGATAGCGTTTTCTAGGCAGAAAAGTGCTTGTATGTCTCAGAGTTTATGCACAGAAATTTTAGGCCCTTTCCTGCAATGTGGAAGCAGGCATGAATATACATGTACGGCATATATCAAGTAGTAATACATAATACTTATCTATCTGATTCCGAAACCAATTAACACCGCAGAGGCGGCGCCGAATGAGTTATGGACACCAAGGACTTAAAGAAAAAACTGACGCAAGTAGAGTTCAAGAGTTTTCATCTCTTAAAGAAGACAAATTCAAGGTAACAGTATCCTTAGATAAAGAGCGCCCCATGTCCAAATCGCCTCTATATGACAAATATAACATTCAAAAATACGACTTACACCCCAACTACAGCTTCGCCCACTTAGATGATATGATACCGAAAAACACGCCTGAATACATTGACCATGGACAACACTATGTTGAACGCATCGTGCGTGCAATGTATTATTTTAAGCAATGCAGCTTAATCGGACCATCAGGAACAGGCAAAACCCACATCGTTTACCTAGTTGCAGAACTCACAGGCTTGCCAATTTGGGAAGTCAACTGCGGCTTATCAACATCTTCATTTGACCTTATCGGACGATTCATCGGTTTAGGAAAAGAAAACTGGGTAGATGGACTGCTAACCCAATGGCTAAGAAAAGGCGGCATCATGTACCTCGACGAAGCCAACATGATGAAACAGGACGTTGCCACCAGATTAAACCCAGTTTTGGATACTCGAGGCCACCTAGTGCTAAACGAAAAAGACAGCGAAGTAATCGAGCGCCATAAGTACGGATACCTGATCATTAGCATGAACCCTGCGACAGCTGAATTCTCAGGAACAAAACCGTTAAACGCTGCCATGAGACGACGCATGGCTGTCTGGATAAACTTTGATTTCTTAAGCGTCGGAGAAACCATCTCACCACATGAGGTGGAGATGCTGCGTAAAAGAACAAAGATTGATCAGGATATGGCTTATAAAATCATTCAGGCAGGCGCCGAGTTAAGAAGACAATACAAAGCAGGCGACTTGCCTTATGGGCCCTCTTTAGGTGACTTAATCAATTGGGCTACTTTGGTGAATGATGGAAATACTCCTTTAGAAGCAGCTGAGGAAACGATAATCGGGTTAACCAGCGATAACGTTGAAGTTCAAGCTGACGTGAGGAGAATAATCGAGGCAGTTTTCAACAAAACGCAATAATTTGGAGTTATAACATCTTGGGATTTCTTGATTATGCCTGGATGGTTTCTTTACAGAAAGATGACACTAAAGTGAAAATGCTTCAAGATGAAGCCTTAGCCCAGCCTACTTTAGAATTGGATAATTTTGGGTTCACAATTAAACTTCCTACGGCTCATTTCTTGCAAGATGAGCAAATTTCTTTTTTGGGTCACAAGTTTCCTTCAAGTGCTTCTGGTAAATCTAAACTTGGACGATTGTTTAGGGCATCTGTTTTTCATTTGTCTACGCATACGTTGGCTCCGTTTTCTAAGGAGAAATTTGCTCCTAGAAATTCAGATCCAATCACTGAAGCATTCGCCAGGTCTCTAATCAGCGACATTTACGTTAACGCTTATCTTCAAGAACGCTACCCGGAAAGGCTAGTGGACATTGCCTACGCAAACGCGCTGGCTTACCAAAAAATAAAATCTTCCGAAAGAATTTTTACTTCTTCCACAAGGCTGATGGCGGCTTTGCTCACGAAACTCAATGTAGGCTTAATCAAAGGTTCCCTATATTCAGAGCAAATACAAACGGTAAACCAGTTGGTCAAAGACTTAATGGCTCTCAAAGGAGCATTCATTGCTTCGATTTCAGACCAAAAAGTCAAACATGAAGAATTAATAGAGGAAAAAATTGAAAGCATAAAGCACTCCCTTGAGCCTTTTGGTCCGTTTTTGGAAGCGCCATCTCTGCGGCACACTGAAAGCATAGGGCGATGCAGCATTTACACTGAAGCAGAAACAACTGGAAGCATTGATTTCGAAAGCATATTCAGGCGTTCCCTTGAAACGTTAGGCGGCACAGTTCCTTCCGTAGATAACATGGAAGAATGTTGGAGACCAGAACAAGAAGCAGAAGCCCTGCAAGCATTCAACTCTGACCAGTACCAAAAACAGCGGGAAGAAAAAATACTTGCCAAAATTAACCCATATTCAGCTTCAACTCGGTTTAAGTCGGTGTCCTTTCCAGAAGAAGATTACACTCAATACCTCAGAGCAAGAAGTTTAGTGCAAGGAGCAAGCCGAAGATTACTCGACATCCTAAGGTCAGCGTTTAATTACCTTGATGAAGACCCGAGACAGGAAATGGGACAGCTTGATTTAGCCGCAGTTATCCAGTCCATAGCAAGCAACAAGCCAGCAACCGATGTGTTTTTCCTTGATGAATATCTTAAAACAAGTTTTGCTTGGTCTTTAATTTTTGATGTTAGCAAGAGCATGCAGGTGAAAGGGGAATATGGCAGAGCCTTAGCCATTGCAATGGCTGAAGCAGCTAAAGAGTTAATGACTGACCCAACCTCATGGACGTTCTTCGCATTCAGCGATAGATTCTACATTATTAAAGACAGCACGGAATCTTACTCAAAAAGAGTAAGAGCAAGAATCGGCGGACTTAAATTTGAAGGGCTCACGTACATTCCTGACGCTATCCACCTGGCGGGAAAAATGCTGGCTAAAAGGTTTGAAGAACAGCGCTGCTTAATAGTTATCTCTGATGGTTGGCCATATGGCTATCCCAACATGACAATGGCACTGAAGGAATGTGTTGATGACTTGTTAAAGAAAGGAGTTATAGTTATCGGAATTGGAGTAGAAACAGATAGAGTGGGCAATTTCTTCCAACTGCAAGCTTCTGTTTACACTCAAAAGGATCTCATAAAAAAGTTTGGCGCAGTATATGCTCAGGCGTCCGAAAAAGCACTTGAAACATGACGCAGTTAAGACTTTTTTCGAGTGGTTTTGATCAAAAATAAAATGTGAATTCTGGATTCAGATTTTGAAGTCGTAATTATAAAATATATAATTTATCAGTATTTGATAGCCATACCAAATGGAGAACCAAAATGAACCCCCAGATAGAGCTTGCAATGGAAAATAACGAACTATTGAAAGTGTACGATAAGAACACTGAAGCATGGAAACTCGTAAAGAAAGATCAGACATACACTAAGCAATTATCAACCATTGAAGAGACACTTTCAAGATTTGGACTGCTCAAAAACGAGATTAAAGTCTACTTGCATCTTGCAAGAGCAGGTGAAAAGAAGGCTGGAGAGATAGCCGAAGCAATTTCGCTTCACCGAACTGAAACCTACCGAATCTTAAGGGATTTAGAGAAAAAAGGAATAGTTTTTTCTATTTTCGAGAAACCTCTAAAATTCACAGCTGTTCCCTTGGATAAAGCTATTGATTTGCTTGTAGATGCACAAAAAATAAAGATTAAGCTTTTAGAACAGGAAAAAGCAAGCCTTGTGGAACTTTGGTTATCCATGCCTCAGCCGAAAGTTGCAGACACGAAAAAAGAGCTTTTCCAAATGCTCGAGGGTGAACAGCAAGTACTAATGAAAGCTAATGAACTACTTGAAAGAACCGAAAAAGAATTTCAAATATTCGCTTCAGCTGACTACTTGTCTCAGCTGTACTACAGCGATTTTTCTGACAAGCTGAAGAATCAAGCTGACAAAGTTAATGTTACTTTGGTTACTGATAACTCGTTAAAAAGCGCTTATTTCATGGGGCAACTGCAATGGCTAAGTGAATCACACAGAATTGTTGATGGTCAAAGCTTGCCGTGCTTTATGATTTCTGACAATAAAGAGGTATTAATCGCATTTCATGCAAAAGACGCAGCAAACGATGAAGACGTAAAAAAGAAGGATAAAACAGCCGCCATATGGACAAACTACAGTGCCTTTGTTAAGGTACTGCGAATGCTATTCTCTAAACTGGCGGAAACATAAACCGCTAATTAGCAGATCAGCCGTCTTTGAACTTGACAGAACCTATGAAGCCATTAGAAAGCAGTTTAGCCTAGTTTTTTTTAGTCGCAACTAATCGCAGTGCAATAGTCGCAACTATTGAGCCTGTTTTGGAGATGATTTTTTTGTCCAGACGAAAACTGTAACGATTGTCGAGACAATTAGCCAGCGAAAAGAAGCCTTAAGCATAGAAGAGCGCGTTCATCCTGCCGCAACGCTGCAGGTATTCTGCTAGGTTTTTTACAAACCGAGAAGTATTGGCTGTAGCATTGTGGCGCCATTTCAAATTGTCGTTGTCGCATCTCTTTTAAATGCTCTATTCTAACATCTGGAATTTAATGGGTTATTTAAGCAAAAGTTTCACTGCTTTTTCGGGTGTATCCCAGCTATTCGCTCACGGAAAAGACATCTTTCTTCGGAATTTTATCTTATGCGGTGATTTCCTTTTCAATTGGTTTTGTTTCAGACGCATAAATCAATAAAGATCCTTTGTCTTCTTTCAAGATCATTCTATGTTTTTCCACAAGGGACTGTACGTTCTTGAGACTTTTGTCATCAAGAGACACGTTTATACGAAGTTCAAATTCTTCTTTGAAACGGTTGTTTGGCGTAAGCAACACGCTGCTTATAAACGCGCCTGGTATACACTTACCTATCTCCCTGAAAAGTCGGACTGCCTCGCGCCTTCGCATGACGCTACCACGTAAATTCCTATTTAATAATTCTTAAGCTTAATAGAATTACTCTCAAACTTAAGTGAAAAAGTGCAGGCGGAAGCTTTAGAGCATACATCATTTTTAACAGAGTGCCCATGCCAGAATTGTTTCTGAAACAAATTAATGTAGATACTTCACATAATTAATATAACCTGTAAAATTCGTGTGGTTTCATAACGGGTATTCTACAAAAAAGCGTCTTAACACGATTGATATTATTTTAGTACAAACTAACAATGTATTACAAACTTAGTGTGGGTAATTTTGGTGCGGTCGCCGAGGTTTAAACCCAAACGGGTTCAAGTCCCAACCAAAAACGAACTGAGGTTGAACAAATAAATTTTAAAAAAGCTAATTTTTGCTGTGCACTAGCTCTATTTCGACATGAACGAGTTCGAATCGGCAAGGTCTTGTTATGACAGGGCTGAGATTTGGGAGAAAGCGTATGAAGCAAGCACAATGTTGCCCACAACTCCAGAGACAAAGAGACATATGGCAATCTACAAATTTAAGATGGGCGGCATGCAAGACACGGGCAAAGCAGCGACAGAATTCTACGACTATGCTTTGACGGACGATGAGTTGGATCGAAGCTGTCTTGATGAGTTAGGTACTGCACTTTTGCAAACGGGGGATAATGCTCGTGCAGCTCAAGTATTCTTCCGCATTTTCCAGCGTTTTGCCGACAAGGTAGCACTTGCCCAAGCTGCTGATAGTTTCTTTAGAGTCGGCAATTTTAAAGAAGCGGAGAGATTATTTGCGGAAGCGGGGGAAACCCGAAGCCGAGAATATTATCTCAGCCGGGCGGAGAACTTGCTTCAAAAAGGAGATTTGATGAGAGCAGCGCAATTATTCTTTGAAAACGATGCGTCCGAGAGAGTCGTCGAAATCTCCGAGTTGGTAGAGCGAGAGAAAAAGATTCCACCGAGAGGACAACTGTTAGAGTGGACCGCTGGGTCATATTTCAAGCTTGAGAGATACGGTAAAGCACTTTTAGCCTACAAAACACTTCTCTCAGAACCCGAAAGAGCGGAGGATACCAGAATCTTGCAGCGAATAGCTGAGTGCTTGGATAAGTTGGACGAGAGGTCAGAGGCCTATAAGTACTATCGTGAAGCTCGGTCATACAAAAAGGCTGCAGATCTTGCAAAAGAGCTGGGCCTCCCGCAAGAGGAGATCCTCGCTCTCAAAATCGAAGAAGGGTCTGAAAAGGGTGACTTTGAAGGGGCAGTCAAGCTTGCTGAGGAATTAGGGGACACAAGACTGGTTCACGCGCTTGAGGGTCATCGTTACAAGTACAAGAGAGAATACAGAAATGCCATTTTGGAATTCGTAAAGGCAGAAGAATGGAATGAAGCCTTAGATTCCATTGTGATGGCAAATCTTACCTACGACGAGCAATACATTCAATGGTGTGCTGTCCTGGTCGCTGTAGCGAAGTCTACAAAGTCAATTGACCGGTCCGAGAAGGATCCACTAATGGTGGTCATCAGGCAGATACAAGAGGACCCAATTTGGGAAAAGCATGTGCCGCCCCCTGAAATGGGATTAGTATACGAGAAGTGCGCGTCATTTTCGGAAGCAGCCCTTTATTATGAATCCAAATTTCCCGAACAGTGGGCGCGAGACGGTTGGACCAGAGTGAAATATGCCCATCGGGACTTTTACAATCAAAGACGGGAATTCGAGAAGGCAGGAAGAATTGAGAACGAAATTCGCAACCGAAAGACCACCGAAGAAACTCAACCAACTGAAGGCCAAGTCGACTCGCGTTGATGTTAGTGAGAATCAAAAGCCGAATTGCGGGGAGGTTTAGCGCGCACGAATTTGCGCTCAATAGCGGGAATTCATAAAAGATTAGTAATCAAGACATAACCATATTTTGGAGTTATACAAAATGGCAAGGCTTGTGCCGCCAGTTTCTGCTTCTTCGAAAAGAAGAGCACATCAAACAAAGAGCACGTTTTGTTCTGAAATAGATAGACCTTGTTTTTTCATGCAAATCGAAACTGACGTTAAAGAGTGGCTGTTTGAACTTCAAGACGATGAGAGGTTAGACGTCGCGCTCAAGGCGTTCAGGGCCA
>Ga0208563_1000703_pt1 | contig 26910 bp, 27 predicted proteins | sample June2015DPH_17_1_2_FD_184717 | JGI IMG/M metagenome (GOLD analysis project Ga0208563, IMG submission 184717) | Peatland microbial communities from SPRUCE experiment site at the Marcell Experimental Forest, Minnesota, USA - June2015DPH_17_150... | ecosystem: Environmental > Terrestrial > Soil >... | reverse complement strand
GCTGAACGTTGCGGCTTACGACTGGTGGAGCGAGGCGCTGCACGGCGTGGCCGTGGACGGCACCACCGAGTTTCCCGAGCCCATCGGCCTGGCGGCCACCTTTGACACCCCGGGCATCCACGAGATGGCCATAGCCATCAGCACCGAAGGGCGCATCAAACACGCGCAGGACGTGCGGGCCGGCCACAGCAACATTTTTGAGGGGCTGGACTTCTGGTCGCCCAACATCAACATCTTTCGCGATCCCCGCTGGGGCCGCGGGCAGGAGACTTATGGCGAGGACCCGTTCTTGACCGCGCGCATGGGCGTGGCCTTTGTCACCGGAATGCAGGGCGACGATCCGCACTACTACCGTACGATTTCCACGCCCAAGCATTTTGCCGTACACAGCGGCCCGGAGCCTGCCCGCCATTCCATGGACGTCAAAGTGAGCAAGCACGACGAGCTGGACACCTATCTGCCCGCCTTTCGCGCCACGGTGACGGAGGCCAAAGCCGACTCCGTGATGTGCGCCTACAACCGCATCAACGGCCAGCCGGCGTGCGTGAACGAGTTTCTGCTCGAGGACCAGTTGCGCGGCAAGTGGGGCTTCCAGGGCTACGTGGTCTCCGACTGCGGCGCGGTGATTGACGTTTTCAAGGGCCACCACTTCACAGCCAGCCAGCCGGAGGCCTCGGCCCTCTCGCTGAAGCGCGGCATGGACAATGAGTGCGCTGACTTCTTCTCCAAGGTGACGGACAACCACGACTACGCGCCATATCTGGAGGCCGTGAAGAACGGCCAGTTGAAAGAGAGTGACATTGATACGGCGGTGACTCGCTTGATGACCGCGCGCATGAAGCTGGGAATGTTTGACCCCCCGGAGATGGTCCCTTACACGAAAATCAGCGAGAGCGAGTTGGACAGCGCGGCCCATCGCGCTTTGGCCCGCAAGCTGGCCAATGAGTCCATGGTGCTGTTGAAGAATGATGGCACGCTGCCCCTGAAGCCGAATATAAAGATCGCCCTCGTCGGCCCGCTGGCCGACCAGACCAGAGTGCTGCTGGGCAACTACAATGGGATTCCCACGCACTCGGTCTCAGTGCTCGAAGGCCTGAAGGCCGAATTCCCTGAAGCGAAGATCACCTTCGTTCCGGGCACGCAATTCCTGCGCAACGAAGGCGGGCCGTTTCCGGCGGGGCTGCTGACCACGGAAGGCAAGCCGGGCTTGAAAGCCGAATACTCGACTGGCGACTTGTTGGGAAAGCCTACGCCGCTGGCCTCTCGCATGGAGACGAGCATCGATCTCTCGACGAACACGTTGCCGCCGGAGGCCGCCGGCAAGTCGCCCATCGGCGCGCGCTGGACCGCCACATTGACGGCACCGGACACCGGTACCTACAGGCTGGGGGTCGAGGGATCCGGCTACGCGCGAATCACCATAAACAAGAAGGAAATTGTTTCCGCCTGGATGCCCGGCCAGGTAGAGAGCCATCTTGGCAAGGTATTCCTGGAGAAGGGCAAGACCTATGCGCTGACGGTCGACTATGGGACACAGGGCGAGCCGGCACTGCGGCTCCTCTGGGCACCCTACGACCTTGCGCCTTCGCCCGAGGCCCCTGCCGCCGCCAAGAATGCGGATGTGGTGCTTGCCGTGGTGGGCATCACCAGCGAACTGGAAGGCGAGGAGATGCCCGTGAACGAGGAGGGCTTCAAGGGCGGCGACCGCACCAGCCTCGACTTGCCGAAGCCCGAGGAAGACCTGCTGAAAGCTGTGGGCGCTACAGGAAAGCCGCTGGTGGTGGTGCTGATGAACGGCAGCGCCCTGGGCGTGAATTGGGCCAACGAGCACGCCAACGCCATCGTGGAGGCGTGGTACTCGGGCGAAGAGGGCGGCGCCGCCGTTGCCGAAACGCTTTCCGGGAAAAATAACCCCGCCGGCAGGCTGCCCGTGACCTTCTACAAAGACGTCAGCCAGTTGCCGCCCTTCGAGGACTACTCCATGAAGGGCCGGACATATCGATACTTTACGGGAACTCCACTTTATCCTTTCGGCTATGGCCTCAGCTACTCCAAGTTTGCCTATAGCAGGCTCAGCGTGCCGGGAACCTTGCAGGCCGGACAGCCGCTCCCGGTGGATGTGACCGTCACCAACACCGGCCCGCGCGCCGGAGACGAAGTGGCTGAGGTCTACCTGAGCTTCCCGGATGTGAAGGGCGCGCCGCTCCGCGCGCTGCGAGCCTTCCAGCGGGTCCATGTGGACGCCGGCGCTTCACAGAAACTGCACTTCTTGCTGGCGCCGCGAGACTTGAGCATGGTTACCGAGGCTGGCGACCCGATCATCGCCCAGGGCCAGTATACCGTCTCGGTCGGCGGAGGACAGCCGCATACCAGCGCCGTGGTCGTTACAAGAACCTCCCTCGTCGCCGGACAGATGGCGTTGCCGGAATAAACGCGCCCGCCGTGTTCAGGGGCTGTCCCGCCAATGGGTTTCTTGCAGCGGCTGGCAACTGTCCGCAGCAGCGGACAACCAACCACGAACAACGGGTGTCTGTTGAGAACTGGCAGTGTTCTTGACTTCCCTTCGAACGAGCCGTACTCTGGCACCATTAACGGCGAATCGGGCAGTCCTTGATCGAAGCTTTTATTTCCGAGAACGCAGGAGGGCAGAATGAGTCTCCTAAGAATCGCCCATGTTCCACCCGCCACCGTCGAGCCCAGTGCCTCCGCCCTGGAAGCGGTGCAAGTGATGGCCGAGGAGGGTGTTGGCGCTGTGGCGGTAGTTGAGAACGGCTCGGTCAAAGGAATCTTCACGGAACGCGACGTGATGTTGCGCGTCGTGCTCCGCGACCGGAACCCTCGCTCCACGAAGATGACTGAAGTGATGACTGCGCCCGTGGAAACCATCCACGAAGATACTGCGGCTGACGAGGCGCTCAAGCATATGGTGGAGCGCCACCTGCGGCATCTGCCCATCGTCAACAAGAATGGCCAGCTTCTCGGGATGCTCTCCATCCGAAATCTGCTCGAGCACATGGTGGAAGGCCTTACGCGCGAGGTCGAGTCTCTCGACCAGTTCCTCCTGAATGACGGCCCGGGCGGTTAGTGCTGTCCGCCGCTTGGTCCTCTTCACTCGCCTTACCTTGCACCAGGCCCCGCAAGCTCGAACCCCAATTGCACAGTGGGTCAGTTTCCGTGTAGCTGGAGCAAGCAGAGTCAATAAATCTTCCTTCCACTGCCTTTGCAGCCGGCAAGCCTTGCTCGCAAGAACCGGCCGGGCAAGGGTTTGCCCGATTTGGCAATTGTCTTGCTCGACCCAACCCTCAGCTTCCCCGCATGAATATTGGCTTTGGGGCTTGACAAAGGGTTTAGACTGTGCTTTTCGCCCTTGGGGAGATCAGAAAAAAACTTCCCCGAGGAGCTGAGATTGGCCTAAACTTCCTAAAGGGCAAGAAACGTATGCCAGAGATGGTCGAATCCAATCTAGGCGAGCCGCGGCACGAGGCCGCATTTTTCTACGGCCTTTTCATCCGTGGCGTGCCGTTGGAGAAGCTGCGAGCGGATATCGACGTTCCACCGGCCGTGCTGGAGCGCTGGCAGCGTCAAGCGCTTCATGACCCCTGGTATCAGCGCGCGGTCGAACGTGTCCTGGCTTATCGCAAGAACGTCCTTGCCATTTTTGATTCCCTGATTATTCAGGTCCTGGAACCACCCACCCAACGAATTCAATGAAGCATTGAGTGCGTCAGTCGGTCAGGATTTCAATTCTTCAGCAACTGATTTACTGGCGAACTAAGGAGCTGGCTCGTTTGGTATGTCGGCAGGAACGGCACTGTCTCGCTGTCTTTGCAGTTGGCATTGAGTGACTTGATTTTCTCGTCCGATTTGATGCATATTTGAGTAAGAAATGAGAGAGGTCGAAAATGGCTAGAATCCAGCCGGTGCTTACCAAGACCGAAGCCGAGCTCGTGAGCCAGGTCGCACAACTGACCCAGTCCAAGAGGACCGACGTGATCAAAAACGCGCTGGCAGTTTACCACTGGTTCGTTCGTCACGCCGTGACCGGGGCGCGCGTGATCGCACGCAAGCCGACCGGCGAAGAGGTTGAGCTCGAGACTCCGGAACTTGCCTCCCTTGAAGCGCAAGGCCACCGCCTGAACCCCAAGGAACTCGGACTGCTGGCGAAAAAGCTCGCGAACGCGAAGAATCCTGAAGACGCCGCTCGCGTGCGAGAACTGATGACGCGGGGGTTCTATGGAATCTGATGTCAGTATGTCAGTCCCTCAGTATTTCGGCACTTCAGTGACTGACAATCTGAAGTACTGACCCCCTGACCAACTGTTGCCATGCCCAAGATTCGCCGGCACAATCTTCCTCCCGCGCTCTTCCATCACCTGCTCGACCGCATACAGAAGCGCGAAATCGCCGCCTCTCAAGTTGAATTGTTGGCGCGCTGGCTTGACACGGAGCCCGAGGTTCCCGAAGGTGAGTGGTACAAGCCATTCTCAGGCATGATCGTCTGCGGTGAAGGGGAGCTCATCAAAACTTTTCTCCTTCCAACCCAGCTCGCGAAAGGCCAACGTGTTGAGTAGGAGCGTACGCCCTTAGTCCCATATCCGCTGGCCGTTGCAGCACCCACTTTGTCAGAGGATCAGTATTTCGGTTTGTCAGTAGCCTGAAGAACTGAAATACTGACCAACTGACAGACCACGGACACCGGACGACGGACGTCTTCAATCCCTCCATCGCACAATCGCTCAATGGCTTAGGATATCGCCGGCCCAGGTAACGAAGAATAAGAGGCTGATGTAGCCATTGACGGTGAAGAACGCGGCGTTGACCCGCGAAAGGTCGGAAGGTCTGACGAGGGAATGCTCGTAGGCAAGCAAGAGGGCGACGGCGGCCAAGCCCGCTCCCGCTATCCAGCCGAGGTGCTCCATCCGCGCCGCCACAATCAGCAACACCAACATCACCATATGGAGTCCGGCCGAAGCGTAAAGCGCCGCGGCGATTCCGTAGTGCCGGGGGAAGGAGTGCAATCCGGCGGCGCGGTCAAATTCAATATCCTGGCAGCCGTAGATTATGTCGAACCCCGCCACCCAGAGGGCCACGGCCGCGCCCAGGACCAGAACCCCCGCATCCAGATCTCCGCGCAAGGCGATCCAAGCTGCGGGCGGCGACATGCCGAGACAAATCCCCAGGATGAGGTGTGAAAACCAGGTGAATCGCTTGCTGAAAGAGTAGAGCAGTAGGATGGCAAGGGCCACGGGACAGAGTTTGAAAGCGAGGGGGCTCAGTTCGTAGGCCGCCAATGCGAGCAACAGTACCGAAGCTGCCGTGAAGCCAGCGGCAAAGCGCAGGCTCAGATGGCCGGCGGGCAAGGCGCGCCCGCTGGTGCGCGGATTTGCCGCGTCGAACCTCAGGTCAGCGACGCGGTTGAACGCCATCGCCGCGCTCCTGGCGCCCACCATGGCTACCACCAGCCAGAAAAGCTGGTGCGCGGTCGGCCAGCCGCGCGCGGCCAGCATGGCGCCGGTCATCGCAAACGGCAGGGCGAAGATCGAGTGCTCGAACTTGATCATGTCGAGCATGATTCGCACTCTCGAAAGCAAGCCGCGCGCCGACGCCCGACTCGCTGAGCCAGGCGCAGGTCCGGAGACCTGCGGCGTGGCTAAGCCGTTTTGTGCGTTAAGGTCCATCCCACAACAATTTTAGCGCATTGTCGGCCCCACCCAAACTGAAGCAACCAACAACACTAGGAGTGCGGCGTTAATCGCGTGACCGAGGTAGCACAAGGGGCAGTGAGTGTGAAGCTTTGCGACGAGTGCGTAGATAAGGTAAAAGCCCACCAAGACAGTTCCGAGGCTGACGACTTCGAGCGCCAGGGTGAAAAGCGCAAGAACCAGACTGCCGACGGTCACAATCCCACCGCCGGGCTGGCCGATCAGGACCCAACCAATCAAAATAAGGTAATAGAGAATCCCGAGCACTGAATTCGGCACGCCAAAGACGCGGGCGTAGGGCGTCTGCACGACGGTGACGCAGCTCGATCCTTCGCGCGCGCACAGAATCTCCGGCACCCAGCGCGCCTTCTTGATGCGGCCGTAATAGGCAAAGGTGAAATAACAGGCGTTCAGGAGGCCCGCTAACGAAAGGACAACGATCGAGGCCCGTATGATCAGGTCAGATGTCATTGGTCCTTTGTCATTAGTGCTTCGTCATTCGTCCTTTGTTAGGAAATCTAAGCCTGCGCTCGGTGGCCAAGAATTAAGTACAAATGACAAAATCGCTTAATCACCCAATCGGTGAACCACCCAATCACCCAATGACTCAATGACTCAATCTCTTCTCGCCTTTCCATCGGAACTGCCCCGCCTGCTCTAAGTTCAATTGCGCCAGCACCCGACAACAAAACTGGGTGACGAGGTCGTCGATATTCTGCGGCCGATGGTAGAACGAAGGGATGATGGGAAAAATCATGGCCCCCGCCGCCTGGGCGCGCAGCATATTCTCCAGATGTACGCGGCTGAAAGGCGTGTCGCGGATGGCGAGCACCAGCGTACGCCTTTCCTTCAGGCAAACGTCCGCGGCGCGCTCGATGAGTGTGGAAGAAATGCCGTTGGCAATTTGCGCCAGACACCCCGTGCTGCACGGAATCACCACCATCCCGTCCACGGCATAAGAGCCGCTGGCGATGCTCGCGCCGACATCGGAGTCGAGGAGGTACTCAGTCTTGGGCGCCGGGCCTCCCGCCAGCGCCGCCGGGATTCGACTGCTTTCGCTCACGTCCAAGTCAAGCTCTTCCCGAATCACTTTCAAGCCGCTGCCGGAGATGACCAGATGAACCCTGCCCACGCGCCGGTCGGCTTCGAGCATGGTCAACATTCGCCGCGCAAACACCGCGCCGCTGGCTCCCGTGACACCGAGTACAATCGTTTTCCTGACGGATGATCGCGCGCTTGGCATGACGAAGGATGGTAGCCTTCGACTTCGAAAAACGCAAATTGTCCGTTGTCATTTGTCCGTGGTCCGCAGCCGTATGTCAGTAGGTCAGTATTTCAGTTCTTCAGTGAATCCGGCCCGCCGGGGCAGACTGACAAACTGACGGACTGACGAACTTTTCCTGGCAAGGGACAAGGGACAAATGACAAAGGACAAAGCTGATATACTCGCCTCTGCCAATGGAGAACTGAATTGAACGCCGAACAAATCTCCAAAATGTTGCGACAGGTGCGCAGCGGCAAGATGCGCGTCGAGGACGCCGTGGACAGCCTGCGCCACATGCCCTACGAGGACCTGGGCTACGCCAAGATTGACCATCATCGTTCGCTTCGCCAGGGATTTCCCGAGGTCATCCTGGGCCGCGGCAAGGAGCACGCGCAAGTGGAGGGCATTGTGCGCGGCATGCTGGCCCGGCGGCACAACATTTTGATCACGCGCGCCGATGCCGCGCTCTTCGCGCGCATCAAGAAGCTCGACCGACGTACCGCGTTTCACAAGCTTTCGGGCGCCATCACCATCGTTCGCGACCGCACGATTCGGGGCAAGGGAAAGGTGCTGGTGGTTTCAGCCGGCACATCTGACATTCCCGTCGCCGAAGAAGCTCTGGTGACGGCAGAGACTATGGGCAACCGCGTACACTCGCTTTACGATGTCGGCGTGGCCGGCATCCACCGGCTTATCGGTGAGAGCCGGCAGTTGCGCGACGCGCGCGTGATCATCGTGGTGGCGGGCATGGAAGGCGCGCTGCCCAGCGTCGTGGCGGGGATGGTGGCGGTGCCAGTGATCGCGGTGCCCACCAGCATCGGTTACGGCGCCAGCTTTCGCGGCATCGCGGCGCTCTTGGGCATGCTCAACAGTTGCGCCTCGAATGTGGCGGTGGTGAACATCGACAACGGCTTCGGGGCAGGCTACCTGGCAAGCGTCATCAATCGACTCTAATAATATTGCGAGGATCCGGAGGGCGCGCATGAATGAAGTCATGACATGGGCCGAAATTGAAAGCCGATTTAAGTCGGAGTGGGTACTACTTGAAGACCCGGAAGCAACCGAGGCGCTTGAGGTAAAGGGAGGAAAGGTCCTGTGGCATGGCAAGGACCGACATGAGGTTTATCGAAAGGCTATGGAACTGAGACCCAAGCATTCCGCAATTCTCTACATCGGACCGGCGATTCAAGAAGGCCATGAGGCTGTTTTCTTGACGCCCCGCTTTGGCTTGAATCGAAATGACGCCTGCCCGTTGAATTGAAATTGCGAACTGAGAGGGGACCAACTGATGTCACTGAATGATTGGCGGACGGATGACCTTGCAGATCACCTTGCGATGCTGGATGGGCTTACGGAAATCCTCAGGGAGGTCGACGAAAAACTTCAGTTCGTCACCACTGCGACTTCCAAACGAGCTTACGCCGTATTCGGAATTAGGGGTGTACCACTTATCCAGAAGCCGGAGGCGAAGGCCCAGCCCATTCGCCTCGAACCAAAAGGTGCCCGATCGCGAAGAGAATCCAAATACTTCAAGGTGTCTGCCCGAGCCGAAAACACCTGCGTATGGGTGGAAAAGGCGAGGTCCGCTGGATTCACAATAATGCCAAGTGACATGCACCCGCACAGGATCCGATTCAGACCCCTAACGCTTGCACACATTAGAAAGAACCGGAAGTTTCTGAAAGATCTCTTTCGATCGTGCAACAGGCTCTTGAAACGAGATCGTGGGCAATAACCGTGTATGCGGCCCGGCGGCCTGTCGATTAGTTCGTCGCTGGCTTTCCGGAATAGTTATTTCCCGAACACCCGCCGGAAAATCTCGTCGACATGCTTCAGTTGGCGCTCGATCGAAAACGCGCGGCTGATTTCGCGCGGTGTCAGGCAATTGCGAATATCCGAATCGCGCTCGACTAAGGCCCTGAAATCTTCCCGCGTTGCCCAAACCTGCATGGCGTTGCGTTGCACCCAGCGGTACGCCTCCTCGCGCGGAACGCCTTTGTTGGCCAGGTCAAGGAGCAATTGTCCGGAAAAAATCAGGCCTTTGAGCAGGTCCAGATTCTCCCGCATGCGCTCGGGATAGACGAGCATCGTCTCCACCAGCTTGGCCGTTTTCTCAATCAGGTAATCGGCGAGAATCGTCGAATCGGGCAAGATGACGCGCTCGACCGAAGAGTGGGAGATATCGCGCTCGTGCCAGAGCGCCACATTCTCCAGCGCCGCCTGCGCGTTGGCTCTCACCACACGCGCCAGGCCACAGATTTGCTCGGCGGTGACCGGATTGCGCTTGTGGGGCATCGCCGACGAGCCTTTTTGTTCCGGCGAAAAATACTCCTCCACTTCGCGCACTTCGGTGCGTTGTAGCCCGCGCACTTCCAGCGCAATTTTCTCGAGCGACGCCGTTATCACGGCCAAAGTGCAGACGTAATACGCGTGGCGGTCGCGCTGGATAACCTGCGATGAGATGGGCGCGGCGCGCAGCCCGAGTTTGGCGCAGATTCTTTTCTCGAGCGGGGGGCTCAGGTGCGCGTAGGTGCCGACGGCCCCGGAGAGCTTGCCCACGCGCATCTCCTCCGCCGCGCGCTTCAAGCGTTCCGTGTTCCGCTGATTCTCCGCGTACCAGATCGCCAGCTTCCATCCGAAGGTAATCGGCTCGGCGTGGATGCCATGCGTGCGGCCCACCATTGGCGTGTGCTTGAACTCGAGGGCGCGCTTTTTCAGAACCTCGCCCAGCCGCGCCAGGTCCGCCAGCAGGATTTCCGAGGCCTCGCGGAGTTGCAGCGCTTGCGCAGTATCCACCACGTCGTTCGACGTGAGGCCGAAATGCAGGTAGCGCGCCTCCCGGCCGACGTGTTCGGCGACGTTGGTGGTGAAGGCGATGACGTCGTGCTTGACTTGCTTTTCAATTTCAAGAATGCGCTCCACTTCAAAGCGGGCTTTGCGCCGGATGCCGCGCGCCGCGCTTTTGGGGATCAGGCCGGCTTCAGCTTCCGCTTCCGCCGTGGCGATCTCCACATCGAGCCACTTGCGGAATTTGTTTTCGTCGCTCCAGATGCGGCCCAACTCCGGGCGGGTGTAACGAGCGATCATAGAGACTCCGCAGATTTCTTAGATTGCACAGATTAGACCGAACAAAAGTCAAAAGGCAAATGCCAAAAGTCGACCTCCGGAAACCAATGAAGCTCGACGCAACGGACAACGGACCACGGACAGTCTCGGCAGAATCTGTGTAATCCGTGAAATCTGTGGATTAAAACTGGAAGACCTTTGTCGGGGCAGACTGGCTCGCGAGATGCAATTCCGGTGAGCCGCCGTTGGTGCGCGCCTGGAGGGCCTCCAGAGCGGTGAGGCGGGCGATTTCCGGGTGGTTGTTATTTTCGCTCAAGTGGGCGAGCACCAGCACCTGCGCCGCGCCGTCGAAGTCTTCTGTCAAGAACTGCGCGGTGGTGCGATTGGAGAGGTGCCCATGGCGGCTCATCACGCGCTGCTTCACATACCAGGGATACGGTCCTACTTTGAGCATTTCGAGATCGTGGTTCGATTCAAAAATCAGGCAATGGCAGCCCCGCACGTGTTGCTTCACGACTTCGGGAACGTATCCGAGGTCGGTGACCAATCCGATTTTGATGCCTTGGGTTTCCAGCGTGAACGCCACAGGGTCCGCCGCGTCGTGGGGCACGGAGAACGGCGTCACTTCGATGTCGCCCACCGTGAATTTCGCGCCGGGAGCAAACGATTCGAAAGCGGTGATGCGCGACTCCCACTGAATCGCGGCGCGTGTTGTGGGAGAAATGTAGATCGGCGCCTTCAGGTCCAGTGCCAGCCCGCGCAGGCCGTTGATGTGGTCACTGTGCTCGTGGGAAATGATGAGTGCGGCGCAACCGTCCAGCGTTTCGCCGGCCGACGCCAGCCGCGCGTAAGTCTCTCGCTTGCTGAAGCCCGCGTCCACCAGCAGGCGCGTGCGCTCCGTTGCGATCAACGTTGAATTGCCTCGACTTCCGCTTCCCAAAATGCAAACGCGAACGCTCAAGAGCTCTCCTCGAGAATCGGCAGTCAGGGCGCGAGGCGCGCCGAGAAAATTCCTGAAGATTATATGTCACTGAAGTGCTTCAGTGTCTCAGTATTTCAGTACGTCATCAGGAGAGGGAATTCTTCGAGAGACTCAGCATGTCAGTTCGCGGCGAGAAAGCCGGAAGCCATCGAGAGGACCAAGGACGGTCAAAGCGATTTGCTCGGGCACGAAGAGCTCGCACGCCACGTCGCGCACTGCGCCCGCTGTGACGGCGTCAATGCCAGCGGCAATTTCGTCAAGCGAAATGTGCCGGCCGAAGACCATCTCCTGCCGCGCCAGGTTCGACATGCGGCTGGAGGTCGACTCCAGGCTCAAGAGCATGCTCCCCTTCAAGTAGTCCTTCGCGCGCTGTAATTCCTCGTCGCCCAACAGGTCGGACTTCAGGCGGTGCAACTCCTCCAGAGTCAGGTCGATTACCTGACGCGTGTTTCCGGCTGTTGTGCCGGCGTAAATGCTGAAACAACCCGCGTCGCGAAAAGCCGACAGCCCCGAAAACACGGCGTAGGCGAGGCCGCGTTTCTCGCGAATATTCTGGAACAGGCGCGAGCTCATTCCTCCGCCCAGAACGGTATTCAGGATGTAGGCCGCGTACCGCTTCTCGTGCCCCTGATGATAGGCGGGCGTGCCGAGACAAATGTGCGCTTGTTCGAGATTCTTTTTGTGCCGCAACTCGATGTGCGGATGGGCGACCGGCGCCGGCCCTTCGTCCAGCAAGGGTCCGGAAGGGGCATCCCCAAGTTCCTGAAGGACCAGGTCGACCAGTCGCCGGTGCTCCAGGTTTCCGGCCGCCGTGATGAGCATCATGTTCGGGGTGTAATGGCGCCGGAAATAGGCCACTAATCGGCGGCGATTGAAACTGCCCACCGTGCGCCGGGTTCCCAAGATCGGCCGTCCCAGCGCGTGGCCGCTCCAGTAACGCTGGGTGAAAATCTCGTGGACGAGATCGTCGGGCGTGTCCTCCACCATCTTGATCTCTTCCTGAATCACCTGGCTTTCTTTCGCAATGTCCTCCGGGCGTAACAGCGGGTTCTTCACCAGGTCGGCCAAAATGTTCATGGCCCTGGGCAGATGCTCGTCCAAGACCTTGATGGAAAAACCCGTGGTCTCCTTCGTGGTGAAGGCATCGAGGTGGCCTCCAATGGAATCGGCCGAGCGGGCGATTTCCTCGGCGCTCCGGTTCTTCGTCCCCTTGAAAACCATGTGCTCCAGAAAGTGAGAGATACCATTCTCCGGTTCGCGCTCGTGTCGCGAACCCGTCCGCAACCAGATGCCGAGTGAAACGGACCGCACCGCCGGCATGGGCTCGGTGATGATGGTGAGGCCGTTCGACAGTACTTCTTTTTGGATCTCGGACATCCTTGATGCTCGGAGTTGCAAATTACTTTCTAAGAGTTGCGCCTTACTGAGTACGTCTGGGGCGGAGCTCGACAGCGGTCAACCTCGCGCGTGCGTTACTTTTCTTTTATATCACAGAAGCGGCAAAAGGGCTATCCCGACCGGCGATGGGTAATCGATCAGCTTCATGTAGAGGCGGCTTTACGCCGCCACGTGGCGAGCCCCAAAGCACAACCTGGGGTCCCCGCAACTCGCCGCCACAAGCTCAGACTGACCCGTTGCGCGGCCCTGCGAATTAGACTTGCACCCGAAGACGACTCTGCCTATACTAGGATGAATCCCGGCAGGCTATGGTTTCATACCCCCGCAAAGCTGCGCGGCGGTGCCTCCGGTGGACGATTGGGCCTGTAGCTCAGGTGGCTAGAGCGCACCCCTGATAAGGGTGAGGTCGGTAGTTCAACTCTACCCAGGCCCACCAGGGTTTTCTGAATGCCCTTTCAGACTTACATTTTACAAAGTGATGCCACGGGGCGCTTCTACATCGGCCACACCGAAAACCTGACAAAGCGCATTTTTGAACACAATAACAATCGCACGCCTTCGATTAAAAACCGTGGCCCGTGGAGGTTATTTTACAGTGAGGCTTACCAGACGCGAAGGGAAGCCGCGCAGAGGGAACGTCAAATCAAGCGCATGAAAAGCCGACTCTTCATCGAATCACTGGCTAGAGCGTCCCGATCAGATCGGGAAGGTCGGTAGTTCAACTCTACCCAGGCCCACCAGAACCTGGAAACTCGAAACTGGAAAATCGAAATTAAAGGCTGTCAGTGATGAGCCGCCAGCCATAAGCGGTCATCTAGTCCGACTGGTATTCTCCGACCTCCGCTGAGGGGCCTGCGAGACGCACAGCGAGGCCACCCAGAGTGAACTCCAGAGAAGCGAATGAAAGCAGGCGTTACTTCTGGACTAACGCGTCTAGAATCTTGCCCGCCTCCTCGTGCAGGCCCGGCGGCGCGCCGTAGAACACGCGCGCTGTCTTTCCCGAGCGGTCAAACAGGAACATGGTGGGAACGGCGGTAATATTGCCGAAGGCTTGAGCTGTTGAGTCATCGGTGATGGCCCAGCGCAGGTCCGGGCTGAGCGAGCCGGCGGCGGAGCGTATCTTGTCTTCCGGCGATTCCACGGCCAGCGCCAGAATCGCAATCTTGTCACCGTACTTCTGTTTCAGCTCGCCCAGCCACTGGAGCGTGGAACGGCAGGGCGGACACCAGGTAGCCCAAAACTCCACCATCACCACGCGTCCGGAAAGTTGGTCGGCGGTAATCGGACGCCCCGAGAGATCCGCCAGGGCGAACTTGGGCAGGACGGCGATCTCACCGGAAGCGCCGCTGGTCGGCGCGCGTTCAAGCTTCACCATGTCTTTCCTGCCGGCCAGGATGAGCTCGATCATATGATTGAGATCGGCCTCGAATTTGGCCTGACTCGCGGCACTGCGCCAGGGAGCGTAACGGCCAGTGCCTTCCACTTCTCTGAAATAGCCGAAGTCCCTCGGAGCGGCCACCAGCACGTCATCCACAAACACGGCGGGATAGCCCTTCACACCAAACCTGTCGGCGAGCTTGGAGGCACCAAAGTTCTCACTCACAAAGGTCACGGAGCCGGGAAACCTGGCTGCGACTTTCTGCACCAGCAAACTTGCTGGGTCGGAGAGGTTTCAAGTGTAAGGCCAGCGCACCAGCGTGATCTCGATGCGCTTGCCGGAGGGTCGCTCAACCGGAGACGGCGCCGTTAGCGCGGCGAAATATGCAGGCAGCACCTGATCCACGATAACCTTGGCGCTGCGCCATTCGTCCTGGCTGGGCGCGGAGCCGTCCGCGTGAGCAAGCTGCGATTCGGCGCGCTCAAGAAAGAGTTGGGCAATGGAGTCGTCGCGGCGGGACGCCTCCAGTTTCTTGCGCATGGCTGCGATGGCTTGTGTCAACTCAGCTTGCTGGGCGGCATTCAGCGGCGGCGCATCGAGCAGGCCATAGTGCCGCACCGCCTCCAGGTACTGGTAGAAGGCTCCAGCATAGAATCTCGCCGCATCGAGTTCTTCCGCCAGCTTGAGGGTCGAGTTCAGGGCGATGAACCGGGGATGGAGCTCGACGGAACGCGGCGGCTGAAAGGCGGCGTTCGTCTTTTCCTGAAGCCTGGTGAGCTCCGGCAACATCGAGCGTAGCGCCAGCGGCGCTGTGTTTCGAGGAAGATTCAAAGCCGCGCAGAACCGCGCAAATGCAGCCTCACCCTGCGCTTGACCGACATAGAACAGGCCGTCTCTAGGCTGGATGGCAGTGGCAAACCCACGGCCTCCGTCGAGAAGCGGTATGGCCTTGCCCTGCGCCGCCTCGGCTAGCGCGCGGATGGCAGCCCGCACCTCCTCCCAGTTCTTCTCGCGGACCTTCGGTTCCAGGGCGGTGAGTTCCAGGCTCGTTTTCCCCCATTCAGACTCAAACGCTGGCAGCCCGCTTTTCACTGCCTCGGCCTTGTCTGCCACAGTCTGGACGCCGTGGAGCAGATCGGTTGCCTGATCCAAATACTCAAGACTCATATAGAGCCGTCCAGCGCGGAGCGAGGCGGCCGCCGCCTTGAGCGGATCGCCGACCATGGAATTGACGTCGGGAAAGCCAGGAGGCTGAACTACTCCGGCCTTCAAAAACTGCTGAAGACGATCGATCTCCGCTTGAATCTGTGTCACTGCGTCTTGACCGGCGACGGGCATCGCGAAGAGCACTGAGATCACCGCAACCTGCCACCACAAGCCACCAATGGCGTGCCGGTGGCCGCGCCTCCTGTTAATCGAAGTGACTCCCGCTGCGTCTCGGTCGATCGAACTGGTTTCGTGCTTCGAGGATATGGGCGTTCTTGCGGCATTGGACGTAGCCCGACGCCGCAGGGTGGCTGATTTGCTCTGCATTTTCATGCCACTCCTGACTTTCTGCTGCGCTCAGCTTCGATTCGGGTGGATGTGGGTGAACCCTAGCATAGGCACGCAGCTCCTGGCAACGCCGCGGCGAGGTTGATTGATTCCCCACCCGCGAGACTCGAGCCGATCCCGTGGAACATAGGGGGCGCGCTATACGTAGTTGACAGCAGAGGCACATGGCACCGAGGCGAAGGGAGAAGATGACGTGTTTATGCAAACGCTCTGGGAAGACTTCCGCTACAGTTTGCGGCTGTTTCGCAAGAGTCCCGGCTTCACTCTCATCGCCGGGCTCGCATTGGCGCTCGGTATTGGGGCCAACACGGCCATCTTTAGCGTTGTAAACGGAGTCCTGCTGCGGCCGCTGCCCTATCCCGAGCCGAACCGCCTGATGGCGGTCTATGAGAGTACGCAGGAGTTCAGTCACGGCTCGCTGGCGTATCCGAACTTCATGGATTGGCGCAGAGAAAACCACTCCTTCACGGACATCGCTGCTTTCAGAGGCGATGACTTCATTCTGACCGGGTCCGGCCAACCCGAGCACCTCAACGGCGAGTGGGTGTCGGCAAGCCTTTTCCCCATTCTTGGCGTCAACCCGATGCTGGGCCGCAGCTTTCTGCCCGAGGAGGACCGCCAGGGCGCGAGTGGCGTGGTGATGCTCAGCTATGGCCTGTGGCAAAGTCGTTTCGGAGCGTCGCCCGATGTTTTGGGCAAGCCCCTCACCTTGAATGCGCGGAGCTACACGATCATCGGAGTGCTTCCGCGCGACTTCCGATTCCGCGAATCAGCGGAGCTGTATGCCCCACTTGGCCAATGGGACCCGCTCGAGCTGAATGATCGCCAAAACCACCCGGGGCTTCAGGGCATGGCTCGGCTGAAGGCTGGCGTAACGATCGCCGCGGCGCTGGCTGACATTGATTCGATCGCACAGCAGTTGAGCAAGCAATATCCGAAAACGAATGCCGGGCGCGGAGTGACCCTGGTCCCAATGAAAGAGGACACGGTGGCCAACGGCCGGCGCACCTTGCTGCTGATGCTGGGTGCGGTCGGATTCGTGCTGATTATTGCTTGCGCCAACGTGGCCAATCTGCTGCTCGCCCAGTCCACGGGGCGGCGCCGCGAGTTTGCCATCCGGGTGGCGCTGGGCGCGAACCGCAGGCGTGTGGTCCGCCAGCTTCTGACGGAAAGTGTTCTTCTGGCAGGAGGCGGCGGAGCGCTGGGACTGCTGTTTGCCTTTTGGGGAACGCGGCTGGTGCTCTCCGCCTTCCCTGACGCGGTGCCGCGAACGCAAGCGGTGGCGATGGATCCTTATGTCTTGCTCTTTACGCTTGCCGTTTCCGTACTCACTGGTGTGCTCTTCGGCCTGGCGCCGGCATTCCACAGCTCGAACGTGAATCCGCAGGAGTCGCTGAAGGAAGGCGCACGAGGAAGCGGCGGAGGACGGCATCGCACCGAGGGAGTCTTCGTGGCTCTGGAAATTGGCTTGGCCGTGGTGTTGCTGGCGGGCGCCGGATTAATGATTCAGAGCATCTGGCGGCTGTGGCGAGTCGACCCGGGCTTTGATACCCACCATCTTCTCACCGCACAGGTGGCTCTCTCGCCCACCGTTGGAGCACCCCAGCCAGGCCAGGCAGCGGCAGCGGCGACTCAGTCCCTACAGGCGGCGCAGGCCACGAGCATCCGCGTTGCTTATCAGCAAATGCTGGACCGGGTGGCCCACGTGCCGGGCATCCAGGCCGCTGCCCTCACCAGCCTTATTCCTCTCAGCCCCAGCGATAGCGAAATTGGAATTTGGCTGGGCCACCGGCCGCAACCGGCCTCGGACCAGTTATCTGAGGTCCTGTTTTACATTCCAACGCCGGACTACCTGCGCGCCATGAACATTCCCCTGCTTCGCGGCCGCTTCTTCAACGAGCGCGACACCATCTCGTCGCCGCCGGTGGTGGTGATTGATGACGTGATGGCGAAGCACATGTTCCCCGGGCAGGATCCGGTTGGTCAGGAAATCAACATGATGGTGATCGGCCCGGCACAGATTGTGGGCGTGGTCGGGCACGTGAAACACTGGGGCCTGGATTCCGACGATACCGCCAAAATCCGCGATGAGATGTACTTCCCGTTCTTCCAGGTGCCGGACAAATTTATGCCGGAAATTGTGGTGGGCGCGAACCTGCTGGCGCGCACCGCGGCCGATCCTTTGGGCGCGGTTGCCGCCGTTCGCGGCCAGGTGGCTGGCCCCACCAACGATCAACCCATGTTCGGTGTCCAGACTATGGAGGAGATCATCTCCATGAAGCTCGAGGAGCGCCGCTTCACCATGCTCCTGCTCATCATCTTTGCCTCCACGGCGCTCGTGCTGGCCTCGGTGGGCATTTATGGCGTGATGTCCTATTCGGTCACTCGCCGTACGCATGAGCTTGGAGTGCGCATGGCCCTGGGCGCCACCCGCGGCGACGTTTTGAAACTCGTGGTGCGCGAAGGCATGACCGTAGCGGTGGCCGGAATGGCAGCCGGTATTGTCGCCGCCCTCGGGCTCATGCGGCTGCTGTCCAGCTTGCTCTACGGTGTTCGTCCGACGGATCCTCCAACTTTGGTGGCAGTTTCGCTCGCACTCGCCAGCGTGGCGTTTCTTGCCAGCTATATCCCCGCCCGCCGCGCCACCGAGGTGGAACCGATGATCGCCTTGAGGTACGAGTGAATGAATTGAGGGAGCGGTCGCGGCACTCAAGTCTGCGGCAGGGCTACGATTTTCGGCTGCTGGTTGGCGGTTCGGCGGGGAGGGGGAGGGCTCGAAGTTCAACGCTGGAAATTAGGGATTCAAAGCTCGACGAGTTTGGGGCTTGCCGTCAGTAATTAGAGAGGGGCTTTTCCTCATCTCCAATTCCTAGCTCAGGACGACCCTTTCGATGGGCTTGCCGCCACCGCCTTTTGGTAGCGGGCGAAGTGTTCTAGCAGTTCGGGATTTCGAGGATCGAGCTGGAGGGCGCGCGTCTGGACCTTTACGGCTTCGGCAAAATTCTTATTCGCATACAAAGCTTCCGCCAACGTGTCAATGAAGCCCGCCTGCTGCCAGTGTGTCAGATCGACGGCGCGGCGCGCGTGCTCGAGCGCGGCCCGTGGGTTGAGGAATTTCGGATCTTCGCACGTGGCATAGAGCCAGGCGATGTCGTTGTGAGCTTCGGCCATTTCCGCCTTCAGGCGCAAGGCCTGCTGGTAGTGGTCGATGGCTTCCGCGAAGAACTGCTGTTGGTAGAATAGCGAAGCAAGTACATATTGCGCGTCGGCGTCGTCGCTGGGCACATTCTTCAGAACGGCTTTGAGATTCTCTTGAGCCTTGGACTCATCGCCCAGCTCCCGATAAGCCTTTGCAAGGCCGAACCGTGCCACGTCCGAAAGCGAATTAAGGCGCAGCGCTTCTTTGTATTCTCGAACCGCATCCGCCCAACGCTTTTCGCTGAGGTGTAGAAGTCCCAGTGCCTCGTGTGGGCGCTCGTCACGCGGAGCGCGTACTGCCGCTGCTTGAAAGCGCAGGAGAGCCCAGTCGTCGCGATGCGCGGCGCGAAAGTGCTCACCGTCCGCAAGCAACCGGCTCACCTCTGAATTCGTGCGATAGTCTCGAACTGTCGCCGCCATTGCCAGCACCACGATAGTCACCGGAATGGCGAGCACCCACGACGGCCTTTCCGCACTCGGTGCGGGAAAGAGTTCGCGCGAGATGGGAGGAATCAAGAACCCCAGAACGATACCGCTCGCCAATCCGCCCAGATGCGCCCAGTTGTCAACCCATTTGTGGAGCGCGAATCCCAAAGCCAGATTCAACAGGATGACCGGGAGAATACCTTTGCCGAAGACTCTGGCCCAATGTCGGGGAATGGATTCGCGGTGCTGGTAACCTGCCACCAACATGACGCCGGCGAGGCCGAAGATGGCGCCCGAAGCTCCCGCGGAAGGATTAGAGGAAAGGCTCATCGAAACAATCGCGCTGCCCACTCCCGCGGCCACATAAAGGCATGCGAATCGGGCGTAGCCATACACGCGCTCGACAAAAAGGCCGAGGACGTACAACGCGTAGTTGTTGAGAAGCAGGTGAATCATGCCCACGTGGATGAACATCGGCATGACCAGGCGCCAATACTCCCCCCGGCGAGTGTACGGCCCAAAGGAGGCCCCGAATCGCAGGAAGGAGTCGGCGTTGGAGTAAAGGCCCGTGAACGTCCTCATCGCCCAGTCGCGCAAGGGCGGATGCGAAGACGCGTCGACGATTGCCATCAAAATGAAGAAAGCGGAGTTCAGTCCCAGAAGGACGTAGGTGGCCCAAGGGCGAAAGGGGCGATGAATCAGATAGCCGGTCCTGGCGTTCGGTGTGACGTTGGGTGACTCAGACATTATCAAGGGCAATCCCGAGAGTTAAGGGTGAAGTGTGAAGGATGAAGTGTGAAACAAAAATCGGATTTTCTCTCGCGTCATCATCCTTCAGACTTCACACTTCATCCTTTTCGTAGTACCTCTCGCCCGCGCAAGACCGGCACAGGACGCGGCCATCCAGTCGCCGTTCGCGACCGTCATTGATGTCTTCACCGCATTGCTCGCAGGCCACGCGCGAGCGCGGACGGCCGGGCAGGTCCTGCGGATTCAGTTTTATCTTTACCGGCGCGATCGCAAACAGTTCGGCATCGTCCATCACCCTGTAGGCTTCGAGCTGCTGGCGGCGAGAATCGGAAAGCTCCGGAAACATGGCTTTGGCTTTGAGGCGCGAATCATCGCGCGCCACGATGCGCACCGCGCGCTCGCTGGCGAGGTCCACAAATGTGGCCGCGAGTTTGCCGTAATCCACGAATTTCAGCGCCCGATTGCCTAGCCGGCACCCTGTCACCACGCTGATGGCGTCCGCGGCGCAGCGATCGATCTCGACAAAAGTGATCAGCCGTTTGCGGTGCTCCCCCGGATCCTCGATGCCCAGCTCTTTCAAGCCCCGCATCGCCATGCGCACGCCCAGCACCTGGCCAGGACAAAGGTGGCCATGATGCTGTGCCGCAAGCGCAAGATACTCTTCCAAGGATTTCATGCTTGGCGCCGTCGGGGGATGGTAACGAACCCGAGCCGGAAACCGGTCTCGCTCTTCACCCAGAAATTATACCATTGGACGGAGGGCAGCTCGGCAAAGCCTGTGAGCGCCTACTGTTCTTTTGACTCAGCGCCCACGAACCCAGGCAGTTCGTCGACGAGCCAGCTCTCTGGACCCGACTGAATCAACACGATGGCGAGCGGCTTGGGATGCTGGTCGGGTTCCTTCTGCCCGGTGTAGTGCTCGTACATTGCCACTGGGAAAGAGAATCCTCCCGAGGCAAGTCGCTTGCCTCTGCCAATCTCGAAGGCTTGATGATGCGGATTCTCGACTCCGGAAATGTAAGAGCGCAGATACTCCTCTGGGTATTTGTTCTTCAGTTTGGGCGAAAGCAGCGCCAAGCCATCGTACTGATTTCTTGTCGCCCAAGCGTAGAGGAACTGATTGGCGGCCGACAGAGCCAAAACGTAGTCTTGGTTGATCGCGGCGGCGCGGCTTTTGGTTTTCTGCGCCGGGGCCGAATTCGCCAGCAGAAATGCAGCGCAGAGCAACAAGCAGATCGGTCTCATTGATCCTTGCCTCCTGGAGAGAAGCAGAACCGAGAAGCCACAAACAACCTCTGCCGTTAAGCTTCAAAACGTCAGAGGTGCATTGCCGGTTTCCGGCATTCCAGCTTCCAGCTTCTCCCTTCTAGCTTTGCTTAGGGCGCGGGTAACGAGCCCCAATGGTCGAGTGCATTCCGCCGCGCGTTGTGAATTCGCCGCGCACCACGGCCCATTTAGGTTGGCACGCCCGCACAACATCGTCAAGGATGCGGTTGACCGCATTCTCATAAAAAATACCCAGATTCCGGTAGCCGAGAATGTAGTACTTCAGCGACTTCAACTCGATGCACCGTTTGGCGGGGAGATAGTGGATCGAAATCGTTCCGAAATCCGGCAAGCCCGTCTTAGGACAAATGGACGTGTATTCCGGGATGGTGATCGTGATCTCGTAACCTCGATATTGGTTGGGCCAAGTATCGATGGTGGGAAAATCGTGCTTGACTCCCGAACGGGCGTGTTCAGAGGTATACGCGTTGCCCTGTGCAGATTTTTTCGCTGGCATACAAAACCTCCCGTGGACAGAATAACCCATATTTCTGTCATTCGTCCTGTGTCCCTTGTCCCTGGCTTTTGAAATCAAGTGCTCCTCAGTCGTCCGTGGCTGGCTATCCGTTGCACGCCCGCGACGTTTGCGGGGACCACTGAAAACTGGCAACTCGCGACTGACTGCCTTTGTTTTCATCGGCATACAGATTTGACTTGACAGGCCGGTGCTCAAGATTTATTATAACGCCGCACTAAGCCAATGCATCTAAGGTGATAGGCTTAAACAGGGCTCAGCACGATATCTCAGATTAGCAGGGAGGAAAAACCCAGATGGGGAAAATCATAGGAATTGACCTTGGCACTACCAATTCGGTTGTTGCGGTGATGGAGGGCCGCGATCCCACCGTCATTGCCAACCCGGAAGGCGGGCGAACGACTCCGTCCGTTGTGGCTTTCACCAAGGCGGGCGAGCGGCTGGTAGGGCAAGTTGCCAAGCGTCAGGCGATCACCAATCCGGAGAACACAGTCTATTCGATCAAGCGCTTCATGGGCCGCCGCTTCAACGAGGTTGGGAGCGAAATCAAGACCGTGCCTTTCAGGGTGGTTGCCGGCCCCAACGCTGACGTGCGGGTTGTGGCACAAGCGAAGGAGTATTCGCCGCCCGAGATCTCGGCGATAATTCTGCAAAAGATGAAGGACGCCGCGGAGCAGTATTTGGGCGAGAAAGTAACGCAAGCCGTCATCACTGTCCCCGCCTATTTTAACGACAGCCAACGCCAAGCCACGAAGGACGCGGGCAAGATCGCGGGCCTCGAAGTGCTGCGCATTGTGAATGAGCCGACGGCGGCCGCGCTGGCCTACGGCTTGGACAAGAAGAAAGACGAGACGATCGCCGTCTACGACTTCGGCGGCGGAACATTTGACATCTCCATTCTCGAGGTAGGCGAAGGCGTGGTTGAAGTGAAGTCCACCAATGGCGACACGCACCTGGGCGGTGACGATATCGACAAGCGTGTGATGGACTGGATTGTGGAAGAATTCAAGAAGGACCAGGGCATCGATCTCTCGAAAGACCGCATGGCTTTGCAGCGGCTCAAGGAGGCGGCGGAAAAGGCCAAGATGGAGCTTTCCACCGTGCTCGAAAGCGAGATCAATTTGCCCTTCGTTACGGCCGACGCTTCCGGCCCTAAGCACCTGGCGATGAAGCTGACCCGGGCGCGATTCGAGCAGATGTGCGAAGACATTTTCCAGCGCTCGGTCGGGCCGGTGAAGCAGGCGCTGACGGACGCCGGCATCGGACCGGAAAAGATTGACGAAGTGGTTCTGGTGGGCGGTTCGACGCGCATTCCGCGAGTTCAGGACATCGTGCGGAATCTCTTCGGCGGCAAGGAACCTCACAAGGGTGTGAACCCGGACGAAGTGGTGGCGGTAGGAGCTGCCGTGCAGGCGGGCGTCTTGGGCGGCGAGGTGAAGGACCTGCTACTGTTGGACGTTACGCCACTCACCCTGGGCGTCGAAACGCTGGGTGGCGTGATGACTCCGCTGATCAACCGGAATACCACCATCCCGACGCGGAAGAGCGAGGTCTTTTCGACCGCGGCGGACAACCAGACTTCGGTGGAGATCCACGTTCTCCAAGGCGAGCGGCCGATGGCCAAGGACAACCGCACGCTGGGCAAGTTCCATCTGATCGGCATCCCGATGGCGCCACGTGGTTTGCCCCAGATCGAGGTCACGTTTGACATCGATGCCAACGGCATCCTGAACGTTTCGGCGAAGGATAAAGCCACAAGCAACGAGCAGAAAATCACCATTACTTCCTCAAGCGGGCTCTCCAAAGAAGAAGTCGAGAAGATGACCAAGGAAGGCGAGCTCCACTCCGAGGAGGATCGTCGCATCAAGGAAGAGGTTGAAGTCAAGAATCGCGCGGACGCTATGGTGTACTCCACGGAGAAGCTGCTGAAGGAGCATCGCGACAAAGTCGCCGAGAGCGACGCCAAAAACATCGAAGCAGCCATCGAAGATGCCAAGAAGGCCATTCAGTCCAACGACACCTCACAGATTACGGCGGCGGTGGATCGGCTCACGCAGGCGTCGCACAAGCTCGCCGAGGCCATGTATAGACAGGCGGCGCCGGGCGCGTCTTCCGAAGCCCGGGCAGGCGGCGCAGCCGGACCGAGTGGGGCGGCCCAAGGCGGGAACGGCAAGCAGAAGAGCGAAGGTGAAGTGATCGACGCGGAAGTGGTGGACGACGAGAAGAAGAAAGGGTAAAGGGTGAAGGGTAATACGCTGACGAAAAAACGCTCCGACCGTGTCATCCTGAGCCCCTCGCTGTCATTCCGAGCCGGTTCGCCAGTCATTCCGAGTGAAGCGAGGAATCTCGCTCTGAGGCTCAGGGTGAACGTCGTGAGGAATCGCGCTCTGTCTGCTCAGGGTAAACTGCGCGAAGAATCTCGGTAGTTCAGAATCAACCAACTAGGGAGAAGGGCGGCGTGGAGACACAAGCGAAGAGAGTCAACGAGTCGGAATTTCAGATACACCATGCACAGATCGGGGTCGTGTGCCCGCTCTGCCGTCGGCGGCATTTTCTCGAGGTGGCTGATGACTACTCGATGCTCAACTCGCCCGCTGCCAAAGAAATACACGCGCACCTCGAAGCCTGGATGGCCTCGCGCTGCCCGGACCATCTGGGTTTTATCGCGCAGATGAGCAGGAATTGACAACCAGTGGCAAGGGGCAAGTGGCATGTGGCGAGCAAGAGCTATCAGCAGTCAGCCGTCAGCTTTCAGCAAACATCTTACAAGATCGCTGGCACCTGATATAGGTGATGACTGAAGGCGTGCGGGCTCGTGCCACTTGCCCCTAGCCACTCGCCACTAAACTTTTATGGCGGTCGGAACGCAAAAAGACTATTACGGCGCGCTCGGCGTTGATCGCAACGCCAAGCCGGAGCAGATCCGCAAAGTGTATCGACGCTTGGCGCGGAAATACCATCCTGACGTCAATCCTGGCAACAAGGCTGCGGAAGAAAAGTTCAAAGAGATTTCCGCAGCCTACGAAATCTTGAGCGACGAAAAGAAGCGCAAGGTTTACGACCAGTACGGCTTCTATTCTGACAACATTCCACCCGGCGGCTACGGCCCCACCGGCACCTATGGCGCACCGCCCCCAGGCGGCGGCCCAGAGGGCTTTGACTTCTCAGGCTTCGATTTCTCGAACAGTGGCGGCGTAGAGGAACCGCGAGGTGAAGGCGGCTCCTTTCGCGACGTCTTCTCGCAGATCTTCTCGCGCGTCGGAGGCGGAGCACGCGGGCGCGAAGAGCCGGAAAAGGGCAGCGACATCGAGCATCACATGCACTTAGGCTTCTGGGACGCCATCCGCGGAACCCAAGTGCGCTTCAACGCCGCCCGCAATGAGACGTGCGCCACATGCCACGGGACCGGTTCGGCCAGTGGCAAGACGGTCATGTGTTCGGCGTGCGGCGGGACGGGAAAAAGCAACCGTCAATACGGAACCATGCGTTTCTCCGGGCCGTGTCCGGATTGCGGCGGTTCGGGCAAGCGCAAGCAGCCGTGCCCCACTTGCAACGGCAGCGGCACGGTACGCAGGCCGGAGACATTTGATGTCCGCATCCCGCCCGGCGTGGACACAGGCTCGCGCGTCCGCGTGCCGGGCAAAGGCAACAGCGGCGTGAAGGGCGGAAGCGCGGGTGATCTCTACATCATCACCGAGGTCGAGCCGCACCCCGTGTTCGAGCGCAAAGGCGACAACATCTACGTCAAAGTTCCGGTCACCATCACCGAAGCGGCGCTGGGCGCGAAGGTCGAAGTACCGACCATCGACGGCCCCAGCACCATCAAGATTCCGCCCGGAACTCAGAGCGGCCAGAAACTGCGCCTGCGCGAAAAGGGCGCGCCCTCGCTGCGCGGCAACGTGCGCGGTGACGAGTTTGTGGAAGTGCAGGTGGTGGTCCCCAAAGTCGCCGATGAACGCACGAAAGAAATCCTGCGCGAATTGGCGCGGCTCAACCCGGAGGATCCGCGCTCGCAGTTGAGGGAGAAGGGAAGGTACAAATTATGAATTATAAATTATGAATTATAAAAGCCGAATGGAGGGGTCAGCTTTTCATAATTCATAATTTATAATTCATAATTTCTGAAGCCCATGCCACCGAAATTGCGAAAAAAAGGCGGAAGGGCCGGCTACATGATCAGCGCCGTGGCGGAGATGTACAACGTTCATCCGCAGACGCTTCGGCTCTACGAACGTGAGGGCTTGCTCAAGCCCTCCCGCAGCGAAGGCAACACGCGGCTTTACACCGAGGAAGATCTGGCGCGCCTCGAGACCATTTTGAATCTCACGCGCGACCTGGGCGTGAATCTGGCGGGCGTGGAAATCGTGCTCAACATGCGGGAGAGAATGGACGAAATGGAGCGCGAGATGCAGGCCTTCGTCGAGATGGTGCGCAGCGAAATGCTCGGCCGCAGCGCCGAAGCCCAAGAGCGAATCCAAAACGCGCTGGTCCGCATCGCCCCGCCTCACCTCACTCGGACCACCCGATGATGACCCAATACGACGTTGACGAGCGTTGTCAAATATGACATCATCTCTGATGAGTGGTACGAGCTAGCGGACAGCAGATGACGCGCACAACTCGGCCCATTTCGTGGATTAGAGCGGCGCTTAGGGAATTCGAGTCGTTCCCGGAAGGGGCAAGATCGATCTGTCTGACCGCACTGACCATCGCCGCGGAGGGCGAGAAGGCCGACCTCGCGAAGCCAATGCACGGTCTTGGCTCTGGCGTGTTTGAGATTGCGTTGCCCTTTCGCGGCGATGCGTTCCGCGTGGTCTACACGGTGCAGTTGGGCGAGGAAATCTGGGTCTTGCACGCGTTTCAGAAGAAATCTACGCAGGGCATCAGGACACCCAAACGTGAGACTGACCTGATCAGAGAGCGTTTGAGCAGATTGAAGGAGCTATTGCGATGAATAGCGAAAAGCTGAAAGTGACGCGAGGAAGCGGGAATGTTTTCCGCGACCTCGGTTATAAGGACGCGGACGCGGAACAGCTCAAGGCCATGCTGGCCGCCGAAATCATCAAAACGCTCGACCGGGATGAGCTGACCGCGCGTGAGGCACATGATCGCACAGGCATTGCGGCGGCGGATTTCTCACGTATCCGCAACGCGAACCTCGGGCGGTTCACCGTCGACCGGCTGATGACGATTATCAACCGGCTCGGAGCCCGCGTGGAGGTGAAAATTCGGCTCCGGTCCGCCCAAGCAGCCGCGCACGAAGCGAGGGCGTGAAAGCACGGGAGCAATGACGGGCCTCGCTGCTCCGCATCGCCCCACCCCACCTCACTCGGACCAGCCGATGAACCAGTTTTGGAGATATACACGAAGGACGTAAGGCACTTCAGGTTG
>Ga0208563_1000684_pt1 | contig 27301 bp, 24 predicted proteins | sample June2015DPH_17_1_2_FD_184717 | JGI IMG/M metagenome (GOLD analysis project Ga0208563, IMG submission 184717) | Peatland microbial communities from SPRUCE experiment site at the Marcell Experimental Forest, Minnesota, USA - June2015DPH_17_150... | ecosystem: Environmental > Terrestrial > Soil >... | reverse complement strand
TCAAGATTGGTCTGACTGGGTACTCCCAGTACCAGCTGAAATCGGCTTGTTGTTAGCCATTATTGCCGGGGCAGCTTTTTTGCTGACAGTGGTAAACCTTGCCTTGAAAGGGTTCGGTGCACCCTTTTTCATTGCGCTCAGTCGGAAATTGGCGGCAGATTGGTTGTATGCTTGGACGCGTAATCCCATGGTGCTTGCAGGTCTGGCTTTTCTCCTGTCATTGGGGATCTGGTTTCAGTCAGTGCTGTTTGTACTCTGGGTACTCATCCTGTTTGCACCGGCATTGCTTGTCTTCGTGAAACTGTATGAAGAACGAGAACTAGAGTTTCGCTTTGGGGCATCGTATCTGGAGTACAAATCCAGAACACCGATGTTGTTTCCAAGAAGGCCAAGAGGTTGAACGATGTGCCGCCCAACAAGCGCGTTCAGCCGACGCGCTACGCGCGCCGCGTCCAGTGGTACTTGGCTGTTGCATTGCCGTTCGCGTTGCGGCGTATCTTGCCCGTGACCGCGCGCGGCTGACGCGGGACGTTAGGCTGTCCGCAAAGGAGGAATTGAACTATGAAAAAGGCTCCACAGTTTTCGAAATCAGGTTGGGTCTTGCTGCTGGTGATACTGGCTTGCGCACTTGGCTTCCTCGTCAGCGCACGGTCAAGTTCGAACGCACAACAAGCCGTGTCGCTGGCCGGGACGACATGGTCGGGAACTGACTCCGATGGTGACGACTATGTATTCACTTTTGAAGAGGATGGTACGCTTGCCTACAAATCACCCTCCGGCTCCTTTAGGAACGGGAAATGGAACCAATTCAAGACCGCCGTGTATCTGCAAATGAATGATCACTATTCTGAGTATCTGGGCACTGTAAACGGCGACATCATTGAAGGGAAAGCGTGGAACGTAAAACAACGGACCTGGACCTGGAGGGTAAGCAGGAATAGATGAACGCCTCACAGCCTGACAAGGCGCTCCACTGGACTGGGATTCCGCTCCATCCCCGCCACGGAGCGTCGGCGTTAGACAAGATCGAGGAATAAGACCGTGGACGCTAAAGGACTGGCTGTGATTGTGGTTTCTTTGGTCGTCGGGGTCCTGAGTGGCGTCTTTGCCGTTGTGGGGTACTTCGCTGGAAGTGCCCTGGGCATCCCGAGTCACCTGCACCTCCCGGCGACGGTACGCGCCACCGGGGTTGGCGTGCTGGCTTTCGGCTTGATCTTCATGGGCTGGGTCTTCTCCGTCAACACGGACCCGTTCACGCGGCGCTTCGCACCCTTTTTACGGGCCGGTTACGTCACACGTTTGACTCCCTGACTCTCTGCCCGGATCTGGCGGTGCGCACGTCTCGTGGTCGTCCGCCGGGACAATCCCGCAATCACAGTCAATGAGCCATGGGCTAGGCGCGCTCTCCCTGAGGCTGAGGCGAGGCGGGCTGTGAAGCTGAGGTTCGAAGCGTTCTGCATTGGGCCACGGGTGTAACCCGGATTTCTCACCACACGATGCCTTTTTCCCGGCGGTGGGAAGGACGGGGTTCAGCCCCACCCTCCCTCGTCGTGGTGAGAAACTCGGGCTAAGGTAGGAGGCTAGGTTGGCTCCTATGAGGCGTGGCACTGCGCCCCGGCTGGTTGCGGAGGGACATTTCCTGAATTACCCCTGCGCTGGATTCCCGCTTTCGCGGGAATCTGTCCCGATGTTTTGTGTCGGGATGATACCCGCCGCGCGTGCCTGCAAAAGGCACACACTGCTACCCGCTTTGGAGTGGAAAGGAATCTGGATTGAGCTGCTACTTTCCGGCGGAGGGAAGCTCCAGGGTAGCATCGCGGTCCAAGCGCATGCCCACCAGCGAGCCCGCAGCCAAACCCGCCTGCTTACCTTTGGGCAGGAGGACCGCCGTCATGACGCCCACAGACCCCAGAAAAATGGCGGTGCCGGGGCCGATGGCGGCTCCTAAAGCGGCCGGCGCCACCATGATAAGGGCCTGCTCTTTGCGGTTGGCGCCCCGTCCTTTCAGTTCGCCTTCCGGACCCACGTTGGGGTCACCGCCGCTTTCGCTCGAAAAAACCTCGGTCAGCGAACCCAGGATGGCCACTTTCTGACCGTTGGGCAGTTCCACCGTGTCGAAGACGATGGTGAGATAACCACCTTTGCTGCGACGGCCCGCCGGCCTGACCTCGCCCACGTGGCCATCGACGCGCACGCCCTTGGGCAGCACATCGCGGTCTTCGACCGCCACCGGATCGATCAAGGTCGTCAGGATGCGGTCGCCTACCTTCGAGCTCTTGGAATCAATGGTGGTATGCAACTGCAGCTTGAACTCGGTACCTTCCGGGATCGTGATCTCGTCAACATCTGGATTCTCTTGCTGCGCGAAAAGCGGTGACGCCATGCTCAGGACGAGCGAGCCAGCCGTCAGCAGTGCCAGGATCTTAGCCTTCATTCGCATTTCCCCCCAGCGTTGACCGAACGCCATGCCGAACCTAGCGGTTGTGCCTGGTTCCTTAATTTCACCACTAAAAGGCCGACGCAGTCAAAGACAAAATAACCTCAAGGCCGAAAGGCCCTATTCCCTTTCGATGCCAGTCCCGGTGCAGGGTTGGATTAGGTTCCGGCTCGGGTTGTAGAACCGGGGCTTGCCCCGGCCGCGCCTGCCGCAGCCAAGGCCAAGGCAAGCCCTGGCCCTGCATGCCTGGGCCACAGCAGAGGCAGCCCTGCGGCAGGATGGGCGCGAGGGCTGAAACGCGGATTATTCGCGGGTTTCGGCGTGATGGCGAACGTCCACGCCCTGCACCAGGAAGAGGACGTCCTCGGCGATATTGGTGGCGTGGTCGGCAAGCCGTTCCAGGTTGCGCGCCACGAACATCAGGCTGATCGCCTGACGAACCGTCTTGGGGTCGCGCTCCATGTAGCTGATCAGCTCCGTGTAGACGGAGCCACACAATTCGTCCACGGCGTCATCAGAAACCAGCACGTTGCGGGCGAGCTCCGCGTCCTTCTTCACAAAGGCGTCGAGACTTTTGCGGATCATCGCCTGGACACGGTCGGCCATCAGCGGGATGTCGATGAGGGGCTTCATCAACGGCTCGTGCATCAGGGAAAGCGCGCGCTCGACGATGTTGACCGCCAGGTCGCCCATGCGCTCCAGGTCGTTGTTGATCTTGATGGCCGCGGTGATAAATCGCAGATCCGTCGCCATGGGCTGCTGAAGGGCCAGGAGCCGCGTGGCCAGATCGTCGATCTCAATCTCCATGCGGTTGATCTCAGCTTCGTTGTGGAGCACCCGTTGCGCCTGCTGCGCGTCTTTCTCGGCGAGGGAGAGAACACTTCTGTGAACGGAGTCTTCCACCAGCCCGCTCATCTCCAGCAAGCGGCTTCGCAAGTAGTCGAGTTCCTCAACAAAGTGGCGCAAGGGTGTATTCCCCTTTCATTCTGGAAACCAGATTCTAGCGTCGTGTCTCAGAAGTTCGTTGATGAAGTCAGCCCGCGGAGCGGGCGAAAGAAGGTAGCCCACGGTCCCGCAGGGCGGGATGGGTAAGCGCTCCCTCACCCCCGTCCCCCAGGGCTTGCGCCCTGGGCTACCATCTTGCGCCCCTGCCGGGGCTGTCGGAGAACGGCCGGCGCTCCAGACGATTTATTCAACGAACTTGAGTGACACTACACTAGCCGAACCTGCCAGTAATGTAATCTTCAGTTTCTTTCCGTGCGGGCGTCTTAAAAATGACCGCGGTCTTGTTGAATTCAATTAGCCGTCCCATCAGGAAGAAGCCCGTATAGTCGGCAACCCGCGCCGCCTGCTGCATGTTGTGCGTGACGATGACCATGGTGCAGAGGTCCTTCAGGTTGAACAACAATTCTTCGATCTTCGCCGTGGCGATGGGATCTAGCGCCGAGCAGGGCTCATCCAGCAGTAACGCTTCCGGTTCAACCGCCAGCGCGCGCGCGATGCAGAGACGCTGCTGCTGGCCCCCCGACAGCGCATAGGCGGACTTGTGGAGTTGGTCCTTGACTTCCTCCCAGAGGGCGGCCCGCCGCAGGCTTCGCTCCACCGCTTCTGCCAGCGTGCCGCGGTTGTGCAAGCCATTGATGCGCAACCCATAGGCAATGTTGTCGAAAATCGACTTGGGAAACGGGTTGGGCTTCTGGAAGACCATCCCCACTCTTCGCCGCAGGCCGACGACATCCAGCGAAAAGATGTCCTCGCCGTCGAGGTGAACCTCGCCCTCGGCGCGCGCGTGCGGCACCGTCTCGTACATCCTATTCAGAATCCTCAGAAAGGTGGTCTTGCCGCACCCCGAGGGGCCGATGAGGGCAGTGATGCGCCCAGTGAGAATCTGCAAGCCGATCGAATAAAGCGCCTGCCGGCCCCCGTAATAGAAATCCAGCCCCGTCGCGCGCATCTTGAGGTCGCTCGGCCATGCGGGGGTTGTTCCTGGGGCGCGCGCCGTGGAGGGGGATTCTTCAGTCGTTTTCACCATAGTCGAAACACTCGCTGCAAGAGTCACGGTTTAGGCCTTCCCGAAAGATATCCCCCTGGAAACCACCAGACGCGCCCCAATATTGGCCACCAGCACTAAGGCCAAGAGAACCAACCCGGCCGCCCAGGCTTGCCGATGCCAATCGTCGTAGGGAGCAATCGCGTAGGTGTAGATCATCACCGGTAATGAGGCGATGGGCTGATTCCAGCCCGAACTCCAGAAGCGGTTGCTGAAGGCGGTGAAAAGCAGGGGAGCGGTTTCGCCAGCCACGCGAGCCAGGGTGAGCATAACGCCGGTGACGATGCCGCGCATGGCCGCGGGCATGACCACCGTCGCCACGGTTTTCCACTTGCTCGTTCCGAGCGCCAGGGCGCCTTCCCGCAGCGTTCCCGGGACCGACCGCAAGGACTCCTCCGTGGTGCGCACCGCGATGGGAATCATCATCACCCCCAGCGCCAAGCCACCCGCGAGTGCAGAGAAATGCCGCATGGGCAGGACAATGATCGTGTACGCGAAAATTCCCATCACAATCGAGGGCACACCGTTGAGCAGGTCCGTCGTGTAGCGGACGACAAACGAGAACGTCTGCCCTCCGAATTCCGCCAGATAAACACCCCCCAGAATGCCCACGGGGACGCCCACCAGCGAAGCGAGCAGCAGCAGCTTGCCGCTGCCCACAATGGCATTGGCCATTCCGCCGCCGGTTTCGCCCACCGGCGTGGGCAAATGGGTAAAGAAAGCCCAGTTGAGCGACCTGCCGCCATACCACAGGAGATAACCCAGAATGAAGAAGAGGACAGAAACCGTGACCAGTGCGCACAAACCGGTGAGGCTGAGCATGAAGACATTCACGAATTTGCGCCAGCGGGTGCGAAAGCTCATCCCTGTGCAGCCCCTTTTTGCGTGGTCGCTATAATCACCAGACGCGCCAGCCCGTTAATAAGAATCGTGAGCAAAAAGAGCACGAGCCCCAACTCGATCAAGGCTTCGAGATACAAATCACCCGTCGCTTCCGTGAACTCGTTGGCGATCACGGCAGCGATGGAATAGGCGGGGGCGAAGAGCGAGGCGTTGATTCTGGGATCATTGCCGATCACCATGGTCACCGCCATGGTTTCCCCGAGCGCTCTCGCCAAGGCCAGGAAAATCGAGGCCATGATCCCCACACGCGCAAAAGGCACCACGACCTGCCAGGTGGATTCCCACTTCGTGGCTCCCAGCCCCAGCGCCGCTTCGCGTTGCTCCACCGGCACAGCCATCAACACCTCCCGCGAAACGGAGATGATGAAGGGAACGATCATGATGGCCAAGACGAGTCCACCCGCCAGCATGCTGACGCCGTAAATGGGCCCTTTGAAGAGCGGGAGAAATCCCAAAGTCGTCTTGAGGAACGGCATCACCACTATGCGCAGCACTGGCACCAAAATGAAAATTCCCAGTAAGCCATAGATGACGCTGGGCACCGCGGCCAGCAACTCGATCACGAACGTCGTCACGTTGGAGATGCGCGGGGGAGCAAGCTCAGAGAGGAAAATGGCCGCCCCTACACCGAGAGGCACCGCCACCAAAAGAGCCAGCGCCGAGGAAGCGACCGTGCCAAATATGAACGGCAAGGCGCCAAATTCTCCGCTCACCGGATCCCAGGTTTTTCCGAGGAAGAAGCTGAACCCGAACTTGTGGCGGGGCAGGGCCGAATTAACATAGAGCTGGTAAACCAGCATCACCGTCACCACGATGATGCTGGCGGCGGCCAGCAGGGTGATCAGGTGAGCGACCTCGTCGCCCCCGCGCAGCCGCTTGATGAACTCCCACGTGCGCCCCGGCGGGCGCACGTGGTCAACCGTAGTTGGAGCACTCGCCATGCTAGTTGATCTGCCCGATGGCTTTCATCTCTCGCGCCACGACATCCTTCGGCAGCCTTGCGTAACTCAAGCCTTCGGCGTCGTTCTGCCCATCGGCCAGCATCCAGTGGAGAAAGTCCTTGATGGCCGTCTTCTTGGCTACATCCTGGATGCTCGCCGGAATCAGCAGGTAGGTAAAACTACAAATCGGGTAGGCAGCCTTACCCTGCGCGTTGGTAATAGAAACGCGGAAGTCCGCAGGCATCATCTTGGCTTCGCCGGCCGCCGCCGCTGTCGTGCTGGCAAGATCAGCCTTAACGAAGGCGCCCGCCGAGTTCTTGACCCGGCCGTAAGGCAACTGGTTTTGCATGGCGTAAATCAACTCGACGTACCCGATCGCGCCGGGGGTCTGCTTCACGAGCCCCGTAACGCCCTCGTTGCCTTTGTTACCCAAGCCCACCGGCCAGTTGACCGACGCATTGCGTCCGACTTTGGTTTCCCAATCCTTGCTGACCTTGCAGAGATAGTCGGTCCACACAAACGTCGTGCCGCTGCCCTCCGAGCGATGAACCACGACGATATCCTGGTCGGGCAGGTTCACACCCTGGTTCGCGTTGGCAATGGCAGGATCATTCCACTTGGTGACCTTGCCCAAGAAAATGTCAGCCAGCGCCTCGGCCGTGAAGTTCAGTTCCTGGGTAACTCCCGGGATGTTGTAGGTGGGAACGACTGCGCCCAGCACCGTCGGGAAGTGCAACACCTTGACCTTGAAATCGTTGAGCATCTGGTCGTTGAGGGGCATGTCGGAAGCACCGAAATCCACCGTTCCGGCTTGCAGTTGCCGGATGCCGCCCCCGGAACCGATGGATTGGTAGTTGATCTGGATGTCAGGGTGAATCCGGTTGTAGTCGGTGAACCATTTCGAATAAATGGGGTACGGGAAGGTTGCTCCCGCCGCATTGATTAGGAGTGGAGATGGGGCAGGGGCCGCCGCAGGGGAATCGACAAGTGTGATGACTCCCGCCGCAATCAGTGCCGCGCCCAGGACGATACCTGTAATTGAAGACTTGAGTTTCATGTGGGTTCCTCCGTCGCCAGTATCGGAAGTGTGTGTTACGGCGGAATTAAGTCACGGTTATTCCTAGATTTAGGTGCTTGGCAGATGATCATTTTCGGGCAGGAATGTTACAGGGAGATTAAGCCTCGGTTGCGTGAGGATAAAGGGGGGGGTGAAGACAGAGGACCGCAATCTAACCCGGCACTGTGGGATCGCCCACTGACCGTCACCACGCACAGTAGGTTCTGCTTCCTTCAGCGTAACTGCCCAATCTCATACGCGAGAACGGCGTGCTGAATCTGGTAGTCGTACTTCGCGCTGGCGTTGGTGATTTGCGCCTGGGTCAGATTCAGTTGCCCTTGCGACAATTCCACGATGGAGCTGAGTCCAAGATTATAGCGGCCCTGCGCAAGCTCCAAGGCCAGAGTCGCCTGTTGCAGCAGTTGCGCAGTAACGTCGAGCCGCTGGTAAGAGGTCATGGCGTCGGCCCAGGCGGAGCGGACATCGCGCGCAATGCGATCCTCGGCGTCGCGAAGCTGCTGATCCGAAGCCTGAGCGCGAAAGCTGGCCGCCGCGCGGCGTGCCGCAAACAAGTGACCGTTAAAAACCGGAATCTGGACATTGACCACGGCAGCGTCATAGTGATTGGGAAGCGGGATCGCGCCGCCGGGATTGGCCACTTCCGGCAGGAATCCCGCCGCGGCAAACAGGCTCACGGTGGGAAAGGCGAGATCGCGCTCGGCCCGCTCGTATTTGAAATCCGCGTCGCGGCGGAGGCGCAGGGCCAGGAGCTCGGGCCGCTGAGCCAGAGCCTGCGCAACCAGTTCATCGGGATTCTGCGCGGGTGAAGGAGGCAGCGGTTCATCCACCAGTTTGAATTGCTGCTGCGTGCGGTTGCCGAGCGCCCGCGAGAGCTCGGCGAAGGCTTTCTCCACGTCGTTCTGGGCGCCAATCAGCAGAAGCTTGGCTTCCGCCAGATTCACGCTGGCAAAGCTGACATCGAGTTCAGATTTCAGCTTGCTCTTCGCCAGGGCGGTCACCTGGTCGACAACCAATTGCCGCGCCGCCACGGTTTCTTCCGCGACTTTCACGACCGTCTGGGCGCGGAGCACATTGTAATAAGCCTGGTTCACGTTGAGCAGGACTTGGTAGCGAGTGCTCTGAACGTTTTCCTGGTCGGCCTGCGCCTGCAGTTTCGAACTCTGCACCAGGTTGGGTGTGCGGCCGGAATCCGTGATGAGCTGCGAAATGGTCAGGCCCTGGGAAAAGCGGCTCAGGATGCGCGGGTTGGAAAAGAATCCCGCGCCCACGCGAATGCCACGCTCCGCGCCCGCCCCGGTGACGTCGCCAGCCAGAGTGGGCAGGTAAGCAGACCGCACTTCGCGCACGATCTCGCTGGATGACATGGCGGTGAATTCCGCGGCCTGAACCTGGGGATGGGTTTTGAGCGCGATGGCTTCCGCTTCCTTGAGGCTCAGGTTCTGCGGCGCCCGGTTCTGGGGTGTCTGCCCGAAGCTGAGTACCCCGCAACCTAGAACCACACTTAGAACGATCTCGAGGATTCGCTTCGTCATCGCACCTCCTGGGGTAGCGCGGGCGACTCGCCCCGACCCTGGCTGTTGCGATACACGAGGAGGTACGCGGCCGGTACAATGAACACGGTAAGCGCCACGGAAACGATCAGGCCACCGATAATCGCGCGCCCCAGCGGGGCATAGGCCTCGCCTCCGGTCTCGAGCTTGAGCGCCATGGGGATCAGTCCAAAGATTGTGGCGAGGGAAGTCATCAAAATCGGCCGCAAGCGGATGCGGCAGGAAGTAACCACCGCGTCGCGGACGGACATCTCCGCTTCGAGCTGATGGGCGAATTCCACAATTAGAATGCTGTTCGAAGACACCATGCCCACCATCATGACCACGCCCATCAGCGACATCACGTTCATGGTGGTTCCCGTGATCCACAGGAACACCAGCACGCCCGTCACTCCGGTGGGGACGGCGAGCAGAATCAAGACCGGATCGATAAAGGAGCGGAACTGGGCTACCAGAACCAGGTAAAGAAGAGCCAGGGCCAGAATCAGCCCAAAACCAAAACTGCGAAAAGACTGGCGCATGCCTTCCACCATACCGCGCATCACCAGACCCACTCCTTCCGGGAGGTGCGTCCGGGCGGTGATCTTATCGATGGCGTTGGCCACGCGGCTCAGGTCTTCAGTGGTTGGAGTGACGTAGATGTCAATCACTCTCTGGATCTGATAGTGGTCCACTTCCGTCGGCGCCTTGAAGTTCTCGACGGTTGCTACCTGGTCGAGAAAAGCGGGCGCCTTCGATGAAGGTGAACGGATCGGAATGCCCTTCAGGGAGAAGATCGTGTTGATGTCGCTTTCCGGATACTGCACAGTAAGGAAGTAGTCGTTGCCCGTGCGCGGATCAATCCAATAGCTCGGTGCGATCATCTGGTTGGAAGTCAGGGCCGTGATGACATTGTCGACCACTTCCTGCTGGCTCAGTCCCAGTTCTCCAGCGCGTATCCGGTCGACCTGCAGTCGCAACGCGGGATAATCGATGTCCTGGGGAATGTACACATCACTCACGCCTTTCAGGCTACGGATCTGGCTCGCCAGATCGGTGGCGACCCGGTAGGTCGACTGAAGGTGCTGGCCGGTGACCTGCAAATCGATGGGAGCGGGGAGGCCCTGGTTCAAGACGGCATCCTGCAAACCGCCGGATTGAATAAAGGCACTGACCTGCGGCAGTTCCGACTCGATGCGCTCGCGGACGCGGTGCATGTATTCGTAACTGCCGATCTGGTGGTCCTCCGTCAAGGCTACTTGGACGGTGGCGGTATGGGGTCCGGAATTGCTGGTGTAGATCGACGAGAAGCCGGGTATGACGCCGATGTTGGAAACAATCAGTTTCAGGTCGTGGGGCTTGACGACCTGCTGGATCAGGTCTTCGACCTTGGCCACCAACCGGTTCGTTTCCTCGATACGCGTTCCCGAAGGAGCCTTGAGGTTGATCACAAACTGGCCGGCGTCGCTGCGGGGAAAGAAGGCGACACCGAGCAGCGGAAAAATGAGCAGGCTGACCAGGAATACGCCCAGGATAGCGCCGACCACCAGCCCGGGTCGGCGCAGGTATTGGTCAACCTTGGCCTCATACCAGTCCAGCACCTGATGGAACTTCTGATTGAAGGCAGTGTTGAATCGGGCGCCCCACGAAGCGCGCGCCTTCCTGACGCGGGCGGAGCCGCCCTCTTCCGTTTCCGCTCCCTGCTCGCCCTCGTGCCCAGCGATGTGCGAAACGCCCTTGATCAGCTTGGCGCAGAACAAGGGGACCACGATCATGGCGACGAGGTAGGACGCGAACAGAGCCAGAACGACGGCCAACGCCAGAGCTGAGAAGAGGAACCTGCTTACGCCGTACAGGAACGTGACCGGGAAAAAGACCACGGCGCTCGCAATGGTCGCCGCCAGCACCGCCAAGCTCACCTCCTGCCCACCTTTTTCCGCCGCCACGTCCGGAGGCTCGCCCAGTTCCATGTGACGGAAAATGTTCTCGAGCACGATTACCGAGTTGTCAATCAGGCGCGAGAAGACGATCGCCAAGCCCGCCAACACCATGCTGTTGATCGTGCTGCCGCCGAAATACAAAGCGATGAGGGCGGCGAGGGCAGAAAGCGGAATCGAAAGGAAAACCGCCGCTGTCCCGCGCAGGCTCCCCAGGAATAGAAGCACCATCAGCCCGGTGAGCAGTAGGCCCGTGGCGCCTTCATGCAGCAGGGTACTGATGGCCTTCTTCACGTACTGCGATTGATCAAACACCACGTTGGTGACGAGTTGTTTGGGCACATCGTAAAGGTGCGACACCACGTTGCGGATACCGTCCACCACGGCGATGGTGTTGGTATCGCCTCCTTGCTTCATGATGGGGAGGTAGACCGAGGGTTGTCCGTCCACCCGCACGATATTCGTCTGGATGGTGTGCGCATCCTGGGCGGAACCGACGTCTCCGACGGTCACGTAAGAATTCCCGACCGTTTTGAGGGGAACATTGTTGATATCCGCCACATCTTCGATCTGGCTGTTGGTGTAAATGTTGTAATCGTAGGGTCCGATCTTCGCGTCGCCCGCGGGCAGTATCAGGTTGGCGTTGTTAACTGCGCGAACCACATCCATCACGCTGAGCCCGTGGGACTGAAGCTTCAGGGGATCGACGTAGACCATAATCTGCCGGTACTTGCCACCGAAAGGAGGCGGGATCGAAGCCCCAGGCGCCGTGGCGATCTGGTTTCGGACGGTGAACTGGCCGAGATCGCGAAGTTGAGTCTCATTCAGGCCCTGCCCCTTGAGCGTGATCAGGCAAACCGGGAGGCTGGAAGCGTCGAATTTCATCACCACGGGCGGCAGCGTCCCCGGCGGCAAACGGCGGAGGTCCGCCATGGCCAGGTTCGAGATCTCGTCGACATCCGCGTCGGCGCTCGTCCCCGGTTGGAAGTAAACCTTGATCACACTCGCCCCAGGAAGTGAGCGTGATTCCATGTGGTCAATGCCGGCGCCCAGGGTGAAGAATCGTTCGAAGCGGCCGGTGATCTCGGTCTCGATATCCTCGGGAGGCATACCGTTGTAAAACGTGGCGATCACCACCTCCGGAATATTGATGGGTGGAAACAGATCGACAGGCATCCGGACCAGGCTGGTCAGACCGATCACTAACACGAAGAGACAGAGAACGATGATGAAATAGGGGTTGCGAATGGCGAAACGAGACATTAGCTGCCTCCTCGGGTCTCGGACAACTCCGCTTCTTTGGGAGCGACGACCTCACCCTGGCGGAGCTGGCTGGTATTGCCGACTACGACCCGCTCGCCCTCCGAGAGGCCAGAGACAATCTCAATCCGGTTGCGGGTTTCAATGCCGAGGGAGACCGGCAGGATTTCGATCCGCCCGTCGCTGTTAACGCGATACACGACGGCCTTGTCCAGTTCGCGTGACACCGCCTGGATAGGGACCGCCAACGCGTTCTTTCTTTCGATTACTGGAAAGGAGACGTAAGCATACATGCCCGGCACGATTTCCAACTTGGCGTTGGCGACATCGACTTCTGTCATCATGGTGCGAGTGCCGGAATCCACCTTGTCCGTGAACCTTGCCACCGTACCTTCAAAAGTCCTATTGAGAGCCGGCACTTCGACGCTGACTTTCTTCCCCAGGCTCACGTTCGGGACATCGGTCTCAGGAACCGGAATATCAAGGCGGAGCAGCCCATTCTGGGAGAGCTTGACAAGAGGGAGCGCCTGCTGCTCGGACGAAGTCCCCGCTGCCAGCATCGCGCCCGTATCCGCATATCGAGCGGTGACAACTCCATCAAAAGGAGCCGTGATTCTGGTGTAGTCCAGCAGGGCCTGCACCCTCTCGCGATTCGCTGTAGCCTCGAGAAGGTGTTCCTGCGCTGCAGCCAAGCCGGCCTTCGCTGCTTCCACCTGGGCTTCGGCGGCCTCATCTTTCCCCTGCGCATCGTCCACGTCTTGTTGGGCGATGAGCTCAGGACGGGTCTTCATGACACCCTCCAGGCGGGTGGAGGTCAGGTGCGCAACCATGTAGTCGGCTTCGGCGCGCTTCAGCTCATGTCGGGCCCGGTCCACCTCCCGCTCGCTCTGCCGCCTCGACGCGGCTGCCTGATTCAGCTCATCCCGAAGCTCCGGCACTTCCAGCACCGCCAGTGTCTGTCCTTTCTTCACCCGGTCACCTACGTCGACATCAATGTTCTTCACATATCCAGCGACCTTGGCGTGGACCTCAATCTCCTGAAACGGCCTGAATTCCGCCGCAATCCGCAGGCTCTGTGAGAGGTCGGCGCGAACGACCTTGCTCACCGCGACGTTCACGACTTTGTCGGCCTCAGCAGCGTCGGCACGGCGGGCGCCTTCGCGTGAGCAGTTCACCGTTGCCATTAAGCCCATCAGGACGATGGTCACCGCGGCTTTCCGGCCCGACCCTCGAAACCACCTCCAGGGGTGAATCTCCGTGATGAATCTCTCGTCGGACATCGTCACACTCCATTCGCCTTCGGACTCTGGATCCTTGACATTAGTGATCTCGGGCGAAATCTACCGCTCTCGCACGGACTTTTGTACTGCATCGCGTAACTGTTGCAGGGAGGGATTCGGCGCGTCTGCCACCTCAAGCACCTGGCGTTCGAGCTTAAGGACTCTCGCCGCGGCCGCAGGAATCTTCTTCGCGATCGAGACCGGAACGCTAATCATCCCGTGACGGTCGCCGTGCAGAAGGTCGCCGGGCCGAACTCGCAAGTTGCCAACCTCAACCGGGACACCAAATTCGAGCATATGGAAGTAGACACGAGACACGGCAACGTGATCGGCGAAAAAACAAAAACCAATCGAGGCGACAGCCGGCAAATCACGAACCGCGCCATTGGTGACTAATCCCACGCATCCGAGCGCCTTGAAGATATGGGCATGAACCTCTCCCGCGCAGGACCCGAGCCCGGGATGCCGGTCCAAATCCTCCAAAACGACCACGCGCGGAGCTGGAATGGTGAGAAGATAGTTCCACCAATCTGTGCGATCCGGGTAATCCCTGCCCGTCATCGGGGGCTCCGATGTGCGGATGCGGGCCGTCACCGCGTACCCCACCATGGGCGGAAGGTCCGGAAACATGCAGCGGACGCTCGCATCCATAAAGCCCTCGTTGCGCAGACGCACATCGAAGGTTTCGATCGCGTCGGCAACTTGGCAAGTATCGAGACGACGGAGCGCCTGCAAATCCTCCGCCGTCAGTAGTGGCTCGGATGACATGCCGTACCTCCGGCTAATCTCGCCGAGTGGCCTCAGTGCACTTCGAAATAGACATCGATGGCGCGGAAATGGTGGATGCTCCATCCATCATCCAGAGAGTGATCAGCGACCGTCGTGGCAACCACACAGGAGCCCGTGTTTTTACGGTATCGATTTTGATTCTGGTGCTGGCTGCCACCGGGGCCGCGAGCGCCAGCGTGAGCAGGAGCGGCGGAAGAATTATGCGCTTCATAGAACCTTCTCCTACAGTTCTTCAACTGGGTCACACGCGAGAGGCGTTGGGACTGATCATTCTCAATCGCCGAGGTTGCTCGGCGAGTAGTCAAGGCCGCAGTGCCTCGGCCATCTCTGAAACTTGTCAAGGGAGGAGACTAGAAGATAGGAGGAGCTCGCAGCCTGGCGCGACGGAAGAAACCGGGGGATGGGGTTTGCGACCGATCGCCCTCGGGGACCGCGGTCACCCTCGGGCGAGGCCGATCGTTCCGGAGGATGGTGAAGCGCGCCCGCAGAGCCACCGCGCGCGGCGCAGCGACGCGCCGGCCCTCGCGCATCTTGCAGACTTGAGTTATCCAGTGGGAGGGGCTCGAGTGAGACAGCCCAAAACTGTGCTTGGCGAGAAAGGCCAGGGAGACGAGGCTTGCAAGGAATAGAAGAACGGCCGTCTTCCCAGTAGCGGTGCGCCCGGCCTTTGCCCTCAAGGGCTCTCCGCTCATAGTATCTTTTCCTGTTTCCATTAAGGCAGCCCTGCTTGACCCACTCGTTACAGCCTCCACTATACCAGCCCCTGGGACGCCTGACAACCCCGCCGACTCGTCACTGGTGATTTAGAAACACTGTGAGCCAGAAGGGATGCCTGAGGGCTCCAGACCTGTCTTCTGGCGCTGGCCGTCCCGGGCGGAGCAGGTCATGTTTCGAGGCTCCCACCACCACCGCCGGATCCCCGGCGGCCTTGCATGGCAGATGTTTCAAAGAGGTGCGACTCTTACTGGACGCTCACACGCCGCGGCGCAACCGTACTGTCCGGCCGGACTTGATCACTGCCGCGCACCGCCACATCGTCACCCTCTTTCAGGTCGCCGAAGACCTCGATGAGGTTGCCGGAGGCAGCCCCGGTCTTCACATCCACCCATTCGGTCCGATTGGTGCGGACGCGAATCACAAATGTTCGCTCCAAGTCGTTAGCCACGGCAGAGGCCGGAACAAACAGGGTGGAGTAGGAGCGACGGACCGGCCAGGAGACTTCGCAGAACGCGCCTGGATCGAGTTCCGCCTTGGGGTCTTGCACATCCAACTCCACCGGCATGGTGCGAGTCTTAACGTCGACGGAGTGCGAGATCCTTGCGATCGGCGCCTGGAAAGTTTTCCCGGGAAACGAGGGCACGGTGAAACTCACTTCTGTTCCTTCCGGGATTCCGGCCGCATCGTACTCCGGCACGGGGACCACCAAGCGGTGCCGGGTGAGCGTTTGGATCTGAACGATGGGCGTCATGGCGCCCGGTCCGCCGGCGGGCCCTACCAGTGCGCCCGGGTGAACATATCGTGTGGTGACTTGCCCATCGAACGGAGCACTGATGCTCAGATACGCTTCCAGTTGCGAAACCGCGCGCGACGCATCTTGAGCCGCCTTTGCGCTCTGTTCGAGCGCCACGACACTCGCCTGGTCCGACTGGGAGGTTTTCTGCGCCACCTCGAGGTCGTTCAGAGCGACCACGCCGGGGGTCTTGGCCGCCGCGCTCATTCTTTGGTAGGTGGCTTGGTCCGCCGCTAGTTTGGCCTGCACTGCGGCGAGTTGCGATTCCGCGCTTTGGAATTTGGATTCCGCCTCAGCCCGCTGCGCCACGAGTTCCGGAGCTTCCAGCAGCGCAATCTGCTCTCCCACTTTCACTCTTGAGCCGCGGTCCACTTTGATCCACTTCACAAACCCGGTCACCTTGGGATAAACGTCCACGACCTGATAGGGTACGAGCTGGGCTGGAAGCCTGACCGTGGTGCGCAGCTTCTGCGAGCGCACTCGGGTTACTTCCACTTCCGGTGGCGGCGGAGTCTGATTGGCCGCCGGCGCCGTCCCCCTGCGGTCCTGGCTACAGGAGGGGGAAAGAAGGCAGATCCCCAAGAGTGCTAGAAAGGTTGCTGATTCCCTAAGTTTCATCATATTTCCTCGCGCTTGCTCGGAACTCGTTGCCTACCGTGCTGCGTAACGGCTTGCCGGATCATCTGGGTCAAGCGAGCGGGACACCGTGCTCGCATGCGCCTGAACTATGGAGAACACGAAAGGTAGCACGGTCAGGTTGACCACCGTCGCGGCCAAAAGGCCACCAATGACCGCCCTGCCCAGAGGCGCTGTCGCCTCCGCTCCCTCGCCAAGCGCCAGCGCCATGGGAACCATGCCGGCGATCATGGCCAGACTGGTCATCAATATGGGCCGCATTCGAGTCTTCACGCCCTGAAGGGCAGCCGCGGCAGATGTGGTTCCTTCCCGGCGATACTGGTCCGCGAAGGTCACCAGCAGAATAGCGTTCGCTGTTGCTACGCCGATGGCCATGATCGCTCCCATGAACGACTCCAGGTTCAACGTCGTGTGAGTGATGAGCAGCATCAGGATCACGCCACAAATCACCGCCGGGCTGATGGTCAGGACCACCAAGGAGAGGCGCATGGATTCGAAGTTAGCTGCCATCAGCAGGAAGATCACCGCCACGGCCAACAGGAGGCCGATCCCAAGGTTGGTGAACGTCTCGCGCATGGGAGCGATTTGACCACGCATCTGAACCGTGACTCCCCGTGGCGGTGTGCCGGCGCGACGGGTCGCCGTGTCGATGCTGTTCGCCACGCTGCCCAGATCTTCTCTCCCCGTGTTGGCCGAGAGGGTCAATAGCCATAGGCCGTTGACACGGTCGTACTCGCCGACGATCGTGCTCTCGGTGACCCTGGCAAGATCTCCGACGAGCGGGTGTTGGGCGTCGCCTGGCATCACCGGGATGTTCTGAACGTCCTCGATGGTAGTCATTCGCGGTTGGGGATACTGGACCTGGACTTGATAAGCGACGCCCGTCTTCGGATCCGCCCAGAAGTTGGGGGTTGTGAAGCGGCTGGATGCCGTGGCCTCCGAAAGGGAGCGGCCCACCTGCTCCGGCGTTGCGCCGAGTTGACCCGTCAGTTCGCGGTTCACTCGCACGTCCACGCTGGGATAATTGAGTGGCTGCTCAATCCGCAGGTCGCGCAAGGCCGATACCTTGCTCAGCTCGTCGCGCAATTTCTCGGTGTAGGCCCGTACAGTCGCAAAATCCGGACCCGTCACGGCCACCTCTACAGGAGTGGGCGCCCCGAAATTCATGATCTGACTGACGATGTCTCCCGGCTCGAAGGAGAAGGAGCAACCCGGGAATTTCGGTGGCAGGATATGCCGGAGTTTTTCCTGGAAGGCGGCCACGTCGATTCCAGCGGCGGGATTCAGCGCGACATTCATCACGGCTTCGTGCGGTCCGCTCGTCCACAGGAACACCGTGTTGATGGGATAACTGGCGCCTTGCGTCCCGACATAACCCAGGCTGATGTCTACGTTCCCCGGCCCGGCCGCTGTCTGAATCTCGTCCAGAACGCTCGTCACCAGGCGGGAGGTATCTTCGGCACGGGTTCCGGTCGGGGCGTCGAAACGCAGCCGGAATTGCCCAGCCGCAGCGCGCGGGAATAATTCTCTTCCTACCTGCGGTCCGAGGAATAAGATGATGGCGAGGGCGACAACGCTGTAAGCAACCACCACCACAACGCGCAGCGGTGCGAGCCGATTGAGGACCGCGCTCCATTTCTCACGCAACCATTCAAACGTCCCGCTTCGGCCCTTGTCCGTGGTTTCGTCATGATGCTCCCGGAGAATCCAGGTGGACATAACGGGCACCAGCGAGCTGGACAGGAAGTAGGAGGCCGCCATCGCAAACCCCACCGCGAGTGTAAGGGGCAAAAACAGAGCTTGCGTGACCCCACTCATGAAGAACGAGGGCACGAAGACCGCTAGCACCGAAAGCATGGCCAGCAATCGCGGAATGACCACTTCCTTGCTGGCGTCCAACACGGCGCGCGCCCGCGGGACGCCTTGCGCAAGATGCGTATGAGTGTTTTCGATGACAACGGTTCCTTCATCGACCAGAATGCCTACCGCCAGGGCGAGGCCTCCGAGTGTCATGATGTTGATCGTCTGCCCCGCTCCCCACAGCGCCACCACCGCCGTCAGCAGGGCGAAGGGGATGGTGGTGACCACAATCAGCGAACTTCGCCAGTCACCCAGAAACAGCAGCACCATGAGCCCGGTCAGCAGCGCCCCGAGCAATCCCTCCTGGGCCACCGAGAGCAGGGCGCCCTTGACGTGCCCGGCTTGGTCGAATTGATACGTGATGTCGATGTCGGAAGGCACCAGGGAGCGGAACCGGGCGAGATTCTGTTTGACCTCCTTCACTACGGCGAGAGTGGAAGCGTCGGGGCGCTTGGTGACCGGGATGTACACCGCCCGACGGCTGTTCACCAACGCGTAACCGGTGGGGATGTCCGTGCTGTCCGCCACCGTTCCAATATCATGCAAGTAGACGGTGGGGCCAGCGCCGGTGCGGATCGGGACGTCCAATAGGTCTTTTATGTTAGGGGCGACGGAATCGCTGGAGACGATGCGCAGCAGACTTTCCGTGCGCACATTGCCGGCAGGCATGAGGATGTTGCCGGAGCTGATTGCCTTGACTACCGCATCGGGAGATAGGTTGTACGACCTTAACCAGTCGGGATTAACCGTGATAACGATCGTCCGCTGGTTGCCCCCAAACGGGGGTGGCGCCGACACGCCGGGAAGCGTGGCAAACACGGGACGGATTCGATTGAGGGCCAGATCCTGGATCTCTCCGATGGTGCGTGTTTTGCTGGAGAACACAAGGTAGCCAACGGGCACCGTGCCGGCATCGAAGCGGATCACGAAGGGGCTCACCGTTCCATACGGCATGAAGGCGTGGGCGCGATTCACATAGGAGATGGTTTGTGCGAGGGCCTGACTCATATCGGTGCCGGGATGAAACGTGAGCTTCAGCAGACCGTTGCCTTGGATCGACTTGTCCTCCACACTCTCAATCCCGTTGATGTAGAGAAAGTGGTATTCGTAGTAATAGACCAGGTATCCCTCCATTTGCGCCGGGCTCATCCCGCCATAGGGTTGGGCTACGTAGATAACGGGGAGATTCAGATTCGGAAAGATATCCGTCCGCATCCGGATGATTGCCAGGATCGAAGAAAGCGCCACGGCGATCACCACCACCATGACCGTGATCGGTCGCCGCAGCGCCGCATGAATGAGCCCCATGAGTCACTCCCCTTCTTGACTTCTGCAAGAGCGCGATGGCCGGGCCAATGACGCTCTCATCAAGGCACCCTGCCGCTCAAGAGCTGGACGAACGGTTCCAAGTTGCCCTGGGCCGCCGCCACACCCTCCAACCCCCGCCAGACATTGAGCCGGGCCAGGGCATCGTCAATCTCCGCTTGGACCAGCAAGCCTTCAGACTCGGAAAACTCCACGATGGTGGCCAAGCCGGCCTGATATCGCGCCCGGGCTTGGGTCTCGCTGGCGCGGGCTGCCTGGAGCTCGATCGGAGTGTTCTCCGCCACTCTCTTCGCCCCTTCGAGTGTGGCCAACGCCTGCTCGACTTGGTCGGACAAATCCTGCAGCATCTGGTCGTAACGCGCTTCTTCTGCCCTCTGGCTGGCAGCCGCGATCTTCTTCTGGGCTCGGTTCGAGAAGTAGTCGAACAGCGGGAACGTGATTGTGATGCCCGCCGCGTAGTTCATTCGTTCGAGGCCCAAACCGTTTAATCCGCTGGCATCTGTGCCGTCGGGGTTGGCGCCGCTACCCCGTCCCGAGAGGGCCGCCTGGGTGAAAAAGCGTGGCACGAAGGATCGGTCCAGGGCGCGTTCTTGCGCCTTCACTTGCTCGACTTGGGCATGTTGTGCGGTGGCGGCGGGGTGAGAGGCGAGTGGGAGCGTGGGCAGATTCACTTCCGGCTGCAAGGTGAGCAACTGACCCGGATCAACTTCGATGTTTGTCCCTGTGATTCCGAGAATGTCCGCGAAAGCCGCCCGGTTGACGCGCACTCCGGTTTGGGCCTGGATGAATTGCGTCCTGGCCACGGCGAGTTCGGCGTCGGCGCGTGAGGCGTCGGCACCGGGCCGAAGCTGGTTATCGACCAGAACGTGGACCGACTTGGCAAAGACTTCCCACCGGTTCACATTTGCCTGGGCCGCCTGGGCAACCTGCTCCGAGGCAAGCAGGGAGAAAAACGCCTGCGCAGCCGCTGTCGCCACATCAAGCCGCGTCAAGGCCGCCTGCGACCGGGCGATGTTCTCGCCGGCGCGCGTCACGTTTACGGTTGCCCGGCGATACCCGAAGTCAAACGGTTCCCAGGAGAACAAGACACCCGCAGCACTCCCCCAGACACTACGGTTGGACGTGGTGGGAAGCACTGGACCCGAGATCGGTGGAACTACGCTTTGAGGCAGAACCAGGCCGAATATGTTGTTTGCGCTGGCGCGGTTGGACTGCCACAGCATGTTGGTGCTCGGCAGGTAATTCGTCCTGGCAAGGTCTATTTGCCCCTGTGCAGCTTGGATTCGCTCCAAAGCCGCGCGCACCGAGGGATAATGCTGGACGGCGTAGTTAATGGACTGCCCCAGCGTGAAAACCTCGGTCTTCTGACCCATCACTTGCGCCTGCAAGACTTGGCTGGAAGACACCAGTACGAACAGTCCGATCACGATGACGTTCCGTGGAAGCTTCATCTCTCATTTCTCCTCAAATCGACGCGATGGAGTTCCTGGACAAGATGCCCGCCAACTCAGCCGACTCTCAGCGACCTTCGTTGTTCCAAAACCCCTGCTCCCCAACGTCTACTTCCTGGCACCTAGCACCCGGTCCCTTCGGTCGGAGTCCTCTTCGAGAAGCTCACGCAGCAACTCCTTCACCTTTTCTCGGGCTTCGGCAAGGGCCGTGCGCCCCGCACGCGTGGCCCTGTAAACGCGGCGCATCGTCCTGCCTGACCGCACCTCGCGGGAACGGACGTAGCCTTTTTTCTCCATACCGTGCAAGAGCGGGTAGAGCGTCCCAGCACTCAATCGGTAGCTGTGCCGCTGCAGCTCCTCAATCATGCCGAGACCGAAGATTGGTCCTTGGCAGGCGTGGTACAGAATGTGGATGCGGATCAATCCCGCGCAGAGTTCCTGATGATTAGACGCAGTCATATCCTCTGCCCCTCTGGAATATACTATCCAATCTCGATATCGAAGCCCGATTTCGTAATATACAGGCCATCCCCCGGCGCTGTCAACATCCCGGCGGGTCGAAGCCGAATGAGTTTAGGCCTGGCGCTTCGCCGTCATCCGCTGTGAAAAGTCTGCGTTGGGCTGAAGGTTTTCTGGAGTTTTGCACGCTGAAACAAAACAGGCCGCGCATCAAGCTCGACGCGCGGCCCGTCGTGGAATGGCCCTGTGAACTAGACGCTCTGGGCCGACGGCCAGATCCCGGGAGTTGTGAACACTAAGGAACTTGCGGTTGCTCCGCAGAACGTATCAATCCCAGCCGGGCGGTATTCCAGAGAGTCGGACCACCAACCTGCTGAACTTTGGCACCCACCCGGCATCTTTATCTCTGCAACGAACCCCGAGGCTCCCCTGACAACGGCCTACTTCCCTAAGGTCGGAGCAGAGCCAGGCAGCGTATAGCGCAGGTTGAAGAACACCATGTTAAGACTTGCATTCGCGGGCCCGCCGGACGCCACATACCAGGGATTGCGCGTGAGGTACGAGTACTGGCCCATAAAGTTGACGGCGCCCCACTTCGCATCCTTCCAGATAGTCTGATTGAAACCAAAGGTGGCTTCTTGGATGGTGCGATTCTGGCTACTGGATGCACCGGTATAGCCGTAGCCTATTAGGCTGGTGCCATTGGCGTCGATCGCGGTGTTGCGGGCAACGTAAATGCCACCGTAATAGGCATAGATCATCGTTTTCTTGTGTGTGAACTCGAAACCTGTAACCGTGGAGGCGCTGTGGATCAGGGAAAGGCTTCCGTCGGCGTGGGCGATCAGATCCGGGGCCTGGCCAAAGATGTACCGGCCGCCGCCGTCACTCCAGAAGTTGTTCGTCAGCAAGCGGAATCCCTTGACCGGTTCCACGTGCAGATTCAGGAAAGCGCCCCCGCCCTGCGCCGAGAAATGGGTAGTAGTGGTGGGATTCCAGACTTTGAAGTTCCGCTCCACTCCTCCGATTTCGAAGTGAACCCGCTTGTTAGGATCCAAGGCCAGTTTCGCAATGATATCGGGAGCAACGTTGGGAGCGTTTAGACCATTTTGGTTATAGTCCAATTCTCCCTGATAGGTTGTGCTGGTGTTAAGAGCCGCGGGAAGGGTAATGAGGGGACCTCCCGACGAGCCTCCGGCGTACTGGTCAGGACTGTCGAGCGCCACTGCCAAGGCCACTTGCTTCGAAGGGTGATAGACCACCCGCAGTTCGGGGATGCGTCCCCAATACAAGCCTGCCTGGTAGTTCACGTCTATATCCTGCGTGAAAAAGATGTCGCCGGGCAGGGGTGAAATGCCCACGCGGCCCGGAGTGATCAAGCTCCAGGTTTGGCCGCCCAGTACTTCCCAACTGCCCCTCCGGACGTCGAGCCAATACACCCGCGAGCGCATGGTGTTGCTGTTGCTACTCACAGCGACGTTGGCGGGATTGTTCCCGAGGAAGTCCGTTTCCATGTAGCCGATCACGTGAGCGCCCTTCACGTCCGCATCGGCGCGGAAGCCAATCCGGGAGTTCTGCATGCTGAGGCGCAACTCGGTGAGATTTTCCTGGTAGCCGGTCGTGCCGTAGGGAATGCTCCCGAAGCTCGTCCCGATGCTCCCACCCGCAGCGTGGGTGCGAAATACACTGGTGAAATCCATAAACCCCACAGGGGTAATGTAGGCGCTGCCGACGTGCAGCTGCAAGGGTGACGTTTCTTCCGCCTTGTCCTTCTCGGGGCTGGCTACCGGCACTGCCAAAACTCCCGCCGCAAGCGGCGTGGAAGCATTCTCTGGCTTCGCCAGACTCTTGGGAATCACCGGCGTGACGCTAGCGACCTGCGGGGGGTCTTCTTGCCTGGCATTGGGCGCCTGGGTCACCGCTTGCTGCGTGGCAGGTGTTGGTTTGAGCATTTGCTCCAGAAGCCGTCTTTGGTCGTCCAGAGCTTTCTGCAACTGCTCAACCTGCTTCTGTTGCACAGCCATCTGTTCCTTCAACGCCGTGACTTCATCATTGGCGCCTGGATCTGATTTTGTGGCCACCTCTGTGGAGGCGGCGGTTTGCTCCTTCGGAGGAGAGGGGCGGTCACTGGCAAAAATCAAGATGGGCGACAAACCCATCAGAAGCGCCGCCAAACCCACGACCGTAGATGTGACGAGCCTGCGTGTCTGCATCATTTGCTCCTTAGTTTTGCGTTGTTACAAATGCCCCCGGGGGATTCAGCCACTCCCGGCAAGGGGCCTAATTCACTGTCGTGTTATTCGCTAACGATGTTGAAAGAAGCCCGTTACCTGAATATGTTAAAGGTGTGACAGGGAGATTACATCATCGAACCCAGGGGGCTTTCCGGCCGCCCGTTGAGGGACTCCGCCACGACTAGTCCACAAAAGAGGTACATCCTGACCTCCCTCCGGCGACAGAACTCCCGGCGCTCGTGTAGCTCCCCCGCTCGGCCGGCAAGCCGTCAAGATGCGTTTCCCCCCACGGCGCGGTCCGGACCGCCCTTCCATCCTCACTTGCAGCGGCCCCGTACCGCGGGACCGCCGAGGGCCCCAGGACGAATGCCCCGCCATTCGGCAAGAGGAACTGCGCTCGCTTCTGCGAGCAGGCCCTGACATGATACAGGTGACGGGGCGGCGACGGGGCCGATCTTTCCGCGCCGCTCGCCGGAAAATCATCCGGGGCTGCGAGTTTCGCCCTGCGTCTGTTCAGGCTCAACGCGCCGCGCCCTGCCCAACCACGTCCCAGGCTCCTGCCACGTCGCGAAACGAGAATCTCTTCTCGATGCCTTCGAACGGCTGGCCGTCGACTTCCACGTAAGGGAAGATAAAGTAGTTAAGGGGTGGGCCGTCCTGCTTCGGCTGGAGCACCAGGTCGCGGCCCACGGAGAATTGCACTCGGTTGGCGTCGAGCGCCCCAAAAAAGTAATCGTGCTTGCGAGGATCTTTCCAAGCCTCGGAAATATCCACTGGAACCCAGCCCGGCCCAAGGACAAAGAACTCCGCCCAGCAGTGATAGCCGGGAATGGTTCCCTCCACCCCGGCGGGCAGAGGGAAACCAATTTCGAAGCGCGCGGGAATTCGCTCCGCCCGTGCCAGCGAGATGAAGAGCGAGTGGAAGTCGGTGCAGTTGCCGTGCTTGGCATCACATACCCACAGCGAATCGCCGCGCCCCCAGCCGGTTCCGGACTTGTCGTAGCGCACCGTGTGGAAGACGTAATCATAAAGCGCCTGCGTCTTCTCCACCGCGCCCTGCTTGCCGCGCGTGTTCTCGTCCGCCAACTCTTTCATCTTCCCATCGATGGGAACTAGGCGGTCGGGCGCGAGGAAACGGGCTAGGTTTGCCGGGGGTGCCCCCATGGCTCCCTGGCCAGCCTTGACCAGATTCTCAAAACCGCCCTTGGAGTACTCCTTGCGCGTCACTTGGTACTCCACTATGAACTCGGCGGTGCTGGACGAGGGGTGAAGTATTTCACCGTAAAGGATGTGGTTACCGAATGCCGCCTCGCGCGTCTCGCGGAGGCGAACCGGTCCCTTGACTTTTCTCAAAACCACGGTCTGATTCGTGTCCGAAGCAGAGCGCGGTATCCAGATACGCACGCGCTTCGCGCCGGTGGGAATCGCCTTGAGGGTCACCTGGTAGGTGAACAGGAAGGTCCGGGAGGGCGGTGAAAACTCACTCTGTGCTCCCGCCACGACTGGCATAACGAGTAGGGTGGAAACACAAGAAAACAGAAGCACACGGTTCGGCTTCATAGAGTCCTCCGGGTCAGAAATAGGGGATAGCAGTGAAGGCAATCGGCCCGCGATCGGAGGGATCACACTCAGGTGAAGCCGCTGCGGAAAGTGGCGAGTTCAAAAATAGATTGGGTCATTCCTCAGCCCTGCGCCGGGAAGCAGATTTCTATTCTTCCCGTAATTCTTCCTCAGTGTCAAGTCCGAGACTGGCCGCGATAAGCCTGCGACCACGATGAGGCTGGGAGGATGGCTTCAGTCCTCGGCGCCGGCCACAGCGGGTTCGTTCTCGCAATCTTCCGGTCGCGGCGTGACGGCGACGGATTCCGGTGGCGGGGCTGCGGGGGCCAGCTCGCGACGGCGGGCGAGGGCGTTGTCCGCCGCGATCCGCACCACGTGCAGGAGCTCCGGCGCAGCCAGCGGTGGAACGATGAAGTCGAAGGCACCGCGCTCAATGGCCTGGACGTAGAAGCTCACGTCCACGACCGGCGCCACGACAATCACGTTCACCGGCGCGGAGGCTTTCGCCGCCAGCGTCAAGACATCAGCCCAGTTGCCATCGGCAAGCTGGACTTCTGTGAACACCAGATGCGGGGGACGGTCGGACCAGAGAGCCAGAGCTGCTTCTCCGCAATTCCTCGCAGTGCGGATCTCTACCGGCTGCTCTTCCAGCGCCAGCCGGAGAGCGTCAAACGGACCGGGTCGGGCCTGCACGAGCAGGGCCTTGACCTTCTCCTCCATAACCCCTCCCCTCCCAAGCAGCGCCCGGAACTGCGGGGCTTCCAGCTTGCCTGCCTGGCCGACCGTCCGGCGCGAGGCGCGCTACTTCAGTTGCACCCGGAACGACTTCTTTTCCACGAGAATTTCAAGCTTGCCTTCGCGCGCCAGCCAGCCGACTGCGAAACCCAAGAGTTCACTGCTGCCGTTCAGTTTTTTCTTCAGTTGCGCCAGCGATAGCGGCCCACTTTGCTCGAGCAGACGCCAGACCTCTCCGGCCACTGCACCGACTTGCCCCTTTGCATCCATGGCTCAGAACCCTCCTTCGGCGCCGGAGTGGAGCGCGGCGCGGCGCTCGCCGCACTCCCCCCGGTTTCGGTCCCAGGTGACGCCCCACGAGCGCCACCCCCTGCCTAACCACAAATTGATTCTCCGACGCTGCTGCTGTTAACTCGCTTCGAAACGGCCGGGAAACCCGCCCCCTCGCCTACAAGCCCTGGCCACGCAACGCGGCAGCTAACAACAGCGGTGTTTCCGGTAAGGCCAGCCGCGCGCGGCGTGCCGGGCCGCAAGGCGCGAGGCTCCCACAACGGTTCGTTCGGGCGGGTCTTGCTGCGAGCCTCGGAGCTGCGGGGTCTCGGATTGATCGCCAGAGGCGGGAAAGGTTTGCATGAGATTGAGGAGGAATTGCAGGCGTGCGTCCTGCCGCTGGCTCGATATCATGTGCGCGAGGCAAAGCCCGATAGCGAGGAGTACTACCGTTGCCACAACGATCGCAGCGTTCGGTATGAAACTCATGGTTGCGCTCCGAAGGCAGTGTGCCTCTCCCCCATTAAGGACAATTGAGGGATTGATGAAGGGCAGGTTAAATCTGCGCAGGAGGGCCGGCGCAAGTAAGACGAGTTCCTTGCCTCGATGAACTGTCCTTCCGCCTGACCCGGTGCCCCGTACTGGAGGTTTAGAACAGCATGCTAGATACCTAGCTGATTGGCCGAGGCTCGTGCAAAACCCCGCGGCCCGCCGCGGGGAGAAAGTGGAGCGGCGTCTATGACGGCGTCGGCGTGGTCAACAGACACCGCGATTCGGTACTGGTTCATTTTCAGAGTTTTCAGCACTTGCGCCTGCCTGGTTTCCGTGCCAGAGTAAATAAGGATTCAAAATGGCCACACAGAGGTTACTTGTCGAAGTCTATAAGTGTGAAGAGTGTGTGACCTGCCCCCGTTTTCTGTACCAATCATAATGCGAGTTCCAGGGTAGTTTTTTGCTTTTGTTCTTCTCTCCGGGGCGGCTCGGGGGGGAGAGCCGCCCCGGCGCCTGCGAATTCTTGCGGGGTCCGATTCCCCAACGAAGTGTGGGGCCGAACCTCGT
>Ga0208563_1000672_pt1 | contig 27656 bp, 23 predicted proteins | sample June2015DPH_17_1_2_FD_184717 | JGI IMG/M metagenome (GOLD analysis project Ga0208563, IMG submission 184717) | Peatland microbial communities from SPRUCE experiment site at the Marcell Experimental Forest, Minnesota, USA - June2015DPH_17_150... | ecosystem: Environmental > Terrestrial > Soil >... | reverse complement strand
TCATCACCTGTTCCAGGCGGCAAATCAATAAAGAGAAAATCAAGCTCACCCCAAACAATATCCGACAAGAACTGGCGGATAGCCCGCATCTTTAATGGTCCACGCCAAATCGTCGGCGTTTCCTCGGGCAAAAAGAAATCTATGGACATAACCTTCATCCCAAATGGTCCATCAACGGGAAAAGCGCCCGGCGGACCAGTTTTAACGCGTTGCCCTTCTAATCCAAGAAGCCTCGGAACGCTTGGTCCATGAATATCCGCGTCTAAAACGCCAACTTTGTTTCCCTTCTGTGCGAATGCTACCGCAAGGTTAACGGTTATGGTGCTTTTTCCAACTCCGCCTTTACCGCTTATGACGGCGATTTTATGTTTAATTTTGCCCATTCTATCTTTTAGTTTCTGCTGCTCCTCTGACGTTTGCTGCCTGTAAGCTTCAATTTGAGCCATGTTTCTCTCTAAACTCATAAAAATACCAGTTTGGAAATGCTGTTTAAGGTTTGATGCTTAAGTAAACTAAAATAGTTTATGGTTGCTTAACTTTACAGGTTAAATGAGGGTCTTTAGGCGGTAAACAAGATGGTCACACTCAAAAATATACAGCAAGCACAAAAAACCATAGCACCCTACGCCAAGCCCACGCCACTAACTCGCTCAAAGTTTCTAAGCGAACTATGCAGCGATGATGTCTTTTTGAAACTTGAAAACCAGCAGGTAACTCACTCCTTCAAAATTCGCGGAGTAATAAACAAACTACTCAACTTATCACCTGAAGAAAAAGCCAGAGGAGTAGTAACGGCTTCGGCTGGCAATCATGGTCAAGCAGTAGCTTATGGCGCCCAAAAACTGGGTTTCTCAGCAAAAATCGTAGTGCCCACTAACACGCCGAAAATTAAAGTGGAAGGCATAAAACAGTACGGCGCCGACCTCTTATTGTTCGGTGAAACTTACTCTGAGGCTGAAAAGAAAGCCAAAGAAGTTGCAACACAAGAAGGATGCTTCTACATTTCGCCTTATAATGACGAGTTGATTGTGGCTGGACACGGAACCGTCGGGTTAGAAATCCTCAAAGCACTTCCAACCGTTGACGTCGTCATCGTGCCTGTTGGCGGAGGAGGCTTAATTTCAGGCATAAGCATAGCCGTTAAAATCCAAAGACCTAACGTGCAAGTCATCGGCGTACAATCCGAAGCTTCACCCATCATGTACGAGTCTTTGAAGGCGGGCAAAATCGTTCCTCCACACAGACACGAACCCTACACCATTGCTGAAGGGCTCTCAGGAGGCATCGAAAAAGGCTCCATCACATTCACCATCGCTCAGCAATACGTTGACGAGGTAATGCTGGTTAGAGAAGAATCCATTAGGCATGCGGTTTACTTGCTTTGGAAAAACGAAAAACAAGTGGTGGAAGGTTCTGGCGTGGCAGGCGTCGCAATGCTGCTGGAAAACAACGACTCATTCACTGGGCAAACTGTTGCTGTAGTGGTAACTGGAGGAAACATTGACGACTCGCTGTTTAAGAGCATTTTAGCTTCCGAAGAATAATCGTCTTTAGCCGAGTTTGTAGCCTATTTTTCGCAGGAACCCACGCCGCTCCTTAACGTCAGCGTCGGTCTCTATGCCTTTGCTTTTCAAGCCATCAACAACGCCAACAATGCCTCTGCCCTGAGCAGTTTCAGCAATTAATACTTCTAGCGGGTTAGCAGTGGCAGCGTAAACTGTGCATACTTCAGGCACCTTCTTGATTTTGTCCAGAACATTTAATGGATAAGCATTTTTTATGTAAATGAGAAAGCTGTGGCCGCAGGCAATTTCAAAGGCTTTCTGGGCTGCCAAACGCCGTAATTCCTCGTCGTTTCCTTCATGCCTAACTAAGCAAGGTCCTGAGCTCTCGCAGAAACCTACGCCGAATTTAATGTTGGGCACAGAATTAACCAGAGCCTCATACAAGTCTTCAGCGGTTTTTATGAAGTGAGCCATGCCTAAGATGATGTTGCAGTCTTTCGGCGGGTCTATTTTAACTGTTTTTAACTCCAAACGTTAAACCTCCTCAGCTAATAACTTATGAGCAATTTTAGAATATAACATTTTTAAACCAAACGTCCATAACCAACACACACTTTAGCCTGAAACAGAAATTCCCTCTGTTAGGCTCTTTTAGCGGCTATTTTGGTGCAACTTATTTTTCTAGGTCTTTTAGCATTTTCTGGATTGACCTTTTCAGCGGCGGAATGTTATCTTTGACTGCTTTCCAAAGGGTTTCTACGTCTACCCCGAAGTAAGCGTGGATTAGTTTGTCTCTCATTCCAGTCATTTGCTTCCAGGGAAGCTCTTTATATTTTGCTTTTATTGTTTCAGGGATATTCTTGGATGACTCTCCGATTATTTCGATGCTGCGTACCACAGCGTTCAAGGTTTTTCTGTCCTTGATGAACTCTTCATAAGTCATGCTGTCAACAAAGCTTTCGATGTCATTTACAGCATCCAAAATATCTTGCAAATAGTCCCTGTAGTCACGGGTTTTCATATCATGGCTACTTCCTTGAGGATGCGTTCACCAATGTGTGGCTTGAGTGCCTTCTTTGATACCAAATCAACCTTAACACCAAGCAAACCAGTCAGGTACATCTCTAAATCCATAAATTCAAACAATCCCACAGGTTCCTCAAACTCAACCAGCACATCCACGTCACTTTGCCGTTTCTGCTCACCACGCACATAGGAACCGAAAACCCCGATGGTTCTCACTCTAAATCTTTTTCTCAATTCTGTCTTATGCCGTAAAAGGATGCGTTTAATATCCTCGATATCTTGCATACCTCAAACTTCGAATGCTTTAGATTTAAGCTTTTTCAACCGCGTTTGACTTGCACCCTGCAGCCCCAAAAAATAAAAAATCGGTAAGTTGATTTTTTTGATAAATCTATGCCAAGCAACCGCTTAACTTTGTGCGTTTGTTGTTTTTCTCTTAACGACAAATTTTATATGCCTCAATGCAATGCATAAATGCATCGTGCAAAAAGCAGTTTTTGCACCATAAACAGAAACAAGGAGTTGAAAGTAGTGTCCGAGAAAGAAATGTTCAAGGCAACTTGCTCTGAATGCGGTCAGGAATGTGAAGTTCCATTCAAGCCAGACCCAAGCAGGCCAGTTTACTGCCGAGAATGCTGGGCTAAGAAACGACCAGCAAGGTCAAGACGATATTAAGCTTAAATGCTTAACCATTTAAAATCCAAATTTATTCTTTATTTTTATTTAAGCAAACAACTTTTTTATTCGCATGGTTTCCTTACTGACAAAACCTAAATATTATTGAGTTGTTAATCATTCGGAAAGCAACCGGGCCGGTAGTTCAGCTGGTATGAACGCTTGACTTGCACTCAAGAGGTCGGGGGTTCAAATCCCCCCCGGTCCACTACAATTAAAAAGAAAATGGCTTTTTAGTTTGCTGCTTTTGGCGATATTTTTCCTTTATAGTGCCTGCTTTTTTTTGAATTTTGAGTTATAGTGTACCCGACTGCTAGCGTTATGAGGGCGATCATCACAGGGAGAATTAGCGACGTGGGAAACTCTGGAACTGACGGCGTTGAACTAACAGCAGGCGCAGGCGTCGAAGTTGAGGTTGATTGGGGCAGCTGGTTAGATGATGATGCCGTTGGATTTGATGTCGGGTTATTGGGAGAAGATGACGAGGCTGTTGGAGTTGGTGAAGGTAAAGGAGTAGGTGTTGTTGAAGGTGTGGGAAGCGGTGACTGGGTTACTCTGTTCACAAGTTCCGCATATGTTTGATCGTTGATTGGGAAGTTTAAATTCTGGAATTCAGATCGAAGGTCTTGACCGAACGCCCATGATAATGCTGCAACCATAAAAGTGGATCTGAAGGTTTCTGCTGCAGGCGTGTCCTGATTTTGACTGTAATTTAAAGCATCACTGGGTCCAAATGTCTGCAAGAAAGTCATCATGCGCTTTAGGGGAATTTGGTAGCCTGCGCCTGAGTTTTCAGCGTGAGCAAAGAATTCGTAAGCGATAGTCATGAATGTATCAAAGGTTTCATCGGTGGTTGTAGCAGGGTTATTCCAAGAAGTATAATGGCAGCCTGAACTAACATAATCGTCATATGAATTTCTAACAATCTGCATTGATTGTATTGCGCTTTGTTCGATTTCGAAGACTAAGTCGTCGCTCAAACCGTATGTTGTTGCGTTGTTGATCAGTGAATAGGCGGTTGCATGCTGGAATATTTGAGCCATTGCCTCCGAATACAAAGCGTTTGCATTGCCATCAATTTTGCCTCCATAATAGTAGTTTGCTGGGGTGTTCAGTGTGAAGTCGTGTCCCATCTCATGGAAACATGAAGACCACCCAATTGAACCCTGAAAATAACTGTCTCCAGCGCCAAAACTTACGGGATTTGTATACCAAAGCGAGTACATACCGCTAAATGTTGGGTCCCTTAAGAGTACCTGATTGAAACTTCCATTGATTGAATACACGTTGTTGTTAACGAAGTCATATTGAATTGACGCTGCTGCCGATAAAACATATGCGACGGTGGATCTGTTTATGAGAGTGAAGAAACTGTCGTCAAAATAAGTTAGGCTAGTTGGTATACTATACATTCTGCTGGTTAGGGTAACGGCTTGGTTGGGGATCGAAACGGTGACATTTGATGGCAATGAGACAGGAGTTATAGAGGGCGATGTAAACCTAACTAGTACCTCGGACGAGGCTGTTGTTCCTTGGCTGTAATGAGAGGTGACAGTTACAACATAGTTCTTTGTAGTATCGGCGTAGGTGTGTGTCTGCGGGAACCAGCCTTGGGATACACTTCCGTCCCCCCAATCCCAAGTAAAGGGAATAGTCGGTCTCTGAGTATCGCCACCATTGAGCGTAACTTGCCCAGACATTTGGTTGAGAGAAGTAACGCCAACGCTTAACGTGAAGATGCTGCCAAAGAGTTCTTGGGAGAAATCAAAATGCTGAGTTGCCAACGGAGTCACGTTGGCTACTTCTGAACGCCCAATATTGCAGAAAAAACTGAATAAAAGCAGCCCCGTTAGCAATCCAGCGAAAAGCGGACTGAAAGTGCGGTGCGTTAACTTCAAACTGAATTGGTTCCCCCTCAAGACCTGCTTTACATAAATAGTAAATTAGCTTTTCTATTGCAACAAAACCATTGGAGAGCTAGGCATTACTGCACTGAAAATTCTTTTATTTCCTTATTCTACAGCTGCTTGACTTGCACTCAAGAGGTCGGGGGTTCAAATCCCCCCCGGTCCACTTCAACATGCTTTTTAACAAACCTCTTTTTGGGGCGTGCCAGTATTCGCGCAGCGTTTTTGCGAATCCTTCGGCGTAGCATTTCATGAGTGCTGTGTTAAGCGTCAAATCGATGAGGTTTCGTTTTTGGTACCAGGAGTCTTCTTCATTTCAAACATGAAAAGCGGCGAAACAAATCTTTGAACAAAACCCTTGAACTTTGAGTATAAAGCATCCTAAAGCTATGCCCTAGCACCTATGAGGAAAGACGAGTATTAAATTCGCATTTACTGTCTAGATAAATATTAAATACAACTTGGCATGTAACTATTTTTCGTGAGAAAAAGGGGAAAAATATGAATAAAAATGTAAAAACCCTATTTACTATTCTGATTCTTGCATTGTTTGCATTTGCTCTTGTTAGCGGTGCAATAGTTCCAAATGCTAAAGCGGCAGCCATTCCTAAGAGTTCAAATGTTGCACTCGTTCCGGGACCATATGGTCAAGCAGAAAACGGCGGAACTTTGCCGACGAACGAAAATGGTGACCTAGTTGGTGGTTGGCCAAACGGCGATACATTCACATTCTCAGATCTCAGTCCGGACACTATTATGAACTCCGCCACAGATCCTTTGCAAGCAGGCGGATTTGATACTGTTGTATTTGTGCAGCTCTACTTAACAGGCGATCCCTACGGATCTATCCCTAACTACTGGGCAAACTCCGCATTCAACAGTAGAATCACGAACTTCGTTTTCAACGGCGGAAAACTGATAATATACGACTCCGAAATCACAACCAACACCTACACATCATTCATTTATCCGTTCACTAGCAGCAATCCAGGCGCAACTGGGTCCGGAGGACAAATCTGGATAGCTGAAAGCAACACACTTGGATCAAATTCGACAACCAGCGCAACCTATCTCAATGCAAACGCACTCTGCGCCCCAAGTATAGCCGAGACTGGTGACAGCAACGCGATGACCTCCTTCGATCAAAATTGGCGCGTACACATGGTTTGCACTAACGTTAACGGGGTCACTGGACCTGTCCACACATACGCCGAGTACGGTAAAGGTCTCATAATCTTCAACGGTGAAGACATGGACCCAATGACGGGCACGGAGGTAAACAATAACGATGTATCCGGAATCCTTGGCATGATTTTCTATTTGGAACTCAAACAGCAATGGAATCCGACTGGATTGCAGGGAACAGTAGGTGTATCAGGCATAGCCTTAACAACGACGTCAACCAGTGCCGTAACTGGAACAAATCACATAGTTACTGCACACATTACAGACAGCATTGCTAATCCAGTGCAAGGTGTAACGGTTAACTTCAAAATTGATTCTGGACCAAACCAAGGAATTACTGGTACAGGAGTTACCGACGCAAATGGAGAAGCACAATTCAGTTGGCAAAGCACAACAGCGGGAACCGATGTAATCAGTGCATCTGCGATAAGCCCATCTAACCAAACTATGACAGTCTCATCTACAACAAGCGTAACTTGGGCTCAGAGTCAGCAAGTTACATCTACTCCAACAACGCAACCAACATCAACGCCCTCAACTTCGGTCTTTGCAGGGTGGATGCTGTGGATCATTATTGTAATCATAGCCGTCATAGTAGTGGTGGTTGTAGTTACCGTTCTGCTGGTACATGGAAGAAAGCCGACATCTCAGACAATGCAGAGCAGCTTTCCACCTCCGCCGCCACCATAAAACAATAGTACACAATAGCTTAAGAGAAAGGTCCCCCGCGGGGCATCTCATTTTTTTATAGAAACCTATCAGAATACCTGCCGCATTAACGGCAAGATAAATGCGTAAGTCCTATCTTTTTCGATTCTGAAAATCTTTCGCCATTAAGACAAGTAGGTGAGAGGCTTGGAGAAAAGCTATGCTTTCTATCAGCTCCTCGCCGACGACGAAGACTTGAGATCTGAGTTTTGACTGGAAACTGGGCTTTAAGAGAGAGTTTGAAAACTGGGTCTCATACGGAGTAAACTGTGGTGCGGTTGAAAAAGGCAGGAGAAAAAAGAGGAAGTTTGCGGGTGATATCTCCTTTGGTGGGGGTTCAAATCCCATAGAGACCCAGACCACTTCAGGCTCGAATCCAATTAATTTCGCAAAGAGTCCAACTCAACTTTGCGTTTGCTCGAGGTCTTGAAGCGCATGCATAATCTAAAATATCATCAGATACCTATGGGTTAATAATGTTTGGCGCAAACAAGCTGAAGAGTACAATACAAGTTACAGAAAACTCTGTTGAGTGCCCAGTTAGAAACCATTTGGAAATAGGAGAGATATGTATGAGGTTCTTGGTTGTGTATTATTCTCGAACTGGAAACGCTAGGTTTGTGGCTGAGAAGGTTGCTTCAGAGCTTGGTGCAGACACTGAAGAAGTGATTGATTCGAAAAATAGGCGCGGATGGCTGGGTTTTATAAGGGCAGGATACGATGCAACCCGCGGCAAGGAAACAAAAATTGAGAAAACTCAAAAGTCGCCTCAGGATTATGATTTGATAGTTGTTGGCACACCAGTTTGGAATAGCAGGCTAACGCCAGCAATAAGAACATACTTGAAGGAAAATGATCTTTCGCAAAAGAAGATCGCGCTTTTTTCCACAAACGAGGGAAGAGGAAACGAAAGAACCCTTTCAATGATGAAGCCTCTTATACCGAATGGATACATTGTCAGCGAACTTGGAATTTCGAAAGCCCTTGAGAATCGAGAAGAGACGGAAAGCAAGATATCAGCTTGGTGCAGCAAACTGAAGTCAACGTAGTTGAGCGAGGCGCTACTATGAATATTGAAACTGCACGGCTGGGCAAAAGTGGCTCAATCGTTTTCTTTTTCCGGTAATCATTCGAACAACTTTTTCTCCTGAGCCAGGGCATTTTGATTTTTGGTATATTTTCAAGTATGTCTTTAGCTCTTGGCCTTTTTTTCTTGTTTCGTAGAAGAGCTTTGAGAAACTGCGAGTTTCACGAATAATTTCTTCCATCTTCTCTTTCGGGATTCTTCCTACTTTGCTTAATGGATGAACTCCCGCAGAAAAAAGAGCTTCATTCTTTATTATGTTTCCCACACCTTCAAAAACAGATTGATCCAGCAGAACATCGCACACAAACTCATCTGGCTGATTCAAGGTCAGCTCCAACACTTTTTTGGCGTTCCACTTCTCAGATACTATGTCCACTTCTTCATCGAACAACGTATCTACTTCTTCATTGCGGATCATCTTAATCGAGCATCTGTAGAATTCAATAATTGTACTCTGTGTTTTGATGGAGAGACTAGGTGTTACATTCTTCCTTGGGTTGTTTAACGTGTAGCTGCCAAACATAACAAAATGAACTCTGATCGTTGAATCTGGCAACTGAATGAGGAGATTCTTTCCTCTGGAATAGACTCTTCTGAGCCTTTTAGAAGAAGAAAGGTCACTGCTTGCAAACTTAAAGTAGCGCCGTGCAGGTCTAAGCTGTCCTTTTCTATTCTGGAGGTAAACCGAGCATGCTTTCCGTCTTGTTCCACAATCGTTTCTGCAGTTCTTTGTTATATGACTCGGGGCAAGTCATTACTTCTTTTTTCTTAGCAAAGCATTTTCCAGTTACGTCCTTTACTTCGTCTGAGGAGGCTAAGTAAACAGACGTTTCTGCTCCCTTCCTGGGACTTACCTGCATTGGACGAACCATCTTGAACATGAGGTATGAACTGAGGCTGCCGCTGTTTTTTCCAAGGTTAGTCGCGACAAATCCAGGCATAAGGACGTTTGCAGTTACCCCTGTGCCTTTTAGCCGCCTTGCTAGTTCATATGTAAACATCATTACCATTAGTTTTGTGTTAGCGTAGACTGGTGCTCTGACTTGAGAATAGGCTTTTGTTCCCCTATAGTTTTTCTCGCTTTGAAGATCCTCAAGATCCACTTTGCCATTCTTCGCAAGTCCTGAGCTTACGTTGATTATTCTGGAAGGCGCGCTGGATTTTAGCAAACCCAGCAGCTCATGCGTAAGCAGAAATGGTCCTAGATAATTGACGGCCAAGGTTCGCTCAAAACCTTCCGGAGTAACCTCTCGTTTGTTGAACATCGCTCCAGCATTATTAAGCAGCACGTCGAGTCTGTCGTATTTCCTCTTAAATTCCTGCGCGAAGCGCCTGATTGAATCCATAGAAGACAAGTCGCAGATCATTAAATCGATGGAGTTGTTTCCGGTTTGCTTCACTATTTCCAACCGTGCTTTTTCTCCTCGCTCTTGGTTGCGAACAACCATAACAACGTGGGCTCCCATCTTCGCCAAGCTTAAGGCAGTTTCTTTCCCAATTCCAGAGTTGCTGCCCGTTACAATACAGGTTTTCCCTTTCATCTCGCTCATATACAAACGTCCCGCTTAAACAATGCAAACGCAACTACAAACAAGTCGAAAAATGTTTCTCAAATACTTTTGCGTTCTTAAGCATTAGCGCATGCGGGTTGCTGGCGTGGAGCGTGTTTCCATAGTTTTTCATATCGAAAGCAACAAACAAGCCATTAGGTTTCAAAAAAAATCCATTCTACTAGGTTATTGAGGTTTTCTGTGGCTGTCCTTATCTTGATTTCTTCAATTTTTCATTTGGCTGTTGGGCTTTTCCTTTCTGTGACTGAGATTAACGTGTCAACAATAGATATTGTGTTTGGAGTAATTTACGTCTTTATGGGTATTGGTCTTTTTGCTGGCAAACGATTGTTTATTTATCTAAGCTTGATCTTTCCTCTGATAGACGGAATCGGCGGAACATTCGCTCACATAACTAGTCACTCAATCAATCCGTTAATCGCTGCAGTAATCGATGTTGTCATCATTCTATGCTGTAGCTATCTCTTACTTAACAAGAATCCCCGCTAAACTTCTTGAAAGCAAGCAGCACAGCTTACGTGCGCTGGCAAAGGCGAGTGCTATTTCGTACCTCAAGAACCTCACAATGAGCGCGTGCCGTTAACCAAAGTTTACTGGTAAATTGGGGTATGATCTCCCTTTCGACTTCAAAAGCTATAAGAGGCTCAGACCCGTTTGGGGATAAGTCCAGTTCGACTCACGCCCCATCCCAGACGACAAACTCAGTACAAAACAAACTTTATCAACGGTTTAAAGAAAAAAGTTTTTGAACCCGTTTGGGTATGGGGACGGGCAGCTTCAAACCTTGGTATAAACTTAACAAAAATAGCCTGATTCTGCAAATTTTAGCAAAAGAGCTTTTGTGGTTTGAACCCATTACGGTTCAAATCCCCCCCGGTCCACTCCATTCTTGAAATGGAGTTTGTTCATAGGTTGTGTAGTTTTTCTCCGCAAGTGGGGCAGAACGTAAACTTATTGCCGGATAATGCGGCCGGAGCGGGTGGCGTTGCAGATTGAGCGGGCTGAGCAGATGGAGGAGATGGTTGCGTTGCGGAAGGTGGAGGTAATTTTATTTGTTTTGGAGTGGCTGGGGCGATTTTTCGGTGGTAGATTCTGGCGGCTACGCAAAGTCCGGCGGTGACTACTGCGAACCAGTACGTCCATAGGAAAGTCGCAGAAACGGCTACGCTGATGATCGCGTTTTGTGATGTTAACGTTTGGGGTACTTGGAGGTTGGCTGAACCCATTAGGGGAATGTTGAGGCCGACTGCTTTTTGCGCCACAAGAGTTAGGGCGAACAGCAAAACTGTGAAAACCAATACCAGCACTAAAGGTGTTTTGTATGCGAATCCTAAGAGGCGCTTGGCGTAGGGTTTTAGGGGGGATGTCGCGTAGATTAGCATGATTATGCCGCTGGCGATCAGCGAGAGAGCGCAGGCCATGTTTATGGCCCATATCAATGGCACCGTGATGCCGCTGTAGCCGGGTAAACTGACGTTGATGTTTAAAGGAGAAACGTTGAGTTTGGCAAGTCCGTTGGCGATGCTGAGTTGCCACCAGGGCACGAATAAAGAAACTGCTGCCAAAATAAGGGCGGCGATGCCACCCGCGATTCCAAGCAAGTTGATTTTGCGTTCCATTCATATTCACCTGTTCAATTTAAGGTGTAATCTCCATTGTTGCCGAGGTAGGTTGAGTCATCTGTACCGTAATGCCGCTTATATTAACAGTCAGATTTACCAAGTTGACGTCTATACTTGTGGCTGCGGGGTTTTGAGTTTGGAAGGTGCTTTCAGCGCTCGGCGCCCAAGTAAAGACGAAGTCTATGGTAACCGTCTGCGCGGCACCTACGCTGACGGAGCCGACGAATATAATGGTCCCCAACGGGGTATTGTTGTTTCCTGAATTGTTGTTGTTATTGTTATTGTTTCCTGAGTTGTTGTTATTGCCCGGCGGCGAAATGATGTTGTTATTGTTGTTGTTATTATTATTTGAGTTGTTATTGTTGTTGTTTGAGTTGTTGTTATTGTTGTTATTATTATTGTTATTATTGCTATTATTGTTGTTGCTGCCGGTCGTGACGGTGGCGTTCACAGAGTACAATGTCACACTGAAATTAAACGGATTCGTGAATTGGATGGCAAAAGTGTTTGTGGACGAAGCGCTGGAGACTGCCATGTTGCCTGAGAAGAAGTTGCCGTTTCCTGAACCACCATTGCTTGAACCGAACGATCCGATTATCTGTTGTATCTGCGGAGGGACAACCATCTGGACGGGATTATTTCGGTAAGTTATTCCGACAACCGCAAACGGCGTCAATAATGTGAAGACGCTGACTAAAATTAATATAATCCTGACCTTCTGCATGTCTACATGTGCCCTCCGTTATGCATATGTATAAAAATATTTAAAAGAGTTATGGCTGTCCATAAACGTTTTCTTGAAAACTTTTATGGTCGTTTGCGGTGTCAAATTCAACCTTTATAAGCGGTTAAATTCTTTGACGAAAGGGAGGATAAAGAAGATGGTATCAAAGAAGCGCATATATCCTTCAACTTAGATTGCTCTGAGCTTGTTTTAAATACTTAAACGCTCCAATTAATATGTGGGGAAGGAATAGTGTTGGAAATACAACATGTGTGCTTCAATGAGTTCCCCGATCAATGCGTAGGATGCCCAGAATACAGTGAAACAAGGCAAGATCAGGCAACACAATTAATGTTGCTTTCAGGGATGATGATGTACCCGCCATACGCGAAAAAAATCGTCAAAGAATGCAAGCGGTATCACAAGCGCAAAGTTGAATATCTGAGGTAGAAAGAAGCTCAGCGCAACCCCGTATAAGCAACCATAGAATAGACAAAGTTGAATGCGGAAACTAAGTATCGGGGAAAAGTCTCGATTTCTATACCACTTCTTAGATTGCGCTAAAAATAGCTAAATGAATGCTGGGTGAATTATCATATGAACCGCACTTTTTAGAGTCGCTTTTCTTGGTTTGGATTTATCAGCGCTCGCCTCCTCTCTAGTCATAAGATTTGTCCTTGAGAATCGATTCGTAGTCTGGCTCGAATCCAACTAATTTTGCCAAGGTTCTTCGAAACGGAGTTTCGATATATGTCTGCTTTTGAAATATTGCTTATATCGCGTTTCGCAATAGATGACACTTGGTGTTGAGATTGCAAAAACAACTCTCACAAATAGAGCCTCAGAGAATGCCAAGTATTGAATCCCAAGAAAATTTTAGGAAAGAGGTCAATGGCGCTGAAGAAAAGTTCAAACAAGATTCAGTAGCATACTTGCAACGGTTAATAAACGAACGAGAAAAAACAAAACCAAAATTGACAAACCCTTGATTTCTCAATTTTCCCAGGTTTCAGGATTTTGCTGGAATTCTCCGTTGTTTTCTATTAATTCCAGAATGCTTTCAATACAGAAAGAATTTGTCCATAACAAAACATTTGTAACATCTCGCAAGGTGGGGCGGATTCGCTTGTACCGTACGCTATATGGCAAGAAGGGTGATTAAGCGGATTTAGCCAAGTGCTAACATCGATAAGGCGCAAAAACAGTGAGGGACGCCTTATCTTATTTAGCAGCCAGACCCGCCCAACGTGGCTCTTAGTTAATTCCTTCTTCTTTCTCGTTAGCTGGTTATAATTTAAAGAATATAAAATAATGCTGTTACAAATAGTTAGCCTTTGTCTCTATATGTCCACTTTGACACTGCGCTTTGTTGAGCCTTGCAAAGCACACTATGCTTTGTGAAGACTTGTAAAGCACAGCCAAAAACGAGTCTTAAGCTAGGGCGCTTTCACAAAATAGAAAAAAAGAGGGTTGTGTGGGTGATATCTCCACTTTGGTGAGGGTTCAAATCCCCCCGATCCACTTCAACAAACAGCAGTCATTTTGGCGAGTGCATCGAAAAGTGAGGAAGGTGATCTGCGTTGGTTTGTTTATGGATGGATTATGGGAAATCCTTAAGAAAGGCGATGTAAACTGACAATGGCTATGATTAGTAGCTGCATAGTAACCGCGTAAAAGTTGTTTATTGGGAGTATGATGTTGATTGCCAAAGTCTTTTTTCGATTCACTAAACGTTTTCATCCGGAGGCGGTACCGCTGGGTCATCATAGCGTGGGTGGTTGCGGTGCTGCTTTCGCTTGTTCTTATCCCAAGCTTCTTTTCAGCTGTTTCCTATGACCTGACCGGCGGGTTTGGGGCGCCTTCCAACAGCGAGTCCGAAAAAGCAGCCAGCATAGTGCAGGCTCAATTTCCAGCATCTGCCAATGGTAGCGGAAGCAGCATCCTCGTTGTCGTTCAAGGTGCTCAAGTATATTCTGATTCGTTAAAGCAGAGCGTGCTTGCACTCAACGACACTTTAGCCTCAGACAAAGATATTGGCAATTACACTGGAGAATCAAGCCTTTACTCGCTAGAGGATAGCCTGCTTAACTCATCCTTACCAAGCATAATTAATCAGACGGCAAGTCTTCAATCAAACATAATCACCATTAACTCTGGACTATATACCCTGCAGGACAATCTTTCTGCTTTGAGCACAAACCTGTTTCAGCTGCAAACAGGGATTAACCAAACAGCCCAACTAGTATACGGCGTACCAGCAGCATTCGTCGGCGTTTGGCAGGGAATCACTGCTCAAGGCGTAACGGACCCATATATTGCGAATATTCAAGCGAACGCCACCGTGTACAACTTAACCTCTAATTTCGGAGGCGACCCCCAATCCATCGGGTACTACCAAGCATTCTTTAACACTTGGATGGCCAGCTTCCAAGCTCTCCCAGACAGCACAACGGTGCTTGACCGCGAAGCCTTTGCCGTAAACCAGTCCGTCTCGGCGCTTCTAAGTAACCCACAGCTTGATAATCAGACAAGTCAAATGATGAGCACTGTGGCGTCCGGTTTGAACGCTACAAATTGGAACCAACCTGATGCAGTAGCGAACTTGACAATTTCAACCATGTCTTCAAGCATCCCTGCAGACCTCTCAGCTTCCCTAGGAGCCTCACCATATAGCCTCGTCAACCAACTATACAGTTTCGGATCATCACCGTTAAACGCAACGCTTGGAAACTACGCAGTCACGCTCTTAGAAAACAGCTATACTAACATGACAACTGCAGACGCAGGCTTTTCAGTTTCTGACCTAATGCAGTCCACTTATCTGCTTGGTTCATCACCCAACGGCGCCCAGACATGGAATCTAGCCTGCAATCTTGTTTCAAACGCTACCCAAAGCACCTTTTCAGACTCCCCGCTCTTTTCCGTAAACGGCACGTCTCTGGGCAATCTCCTTTCGGGTCTTTCGCCGAATGCAACAGTTGCCGACGTGAACCGCGCCATCGAAAACGTGATTTCAACTCAACCATACACGGATTATCCGTACGTGCCCTCCAATGCGCTGACTAGTAATTTTGTTAATTCGGAGAATGATTCGATGCTAATTGTTCTCAGTTTCTCGTCCAGTCCAGACGCCAACACGATTGCTCACGTAGAGTCAGATGTACAAAATTCTGGGTTGCAAAGCTTTGGGGCGGTTTATGTAACTGGCGGCTCAGTTTTGTCTAAGGATATGGAGAACGCGTTTTTGCCTGCCCTTGAACTCACCGTGGGACCAGGCATCGCGATTTCCCTTTTAATCGTTGGACTACTGTTTTTGGCGCCGGTGGCTGCTTTGATTCCGATTCTGCTTGGCGGCGTTTCGATTTCAGTTGCGCTTGCCTCCATCTACGTTGCCGTTGTGAAAATTGGCCATGGAAGCTTGACTTTCCTCACCCCAACATTAACCATACTGCTGATGCTGGGTCTCGCCGTCGACTACGCGGTGTTACAGCTTAGGCGGACAAGAGAAGAGAGGCAACAAGGCAAATCCATCGAGGCTAGCGTGGGCATTTCGATTAAGTGGGCAGGGCAAGCAGTCCTAACCGCAGGCGCAACCGTAATCGTCGCTTACATCGTCATGGCAGCCGCTAACGTACCCATATTTAGCGATGTCGGAACTGCCATAGCACTGGGGGTTTCAATTTTGCTCGCGGCGTCACTCACGCTGCTCCCAGCCCTCGAGATTGCTTTAGGCGACAGGATTTTCTGGCCCGGACTTAACAGGCACGGCAAAGCAAAGTCTGACCCAAACAGGAACATACTAAGACGCGTGGCACAGGGTACGCTTAAACGAAAAGTGCCCATCGTAATCCTCATCAGTGTAGTAGCCTTAGGCGCCTTTTTCGTCACATATAATACTCCTACCAGCGAAGACTTTCTAAAGCTTATTCCGAACTCCCCCAGCAACCAAGGACTCACTGTCATAGCAAACAGCTTCGGAAGCGGAACAATAGAGCCAACATCCATCGTCGTCACAACTCCCACACAAATAACCTATGGAAACAACCAGTTTAACCAGACACTGCTGAACCAGCTTGAGCAAATCACAGCTGCCGCCGCAAACTCCAAGGGTGTCACCAGCGTTGCAGGCCCAACTAGACCCTTCGGAAACGCATTCAACTACTCGTCCATCGAGAACATGTCTGAACCACTCAGCATACAATATGAAAGCCAAATGTTTTCAACGATTGGAAAAGACAACAAAACCGCGGTAATTGACGTAGGTCTTTCCGATTCCGCCTCCAGCCAAGCGGCCATTGCCTCTTTGCGCGGAATGGAGAAGAACATCGACCAGCTGCCCCTCGTAAGCGGCGTAACGGTTTACTTTGGAGGACAAACTCAGTCAACCTATGATAGCCAAGCGTTCATGGCGAACCTGCTTCCCGAGGTCGTAATAATTCTCGCAGTTGCGGTTTACGTGATTTTGTTTTTCCAGCTCCGCTCAGCCTTTACGCCAGTTCGACTGATAATTACCATACTTTGCAGCGTAGTTTTCTCCTTAGCCATAATTTCACTCATATTCTACGTTGACCTTAACCTGCCCATCCTAGACTTTGCGCCTCTATTCGTAGTTGTAACCATGCTGGGCGTCGGAATAGACTACGACATTTTCTTTGTCACCCGCATCCGCGAAGAAGCCCTCAACGGCAAAACCGACAACGAAGCCATAACAGCCGCCATCGAAAAAGTCTGGGTAACCATCCTCTGCCTAGGACTCGTACTCGCCACAGTATTCGCGTCGCTGCTCATAACAAACATAGCCATTCTTCAAGAAATCAGCCTCGCCGTCGCCGCAGCCATCCTCATAGACGTCAGCGTCGTCATCCTCCTCTTCGTACCCTCACTCATGGGACTCGCGCAGAAACTCAACTGGTGGCCCTACAAACTCTCCCGACCTCAACAACCACAAAGCACAGCAGAACAGAAGCCGCAAAAAAAGCAAGCATCCCAAGAAGACAAAGCAGCCAAACCCAAAGAGAACTGAAAGAACCAGACAATTATAGAGACAAACGGGCAATAGCGCCGCGCTAATGGTAAAATTCCATTTTAAGAAAGGGTTCAGTAATGGCTACGGCGTCCATCCGAATAAACCCCGGGTCACTTTTTGCTTGATTGACTTCTATTTTTCTTCGAGGTCTATTTTTTGTTGTTCTAGCCAGTTTCTTGATTTCATCACTGTTTTTCCAGCAACTTTTAATTCTAATGCATCTTCGTAGGGGCAGATTTCAACGCATCGTGCGCAAAGTATGCATCTTGATTCAGTTACGTCGCCCCCTTTCTTTTCATAAACTTGCGTAGCTTGAGTTGGACAGACACGTTTGCAGACTCCGCACTTGGTGCATTTTTGTTCGTTCTTAATTAAGCGTGTTAGGGCGATTTGTTTGAAAGGGGTGAAAGTGCTGAATAAGGCGGTTAACGCGCCTAGGGGGCAGATTCTGCACCAGAATCGCCTATAGGCTAGAGCTAGAATTGTGATTGCAATTAAGATAGCTAAGTTTATGGATGTTATATAACCGCCTGTTATCCACAGCGGTCCATAGGTTATTTGCGAAACATACGAGAACTTCATTGAGCCTAAACCGCATTCGATTAACACGCAAAGGGGCCTCATGGGGCAAACCAAACAGAAAGGCTCGTTGATGTTGCCCACAATGCCAGCTTCAGTTCCTTCAGGTCCGCTGGGTCTAGTGCCTGAAATAAGCTGAGTGCCAAAAATAGCGTACGAGGCAAAAATAACACTTAGAATCAAAAAAACCGCAATTATGATATACCGTGATTGTCCAAGCGCCGTATTTGTCTTTTCGGAAAAACGAAAATGCCGCAACCGTAGGGCTTTGCGAGTTCGTGTTAACACATCCATGTAAAGGCCGAAAGGACACAGCCAACCGCAGAAAAACCTCCCTAAAACAACAGACACCACAGCCACCAAGCCAAAAACTATAGCGAGCTTCTCCAAACCAGAAGTAGAGTAGAAAACCTCATAACCTCGCGGATAATTCCAAAAAGGGAAAATGTAAGCTTGAATTTGCCAAATTGGACAAGTAACTGTTCGCCCATTAGGATAGTAACATGCTAAAATAGGAACAGATAAGCCATCTGGAAATTGGGTCCCAAAAAAATTAGTCCCAACTAACCGGTCGCGCGGCGAAGACCCTAAAGGCTGGAATATTGGTACGTTGAAGGGGCCTAATATGAGCCCCATAAACACAGCAAAGACGGCGGCTACTTGAATAAAAAGTCGCAGGGAGCTGACTTTACGGGTTTTGTTTTTGGCGAATCTAAAGATAAGATAGATTCCAACCAACACTATCAAAACGTATACAGGTAATACGATTGCACTGGGAGTCTCCCACGACATCTTTGCGCTTCCTACTTTTTATTTAATGCCGAGCCTTTGCTAATTAGCCTAAAGCACTTTCACCAACTTATTTTTCACCCGAATGCCCTTTGCTTTTTACTTTAATTATAATAGCGACAATGACCGTGACAGCCACTACCATTGCTATTACAATGGCTACTGAATGCTGCAGGTAGGAAGGCAAGTTTGAACTTGGCAGGCTATTTTCAGAAAAGCCCCAGTGCACGATGCTTACATTACCAGTTACGCCAGTTACAACCAATGTTCCGTCATTCGAAATGGTCCAGCCCTCTCCTTCAGCCATGAACACATTATTACCTGTGATAACACTCCAATCAACACCACTCCATTCCCCCCCTTGAGAGCCAAGACCAAAGTTAAAAATCTGCTCACCTTTACCTTCAACCGCATATCTTAACCGTGCGCTCTGAAGCGTAGTGTTGAATGCTATGTAAGAGAAGACTGTAACGTTGGAGTTTTGAGTTGAAATCTTAAAATTTTCAAGCGGCTGCGACCTATTAAGGCGCAAATTCGTAAAAGTCCAAGTGTCATTTTCAAATGTTGCCTTGGAATAGGTGCCGTTTACGGCAAAACTGATGGCGCCATTATACGAGGGGATACTAAATTTGTCTGCAGAATTAAACGTTATGTCCGTTTCCGCTTGCGTATTAAGGCAAGTCCAAGGAAAAATTAAGATAATGACAATTATGGCAATTCCAGCTGAGACTTTCTTGCGGTTAATTGTTACCAAGCCTCACTGCCTGCATCACCATAAGTAATTATTAAGTTTGGCTATAAGACTTTTCTATGGTTCCAGAAAGTTGCGGTTTAGCTTTCGGTTTGCAAAGGAAAAAGGGCGGGTTTGTCCGTTTTGCCTATTAATGAGAACTGCTAAATGAAAATGCAATGAAGAAGCCGTTAGTCATAGCCGCGCTGCTCATAGTAATCATGCTTGTTCTGAGCGCTTCAATACTAGTTTTCCTGAACAACAATAAGTCCTCAGCAAACTCCGCTGGGACCCACTACACTTACACCATAGTTGGCACGTATCCGCATGACCCGAATGCCTTCACTGAGGGGCTCGTGTACTCGGATGGTTTCCTGTACGAGAGCACGGGACTTGACGGCGGTTCATCTTTACGCCGTGTGAACTTGACCACAGGCAATGTGCAGCAGGAGGTTATGTTGCCGACTCAGGATTTCGGCGAAGGTATAGCCATCGTCAACAACACCATTATCCAGCTAACTTGGCAGTCGCACATAGGCTTCATCTACGACAAAAACACCTTTGCAGTGCTGGGGAATTTTACTTACCCCACGGAGGGCTGGGGTTTGACCTTTGACGGCGAACAGCTAATCATGAGCGACGGCTCAGACAACCTATACTTCTTGAATCCAACAACGTTCCAGCGGATAGGACAAATCCAAGTGCATGACGGAAATACAACTGTAGTAAACATTAACGAGCTAGAGTACATCAACGGTGACGTTTACGCCAACATTTGGCAAACAAACACAATCGCCATAATCAACCCAGAAACTGGACAAGTCAAAGCTTGGATAGACCTCACAGGACTACCAGGCGCAAACAATTCAAACCCAGGAGCCGTACTCAACGGCATAGCATACGACCAAAAAAACGACAGACTTTTCGTAACAGGCAAAGACTGGCCAAACCTCTTCCAAATAAATCTAACACCCCAAACCAACCAATCAACCTAAACGGCGTATTCAGAGCAGGCTATAGTCTTGACGGGCAACAAAACGTAACCATCACTGGCAATATTATCGTAGCTAACATAACGAGTGGTTTCCATAGCATTATAGTCTACGCCAATGACACGTTTGGGAATATTGGCGCCTCCGAAACTATCGGTTTCACCGTAGCGAAGCTGGAGCCTTTTCCAACCGCAACTATCGCCGCGGTTTCTGGCGCATCAGCAGTGGTGGTTGCTGGTTTGTTAGTTTACTTCAAGAAACGCAAGCGCTGAAAATAAGTTTGGGTTTGGGGTTTAAAATTATATATAATGGTTGTTATAGTCTCTTGGAAGCATAGTCACCGTTAATTTGGGGGAGAATAGGTTGGATGAAGTATTAGACATGCTAGATAAAACTGCAAAGCGAATACAGAAAGTTGTTGATGAAACAAAAGAAGCAACTTGGAAACAATCAGCCCTGTACGAGCAAACCATGCAGTCACCTGAAGCGTCCGAAGAGCAAAAAATCAAGGCGTTTATTAGGAAAACCCGTTATTTAGACCAGCTTGAAGCCTTAAACTCCCAGCTTAGTTTGCTATATACTCTTCAGATTTTCGCCTTTAAAGTTAAAGTGCTTGAAGTAACCGTCGGCAACATCAACGACCAACTTGCAAAAACAGGGGTTCTTCTCAAAACAGCAGAAATAGAAAACATAAAGACAAACATTGACTCCCTCAAAATTTTAATCGAAGCCCAATACGAATCAATGAAGGAAATCCACGAGAGCCAAAACAAAACGTTAGACTACATTCATTAAACAACTAAAAAGTAAACTAAAACATTACTTTTTTTGTTTTACCTTGTGCATTTTAGCATATTTCTACACTATACAGATTTAAGACTTAACTTCATGAAAACTTTCCAACACACATAAGGCATTCAAGTGGGAACTTTTTGGCTGAACATCAATCATATGAGCATACAATGCAGAAGCAAATTTGACATTTAGGACAGTGTTTGAAGCCACCACCAAGCATCTTGTCACAAGCATCACAAGGTCTGGATAAATTGAGCATAGCAAACTCATAACTCAATTACTTCTCTGTTGAACTCTCAGACAAACACCAGCAAACAACCTAAAGGTGAGGGTTAGTTAAAGTTCAAATTCTAGTGACCCCGTTAAGCAAAAACAAACAAACTTTAGAGTTAAAATTACGGCAAGTACAAAAGAACATAAAGAAAATTTTTTAACCTGCGCCATGTAAAACAAAACGACCATCAACAAGCCTATAGCAGAGAAGACGCTTTTTTACAGGTTTTCCCAGTCTATTAACTCCCTGAAACATATCATTTCCGTTCTCAATATTAGCTTTAACTGATGACGAAAGTTCACCAGTATAGAATAAATAGCCTTCATACGGTCTTGCAATGTCACTATAGTTCTTGCCCTGAGTTAGATCAGCGTAGTTAAGAGTACCATATTTGCATTCCCCAATAATCCACGCTAATACAGTTTCGGATATCGCAATAAGTCCAATCAGGTCGGGCTCTATGTGGAGCGACCCATACCGTGGAATGATTGTAGGGTTAGGAACATTACGCCTTACGTACTCGGATAACGTCATACCTTTGCCATGAAATATCATTAGAGGTATTTCGAAACGGAAATCCTTATAACGGTTGCAAAGCCACGCCAAGGCATCTCTACGTACATTTCCCTCGTCCAATTTGATATCTGCCTTCACAGTTTTTTATTCTTGTATAATCTCCAACATCCTTTTGACCTGCACTTTTTTATGAACTTAGCAGAGCTCTTCCTTGTAGACCCAAGACATGGCGTTGGGTCAGGGATTCCGCCTTCTTTAGCGTCGGTCAGATGCTCAACAAATTCCAATTTTTTTCGTTGATTATAGAAAAGGTCCTCTATCTTCTCGAACGCTCTAATGTTTACTTTGAGCAAATGGTCCCTACTTCCACGCTTCCCGCCGGCCCAATCGATATAGTGAATTGGAACAGAAAGGCGACTCTGCAAGAGTTCACAAATATCGATAGGCAGTTTTTCATTTGGTCCTAGAATACTAAACTGAACTCTCCACGCGTTATCCTGACCCCATGCCTTATCGAAATCGGCTATAGTATCTGCTATACCTCTTATGAATTCTGCGATGGCGTCTTTTGAAAATTGAAATACAGCTCTTGGTACAGGATAGTGTAAATGAATCTCGCCTTCTTCTAAACCGTATTTCGCTTTCAGCGTCTCAAAAATCATTGGAGTAATTTGGCAAACGACAATATGGTTCATAATGCCGAATTTGTAGGGTTCTGCAGGTTGCGTTACTGGACTATTGGAAATGTATTTTGCCGAATCTGCGAGGTGTTGTAACACGAATTTTAGACTATCCGTTTCCCTGTTGTGGAGAAGGTTTTGTTCCTCCAAAAACATTTTAGCCATTTTCTTGCTTTTGATTCCCCAAAGCCCTTTCCTCTTAACAATCGGTTTTGGCGTATTCATAACATTTCGAGGGTGCCACAAGCTGAGTGTTCTTAATATGAAACCAAGACTTCTCCCGTCAATACCAGCAGACCTTACTTGTGCTAGACTTTGCAGCTCTGGTAAATCAACATCATGATTTTTAGAAAGAAGATGGCTCACTATAGCAACCTTGACCGGAGAAAATTCTTTGTAAGGCAGACGAAGGATTACATCATAGTTCTTTCCATCTTGAGATTGATAAATCGAGCCTCTACCAAAAAGACAGCCAAGAAGATAAGCTTCTTGTTCAACAGTACCAGCCAAGTCTTGCACCATTTAAGTGTTGGCGGCAGGCCCTTAAAACTATTTGCGAAATACCAATATGTACTCTCTGTTAATAGCTCCGCCGCCAAATTCGTTTGGCGCATTGGCGTTTTGCTTTCGCCTTGGGTCAATAGTACGTTCAATTGATTCGACAAATGTGAATCCAATTTGCATACCTATCTTGCGTAATAAGGCGTGTGTTGGAACCAAGACATTTTTTATGCAGGATGCCCCTATAACCAAGCAACAGGTTCCGCCATCTTGGAGAGCTTCGTAGTATTTTTCTAAACAAGATTTCATGTTTTCGAAATAAGCGGAGATAACCCTAGCTCGCTTCTCATCTTTTTCTACTATGTCATTGAGAGGTGCATCTAATTCAGGTATTCCAAAGCAGTGCACTTCAGGATACGTTCTTTTTGTTATCAAATCTGTGCCTACATATTTTCTGGCAAGATTAGGCAAGTTCTCTGATGTTGCGAAACCTAGCCAGTAGAAAGACAATTTATGGATTCTTGGATAATCAACTGAATTTGCATAAGGCGGGGACGTCACGATTAGGTTGATGCCGGTAATGTCTGAAGGAGGGTTTCTAGCGTCACCCAAAAATAGTTGGGGTTGCCAAGATTTATCGGCACATCCTAAACTGTCGCAAAGGCGTTCGAAAGCATGCATCCTTGTACGCATAGATTTCAACTTAGATTCAAACACTTTCAATGTGTCTGGTTTGTCCAACCGCTTTCTTTCTGGTGGAGGGAGTTTAGGCTCAATATCTCTTGGGTCGCAGTTGGATACGGTCTTAATGATTGCTGAAAAGGCAACTAAACAAAAATTTCGCACTTCCAAGTCAGAGATTTCGTCAATTCTCGTCTTAATTGTTGCTAGTTCCTCAAGCACGGTAGCTTGAAACAATTCGTCACGCCGGTAAAAGTCTGGAATTTGTATATTTAGCAGAGAATTTTCTTCTGAGAACAGGGTCGGCAAAATAACCTTGGATCGTTTTTCTGTAATCTTACGGAAGTCCGAATGCAATTTCGTAAGTAAAGAGTCTTTTCCACCACTGAATTCTCGGTCAAGTCGTTCATGCTCAATGGGTGTTGTCTTCACAGTTGCTATTAAAAGTGCAAGAGGGTCGATGTCGAGCCCGAAACCATGCCTCTTGCAGAGACGTGCTTCGACTAACGCCGTTCCGCAACCCATCATTGGGTCTAAGACCTTGTCACCTTTTTCACTGTATCGCTTAATCATCCACTCTGCTAGTTGAGGGATAAATTTTGCTGGGTAACTGTGGAAATTGTGAGTGAGTGTAGTAGTATTCTTACCAGTAAAGTTCAGGTCAATATTTTGAGTTGTTGTTAATTTTTCTTCTAACAAGGATTACGTCACGCGTTAAGTGACTTAATAATCTTCAACCAGATACATTTAAATCATTATCTAGATTCCGAACACTTTATTTCCAAAGCTCAGGTAGAGGAAATCCAGAAAAAGGCTAACGACTTCAACAAAAATTCCCAAAGTGCGTGAAAAACAAGTAGTGATTAAATTATAAATTAAAGAAAAGGGCAGCCTGGTGGTTTTCACCACTCATCAGGTTGTACTGCCTGCAATGCATCGTTGTCCTGAAGGCTTATTCTACGAGTTTTTCCCAGCTTGTAACGAAGTCAAGAACTTCTTGACCTTGTTTGCCGCCATAGCTCTTTAAGCGTTCTCGAACGTCAACCTGCGCTACTGCAGCTTTCTGGAAATCCTGCATCTGTTTAGCTTTGTCGGTTAAGTAAAGAATTCCGTCTACGCCTGCTCTTGCCATACGGACTGATAATGTTAAGAGTTCACTTGTGGTTGGCGTTTCTCTCGGGTCATCACCTGGACCGATAACGTATAATGCAATGTTGAGAGGTACGTCTTTGAAGAGTTTTTTGAAGTTACGGGTGAGCATTTCCCAATACCAAGGTGTAGCGTAGTTTTTACTGAACATGACGACGAGGAATTCGTCGGTTAACGGTGCCAAATCATCAAAATCGACGCCGAAGCGTTCATAGTTTGTGACTGGGTCTGGGAGAACGCCGATGACAAACTTTTTCTTTGCTCGGTCGCGTACTCGTTCGCTTACTTGCGCCATGTAGTCGGTGATTTCTTTTCTGCGCCATTCATACCAGCTTAAGCCACTTTTTGCGTGGAGTTCTTTGCAGCGCGGGCAAATGCAGTGACCGTGTTCTGCGAAGTGGATACTGTTTAGCCATATTCCCGGGCTCTTTCTAGCAACGTCTTCAATGTAGTCTAGTTGTTCTGCACGATGCTCTGGTTGGGTTGCACAGAGAATGTCCCACCGAACATTAAAGTTATCGTTTGTTCTCCATGCAGGACCTAGGTCTGATTGTGAAATCCAATCTGGATGATTACGGGCAGTAACGTTGTCTCCGAAAATCGCAATGTTGCTGTGCATGTCAGGTTGCGGTGGCAATCGTCTGCCTACTTCTGGTTTAACTCGGAAAAGGTCAAAGTCAAAGCCTAGAACTTTCTTTGCTTCAAACATGTATGTGCCGAATTTCAATTTGCTTCTACCTTTTTAGAAATCCAAAACGCTGGGCGCTGTAATAAAGTTTTGCATAACAAGCACAAAATTGGTTTCAAAAAATAAATACCTGTTTGGCGATTGCTCCGATGGCGCCAATACATGCTTACGCATAGTTATTAAGCATTAAACTATGGATTAGTCGTTTATTTAGAGAGTATTAAGCTAATTAGTTTAATCCTAATTACTACTTACTACGTACATGCTAAGGCTATGATGTACGTAGTAACCCCAGAATGTACGTAGTAATAGAAATTTTATTTACCTAAAGAAACTTGGTGATTTAACAACAAAAAAAGAAAATGGAAGATAGTTCTATTGCTTCTTTAACTGTCCGTTTGTCATAGTGATTCTACAAGAAGAACCACATAGCCATCATGAACCTTGGATACTATGACTTCGATGCCCAGAACATCATGTCTTTCCTTGCGTTGCGGGAAGGTTTAAATAGAGATTATCAAGTTTGCATTTTATTGTAGAGTATTTGGAGTGTTTTTTGATGAATGTAAAGCAAATTGTAAGAGCGGAACCTGTTTTTGTGGAAGTAGCTAAAACCGGTGAAGTCGAGAAAGGCAAAATGAAAAGTGTAGAAGTAAATGGAATTGACATTTTAATAGCAAATGTAGATGGGCGTTTCTACGCTTTAGATGATAGATGTGGACACATGAATGCTTTGCTTTCGATGGGAACGTTGCAAGGAAAGATTGTGACCTGTCCGTTTCATTACGCTCAATTTGACGTTACCACCGGACAGAAAACTAAAGATCCCGTGCAGGAGTCATTTAAGGGCATGGATAAACTGCCTGAAGATATGCAGAAATTCTTGGTTTACGTGGAAAAGTTGGTGGATCCCGTTAAAACTTTTGACCTGCAAACGCATGAAGTAAAAGTGGAAGGAGACAAAATATTCATCAGAATTTAGAGAACGGTTTGTGAACATCAGCCAAAAAAAGGAAGCAGCTCTCTAACTCGCCTATTATGTTAAAATGCTTTAAGCCTTGCTTTCATACTGTGTCTTAAGCTCCTTTTAGTTATTTCATACTAAAAAGTATGATTAACCATAGTTTTCTTGTTATTAACCGCTGTTTTCAATGCAAGCCTAACGTCTACCATGACATAAACAGTGAAAAAGGAAAACAGGGAGTCCACTAAATTCTAGCGATTGCCTACGCAATCTTTTTAGGGCAAAGTCCCTTTTAATCGCAAGTCTGCAATTATACAGAATTAAAATTGGATTCAGGTGCTGCCAATGAGCCAGTGGCATTCGCGAGAAACAGAAGAACTAATTCGTTTATCAGGCGTGAATCCTGAAAAAGGCTTATCAGACCAAGAGGCAGCACAGCGCCTAAGCAAGTACGGAAAAAACACTCTTGTAGAGCAAAGGGAAATCCGCTTCTTAGGCATTTTAAAAGAAGAAATAACTGAACCCATGATTCTGCTGCTAATCGCTGTAGGAGTACTCTACAGTTTCTTAGGCAGTTTAAGCGACGCCTTAACAATAATCGTAATAATAATAGTCCTTGTCTTAGCCGAAGTTTGGAATGAATATAGAGCCAAACGTTCAATCGCTTCGCTAAAGCAACTGGCGCCACCAACTGCACTAGTGCTTAGAGATGGGCAACCAAAAGAAGTTCAAACTGCATTTCTTGTTCCAGGCGATATCTTACTTTTTAAAACGGGTCAAAGAGTCCCAGCAGACGCTAGATTACTTGAAGCCTTCGGATTAGAAGCTGATGAGTCTTCGTTAACCGGCGAATCATTCCCAGTCTCTAAAGATGCCACTGCAGTGTTGGCGAGCGAAACCAGAATCACAGATCAAACAAACATGCTTTTCACCGGAACCATAATTACCAGAGGAAGAGCCAAAGCTCTAGTAACTGCAACTGGAATAAACACGGAACTCGGAAGAGTTGCAGGCATAACTAAAGCGGCAAAGGAGCCAAAAACAACCCTTCAACTGGCTATGAAGCAGCTTTCTAAAACGCTAGTGTGGATTGCGCTTTTCTTTAGCATTCTTATTCCAGTTTTAAGTTACATCAGAGGTTTACAGCCTAATCCGGGAGAAGCAGTACTTTACGGGTTGTCGTTGGCTTTTGTTGTTATCCCTGAGGAACTGCCCATCATTATCACCATGGTTTTGGGCGTTGGCGGTTACGCATTATCCAAGAAAGGCGCTATAGTGAAAC
>Ga0208563_1000664_pt1 | contig 27903 bp, 24 predicted proteins | sample June2015DPH_17_1_2_FD_184717 | JGI IMG/M metagenome (GOLD analysis project Ga0208563, IMG submission 184717) | Peatland microbial communities from SPRUCE experiment site at the Marcell Experimental Forest, Minnesota, USA - June2015DPH_17_150... | ecosystem: Environmental > Terrestrial > Soil >... | reverse complement strand
TTTCAATCCGCGGACAGCGGTTCGGTTTTTCTCGACGAAATCGGCGAGTTGCCCCTCGAATTGCAAGCCAAGCTGCTCCGCGTGCTGCAGGAAAAAGAAGTGCGTCCCGTAGGTAGTAACCAGCGCGTCAAAGTGGACGTACGCGTCATCGCCGCCACCAACCGCGATCTCGAAGCCGCCTACAAAAATGGAACCTTCCGCAAGGATCTCTACTTCCGGCTAAACGTTGTCACGGTACACGTTCCCGCGTTGCGCGAGCGCCGCAGCGATATTCCCATGCTGGTGAACTGGTTTTGCGAGCGTTATGCTCCCGGCTCGGATTTGCGCGTCTCCAACGCTGCCATGAAATCGCTTATGGGTTACGATTGGCCGGGTAATGTGCGCGAACTGGAAAACTGTGTCGAGCGGGCTGTCGCTCTCGGCGACGGAACTCTCATCGATCTCGGCGATCTTCCTCCGTCCATCGCCGCCCTGAATTCTCCTGTATCACGACCGTCGTCAGAATCCGAGCCCGAGTTGGGTTCCGATCTCGGGGCCACCGCCGAATTGAATTCCAGTGGTGCAGCCGCGACCCCACTTTCCACCACGGATCTTGAAGACATCGAACGCGCCACCATCCGGCGCGTCTTCGAACAAGTCAAAGGCGACAAAGCCCGCCGGACGCATGCTCGGCATCAGCCGCGCTACTCTCTACCGCAAACTCAAACGCTACAACATCAGCGGCAGTCCCGCTTCCGGGCCATCCAGCCACACGCTGCAGTAGACTCCACACAGAGCATATAGGCAAGAATCACGTCGAAAGGCGCGACAAGTGGGGCAGCCCTCTCAGGGAGACGTCCGGTGGGACTTGAGACGTTTGTCGCAGACTGAGACTACATTCTCGCCAGAGGCTTTGTGTCGCGTCCCTGGAACTTACTAACCCATTGAAGAATATAGCTCCTGGGTACTAATCCTTCCGTTCCGCGTGATGGTCCCGGTCGTGCTCCTGTTCTTGGTATAACCGCGTGTTCTGGCTCCCCAAAGCTCTTCCTAACCGGGAAGAGGGGGAGCCCAACCGCACTTTGCGGGTGGGCGGAGCGAGTGTGAAACTTCCAGCGGCCGTCGTTCAAAAGCTACCGGGGGATTCGCCCGGTGGACAGCCGAGAGCGGCTGGTCGCACACGAGGGCACGGGAAAGGGTCATTAAGGCTTTGGGGCAAACCGGGATAGCGAAGGCGCGAGCGGGTCAGGCGAGCACGGTTGCCGACCTGGCGCGCTTTTTTCCGGAAGCAACGCCGGTGCGGATTCCGGTGGAGTTTACTCGCAGCAATCAGACGAGCGACGGCAAGCAGCCTGGCGGACTGGGATTGCCGGAGAGTACCGTGATTGAATTTGGGACAGCGCGCGAAGTTTTGTTTGCCTGCAATACGCCGCTGGAGTTTGCCGACGTACTGCGGCTGCGCAACTCGGATGGCTCGCTGGATACGGAGGCGTCCGTGGTGGCGGTGCAGTACCATCCTGGGAAGACGGTGGTGGCGGCACGCTTTCTGAATGCAGTTCCGAACTGGATCGTGAAATCATGACAGCATCTTCATCACCGGAGCCGGCATCGTCTGCTCCAGATTTTGCGGCGCTGTGGTCGAGTGCGCGCCGCCTCCATCCTATCTATATAGAACTGGCGCGAGAGTTTGTGATTGATGCGCCAGCTTTCGCCGCGCTAGATGAGCCGGTGGATGCGCCGGATCGCGAGACGGTAGAACAAGCGCAGCAATGGCTGCAGGACATGGACGACCGCATCCAGGTACACCAGTTGCGGCAATTTCTGCAAACCAGTTCGCTGGTGGACGGAGACGGGCTGGTTGCGCTCTTGCTGCACTTTCTGGCGAAGGCCGCGCGAACGGATTCTTCCCGCGACAAGATTGATTTCCTGCTGGTGCAGTATTTCAGCCAGCGAGCGCCGACGGAACTGGACGACAACGGAGCGGACCTTGCTTATGTGGCGCAAGGCTTGGAGCCGGTGCTGGGCCAGGTGGAGTTGAAGACTCCGGTGTGGCTGAACGCGCTGGATCGGGTTCTCGACGCCGCACGGCACTGCCGGTCGCTGGACGAGTTGCTGCACGGTGGAGTGCTGGAGCAGGGGCGCAAGGCCAAGGTGCAGGCGGGCGATTTGTTTTACCTGCCGATTGCGTTGACGGCTTTTACCCGCTTTGGATATCTGATGAGGCGCGTGTTCTTCCGCCTCATGCTTGCCGATCTCAACAACATTCTCGATGGGCTGACCGAACTGGAAGAGCAGGGCGTGGAGACGATTGACTGCCGGCGGGCCCAATTCTCGGCGCAGGAGCCGATCGTGCGCCTGCGCATGATCTGCCAATCGTGGAAGGTGATGTTCCAGGCGGAGTATTCGTCGGGGCAGCCACTGCGCATGCTGGTGGACCTGCGGGCGTCAGTGGATGCGGCGGTGGGGCGAGGGGCGGAAGCTGAGGCTGGCGAGAAAGCGGCGGAAGCGACGGCCGCTGCCAAGGCTGCTCCAGCAAGGATTGCGCCAGACAAGATTGCGACGCGGGCGGTTGCGGCTACGGCCGGAGCATCAGCGACGGCGAAGGGTGCACCGCATGCGGCCGCGAAACCGAAGGCTAAGTTTGCGGTGTCGAATGACGAGGCTCCGGAGTTTGAAATTTCCGCAGCGACGCCGGAGTGGAATCCGGATGACGAGTCACAACCGCCAAAGAGAAGGTAGGTTGCAGTAAGAGGACCGCTGGATCGAGAGACAAGAGATCAAGGGCGCCCGCATATCATGCTGGACGTGAACCAAAAGGAAACGAGCTAGTGGACCATCCGACCGTACTGGTTATCTCCGACGACGTAGAGTTTTCGCGGAGCATCATCGCGCGCTGGCAGGCGGAGCGCAATGTGCCTGCGTTCACGATGCTGAGCGGAGATCTGTGGCCGCGCAGCGTCGATAATTTTGAGGTCGCCATTGTCGGACCACTGCGGCGTGAATTGCTTTCGTTGATTCTGGAACCTCTGCACTCGACCTTGCAGCCTCTGTTCTGCATTTGTCAGGATGCAGCTACGGCGCGACTAGTGCGCGAGCGCTGGCCGCGTACATCGGTGTTGCGTCATGATGAAAATTGGCTGGATGGATTAATTCTGGGCGCAGGGGAAGCGGTACAGCGCGCCGCTGCCGAAGCTCGCGCTCGCGCCGCCGAACAGAACTGCTCCACACTGGAACAGCAGGCGATGCTCGGGCGCTACATGCTGGAAATGCGGCACGGCTTGAACAATGCGCTGACCTCGCTGCTGGGGAATTCCGATCTGCTGCTGATCGAGCCGGGCAGCCTGTCGGCGCAGGCGCGCGGGCAAATTGAAACGATTCGCAACATGACGCTGCGCATCCATGAGGTGATGCAGCGGTTTTCGTCGCTGGAAAAAGAAATGAATGTGGTCGCCCGGCAGGCAGAACGGGACTCGGGGAAGGTTCGCGTGGCGGTGGCGGCAGGCGGCTAAGAGCAGAAAAGTGTTGCTGCCCAAATGCGGCGAGTTTGGACCCGTTGGGAAAGGCTCTATGCATAGGCTAATTACGACGAGCACCATTCTGGAGCACGAAATTTCCGAGTTGCGCCTGCTGATCGAGCGCCAGACCGGAGTCGTACTCGACTGTCCCAACAGCGCGCTGGCCGCACGCGTCGCCGATTTTATTGAAGCACAGGATTTGGATTCATCGACTGCAATGCTCGATCGCCTTCGCTCTTCCGAGCAGGATCCTTCAAGTTTGCCATCTCTGCTCGATGGGCTGGTCAATACGAATACTGGATTCTTCCGTCATCCTGGAGCGCTGAATGCTTTGACGCGGCAGGTACTGCCGCAACTTTGCGCTCGCAAGTCGGCCGACCGTCCCGGGCCGATCCGAATCTGGAGCGCAGGTTGCGGCACGGGAGAAGAAACCTATTCGATTGCGATGGCCGTGTGTGACGCGATAAACCCCGCTAATGTGAGTGTCGCGAATAACGGCAACGGCTCCGGCAACGGCACGGGCAAGACGAGCGCACGAAACGGAGGCATTGCGGAAAATTCGCAAGGCACGCTGGTGCAGCCGGCGAAGCTGAATGCAGGATGCTCGATTCACATTGTGGGCAGCGACTTGCTGCCATGCAATATTGAAACCGCGGATCGCGGCGTGTATCCGCAGTCCTCGCTGGAGGGCCTGCCGCCGGCCACGATTCGCAACTATTTTTCAAAGATCGGCTCTTCTGCCGCCGCTGCTTCGAGTGACGGACAGAGTGAGGGGTGCAATGAGTCCGCCGTGCCGCAAAATCTCGTAAGCGCGGTGCACCTGCTGGTGAAGCCACGATTGCGTAGCCTGGTCACGTTCAACTGTATGAACCTGGCTCGGCCCGGCTATATTGGGCGCTTTGACTGCATCTTCTGCATGGATGTGTTGCCGCACTTCTCTCGTGTGCAGCGCCTGGCCGTGCTCGAGCGGTTGCATCTCTACCTCGAACCCGGCGGCTATCTTTTCCTCAGCCAAACGGAAAAGCTCAGCGCCCCGAACCTGAACTTCCGCTCGGAAACATTCGATGGGTATACGTTCCACCGCAAGCCGCTGGCGGCTAGCGCGGCGTATGGGCGGTAGGCAAGAGAGAAGCCACAGAGGCTACCGTTTGCTGCGTGGTTCGGTTTTCGTTTATGCGAACAAAAATTCCTTCGTTCGCAACTCCTTAATCGTATCGCGCAGCTTCGCTGCTTTCTCGAACTCGAAGCGCTTGGCGGCTTCGCGCATGTCGCTTTCGAGTTTGACGATGTATCCATCCAACTCTTCCTGCGATTTGAATTCCGGCATGCCTTCGGCTTCGCCGCCGGTCAGGTCCATGTAGTCGGCGGCGACGATTCCGGCCAGCGTCATCTCTAGCGGACGCACGATCGACTCCGGAGTGATTCCGTTTTCAAGGTTGTATGTGGTCTGGATCTCGCGCCGTCGCAAGGTTTCATCGATAGCCCGCCTCATGGAATCGGTCATGCGGTCGGCATACAGAATCGCTCGCCCGCGCAGATGCCGCGCGCAACGTCCGATCGTCTGGATCAGAGATCCCCACGAACGCAGGAAGCCTTCTTTATCGGCATCGAGAATTGCTACCAGCGAAACTTCGGGCAGGTCGAGGCCTTCACGCAGCAGATTTATGCCGATCAATACATCGAACTCGCCCTTACGCAGATCGCGGAGAATCTTTACACGCTCCAAGGTTTCGATCTCCGAATGCATGTAGCGGCACTTTACGCCAACTTCGGCGTAATACTCGGCGAGGTCCTCGGCCATGCGCTTGGTTAAGGTGGTGACGAGCACACGCTCGCCACGCTCCACACGGGCGCGAATCTCATGCAGCAGATCGTCGATCTGTCCCTTTACTGGACGTACCTCGACCTCGGGATCGATCAGTCCCGTGGGGCGGATGATCTGCTCTACAACGACGCCAGCTGATTTCGTCAGCTCATACGGTCCCGGCGTCGCCGAAACATAGACCAACTGGTTGGTGCGGTGCTCGAATTCTTCGAACGTCAGCGGACGATTATCCAGCGCTGACGGCAGGCGGAAGCCATACTCCACAAGCGTTTCCTTCCGGGAACGGTCGCCCGCATGCATCCCACGCAATTGTGGAATGGTCTGGTGCGACTCATCCACGAACATCAGAAAGTCGCGCGGAAAATAATCCAGCAAGGTTGGCGGAGGCTCGCCGGGCATGCGTCCCGTAAAATGCCGCGAATAGTTTTCGATGCCGTGACAATAGCCCATGACTTTGATCATTTCGAGATCAAACCTCACTCGCTGATGAATGCGCTGTGACTCGACTGCGCGGCCTTGTTTCTCCAGTTCGACTTCCCACCACGCCAGCTCTTTCTTGATCGACTCAACTGCCGATGCCCTGGTCTCATCTTTCATTACATAGTGTGTCTTGGGATAAATCGGCAGCCGCATATACTTCTGCTTCACCGTGCCAAACAGTGGATCGATCTGCGCCAGCGACTCGACTTGATCTCCCCACAACTCGATGCGGTACGCCATGTCGTCATAAGTGGGGAAGACCTCGATCACGTCGCCGCGCACGCGGAACGTTCCGCGCCGGAATTCGCCGTTGGTGCGCTCGTAGAGAATGTCGACGAGTTTGCGCGTGATGTCTTCGCGCGTGATCTTCTGGCCTTTTTCCAGAAACAACATCATGCCGTAGTAAGCCTCAGGCGAGCCAAGACCGTAGATGCAGCTCACCGAAGCCACAATCAGGGCGTCGCGGCGTTCGAATAAGGACCTGGTCGCCGAAAGGCGCAGCTTGTCGAGTTCATCGTTGATGGTTGCTTCTTTCTCGATGAACAGGTCGGCGGCCGGAACATAAGCCTCGGGTTGGTAATAGTCGTAATAAGAAACGAAATATTCAACAGCGTTGTGCGGAAAGAAATTCTTGAATTCGTGATAGAGCTGCGCCGCAAGCGTCTTGTTATGCGCCATTACCAGGGCCGGACGGTTCACTGCTTCGATCACCTTGGCCATGGTATAAGTCTTGCCCGATCCGGTGACGCCTAGCAGAACCTGATGCTGCTCGCGGTCGTAGATGCCGCGCAGCAGGGATTCGATCGCGCGGCCTTGATCTCCCTGCGGTTTGTAATTGGAAACGAGTTTGAAGTCCATGGAAGAAGCTCTTAGCTGTTAGCTCTTAGCCTTAGCGGTTGCATGGTTATCGCTCCCACTCCTACAGGAAACAATTTCGGAGGGTGAGAATCTCTTTATTATAACGCTCGGAAAACGGATTGATCCGACATCGTATCTACACTTCAGCCTTATAATTCCGCCAGCAGGCGATGCACCAGATAGATAGAGATCGATCCTTCGCCGACGGCGGAGGCCACCCGCTTCACATTTCCGGCGCGAACATCGCCTACGGCAAAGACTCCGGGCAGGCTGGTCTCCAGCATTTGCGGCACACGGGGCAGTGGCCATTTCAAGTCATGCACGATCGGATCCAGGTCGCGACCGGTGAGAATGAAGCCCTTGCTGTCGAGAGCCACAGACCCTTGCAGCCATTCGGTGCGCGGAGAAGCTCCCGCCATAACGAACAAGTGACGGATGTCATGGGTTGATATCTCACCGGTTTTCTTGTCCTGCCAGGTCACGTGTTCCAGTTGTGTGTCGCCGTCAAGACCGACAATCTCCGTGCAGTAGTGCAAGTCGATAGCGGGATTTTCTTCGATGCGCTGGATCAAATAGCGCGACATCGTATCCGACAACTGGCTCGACCGCACCAGCATGTGAACCTTGCCCGCGGTCTGCGACAGGTAAACCGCAGCCTGGCCGGCTGAGTTCCCGCCGCCGACGACGATTGCGTCTTCCTTGCCGCACAACTGCGCTTCAATGTAGGTCGCTCCGTAGTAAACGCCCTGACCTTCAAACTTGTTCAAGTTGTCAATGTTCGGCTTGTTGTACTGTGCGCCGCTGGCAATCACTACCGCGCGCGCGCGAATGACTTGACCGCAGTCCACGCTCAACTCGTAGGGGCGCCGCTCGCAGTTCAATTTCGTGACGTTGCTGGCAATCAGCACCTTGGCGCCAAATTTTTGCGCCTGCGCGGCGGCGCGGCTCGCCAATTCGTTTCCTGAAATTCCCATCGGAAAACCAAGATAGTTTTCGATTTTGGAGCTCGATCCGGCTTGCCCGCCAGGAGACTCGGCCTCAATCACCAAAACGTCCAGACCTTCCGATGCGGCATAAACAGCGGCGGCCAAGCCGGATGGTCCGGCGCCGACGATCACGAGATCGCGCAGGCCGGACGCTGTGATGTGGGAGTTGAGGCCGAGGCATTTCGCCAATTCCTGAATCGACGGGCTGCGCAACACCGTACGGTTGTTGCAGATGACAACCGGAATTTCGTCCACAGCGACGTGAAAATGGTCGAGCAAATCCTGGGAGGTGGTGTCCGTATCGAGATCCACGTAAGTGTGGGGATGTCCGTTGCGGGTGAGGAACTCGCGCAGGCGCAACGTCTTCGCCGAGTGGCGTGATCCCAATAGAATCACGTTTCCCTGGCCACGGTTAATCAACTCCACCCGGCGCAGGATGAAGGCGCGCATGAAGATTTCGCTTAACTCCGCATCTCTCGCCACCAGCGTCCGCAAATCGCTGTTGCTCATCTCCAGGAATTCGCCGGGTGCCGTGACCCGGCCGCGCGCCAGGCAACGGCGGCCGGAGATCATGGTGATTTCTCCCGTGAAGCCCCCGGCATCGTGCTTGACGATCGGGTGTTCGCCGCGCAGGTCGGGCTGAACGATTTCCATGCTTCCCGAAAGCAGCACGAAAAATGGCACGTCGCTGTCACCCGGCTCAAACAGGATGTCGCCTGCGTTCACTTTTCGTATCTTGCTGAGAGGACGGATGCGGCTGATTTGTTCTGCAGTGAGCACAGGGAAGGCCTCACCACGGACATCCGCCGACAAGGGTGTTAGCTGGGTCGACATAGTTTCTCCCGGCAAAGTGAAGTGGAACAGATTGAGAGTCTAGATGACAAATGCAGCGGTTGGGGTTCACAGGGAAGCGAAATTAACCAACCGGCCAACCGTTACTTTTTCTGCACATCCTCGACGGCGAGAATCCTCGTGGTTGCGCGGAACTTCTTGTAATCGCGGAAGGTCTGTTCCTGCTCCACGTTGTACTCTTTGAGCAAGGCCAATCGCGCATCGACCTTGACGGCAACGTGTTGAGGCAACCAGACTTCATCATTCACGCGGGTCTGTTCGATCACGATGCGCGAACCTTTGTGAATACGAGCCAGAAACAGGCCCACAGACACCGTATCCATGCACTCGATATCCAACTTCGCCCACTGGGCATCGGTTTTGTCGATCCAGGCGCGGAAGCGAAACTTCGGCAGGAACTTGGCATCCTTCATATGCGGCTCATATCCCGGACGAGGGTCCGCATCGATGACCCAGGCATCGCGCCCGCCCAAGGATTCCGTACCGGTTAGGTGAAAATTGTAGGCATCGGCCACCTCGTGCACGAACTGGCGGCCTTCCTCTCGCTCTTTTTCTTCTTTCTGTTCGCGCTTCTTGCGCGCGTCTTCAGACTCGTTCTTGCGCTTGTCGAGGATCTTCTGAATTTTCTCTTCCTCTTTGGCTGCTCCTTTGGAGTCGAGTGGCTTATCGTCTTTTTCCGTCAGCCGTTGCACCTGTTCGCTGTAGAGTTCCATCACCTCGTAGGTCTTTACTTCGGTGGATTTCAGCCGCCCCTTGCCATCGAGCTTGTGTTCTTCGTCGCGCTCAATGTAGGTATAGTCGCGCAGGCGCTTGTCATTTTCGATGTCCTTATCGGCGACCACTCGAAACAAATGCTGCATCTGTTCCTGCGACAGGCTGCCATTCGCATCGGGCTTCAAATCGGGTAGGGAAGCGGCGTCCGACGTTTCTGCAACATTGTTCGCAGCAGGAGTCGCTAGGGGCGGAGGCTGATCCTGCTGAGCACAAGCCAGCACAGAAGCGAGAAGCGAGAAGAAAACGAAGACGCGAAGACCCACTCGCACATTTTATCGCAGGGAACACGAGAGCAGCAGTTCTGAAATCCTAAAGACGCCGCGGCAAGCAAAGACAAAAATTGTACAGACTGGTTACGCAGTGGTGACACGGTCAAATGGCGCGCGTCCTAACGTTTCCTAGGGTCGTCGGCTAGAGACAATCCAGCCTGCGGCGAACAGCCCTCTCATTTCAACTACGAAGGAGAACTACCATGCTCCGTTTGAATACGCTCCATTTGTCAGGTCGAACTCTGGCGCTTGCATCTTTCTTGGCCGTGATGCTGATGCTTATCCCCAGCACTGCTGCGGCACAATATCAACTCACCAATCTGGTTTCGAATCAAGCAGGAGCGGCTAAACACACGGACCCTTTGCTGGTGAATGCGTGGGGACTGGCCCATGGACCGGGTGGGCCTTTCTGGATCAGCGACAATGGCTCAGGGTGGTCCACTCTTTACGACGGTAGTGGAATCAAGCAAGGCTTGCAGGTGCTCGTGCCCACGGCGGGCGGCGAGGGCCCAGGTACACCCACGGGGATTGTCTTTAACGGATCGACGGAGTTCCAGGTTCAGGGATGGACCGCATTTTTTCTTTTCGCAACGCTGGACGGCACGATCAGTGGGTGGGCGCCGCAGGCAAACCCGAACGCGGCGATCGTTGCGGTCACCACGCCGGGCGCGGTCTACACCGGCCTCGCGATCAGCAGCAACCCATCGGGTAACTTTCTGTTTGCCGCTGATAATGCGAACAACAAGGTGGACATTTTTGACGGGAACTTCAAGCTCGTAACGTCGTTCACGGACCCGACAGTTCCTGCGGGATTTGCGCCGTTTGGCATCCAGGACTTCGGTGGCCTGCTCTACGTTTCGTTTGCGAGTTCGTCGGGCGCTTCGGGTGGTTACATCGACATCTACAGCGAAGGCGGGTTATTCCTGAAGCGCCTTGCGCAAGGCGCACCGCTGAACCAGCCTTGGGGTTTTGCCATCGCGCCCAAGAATTTTGGACCTCTCAGCAATACGCTATTGATCTCGAACAACACAAATTCCGGCACGATTAATAGCTTCAACAGCGTAACCGGCCAGTTTGTCGGCACGCTGACCGACACGAACGACAAGGCGATCCGTATCGATCAGCTCTGGGGGATTGAGTTTGGCGGAGGAACGTCGAAGGACGGAGCAACGAACCACCTCTACTTCACTGCCGGTCCCGACAACAACCTTGCGGGAACGTTCGGTGTGATCGAGCCCGAGTAATCACTGTGCTTCCACGGTGCGGGACGATTTGCGTTAGGAGTCGTCCCGCCGCATTCTATCCTCACGCTTCAACGCCTTGCCCAGACATTCACCCTGAAACAGCCGCTCATCTACGCGATGCAGGCGTTTGGCCATGGCTGGGGTGATCAGGGGGTAATGCTTGATATCGAACAGGTAATACACAATGAACCATACGGGCTGGTCTGTGGTCATCCAGTTCTGGCGGTCGAAGCGCTTCAGGTTGACCAAAACCGAAAAGCGCCGCAAGGTGCGCTCGCGCCGCAGGTTGAAGTAGCCGTTGAAATAGGTCAACGCCAGTTCGCGCAGCGTGCGATGGACCGGTTCGCGCCAGCGGCATCCGGTGTAGTTGGACTTGGCGACAGCACCCCAGCATCCGTTCTCACGAAAGACTGCGATCACGTGGTCGGTGTCGTGTTCGGCTTCAAAATCAAGCAGCAGTGGAGGATATCCGTTGGCACGCAGCGCCGCCGCGGCGAAGATCGCGCCCTCAAGGCAATGTGCGGTTTGCTCAGCCAGCACGCGACGCGGAGACCAGGCTGTATCGGCAAGGTGATAGGGTGCGTCGTCGAGAAATTTCTGAATGCCATAGGGATCTTTCATGCTGCGCAGCTTGCGGAGTTCCGAAGCGGTGAAACCCGTCGAATCGCTCATCGTCGCATGAGTTTACATGAGAGTATGGCCGCAGAATAAGCAAGAAGAATAGTCTCTTGCGCCTTAGGCGAAAACTTTAGCCAGTTCGTGAGGCTTGTCTACGAGCACGTCCGGCGGACTCGCTTGCAGTGTATGCGGGGCAAAGCCGTAACTCACGCCCACGGTCCACAGGCCGGCGCTGCGTCCGGTTTCGACGTCGACGTGGGAGTCGCCGACGATGGTGGTTTCTTCTGGTCTCACGCCATGCTCGTCGAGCAGCTTGCGAGCGCCTTCGGGGTCGGGCTTCTTAGTTGCAAAACTATTTCCGCCATAGACTTGCGCAAAAAACGGGCCCAGTCCAAGTGCCTCGACAATGGCACGCGATGGGACGACAGGTTTGTTCGTCAGTACCGCCATCTGGCGCGAAATCCCTTTGGATTCTGTACGCCCATGGCCATTTGGAATCTGGTATGAATTCTGAATGGCGCTGAGCGCCTCGTGGATGCCGGCGTAGACCGTGGTATGGTCCAGCTTGTGTTCGCGATAGTAGGAGAGAAAAAACTGCAGCCCTTGGCGCGCCAGCGCCTCATTCGTGGCCTCGCCGCCCAGCGCGCGCTGAATCAAGACAGGCGCGCCATCGCCGACATAGCTGGCGATGACATCATCGGGGAGTTCGGTCCGGCCGATGTGGCGTAGCGCGGCGTTTACCGAGTGCACGAGATCGAGGCGCGAATCGATCAATGTGCCGTCGAGATCGAAAATCACAAGTTTGATGGAACGAGGGTCGAAGGCACGGCGCGTATGGATCATGCGTGTTTCTAGAATAAACGATTGCAGGCGTGGACACGTTGCTATGCTTGCAAGGCCCCTCTACGGGGTTGCTCTGCGATGCGGTACCGTGTCCGTATAATTCCGCCATGGCGAAGAGTTGGAAGACGCGTTTAATTCATTCCGATGTGCAGGTTCCGGAGGGATATCGGTCGCTGGCGAGTCCTGTATTTCGCGGCTCTACCACACTATTTCCTGATGCCGCTTCGGTCGATGACAGTTGGGATCAGCACGAGGTGGGGTATACGTATGGGCTCTACGGAACTCCCACCACTCTGGAACTCGCGGGAAAAATCTGCGAACTGGAAGAGGGCCACCGGACCATCATCACGCCCGGCGGCCAGGGAGCAATTTCGCTAATCAATCTCGCGTTCTTGAAGAGCGGGGATCACATTCTGATTCCGGAGAGTGTCTACACTCCCAACCGTAAGTTGGCTTATCACGTGTTGCGGCGGTTTGGCGTGGAAACCGGTTTCTATCCTCCGGAAATCGGTGGCGAGATTGGTGGCGAGATTAGGGAGATGCTGCGCGAGAACACGCGGCTGGTGTGGTGCGAAAGTCCGGGCTCGATCACGATGGAAGTGCAGGATGTGCCGGCGATCGTGGAGGCTGCTCACGCCCGTGGAGTGCTGGTGGCACTGGATAACACATGGGCGGCGGGAGTGTATTTTGATGCCTTCGCGCACGGCGTTGACATAACCATGCAGGCGCTCACGAAATATGTGGGCGGACACAGCGACTTGCTGATGGGTTCGGTGACCGTGAAAGATCCAAAGCTATACCGGCAATTAGGAGCGACGCAACAACTTTTGGGGAGCGCGGCCTCGCCGGATGATTGCAGTTTAGCCTTACGCGGCATGCGGACCATGGCGGTGAGACTGAAACACATCGAGGCCTCGGCGCTGCAGATTGCGCGCTGGCTGGCGGGGCGGCCGGAGATTGAACGCGTGCTGCATCCGGCAGTTGAAGGCTCGCCGGGGCACGAAATCTGGAAGCGCGACTTCACCGGATCGGCGGGCGTTTTCTCCGTCGTCTTCAAACCAGATGCCACGAAAGCCGAAGTGCTGGCGTTTGTGGATGGCCTGGAGTTATTCGAGATCGGCTACAGTTGGGGCGGGGTGACGAGTCTGGCCGTGGCTTATGACTTCCATCGGTCGAAAGGACGTCCGGATTATGGGCACCGTATTGTGCGGCTGAACGTAGGGTTGGAAGACACTGAAGACCTGCTCGAAGATCTCGATCGCTGTCTGAGGCGAGTTATGGGCCGGATGAAGTAAGGTCGCCCAGCAGGCGGTGACCAAAGGTCCTTCTCCCAAGGCACGAACTTGAATGTTTTCCAATCTCTGGTTCCCATTTACAATGCAACCTGCCCGGTAGCACTGCGCACCTTGACTTAGTTGGCGGATCTAATAGCGGAAAGTTTTATAAAGCATTGATCAGGGAACCGGATGGCGACAACAAAAACCGACCCCAAACTCTCTCTCGCGGGCACAAAGAAATCCCCTAGTTATGAGGGACTTACGCGCGAACAGCTCATCGAAGCCTACCGCATTATGTACACCTCACGGCGGATCGACGACCGGGAGATCATGCTGAAGCGGCAACAGAAGATCTTTTTCCAGATGTCGGGGGCCGGGCATGAGGCGATTGGGGCGGCGGCGGGGATGGCGCTGAAGGCGGGTTACGACTGGTTCTATCCTTACTATCGCGACCGGGCGCTGTGCCTGGCTTTGGGCGCGAAGCCTTTGGAAATGTTTCTGCAGGCGGTGGGGGCTGCGGATGATCCAAGTTCGGGCGGACGCCAAATGCCTTCGCACTGGGGCTACCGACGGCTGAATGTGGTGACCCAGTCCTCGCCCACAGGATCGCAGATTCTGCAAGCGGTGGGATGCGCGGAGGCGGGACGATACTTTACGCAGCGCCCGAAAGCTGCTGAGGTTTCAACGCCAAAGAATGGGGAAAAGCCGGACTACCGCCAGTTCAAGAGTGTGACCTTCCGCGGCGATGAAGTCACTTATGTTTCGCTGGGCGATGGTACCACCAGCGAAGGTGAGTTCTGGGAGGCGATGAACGCGGTTGCGCTCAGCAGGTTGCCGGTAATTTTTTGCGTGCAGGATAACGGATACGCAATCTCTGTGCCGGTGGAAGTGCAGACGGCGGGAGGCAGCATTTCACGGTTGGTCTCGGGATTTCCGAATTTTCATTTTGAAGAGGTGGATGGCACCGATCCGGTGGCGAGTTACGGCGCGTTCCAGCGGGCTGCGCAGTATTGCCGCGAGGGCCACGGGCCGGCGTTTGTGCATGCGCACGTGATTCGTCCCTATTCGCATTCGCTTTCTGACGATGAACGGTTGTACCGTCCGGATACTGAGCGCGAACGGGACTCGGCGCGCGATCCAGTTTCACGCACGCAGATGTTCCTGCTGCGCGAGGGGATCCTCGACGAGAAAGGCATCAATGATTTGGAAAAGAAAATTGAAGAAGAACTTCAACTGGCGGTGGATCAGGCCCTCGAAGCTTTGCCGCCCGCGCCGGAAAGCGTTATGCAGTATGTGTATTCGCCCGATCTCGATCCGACATCGGTGGTGTTCGACACGCAGGCGGTGATCGGTCCAGATTCCGCCGACGGCAAGAAGCCCGTGGCGAAGACTATGGCCGATCTAATTAACGTGACGCTGCGCGACGAGATGAAGCGCGACGAGCGCATCGTGATCTTCGGCGAAGACGTAGCGGATTGCAGCCGCGAAGAATACTTGAAGCGCAAGCTAGTGAAAGGGAAGGGCGGAGTTTTCAAGCTGACGTTTGGGTTGCAGAACGAGTTTGGCACAGACCGCGTGTTCAACTCCCCGCTGGCCGAGGCTGCGATCGTGGGCCGCGCGACCGGCATGGCGACGCGCGGGCTCAAACCGGTGGTGGAAATTCAGTTCTTCGACTACATCTGGCCGGCGATGATGCAGATTCGCGACGAACTGTCAGTAATTCGTTGGCGATCCAACAATGTATTTTCTTGCCCGGTGGTCATTCGAGTGGCGATCGGCGGATATCTTACTGGCGGCGCGATTTATCACTCGCAGTGTGGCGAGAGCATGTTAACGCACATGCCGGGACTGCGAGTAGTTTTCCCCTCGAATGCGCTGGATGCGGCGGGATTGCTGCGCACCGCGATCCGCTGCGACGATCCTGTGCTGTTTCTGGAACACAAGCGGCTCTATCGCGAGACCTACGGGCGCGCACCGTATCCCGGGCCGGAGTACATGGTTCCGTTCGGCAAGGCGAAGATCGTGAATCCGGGGACGGACCTAACGGTGATTACTTACGGCGCGGTCGTGCCGCGGGCGCTGCAGGCGGCACAGAAGATTGAGCGCGAACACGGCGTGAAGGTGGAATTGATCGATTTACGCTGTCTGAATCCGTTTGACTGGGAGGCGATTGCGGCGTCCGTCGCCAAGACGAATCGCGCGCTCGTGGCCTATGAAGATACGTTGAGCTGGGGCTATGGCGCGGAGATCGCAGCGCGCATCGCCGATCAACTCTTCGATCATCTGGATGCGCCGATACGCCGCGTCGCCGCTGCCGACACATTTGTGGCATACCAGCCGATCCTGGAAGACGCCATCTTGCCCCAGCCCAATGATCTGTTCCGCGCGATGAAGGAGTTGGCCGAGTATTAAAGCCGGGCGACGGTTTGCTCTGAATCAGCGTGTGCCGGCTTGGTTTGCTGCCGTCCGATCGATGAGATATGAAAACTGCGACGAGCAAATTTGAGTTCAGGCCGATCGGCACAGTTCGCAGCGGGCTCGAGAAGCCCGTCGACGACGATTGGGGCTGCGTTGAGTCCCGCATTGATCTTGATGGTTCGCGATTTACCCCGGACTGCCTGCTGGGCCTCGCTGACTTTTCGCATGTGAAGTCGTTTTCCTCTTTCATCTGGTGCATGAATCCGAGATAGCGATCGGGTCGCGTCATCCTCGCGGTCGGCTTGATTGGCCGAAGGTTGGCATCTTCGCTCAGCGTGGCGAGGATCGGCCGAATCGCATTGGCGTCACGGTTTGTCAGAGTTCGTCGGTGGAGCACCTGTCTTTGAATGTTGCGGGGCTCGATGCGATTGACTGTACACCTGTTCTGGACATTAAGCCGTACATGCGGGAGTTTGCAGCGCGAGGCGAGATACGGCAACCGGAATGGGTTAATCAGCTCATGGCCGATACTGGAAAACTGCGGAATAACTGCCCTGCCACCGAGGTCAGGTTACGAAGGCTTTCTGCGCAAGCGGCTCCTCGTTGATCGTTCCTTCTTGCGGTGCTAGGCTGCGAATAGTGGGCTCCACTTACATGAACCCTGTGAATCCGGACGAAACCGGAAGCGGCCGCGTGCGCGCGTGGCTGCAATCGGCGACGGCCGAGGTGTGGGCGAAGTTTCTGCTCGCGCTGGTGGGATTGGGGCTGGCCTTCGGAGCGGCGCTGTTTTCCACGGCGTCGGGCGAAGCGGGCCATCCGTGGGCGTCAGTGATTCTGGCGTCCGTGGCGCTTTTGATGGCGGCGTTTGTCGGGCTGGTCACGGTGCCATATCTGGCGCGGCGTGTGGCGCTGGAGCGGTTGCGCCAGACCTTTCACTACGAAGTTACGAAGGCGGGCGTATTTTATGTGCTGGTCACGCTGGTGATCGGCATCGCGGCGCTGAACACGGGAAACAATCTGCTGTACATCGTGGTGGCAGCGATGCTGGCGGCTATCTTGGTTTCCGGGGTGGTTTCGGCGCTGGTGCTGCGCGGCCTGGAACTGGATGTGCGGCTACCCGAGCACGTGTTTGCCGGGCGCGCGGTGGTAGGAAGGATCGTGCTGCGCAACTCGCGGCGCTTGCTGCCCTCATTTTCGATTCGCGTGGTCCCGGCGCGCAGGGAAAAGAAAGTCCGCAAGCAATGGCGCTGGGAGCCGACCACGTTTGTTTTTCCGCTGAATCGTCCTCCACAAAATCAATGGGTGCGGCTGCGCGACTATCGCGTGCGGCGGGTAGAGGTGCCGGGCGCTCCGCCAGGGATCTTTGAGGGCATGGTGTACTTTCCGTACTTGCCGGCGAAAGCTGAGTTGGCGGCGGATTTGGAGTTGGTCTTTCAGCGCCGCGGACGCTACTGTGAGTCGAGTTTTGGGGTGGCCACGCGGTTTCCCTTTGCGTTCTTGACGAAGACGCGACACGTGGCGCTGCGGCGTGAGATTCTCGTCTACCCGCCGATTGAGGCGCCGGACGAGCTGTTTGAAATCCTGCCGTTGGTGCGCGGCGAGTGGGAAAGTTTTGTGCGCGGACGCGGCTCCGATCTGTACCGCATTCGCGAATACATGCCAGAAGATTCGGCGCGTCACGTGGACTGGAAGGCGACGGCGAAGTCCGGCTCGCTGAAAGTGCGCGAGTTCAGCCGCGAGGATGAGCGCAAGCTATGCATAGTCTTCGACAATCCGCCGGCTGGCCAGATTTCCGATGCGGCCTACGAGCGAGGAGTGAATCTGGCGGCATCGCTAGCCTGGCACTTTTCCACGCAGGATGCCGAGGTCTCATTTGTGGTGCCGGGGCAGGGACGTGGCACGGATCTCCACGAATTTCTGGCGCAGTTGGCCGTGATCGAGCCACTGGGAGCAACGCGTCCGGGGCAAGCGCCGTGGGCCGGAAGGCAGCGAGAAGACGCTCTCCCGGAGATCGGCTTGGGCAACGGCGAATACAATATCGTCCTGACGGCTAGGCCGCACGGGAGCTTGCCCACCGCATGGTGGAATTGCTCCTACTTCGTATTCCTAGGGGGCGAAGGTCCCCGTCGTCCTGCCAAGGAGTAAGTCCAGTCAAGGCCCCAATGGGTGGGGAGTTGCCACGTGCCCCTTTTCGTTTTCCCGGAATGATCTAGGGGGGTTGAATTTTTATCGTCCCCAACTGTTTAGCCCTTCCCCTGCATCTGATTTCGGCATATACTCGCCCCCCGTTACAGCTTTTGGGGTGCTCGGAAGACAATACCCCGGGAGGATCCAATGCGTATCTGCGAGCTGATTAAGGACCAGGTAACCTACCAGGCAGAGATGGGGCAAACCGTATTGGAAACGGTGCGTGCCATGGTGGAACATAACATCGGTGCCGTTCCCGTAGTGCACAATGGCAAACTGGTGGGGATTTTTTCCGAGCGCGACCTGATGAAGCGCGTGGTCGCCGAAGGCTTCGATCCCCGCAGCACGTGCCTGGCCGAGGTCATGACCGACGATCCGCTCACCATCAGCATGGATGAGGAGTTGGAGAACTGCATGGCGCTCATGCGGCGGCACAGCTTCCGCCATCTGCCTGTTTGCCATGGCGGACAGCTGGTTGGCATTGTCTCGCTCCGTGACATCTTGTTGCACGACTTGAACGAGAAAGATGATGAAGTGCGCATGATGCGCGCCTATATCCACTCGGTTCCCGACGCCTAGAGAGACCTGCGAATACACTCGCATGTTGGCGCTGAACGTGTATCTTGGCTAACCAGCCGCAGCAAAAATATCTTCCAGAATGTTCTTCTGGACCTTCAACCATAATCGGCCCGCTTCTGGCTGCTGACCTCGGTTAATTTCCCCGTTCCGGCAAATGGCACAAAGGTAACGTTACTTTAGGTTACTTGAGTTCATTGAACACATGGGGCAAAAGGTTTAACTTCTTCTAATTAGCCTGTCCGTTGAGCACTGACCGTTTCCTTGCCGGCCATTCGTTCCCGAGGTCTGGAGAACTGTTGCGATGAGCGACAAAATTGCGATTCTTTATTACGTTCTCTGGATTACGCATCCCATTCTGCAAACGGCTATCGCTGTGGCTATGTTCCGTTACGGACGGCACCGGCAGTTCAAGTATTTTTTTGCCTATATCGTCGCGCAGATTCTCACTTTTGCAGTGGTCTTTCCGACATATCGATATAACATCGCCGCATGTGCTTACCTCAGCTGGTTGAGTACTGCGATCAGCGTGGCGCTAGGTTTTGAGGTGATCCACGAGGCTTTCCTCGATGCGTTCCGGCCATTCCACACCTTGCGGGACTTGGGCACCGTCCTATTTAAATGGGCAGGGCTAGTCATGCTGCTGGTGGCTGGCGTGGTATCGGTTTCCACGAATTCGTCGGACACGGTTCCGTGGGTGCAGGCCATCCTTACCGCGCAGCGCTGCGTGCGCATTGTTCAGGTGGGCATGGTACTTTTTCTGCTTTTCTTTGCCCGCTACCTGGGAGTGAGATGGCGGCAGTACAGCTTCGGTGTCGCCTTGGGGTTCGGTTGTTTTGCCATGGTGGAGCTTTCCCTCGTGGCGTCCTGGGTGGGGGATCACTTGAATAATCTTTCAATCGGCTTGGTCAACATGGCTGCCTACAATTGCACATTGCTGATCTGGTTGGGATATACCTTGGCCAAGAGCCCCGCCCGCGAAGCTCCGGCAAACCTATTGCGGCCGCAGCGCTGGGAGCAGAGCCTGACCGACATTCATCATCCACTTCCCGCGGACTCTTTGATCCCTATGTTTGAAGGCATGGTGGACCGAGCTTTATCTCGAACTCAGGCGTCGCCGTCGATGCCGCAAGAGAATTCCGCCCCTTCCAAGGCGGCTGCGGCTCAGGCTGGGGCCGCTTCTGGCAGCGGTCTGGGCTTTTCCGGGCTTTCGGGACGCGTCGCGTTGAAGAAGTAAAATAATCTTCAAGAGTTAGGGAGCCCAGACGCTTGTACGCCGGATTTTTCTCGCTCCCTTGCCGCCCGCAGTTCAATTCCGGATTTTGTAAATTCCCTGCCTGAACTGTCCCTGGCTGAAATTGTCCCGATAGACGATTCGCCCACTGGGTTTGCAATTGCTATGTAAGTTATTGATTAGCAAGCAACTATTGGACTTAGCGGAGGATTGTAGCGGGCGTGGGCAATGCCGCCTCTGCCGCCGAGGAGACGAACAGGGTAGGGGATGGGTGCAGAAGGGGCTTGACTCGTGTCTTATAATTCCTCACCGCGTCAAAGAGCTTACTTTTCGCACCCTAGGCGTGGTAGGAGAAAACCCATGAAGCAAGCAATCAGGATTTCGATCCTGATGTGTGGACTAGTGGGCACATATGTCGCAGCCGCCGTTCCGCAGGTTCCCGCCCCGGACGGAGGACCGATATTTGTGTGCCCACCTCAACAACAACTGCAAGGCAAATGCGTTCAACTGCCACCGATGATGAGATAGTAGTTAATCGGAGGACAGAGTTGGCCGCAAGATCACCAAAGTAACCTGTAGTAACTTGGGCCGAACACGGGCTCGCTATTTTTGGGCTGACGGACTCATATAAACCGTCAGCCCCGTTTTTTGTGCGCGGAGTTTGCTAGGAAAGCTGCCTTTTGGTGGCGGATTCCAGGACACGGCGCAATTCGGCCGCGTCCGTGATTGGTGGCTGGCAGGCGAAGCCGGAACAAATAATCGCAAACGACTTGCCGGATTTCAATTCCGGCAGATTCGGGATGGTAGACGCCAGAGCCGGAGGAAGATTCTCCGCGACTGCCTGGTTGGCGCTCAGACGAAGCGCAGTCTTATTGAACGCGAAAGTGGCATTGGCCGCCGAAGCCAGAGCGGTGCCGGCATCGTCCGCTTCACTCTCAGAAACCACAACCACCTGCACTGGATTCTCCAGCCAATGAACGACGGCAATCCCGTAGGTCGCGGCAAAAATTCCAAATTGCTCCGCCCCGCCGGCAAACGTCTCAAGCGTCTGTTCTGCCTTATCACGATATCCATCGTCGCCCGTGTGATGATGCAGCCTCAACAAAGCAATTGCCGCCATAGGATTGCCTGCCGGCGTGGGCGAATCCTGCAACGGCTTGCGGCGCGTTGCTAGCACGCCTAGGTTCTTGCCATCGGCCGCTGGTTCAGCGTCGAAGAATCCTCCGGAAACCGCGTCGAAGAACTTGGCAATCATTGAGTCGGCGATGGCTTTCGCAAACTTGAAATAGCTGAGGTCGGCCGTGGCCTCATACGCGTCGAGGCAAGCCAGAGTCGTTGCGGCATAATCTTCGAGCAGCCCGGAAACCTCGCGGTGACCGGCTTTAGGATCCGAATAAGCAACCACGTGCAATAACCGCGAAGCTGCTTGCGTAGCCTCCGCGCGTACGGGTGCGGGCGACTCGCCCACGTGCCTTGATCCATGCCCCGGTACCCAAGCTTCCGCTAAGATGCGGTCCAGCGAGCGCAGCGCGAAGCGCCGCACCTGAGCCAGGTTGAGCACCTTCGCTGTTTCCAGATAAGCCGAGACACACATGCTGTTCCATCCCACATAAACCGTCTTGTCGACGTAAGGCGTTGTTCGCTGCAACCGCGCGGCGTACATTTTCTTCTTCGCAGACGCGATCAGCTCTTGCACGCGCTCAATGCTCAGGCTCATCCGCCGCGCAATCTCATCTGCCGGCGCGCGCACATAGAGCACATTCTTCGCTGGATTGTGATGCATCTCGCCCACTTCATTGATGTCGTAGTGGAGTGCCGCAACCTGCGCTTCCTCTTCAGTCAACACGGTGCGGGTTTCGTCGAGCGTCCATGTAAAGTAGTCGCCGTCGTCGTCCATCGAAATGTCGGCATCCTGCGAAGCGTAGAAGCCTCCTCGCTCGCGGTCGCTTAGCCACTCGTCCATCCAGCGGATGATGTCGCGCGCGACATTGGCAAAGAACCCCGAACCCGTGGCCTGATAGGCATGCAGGTAGTTCTTCAGCAGCTCGGAATTGTCGTAACACATCTTTTCGAAATGCGGCACCACCCACCGCTCGTCGACCGAGTAGCGATGAAATCCTCCCGCCAATTGGTCGTAAACGCCGCCATTCGCCATGTGTTCGAGAGTGATAACGATCAAGTTGCGTAAGTTTTCATCTCCCGTACGCGCATACTGTTCAATCAATAAATCCAGCACGGAAGGATGCGGAAATTTAGGCGCCTGCCCAAACCCACCGTGATGCGCGTCAAACATCTTGAACGCGGATTCCTGAATCGCCGCAATCAGGTTGGCGGACAGGCTCCCCCTGCGCCCGGCAAAGGATTCCGCCTGTGCGATTGCGTTCTCCACCATCTTCGCCTGCTCTACGACGTCGCTGTTCTTTTCCTTGTAAGCATTAGCGATGCTCAGCAGCACCCGCCGGAAGCTCGGACGTCCGTATCCATCGCTCGGGGGAAAATATGTCCCGCCATAAAACGGTTTGCCATCGGGCGTCAGAAACGCAGTGAGCGGCCATCCACCCTGCCCGCTGACCGCACTGACCGCGGCCTGGTAGCGGATGTCGATATCCGGACGCTCGTCGCGATCCACTTTCACTGCGATGAAATGCTCATTCACAATGGCCGCTACCTCGGAATCGTCATAAGACTCGCGGTCCATCACATGGCACCAATGGCACCAGACTGCGCCAATGTCCAGGAGAATGGGCTTGTTCTCGCGCTGCGCGGAAGCGAACGCCTCCTCGCCCCACTCGTGCCACCGAATAGGCTGATGCATGGCGGAACGCAGGTAAGCGGAAGAGGCGCGGGCCAGGGAGTTGAGGGCGCTGGTGGTCATAAACTCAGTGTAATTGGTTTCGCAGGGAAGCTTACATCGTTGCCGGCGAAGTTTGGTCAACATCGACTACGGCATGCCATGAAGTCCCGTTCCAAACCGTTCGCGCCCTCTATTAAGACTAACGCCATAATCGGGCCGCGTGAGGCGAAACATGCGAAGGCTTGCTCTGTCCGTGAGTCTTCTGTTCCCGCTTACCTTGCTTGCTGGCAAGAACCTGGCCGACTATCCCTTGCAAATCCAGGTGATCGAATCTCATTGGAACTGACCCATCAACACCGTGGACCGCCGCTATGGGACCGTGGATGGATGGGGAAGAGGGAACATCAAGGATGGCGACTCGGTCCACGACTTCGATTTTAGTTACACTTCAGCAGAACCGTTTCACAGGACGGTCGGGGACGGGCACTATCTCGCTAGGTGGAAAAAAGATGGGTTGAAGATGGAGTTGCTGGTCGGAGAAATCGGGGCCCCGGACAAATTCCACACCTACGATCTCAAAACGACTGTACGGGATGACGTTTATGTGAGAGGACCCGACGGCGCTACGGCAATCTCTCAAGCGGAGTACAAAGCTAGAGAAGCAAAGTGAAGGCCTCGGCAAGGCATCACCTCGACTTCAAAGCAGGCGCTTCGCGATTGTGCAGTACAAATCAATCGCTTCCGCAAGCTGCTGCTTCTCGATGAATTCGCCTTCGGTATGGGCGACGTGAATCGATCCCGGACCGATCAGCAGCGGCTCGCCCCAATTCGTTAGCTTAGGAATGTCAGTAGTGAAAGCCGCGATCATCGAAGGCAAACCATCGACAGTGCGCAGGCGCAGGAAGGGAAGCTCCAGCGGAAACCCAACCTTCACCTGATTTCCCGCAGTCTCGAGAATCTGGCGGCGCAAATCCTGAGTTGGACCGATGAGACGATAGAGCAAGTCCGCGTGAGCATAATCCGGAATTACGTTTGGTGCGCGACCACCTTCGATCAATCCGATGTTCAGCGTGCACGGACCAATCTCCGGATCAGTTGGCAACGGCATCGCGCGTAATCGCGTGAGAGCCGCAATCAGCTTGTCAATAGCCGATTCGCCGAGTTCAGGATAAGCCGAATGCGCCATGCGTCCGGAAGCAGTTGCTTCTACGCGCAATGTTCCCTTCGATGCGATCGCGATGCGATTCTCCGTTGGTTCGCCATTAACCAGATACTTGCAGTTGTGCCCTTGTTGATTGGCCGCGTATTCGTTGGCAACTTTTGCCCCCAGGCTGTCGCGCTCTTCTCCCACCATAAATAGCAGCCCGACATAAATTCCTTCCCGCCGTAATCGTTCAGCAGCTGCGATCTGCGCGGCAATGATGCCCTTGGCGTCGCAGGAGCCCCGGCCGTAAATCCGCGCGGCATCTTCGGAAGAAGGAATGAATGGAGGAACCGTATCCATGTGCGTGGAAAAAACTACTTCCGGACTCGGCTGCTCTGGCAATGTGGCATAGACATCAAAGCGGTCGCCTTCCACCGGAATCTTGCGAGTCTGATAGCCGATGCGGCAAAGCTCTCCATAGAGATAGTTTCCAACGGCAGCTTCGTTGCCGGAGACGGATTCGATGTCGACGAGTTGGCGAGTCAGCGTAATAGCGTCCATTTGAGAAGGATAAACTACAGCCTGCGCAGCGGCGGCGAGTTGCGGCGATCATGTAATCTGAATATCGTGATTGCCCAGAATTCAACAATCAGGTCGCTCTTCCTGGAAGGCCCCGCAGGACAGCTGGAAGCACTGCTGAACGCAGGCGCGGACCATGCCACGCATGCGGGGGTGGTTTGTCATCCGCATCCGCTGTTTGGCGGGACCCTGCATAACAAGGTCGTGTTCCATACGATGAAAGCGCTGAATAGTTTTGGCTTTCCCGTGTTGCGCTTTAACTTTCGAGGGACCGGACTCAGCCACGGCGAACACGATCATGGCAACGGGGAAGTTGAGGATGTCCGCACCGCTCTCGACTGGCTCGACGCGGAGTTTCATTTGCCCTTGATATTTGCTGGATTCTCTTTTGGCGCAGCGGTGGGGCTGCGGGCGGCGTCTTCCGATACGCGAGTGAAAGCGTTGATCGCCGTGGGGACGCCAGTGGCTCCTGCGGTGGCTGACAGCGAAGCGCCGCGCGTTTATACATTTGATTTCTTGCGCGATTGTGCGAAGGCTAAGTTGTTTGTGAGTGGGGCGCGCGATCAGTTTGGCCCGCGAGCGAAGCTCGAGGCGCTCGTCGCGTCTGTGTCGGAGCCGAAGAAACTGGTTGTGATTCAAGGCGCGGAACATTTTTTTGAAGGACGCTTGCGCGAGCTAAGGGAGGCGATTGAAAGTTGGGTCCGGGAAGAAATCGTGCGAGACGTGTCTTTGTAAATTTGCTCATGTTTGATGCCAATCGTGATTCGCTGTTCCGCCAAATGTGCGACACGGCGCGGGAGATTTTCCTTCACGCGCTGGAGGAAGCTTCGATTGCCAGGGGTTTTGCGCGGCATGTGCATTGCGAGCGCGGGTTGTTGCGCGTCTGCGAAGATCTTTATGATCTGCAGGCTTACTCGCGGGTCCTGGTGATCTCCATCGGCAAGGCCGGACACACGATGGTTGAGGCGCTCGTGCAGCAAATGGGCGAGTCTTCGATTGAAGGTATTGTGGCCAGTTCGGTCGAGCCTCCGGCACAGGTGCGCGGTTTTCGCTATTTTCGTGGCGGACATCCCACACCCAATGCTGAATCCATTCATGCGGCGAATGCCATTCTGAAGGTGCTGGACGCGCAAACCGCGGCATCGTTGGTGATATTTCTGCTCAGTGGTGGAGGATCGTCGATCGTGGAGAAGCCCGTCGACGACGAGATCTCCCTCGACGATCTGGTCACGACCTATCGCGTGCTGGTGCATTCGGGTGCGCCCATCGGGGAAATCAATGCCATTCGCAAACATCTTTCGGCGGTGAAGGGCGGACGGTTGGCGCGAGCGGCGTTCCCGGCGCAGCAGGTCTCGCTGCTGGTGTCTGATGTTCCCGATGATACGCCCGATGCACTGGCGTCTGGGCCGACGATGCCCGACTCAACCAGCGTGGATGACTGTTACCGCATCGCGGAGAAGCATGGGTTGTTGCTGCAGTTGCCGCATTCCACACGTGAACTGTTTGAGCAGCGAGCGCTCGAAGAAACTGCGAAGTCCGACGATCAGGCATTTTACCGTTCGCGTTGGTGGCCGGTGCTTTCGAACCAGACAGCGGTGGAGCAGGCGAGTGCCGCGGCCGAACGCGCCGGGTTCTCAGTGCACGTAGACAATTCTTGTGACGACTGGGACTATGCGCGCGCGGCCGACGATTTGTTGAAACGGCTCCGCGAACTAAGAGAAAAGTTCGAGCGCGTGTGCCTGATTTCCGGCGGAGAAGTCACTGTGAAGGTTACGAACGGTGGCGTTGGCGGACGCAATCAGCAGTTTGCGTTGGCGTGTGCCTCGAAGATTGCGGCAGAGAATATCACCGTGCTCAGCGCAGGGACGGACGGAGTGGATGGGAACAGTCCGGCGGCTGGCGGGGTGGCGGATGGAAGTACGGTGATGCGCGCGCAGGCTAGTGGGCTTGACGCTCACGCCGCGCTCGAGAAGTTCGATGCGTATCCATTCTTCAGCGCGCTTGGGGATGCAATCGAGATTGGGCCTACGGGGAACAACTTGCGAGACTTGCGGATTTTGCTGGCTTACTAAAACAAAGAGTCTTATGCGGCTTCGCTTTTCACCCGCACTCCGGCCCACTTTTCTAACAGGGTGAGGGTCGCGGCATAGTCCAGATCGCGATGGCCGTCTTCGGTGGCCATTTCGTAGATTTCTTCCACGGTTTCGAGGGCGGGCAGCTTTACGCGAGCCTCCTTGGCGGCTTCGAGGGTGAGAAGAATGTCCTTGTGCATAAGGCGCAGCGGAAAGTTGGGAGTAAAGTCGCGCTGCAGAATGAACGGGCCTTTGTAATCGACGACGCCGGAGCGGACCATGGTGGCTTCGATCAGCGAGAGGAGTTGCTTAGGGTCTACTCCGAGTTTGGTGGCGAGGGTAAGCGCCTCAGCGAAACCTTCGAAGATCAACGCGATCTGGAGGTTCATGGCCAGCTTGGTGGCCTGGCCTTTGCCGGTTCCACCCATGCGGAAGATTTTCTTGCCCATGGCTGTGAACAAGGGATTGAGGCGATCGATGATCGCTTCGTCGCCGCCGACCATGAAAATCAGACTGCCATTGGCGGCGCCGATTTTCGATCCGGTCATGGGGGCGTCGACGTACGCCACGCCCTTGGCGTGAACACGTTCGGCAAATTTCACGGTGGCGGAAGGAGAAATGGTGCTGGAATCGGCAATGATCATGCCCTCGGCGAGCGACTGGTCGACGCCATCTGCACCAAACAATATTTGTTCGACGGCTGCGGTGTCGGAAACGCAGAGCCATATCACTTCGGTTCCCTGTGCTGCCGCGAGCGGAGTTGGAGCGATGCCAGCGCCTTGCACGAGTTTACCGGGAGTGCGATTCCAAACTGTAACTTCATGACCGGCCTTGGCCAGATTCGTAGCCATGGCTTGCCCCATAATTCCCAGACCCAAGAAAGCAACTCGCATCTCTGAACTTCTCCTGTTCGAACAAAGAGACCCGCTCTGGAATTAGATATGAGGGGTAGGATCGAGGTCAAGCAAAGTAGCGCGGATTCGTGTGGAGCGCCGAGTGCAGCGGCAGAAGGTTTTTAGGGGGAACCGCGGGAATTACGCGCCTTTCTCACCAGCCTGAACTAAAATAGAGCCAGCCGCTTCCAGCTTTCATCGAATAAAGCAGGTCAGTTCAGGATGATCAAGGCAACGCTTCGCAATCCGGCCCTCCGCAAACGCGCGTCGCAGTTCGGTCGCCTGGTGCGGCATTCCGCGGTGACTCCGCTTTGCGGCGAGACTCACATGCCGCGTCTGGCTTCTAACGGCGAACTCGGGGTCACGTTTATCGGCCATTCCAGCTTCCTGGTGCAAATCGGCGGGCAAAGCGTGATGATCGATCCGAACTTTGCGCGCTGGTTATTTGTGCTGAAGCGGTTGCGGCGTCCCGGAGTTCGCGTGCGC
>Ga0208563_1000634_pt1 | contig 29151 bp, 24 predicted proteins | sample June2015DPH_17_1_2_FD_184717 | JGI IMG/M metagenome (GOLD analysis project Ga0208563, IMG submission 184717) | Peatland microbial communities from SPRUCE experiment site at the Marcell Experimental Forest, Minnesota, USA - June2015DPH_17_150... | ecosystem: Environmental > Terrestrial > Soil >... | reverse complement strand
CCTCTGCCACGGCATCGCTCCCGGCCTCCTCCCGTGGGGAAATAATCCCCACCTCGGCCGGAAACTCTACCCCAAGGTGTAAAGCATGTCTTGGCACTAACTGTAAAGGATCTCCTGGCACCATACACATAGAGCGCCGCTACAGATCGCCACCCAATTTTTTCACAGCTTCGCTTCGTCGGGAGCCGTGCCCAAGGAGTCCCTTGGGAAGAATTGCCCTTCCCTCTCCCTTGGGGAATCTGTGTGAAAACCTCGATTTGTAGCGGCGGTCTATGACCGCCGTCTTTGAAAATCAACGATTTCGGCGCTCACAGAGCGCCGCTACAGCGCGTGAAGGCACGTTTTCACACAGACTCCCTTGGGGAGAGGGTGTCCCGATGCATCGGGACGGGTGAGGGGTCAGTTACAGGATCGACGTGTCGGTGGTGTCTACAACCTAAGAATTCAAAAACCATAAGGTCAGCGCTACTGCTAACAAGCGGGGCGTTTATCCTGCCATACTCAACTAGCTCTTCCAGATGCGGTCCGTGAGGCGCAGACAGTGAAGGCGTGACCCGCCCTCAGATTACCACTACCGCCGAATGCCTCTAAGGACCCACGGTGAGTACGGTCGCCGCAGCGACAATTGACCGGAGGGTCGTCATCGAGGTAAAAAGCCCACGGTCAGCAAACCACTGACCGGGGCTACCAGATGCTGTGCGGCCCCGGTCCGCCATCGGAGCGGCTGTGCCGCTCAGAGAGCACGCCGACGGGGTGGGCTTGATCCGAAGCACAGATCAATCCATAATCAGCTCACAGGGAGGTCGTGTTGAAGATTACGGCGAGAATGTCATCCGCAGTCATAAGCGCAGACGGAAGGTACCGTTACAAGCTGGGCAGATATTGGACGCATGAGACTGCTCCGGCGGTTTGGATAATGTTAAATCCAAGTACTGCGGACGCAGTAGAGGATGACCCCACGATTCGCCGCTGTATTTCTTTTGCTAAACGATGGGGTTTTGGAGGCATCGAAGTTTTTAATTTGTTCGCACTCCGGTCACGCGACCCAATCAGAATCGAGACGGCCCACGACCCGGTAGGGCCTGAGAACGACTATTGGCTTACGACTGCTGCACAAAGCGGAAGAACGATAATCGCAGCTTGGGGCGCCTGCCAGACGCTACTGCAATCGCGGAGAGCCGCGCGGGTGATGGAGCTTCTCGTCCAGAGCACAGCCGCGAAACCGACATCCTTGGGACTTACGAAGGCTGGCAATCCCAGGCACCCTCTTTACGTTCGCAGTGATGCTTTGCTGTCCCCTCTTCCTTATCCTGCTTAACGTCAGCGACTTAGTGCCAGCGTCAAAGGCGACACGCCTTGGTACACTGAGACGCCTTCTCCCCCATAGCCCTAAGGCCATGAATTCAATCTTATGAAAACAAAGACATTACTAGTGATGTACGAAAATCATACATCAGTTAGGTTTTTTGCTTGACTTCCTTACATCGGTTGGAGTAAGCTCTGTCACATGAAGGCTGAATCATCTACGCAAGCGCCGATAAAGACGACACCGGAGGTCACCCCACCCGTCGACCCACTCGAAGTGCTGCGTGAGGTGCTGGAACTGCAGCGCGAGAGAACGCCGGAATTGGATGTCGAGGGCATGATGGCCTTCGCGATTGCAAATCCTGCCACAGAAATAGTGGATTCTCTTGGTGCAGTCAGTATCGTTTGTGTGCTGTACGGCGCTTACACCCCCGAAAACCTTATACCTCAGCGATTGCTGACGCATGAGAACTTTAGCACATTGAACGGACTAAGAAACGTTGTCAGAGAGTTGGACAGAAGGCAAGGCAGGCAATGAGCTCAACCGTCCGCTTAACCGAGTTAATTCTGGAAATCACAAACGCCTGCCATCATCGTTGCATTCATTGCAGCACGTTTGGTGGGACACCTCGCGAAAACGAACTGACTCAAGATGAGCGGCTTGGTGTTTTGCGGCAGGCGTGTGGGCTTGGTCTAATGGAACTCCGGCTGCTCGGAGGGGACCCGCTCTTTCGGAAGGAAGACACCTTCGAATTATTGGCAGAAGCCAATCGACTTGGTGTGAAGAAAGCCCTGGTCTGCACGTCGGCCGTTGAGCATAGCTTGGATTGGTTCAAGACACTAAGTAACCTTGCTCCCATCGAGGTCTCCGCGGAAGCGAGTATCTACTCGGCCTCCCCAGCGGTTCACGATGGAATCACGGTTGAGCCGCAATCACTTGAGCGATTGCTCTCCAACTCCCGCGAGGCTGTGCGAGTTGGATTCGATTTGAACTGGAATTTCGTTTGGATGAAACCGAACTTTTCGGAATTGGAAGGCGTAGTACGCCTCGCATCGGAAGTTGGTATTAGGAGGGTTCGAATTCTGCGGCTAATGCTGAACGGTCGCGCACGACAAAACCGGAGTGCGTTGGAGTTGCCGGACGAATGGGAAATGCGGTGTGAGTCGATCATAAAGTCATTAACCGGTCTCTTTCCGAAGGTCTCGCTTCCATACTCGAAACCGCTTGCGTTCCGTTTTGCCAGGGACAACCCCAACGAGGTGGCCTCTTGCAACGCCGGGGATGGCCAGCTCGTCGTGCAGGCCGACGGCAGTGTTCTTCCCTGCATCGGGATGAAGGGTATGCCGCAGTTTGAAGTCGGGAACGTGCGAACAGAAAGCATCGAAGAACTTTTCTCGCGCACTCACGGGATGAACTTTCCGCAAATGTCGCGAGAGTTCCGCGAATGTCCAGCAGTTCTATTTCAAAAAACGCCGGAGCTTTACCAATTGGCTCTGGGGAGGAGTTAACTATGCCATCCAAGAGGGATCTGGAACGCCCGCTTGGCAGCGATCCCGAGCGGGAGTATCTCGCCCAGAGGCTCAAAGAGGCGCGGGAGTATCTGGGGCTGTCTCAAGAATACGTCTCACAGCAGACGAAAATCCCACGTCCGGCCATTTCTGAAGCAGAGGCTGGCAGACGAAGGGTGGAAAGCCTTGAGCTAAAAAGGTTGGCAGGGCTTTACGGTCGGCCCCTGAGCTACTTTTTGCCAGACGGTGCGGGAGTGGATTCGCCTGCATCTGGAATTGGAAGTTCTATAGCGCGAGATGGAGATCCAACCGAGATAAAACTACGAAACTTGACAAGGAACCTACCAGCGGAAGATAGGGAAGAGATCCTCCGGTTCGCCGAATATTTGCGGCACAAGAAGCAGGTGTCACGAGGGAGCCGGAGCGTTGGAGAAGGTGGAAACCTATGACGCAGGCCCAATTGGTAACGGCTGCCAGTGGTGCAGCTTTGCTTGCGCATCGAAGGTACAACGTTGATCGCCAAAGACGGGTTGACGTGTTCGATGTTCTTAGAACCGCAGCGAGCGAGGTTTTTTTTAGGCCCCTGAGAGAAGTGTGCGGTGCGTATGTTCCTAGCGACGGCCCTGTTCCGGCTGTACTAATCAACTCGAATATGCCCTTGAGCCGCCAACGGTATACCGCCGCCCACGAATTTGGCCACCTATTCTTACGGCACACCGTGGTCAGCTTGGACAAGGCGGTCGGCATCAGTTTTGAAGAGCGCAAGAACTGGACTGATGAGGAAAACATCGCCGAGACTTTTGCTGCCTTCTTTCTAATGCCCGCGGGGTTAGTCGAGGCCAGTTTACGTGAACTTCGCGCATCGGAGATAACCCCGGAGACCGCGTACCTACTCTCCCTAAAAATGGGTACCAGTTATTTGGCAACGGTTAACCACCTTCAAACCCTCAAAAAGCTCGGCCATCCTCAGGCGGCTGCGCTCCGAAAAATTCAACCGAAAACGATAAAGGCCGGCATCAGCCCTCACGTAGCAAGCAGACACGACGTGTGGATCTTGGACGAGCATTGGAATGGTCAATCGATCTACGCAGCAGTCGAAGACACCATTGTGGTTCGATTGAGTGAGACTCCGACGTCAGGATACACGTGGGTTTGGCAAAAGGATCCCGAGAGCCTGCGTGTCTTACGAGACGGATTCGCAGACGAGCCTACAGAAGAAATAGGCGGTACCCGCGTCCGCGAGCTGGTAATGGAAGTATCGTCTGACGCCCGCGCCGAAAGAATCGATCTACGGCGCCGACAGCCATGGGACAACGACGGCAAGCCTTCAGCTCAATTCAGCGTCGACCTTTTCCCGCAACAAATGAGGAGGACCGGCCCCTTGGTTCCGCCGACGCTGGCAACGAGCTGACTCATGCAGATAAGTGTTCGTGGTACTCAAAGCGTCGTGAAGAACCAACATGACCGTCCCACCTGCGTTGCTTTCGCCGTCACTGCTCTTCATGAGCACGCGCACGACGTTTTGAAGGGGCTTAAAAAGAGAGCAGAGGTGGATCTGTCCGAGGAGTTTCTCCACTATCATTGCAAGCAGCGCGACGGCTTGGGAGCGAAATCCGCCGGCACGACCATGTCCGCCGCTTCCACTTCGTTGGAGACGGACGGGCAATCATTAGAGACTTTGTGCCCTTACCAGCCATCCCCTCCAAAGGCTGACGTCGACCCGCCTACCGACATCGCCCTCGCCGATGGAAAAACCCGACTCCTGTTGGGGCTCCAGCAGCTTAAGCTATCTCTGTCCAGCGTTCGGGGCTCTCTCAAGCATTCTAGGCCAGTGATCGCGGTAATGGACCTGTATTCAAACGCCTACGTGACCCAACTTGGTCGCATCGAAATCCCGCGGCCAACCGACCGCTTCCTTAGTCGACACGCCGTGTTGATTGTTGAACTTGAAGAGGAAGTCCGGGGCGGACTTGGCATGATCACGTTCAAGAATTCATGGGGACCCAAATGGGGCGACAAGGGCTTTGGCTACTTTGAATTGGATTATTTCACAGCGTACGCCCGCGAGATCTGGGGGCTAACATCTTAGAAGGAGAACATTAACTTGAGCCAGTTTCTTCGGTCGGAGACTTGTGCACACGGATGGGCCGATGCCATGGAGCACCTAATTCAATGCGACGGAGGGAAGGATTTCAACCTCGTAATTGCGATCCAGAAACCCTGCGTTGAAATCCCTCAGGCGACGCGCGTTATAGATGAACTCGCCAAGGACCTAGAACTAAAAAGCACGATGGAAAACGCGAATGCGATCTGGCCGTCATTCTTTGCGCGACCTAAGCGCAAGACCGCTGAGATTTTCTCTGATATCGAACGGTACGCGGTCCCTGCGATAAGGGCCGCGTGCAAGAATCGCCATGATTCCTACATTGAGCGCTTGGTAGCCTGGCGAAGCGCAGGGTCTGGCCCGCCGGTTCCCCAGCTTCAGCACGTTTTAACCCGACTCAAGAACGAGGTTGCCAATCCCGCCCCCAAAAGTTCTTCATATGAAATCTCAGTTTTTTCGCCAGGCCTAGATGCAGCCTACATGAGTTTTCCCTGTCTCTCGCATCTGTCCTTCAAATATGATCACCACCGCACCCTGCTTCATTTGACTGCTCTTTATCGCAATCACACGTACCTCAGTCACGCCTACGGAAATTTCATTGGGTTAGGACGGCTAATGCAATTTGCCTGCCGAGAGACGGAAACTCGCCCTGGGGAACTCGTCTCAATCAGCACCCACGCCGATGCCGAAATAAGCACCGGGGGAAAGACCCGGACACGCGCGACAATCGCCCGCGTCAGGGAGGTCTTACTTGACTACGACTCAAGGACAGAGCGCAGCAACCGTGGCCCAGACCTCCGTCTTTGAGGTCTGCGGTTCTTCCTCAGATTCACGCTTCCGAATCCGCGGGCAGTGACGAGGCAGAAAGCAGGTGCTAGGTGCTGGGGACTGGGGGTTGGAAGAGCAGTCACGGGTGCCAAGTGACAACCTGCCCGGCTGAAGCCAGCCGCTAAGAAAAGCAGGGCAGAAGAACCGCGGACCCCAAGGACGGGGGTCCGCGCTACCCGGTCCCTCTGCCCCCTACAGTCATTCCCGCCCCGACGCAATCGGGGCAGGCCCTGCACCGTGTGGTACAGGGCAGGCTCCAGCGGGAATCCCGACCGCTGACCTTGTTCACTGGGTGTACCTTGTGCCCGCTTCGCTCTGTTTTCCCTTTCCCCCTTCCAACCCTCACACTACACTTAGTGAACAAGGTCTTATCAGGAATTCCCGATTTCAACGGGGATTTCTGCAGGCGGTTCGGAGGCCGGTTCTTTCACCGTATGAGAGAATCTCACCATACGGCCCTGCACGTGAATCGGACTCCCTGGAGCTCGCGGATCAGGGATCTACTGCTTGACCAACTCCACCCGCCGGTTCTTGGCCCTTCCTTCCTCGGCGTCATTGGAGGCCACCGGGGAGAGCGGCCCGACGCCCTGGGCGCCGAGCCGCCAGGCGGCGATGTTGTATTGCGTCGTCAAGACCTTGGCGACGGCGTCAGCGCGCCTTCGAGAGAGGTCCATATTGCTCGCCAAGGTGCCCACATTGTCGGTGTGACCCACGACGTGGAGTTTGAGCTTGGCGTCCTGTTGGAGCAGCTTGGCGATTTCTTTCAGCGTGGCGTCGGACTCAGGCTTGACGTCGGCTTTGCCCGTGTCGAAGTAGATGCCATAAACGGAAGCGTGGCCGGTGCGGCTGATGTCGTTGGCCAGCGACGCGGCGTCCACCGTGATGAGCTCTGACTCCATGGGCTTCATTTCGATGACGTAGAGCTCGACGCCGGGTCCGCCAAGCTGGCCTTGATCGTCCACGAGCAAGCTCACATAAACGTCGCCCTCCGGCCGCGCGAGCTTCGACGAAACGTATCGAATCCCGTGGTCGGGTCCCCAGTAATCGTCGTAATCACCGTTACCGTACACCCTTGCACCCGAACTCCCCGACCCGCAGCAGTCCTGCGGGCCGCAAGTATAGAGGGTCTCGAACCCGGCCTTCTTGAGCGCGCCTTGATAGTTGCGAAAGACCTCCAGCACCGAGCGTCCCTGGGGAACTGCATAAACGATGCGGGTGACCTTCCCTTCCAGATGCTGGCTCTTGGCAAATTTATGGTCAATGATTTTGCTGAGCGGAAGCGTGAACTCTTCGAACTCTTTCGCGAGATAGTTCTTGATAACCGAGCCGGGATATCGCGAAATCAAGGGATGGTCCTTGCTGCCCTCCACGTCTTCGTTCTGGGCCGCCGCGAAGGATGCGGATAGGCCCAGCAATAAACAGGCTACGAATACTGTGCGAATGAAAGTTGTCACGGGCTCCTCCTGGAATGAATGATTGAGCTGGAAGCGGCGAACGCGGGGCCATCGACCGGGGTCGAGGTGGCCCCGCCTGCCTCGCCCCGCAGCCCCGAGTCGTCGGCAGTTGCATTTTACCGGGAATTTCCGTTTTCACTTCCCGGCCGACCGATAATGTACCCCTGACCACCTCTGCATGCAAGGTTCAGTCGAGTAAGCGTACCGCAGACCTCTGGGTCTGAGGTCTGCGGTTCTTCCTCAGATTCACGCTTCCGAATCCGCGGGCAGACCCCCGTTTTTGAGATTTGCGGTTTTCCCTACTGAAGAACTGCGGACCCCAGGGCTTGGGTCCGCGCTACCCGGTCCCTCTGCCCCCTACAGTCGTTCCCGGCCCGACGCAATCGGGGCAGGCTCCAGCGGGAATCCCGCCCGCCGACAGCACTGACAAGTTGAAAGCGAGGGGACCCCTCACCCGGTCCCGCCCTGCGGGACCACCCTCTCCCCGAGGAGAGGGCTGAGATTTTTGATTCTTGCCCTCTCCCGAGGGGAGAGGGTGGCCCGCTGCCGGCGCTTTCACCAGCCGGAGTGGGCCGGGTGAGGGGTGGTGAACTGAAGTCTGCAACCGAATGGGGTTTCTCCCGTTTGTAGGTGTACCTCTATGAAAGCAACCCGGTGCAAGTCACCCCTTGTAATCTTCCCTGTCCCCGCATAGGATTCCCCTCGCACCAAGCCTCGCCCCGAAGGGCACGCCCTTCCGCGCGACGAGAGTCAGCTTCGCGACTCGTTTTCCCGGGTCCGCGTCGAGCAGGAGCGCCGCATGTTCATTCCGCAGGTTTATGCCGTTGCACTCGCCATGATGATCCTCACCATGATTTGCTGGGGGAGCTGGGTCAATACTCAGAAGCTTTGCAAGAACTGGCGGTTCGAGCTCTTCTACTGGGACTACATTTGGGGCATTTTGCTCTGCGCCGTGCTGGTCGGCCTGACGCTGGGCCGCACCGATCCGGCGAGCCCCGACAGTTTCTTCCGGAATCTTCTCGCGGCCGACGCCGCGCACCTCACTTACGCCTTCCTCGGTGGAGTCGTCTTCAATGTCGCCAACCTTCTGATCGTGGGGGCGATTGCCATCGCGGGCATGGCGGTGGCGTTCCCGATCGGCATCGGGTTGGCGCTGGTGATCGGGTCGGTGCTCAACTACATCATCACGCCGAAGGGAAACCCCCTCATGCTCTTCGGTGGCGTTGCGCTGGTATGCGTGGCGATCGTCCTGGACGCGCTGGCCTACCGCCAGCTCGCACCGGACGCGACGGTTTCGAAGAAGGGCATCGTCTTGAGCTTGCTGGGCGGTTTCTTTATGGGTCTATTCTATCCCCTCGTCGCCAAGGGGATCAGCGGCGAAAACCATCTGGGGCCTTACGCCGTGGCGTTCGTGTTTGCCCTGGGGGCCGTGGCCGCCAACATCCCGGGCAACTACATCTTGATGCGCCGCCCCCTGCTGGGCCCTCCGGTCAGGTTTGCCGATTACTTCGCGAGCGCCGGCCGGTTTCACTTCTGGGGAATTCTGGGCGGCGTGTTCTGGGCCGTGGGGACGATTTCCAACTTCGTGGCGTCCTACGCGAAGATGGTGGGCCCGGCCGCGTCCTATGCGCTGGGCCAGGGCTCCTCGATGGTAGGAACGATCTGGGGCGTCTTCGTGTGGAAGGAATTCGCCGGGGCGGGCCCGAGCACCAAGCGGCTCCTGGCCCTGATGTTCGTGTTCTTCATCATCGGACTCTTTTGCGTGGCGCTGGCGCCGGTGGTGAAGTAGGCAAAGAAGTCGAAAGTCAAAAGCTAAACGCATCAAAAGTGTTAGCATGGGAAGAACGTCAGCATTGTTTGCCACAATCCTTCTGTCCGCGTGCTTTGCCGGTGCAGCAGATTCTGCTGCGAAGATCCCGATCATCCTTGACACCGACATCGGCACCGACATCGACGATGCCTTTGCCCTGGCGCTCATCATCAACAGCCCCGAGCTCCAATTGCTGGGCGTGACCACGGCTTCCGGTGACACCGCGGCGAGGGCGCGCCTCGCGGCCAAGCTCTTGTGGGAAGCGGGTGGGAAATGGCGGCAGGTGCCGGTGGTGGCCGGTGAGCCGGGGCCTCCCCAGCCCATCGATCAAGTCCGTTGGGCGGATGACTTCGCGGGCCCGCAGATCCTCAAGGAAAGCGCGGTCGATTTTCTGCGCGGCCAGTTCCACCGCCGCCCCGGGGAGATCACCCTGGTCGCCATCGGCGAGCTCACCAACGTGGCGGCGTTGCTCAAAGCTGACCCATGGGTGGCGAAAAAGATCAAGCGCATCGTTTTGATGGGCGGTTCCATCGCGCGCGGGTACGCACCCGGCTCAAAGGCCGAACCTGAATGGAACATCAAGTCGAACCCCGCCGCTGCCCGCGCGGTCTTCTCATCCGGCATTCCCATTCTGATGGCGCCGCTCGATGTGACCGCCATGCTGCAACTCGATGCGGCGGCGCGGAACCGCATCTTCAATCACGGCACGCCGGTCGCGAGCGCCCTGGCCGCCCTCTATCATCTCTGGAACAAGGAAACGCCGACTCTCTTCGACCCTATAGCGGTGGCCATGCTCATCAAGCCTGACCTGTGCGAGACAGAACAGCTCGCTGTCGAGGTTGATGCAGAAGGCTCGACGCTTGTCGTGAAGAGCAAGCCGGCCAATGCCACGGTGGGCATGCGCACCGATCCCGCCAAGTTTTTCGAGTTCTACCTGAGCCGCGTCGCGCCGGAGAAATAGCCCGAATTTCTCACCCCGGACGGGGAAGGGCGGGGTTTTAGCCCCGCCCTTCCCACCGCCGGGGAAAAGGCATCGTGTGGTGAGAAATCTGGGATAGGGATTAGGCCATAAGTTGCTGGGGACAGGGAACAGCAAGACATTCCGAAGTTGGGAAAGCGGGCATTACAGGGGCCAACACTAAAAGTGCGATCCCAAAAGCGCCGGCGCACGCGTCTACAGCGCACCACAGGCAACGGACGACGGATAAGTGCTGACTGACAACTGGCCAGGGACTCGGCGCCAGGGTCAAAGGTACGGCTGCAACTTCACTTCAATCCGCTCGTGAATCCAATGCGGGTCCCACCATTCGACGGGGTTCACGGGAATTCCATCCAGTAGGATCGTGAAGTGCACGTGGTCGCCGGCCGCAAGTCCGGTCTGACCGCTGCGCCCGATCACCTGCCCGCGCTTCACTTGATCCCCCTCTTTCACCGCGAAGGAGGTCATGTGGCCGTACAGGCTTTGGAGTCCGCATCCGTGGTCAATCACCACGGCGTTCCCGAAAATTCCCAGAAATCGTGCGAAGACCACCACTCCGTCGTTGGCAGCGGCGACCGGCATGTGCTCGACCCCCGCGAGGTCGAATCCCAGGTGGGTTTGGTGATCCACCACCTGGCCGTTATACATGTAGGTGCGGTAATCGGCGAAGTTGGCTTCCGTCTTGGAAGGCATTCGGATGAAAGGCTCGCTCCACAGAAACTTTGGTGAGGTATGTTTGGAAAGCTCCACCAAGCGCCGAGCATCGTCCGCGCGCATCTGCCGGTTTACTTCCAGGAAGTTGTCCAGCGGGCTTCCCTGGTCGCGCAGCTCCGGCGTCTGACTCATAATGGGAGGCAACACACGATTTATGAAGTCGTCGGTGAGCGTGATGGTGTCGGAGTGAAACTTCTTGGGGAAGACCTGGTAGGTGAAGTTCGTGAGCGTTTCGTTGCCCGCGTCGTCGCTAGCCGCGATGCGCGCCGCGGTCAAAGGGTCAACGTTGTAGGGATAGGCGAAAACGCACAGGCGCGTTTCCGGCAGCGATTCTTTCACGGGCCAACTGGGGAAGAAGAAGTCGCCGACCTCAACGCCGGACTTGGTAGTTCCCGGCGAGACCTTGAAAAGCACCAAGTCGCAGCCGCCCTGGTTAATGTAGTGGTGCGAGGTCAACACCTCCACTTGGGGTGGCGCGAGCCGCACGGGCAGTTCCAGCACCGCCTCGCCGCCCCCGCCGCGAAAGAAGCATCCCCAGGAATCGTTGCGGGCCGTGATGCGCAGGGTGGCGCGGCCCTCTTTCAGCCCCGGAATCGCCTCGTGACCCACGGGAACGGTCCAGATGGCGGTGCTCACCGGGTCGCGCGACCAGAATTTCCACCAGCGACGCGGGCGCGCGGAGAAGGCCATCCCAACTTGATGTACAACCTGACCCTCCTGGATAACCTCCACAGCCAGCGCCTTGACGTTGTGCTTCTCGTCCTGCGCTCCCACCACCAGCTCGGTCCTTTGGCTCAAGCCTTTGGGGAGCTTCTTGAAGATGATCGTAGGCCCCTCGCGGCTCGTCACGCTCCTGACCAACGCGACGAGGACCACTAACAGGACGAGCACGAGAAAGATCACGCCCCATCCGGCGCCGTTTCTTGATTTGCTGTGAAGCTTCGACAATTGCTCCCTCCCACTTTCTCTGGGATCAGGACCTCGCCGGAGTCTTCGGCGAGTCGCCTGCGACGACATTCCCGCCGTGTGGACTCACGCTGCGGGCTTCAGGACTTGAATGCGGAGGCTGCGAAAGTCCACGCGGTTGGTGCGACTTTCCAGGCCGATGTAGCCTTCGTTCGGAACCCTGCTGAGAGGACGTTGTTCGGCGAAGACAAACGCCGGATCGTCAAAGTCGATTTTATGAATCCGATTGCCATTCAGATAGATGGTCAGGTGGCGGCCAATGCAGGAAAGCTCGACTTGGTTCCACTCGCCGACTTTCCGGCCGACGCTGTAAAGCGGAATTACCGCGCCGTAGATCGCTCCCGTGCTATGCAGGTCAGTGGGTTGGCCGGCGTCGTCGAGGAGGCTGATTTCCAGGCCAGTGAACGCGGGGTTCCCCTGTTCCGTCGAGCGCAGAAAGATCCCGCTGGCGGCGCCTTTCGTGGCCCGGTATTCGAGCCGAAGGATGAAGTCGGCGTAGTGCCGATCGCTCCGCAGCCAGCCGCCCTTGCCTTCCGTCCAGACGATTCCGTCCTCCGCGTGCCAGTCTTGTTGTCCCATCACGTGCCAGCCGGCTAGGTCTTGCCCGTCAAAAAGCGGGGCAAACCCCGGGTCGTCAATCTCCTCGGCCGTTAAGGCGAGCGCGCAAACCAGCGACAAGATCAGGAACAACCCGAGTCTCCTCAACATCCCCGGCGACACTCCCAAGTGAGTGGCCCAACCCCCTGAGCCTGTGTTACAAGATACAGGAAACGAGCGTGAGTCCACAATTTGAATTGGAGCGGAGGAAACAATGTCCAAACTCACCGTGCGTCTGCTTCAGCACCCCCGGCGGCGTGAACTGGAAGAATACCTCCGCCTCTACAGTCGTTGCTTCAACCCTGACGAGCGCGTCAGCCCGCGCGTGCTGCGCCGGGTCATGGTGCCCTCGCCTGCCCGCGTCAATCCCGTTCACCTGTTTGCGGCCTACCTCGACAGCCGCCTCGTGGGCGGCGCCTGCACGCTGGTTCTACCGGCGTTCCGCGTGGTCTTTGGGAGCTATATCTTCGTCGACCCCGCGCTTCGTGGGCGTGGCTTGGGCGCCAGGATCCTGCGTCAAGTTCTGCGCCAGGAGCGCCGTGGACCCCACGGCTGGAACTGGCGCGTGTACGGTGAGATTACGGCCTCTTCCGGCGACCGCTGGCACGCCCTTCTGGCCAGAGTCGGGTTTCGATTCTTCCCTGCGCTGTGGCCGCTCGGGTCCTATCGGAATCCGCACAAAGTTGTGGCGGGCCGGCTCTGCTATTTTCCCTTGCGCAAAACTCCGCCGCCACGATTCTCCCAACCCGCCCTGCTACTGTACATCCACGCGTTGTTTTATGGACCGGAAACCACGCACCGTCATCTGGTGCCGAGGCTAAAGGATTTCGTGTCTTTGGAAGCATAATAGCTTCAAACAGATGCCTGCCGAAAGCGGAAGGGGACACCTTCACGCTCGCCGAATATCACCCGTGGATCAAGGTGACGCTGGGTGCGTTGATTGGACGTTGCCGCGCCGACCTCCCGACGATGTCAGAACAGATTCCGGTCGGCGCTACGTCCCTCAGCATCCGCCTAAACCGCGCGATGCGGAGTCTTGTTCCCCGCCGCCTCGCGAGCTTTCCAAGTGTTCGAAACTTCACCCAGAACGACCAGAACGTCGCCGCTCGCCAGAGCCGTGTCGTCTCGAGGATTGTATTTCAGTTCGCCGTCCGGCTGGCGAACCGCGAGCGCCAAGAGATTGAAGCGGCCGCGCAGGTCCATTTCCCGCAGCTTCTTCCCGATCCAGGGGGAGCCTTCGCCGATCGTAATTTCCTCCACGCGCATGGTTCGGGATTGGTCCCTCAGCATGATATCAAGGAAGCTGACCACGGTCGGCCGGATCAGCTCCGAGGCCAGGCGCATGCCGCCGATCATGTTGGGGGAAACCGCCGCGTTGGCCCCGGCGCGCAGGAGCTTATCCACCATGCGGGCTTCCGCGCAGCGCGCCACGATGCGCAGCGAGGGATTCAGTTGCCGCGCCGTCACCGTCGCCAGCAGGTTATCCTTGTCTTCGGGTAGGACGGAAGCCAGGCCACGGGCCTTTTCAATGCGCGCCGTAGTCAGGATCTCCTCATCCGCGCCGTCCCCTTTCAGGACGGGGACCTCGCCGAGCAGGCTGATTCTTGCCAGGCGTTCCTCGTCGTGATCGATCACCACAAACATATTGCCGGTCTTCAGGAGCTCCCGGACCAAGTAGCTCCCGGTTTCACCTGCGCCGCAGATGATGAAGTGGTCGTGCATGTCCCGGACTTGTTTCAGCATCCTTCGTCTCCGAAAAATGTCTTTGAGTTCGCCTTCCACGATGAAAGCTGTTGCGGCCGAGAAAACGTAGAGCATGATGCCGATGCCGAAGAGGATGACGAAAATGTTGAAAAGCCGCAGCTCCGGGTGAGCATGGGTATCCACCACTTCGCCGTAGCCCACCGTGGAAACGGTGATGACCGCCATGTAAAAGGCATCGAGCAGCGTGACCTCCGGCCCCCCGAGCCACCTATAGCCCGCCACCGCCGACAGCACGATGACACAGAGCAGCAACAACGAAAGAATCAATCGGTTTCGCAGGTACACAGAATCCTCTTAGGGCTCCCCGGAGCTTCGGGCGCGCGGGCCTCAGGGCGGGCCGTATCTTAGCACAGGCGGGGCACCGGAAGGCTGATACCGCAGGTGGAAAGGTGCGGGCTTATTCACCCAGGAGTTTGCGGTGTTGTTCCAGGAGATAGTTGTCGGTCATGCCGGCGATGTAGTCGCACACGATGCGATGCACGGGCTCGTGCTGCGTCTGGGCGAAGTAGAAGGCGGGAAGGCTCCGTGGGTGCGCGAGGTAATACGCGAAGAGCCCGCGGATGCAGCCCAAGAGTTTCCTTCGCTCGCCGTGTACGTTCCGATGGGAGTACAGGCGCGCGAGAAGAAACTGCTTGAGCCTCTGATTCTCGCGCGCCAGGCGCGGTCCCAACGCCACCAGGCGCGTGCGGTGAGCGCGCACCTGCTCGAGCGAGCGCACCCGCTTTTTTGCCAGCCGAGCGCGGGTGGCGCCGATCAGGTCGGTCACCAGAGTGTCGAGCAGCCGCTTGAGCGCTTCGTTGAACTTGAGCTTTTCCTTCGCCGCAGGATACTTTCGTTCCATGGTCCGGTAGAGCCGGTCGAAGAGCGGCACGCCGTGGCGAATCATCGGCAAGGTCAGGAGCTTGGCTTCGTAACCGTCGTCGAGGTCGGCGCAGTTGTAGGCAATTTCGTCGGCGGCGTCGATGAGCTGCGCTTCCAGCGGCGGGCGCTCCCGCAGCCGGTATTCGCTCAGCTCGGGATGGGCCGCCGGCGGGTAATCACGCGAGTGCTTGATGATGCCCTCGCGCACCTCGAACGTCAGGTTGAGGCCGGAGAACTCCGCATATTTCTGCTCGAAGTGCTCGACGATGCGCAGCGCGTGCAGGTTGTGATCGAAGGCGTCGCGGTGCCGTCGCATCAGCCGGTCGAGTTCGGCTTCGCCCGCGTGGCCGAAAGGCGGATGACCCACGTCATGCACCAGTGCCAGCGTTTCCACGAGGTCGGTGTTCAGCCCCAGCGCCCGCGCCACGGTGCGGCTGATCTGCGCCACTTCCAGCGTGTGCGTCAGCCGGTTGCGGAAGTGGTCGGAGTAGCGGCGCGTGAAAACCTGCGTCTTGTTTTCCAGACGGCGGAAGGCGCGCGAGTGGACGATGCGGTCGCGGTCGCGCTCGTAGTCGCTGCGGTAAGGGTGCGCCGGCTCAGCGTAGCGGCGGCCCTGCGATTGCTCCACCCGCATGGCGTAAGGCGCAAGATAGCAACGGTCCTCGCGGCGCATAGTTCCTCGCACGGAATCTCCCCGAAGGGCGAATATAGCATAGCGCAACGGCGAAACGCGTGAGCGTCGTAAGGTGAGGCGCCAAGCCCTGACCCCTGCACGGCGCGCCACCGCGGCAGAGAGCAGTTCAGCGCTCGGGTTAGGTCTGATATAATACCGGGGCAAGGCGCGATGGAAGAGACGACAGGCTCTACGAACGTCGTCGTGATGGGCCAGCATCTGAAACAGTCGAAGGGGGGTTGTTCGAACCGTGGTGCGCGACACACTGGTTTGCCTTCTGGCCGGAGGTGAAGGCGAGCGCCTTTACCCGCTGACGCGTGACCGGGCAAAGCCCGCCGTGCCCTTCGGCGGAATCTACCGGATTGTTGATGTCACCCTTTCCAACTGCATCAATTCCGGTCTCCGGCACATCTATGTGCTGACCCAGTACAAGGCGCTTTCGCTCAATCGGCACATCCGCGAAGGCTGGAGCATTCTCGCGCACGAAATTGGCGAATTCGTGACCGTCCTTCCGCCCATGAAACGCGTGAGCGAGCATTGGTATCAGGGAACCGCGGACGCCATTTATCAGAACCTCTACTCGATCGGCAGCGAGCCCTGCAAGTACGTGCTGATCCTCGCCGGCGACCACGTTTACAAGATGAATTATCAGTTGATGCTCAAGCAGCACGTGGACGCGGGAGCGGGCGTGACTGTCGGCGCCATCGAATTCGACCGCTCGGACGCCTCTCCCTTCGGCGTGTGCGAGATTGATTCCGCAGGGCGCATCATTGGCTGGCAGGAGAAGCCCGCGGATCCCAAGCCCTCGCCGCACAATCCCCACAAATGCCATGTCTCGATGGGTATTTACTGCTTCAACCGCGATCTGCTGATCGAAACCTTGCTGGCGGACGCGGAGGATCCCAACTCGCAGCACGACTTCGGGAGGAATGTGATCCCGCGGCTGATCGAGAAGGGCTGCGTCTATTCCTACAACTTCATCGACGAGAACAGGAAGGAAGCGCTTTACTGGCGGGACATTGGAACGATTGAGGCTTTCTACGAGGCCAACATGGACCTGGTCTCCGTCTCGCCGGTGTTCAATCTGTACGACTCCGTGTGGCCCATCCGCACCTACCAGCGGCAGTATCCCCCCGCCAAATTCGTCTTTGCGCAGGAAGGCCGCCGCATGGGAATCGCCGTGGACTCGATCGTCTCCATGGGTTCCATCATCTCCGGCGGGCGCGTCACGGGTTCCGTCGTTTCCCCCGACGTGCGCGTCAACAGCTACACGGAAGTGGAAAGCTCCATCCTTTTTTCCCACGTCCAGATCGGGCGATATTCGCGTATCCGCCGGGCCATCATCGACCGCCACATCCATATCCCCGAACGCACCGAGATCGGATACAACCTCGAGGAAGACCGCAAGAAATATCACGTCACTGAGACCGGGATTGTCGTCGTGGTGCCCGAGCAGCGCATGTTCGAGGAGCCGGAGTAGAACTCCGAGCTGTCAGCGAGCAGCGATCAGCACTCAGCCTTTGCGTGCGGGGTTGGCTGAGCGCTGACTGCTGAGTGCTGATGGCTTCCCTACTGCACTTCCGGCACACCTGGCAAGATGGCCCAGACGGGATAGCTCTCCAGGGATTCCAGGCTGCGCAGCCAGGCGCGCGGGGAGAGCCTGGCGGCGAACGCGTCGTTATCGCCCGAAAAATCCAGAAGACGATCCAGCAGCGAGCGACGCGGCGGCAGTGACAGCAAGCTCACCTTTTCATCCACAGGGATCTTGGCCAATTCGCGGGCGCGCGCGATGGCAGTGTGCAACCCACCGAGCTCGTCCACCAAGCCGAGTTGCTTGGCGCGCTCGCCTGTCCACACACGGCCCTGCGCGATCCTGTCCACGTCTTCGACCTTCATGTGGCGGCCCGCTGCCACACCCTGGAGGAAGTCGTCGTAAATCGCGCGCATATCCCTCATCACCATTTCCCGCTGCGCCGGCGTGAAATTCTGGAAGGGATAATCGAGAGTGGAGTTCTCCGTGGTCGCGATGAAGTCCTTGCTCAAGCCGAGTTTTTGATAAAGTCCCAGAATGTTGAATTTGCCGGTCAGCACTCCGATGGACCCGGTGATGGTGCCGGGCTGGGCAACGATGCGGTTGGCCGACATGGCAATCCAGTAGCCGCCCGATGCCGCGACGTCCGACATGGAAACCACGACGGGCTTGGTTTGCTTGGTGAGCTCCAACTCGTGCCGGATCACCTCGGAAGCAAAGGCTGCGCCGCCGGGAGAATCCACGCGCAGAATGACCGCTTTCACCGAATTATCTTCGCGGGCGCGCCGGAACTGCTCGGCGATCGTGTCGGAGCCCATCACCTCGTCTCCGAGCGGGGAATCGCCGCTATGGCCGGGTAGGATCATGCCCGTCGCGTAAATCACCGCGAGTCTCGTGCCGCTCTCAACACCCGTCTTGTTCAGGTAAGTGTGCAGGTTGATGCGGCGGTCATGGCCATGATTCTTCTGCTCGACGAACTTGCGAACCTCGTCCCAATAACCCACTTGATCCACAAGGTGCGTTGCCGGCGCGGCGGCGGAGTTGAACGGCCCCGCGGCGATGGTCTTCTCCACGTCTTCGGTTTTCAAGTCTCGTGACTGCGCCACACCCCGCAGGAACTCGCGATACCAGTCATCCAACAGGACCTGCGTCGCCTCGCGATGCGCCGACGTGTATTTCTTCTCCGTGTAGGTGTTGCTGGCGTTCTTGTACTCGCCGATGTGGAAGAAGTCAGGGTAAATGCCGAGCTTGTCAAACGTGCCCCGCAGGAAGGTCGTCGAAGCCATCAGGCCCCGGACATAGAGCTCCGACGTGGGAAGCAGGAAGAGGGTCTGGCAGGCCGAAGCCAAATAGTAAGAACGGTCCGTGGCGAACTCCAGATAGCCCACGCTGAATTTGCCGGCGTGGTTGAAGGCGTGAATCCGGTCGCGGATCTCCTGGATCTTGGCCATGTTCATGGTCGTTTCGCTGACGCGGACCTCGATCCCGGTGATGTGCGGATCGGTTCGCGCTCGGTCGATAGCCTCGGTAATGTCCGTGACTGTAGTTGTCGGGCCGACGAACAAATCCCGAAAAGAGTCCTGCGGCGCCTGTTCAGGAATCTCACCTTCGATTCGGATGGAGAGCACCGTGTTCGGCTTCACGCGCCTGGCGAAATACATCCAGGCAATGGCACCCACCTGCAACACAAGAATGACGGCGATCACGATCAAGATAATCTTGCCAGCTTTCTTCATGGTGTCCTCCCACCAAGGCGCGCGATCGCCACAATGCGAGCCGCGACTCTTCCCGTGTGACGCGGGCCTGCACCCGTTAGCGTGTCCACTACACCCTCCGAGGCGCAGACCCCTCTGCCGGGTTCACAACATTATGAACACGTTTGCGTCATTTTCAAACCCCAACCTCCGGCGAAGCTGGAGAGCACGAAAAAACCGACCTTTCGCGACGGGACAGATTGCCAGCCCGGTTGTTTGACCGGTTATTTCCAGGCCTCGGTATGTTACAATCTCGCCTTTCAAATTCGCAGCGAGGATTGATTCGTATGGCACACATCGATCTCATTCAAGGAAGAGAAATTCTGGATTCACGCGGCAATCCCACGGTGGAGGCGGAAGTCGTTCTGCGCGACGGCTCCTTCGGCCGAGCGGCGGTTCCTTCCGGCGCCTCCACGGGCGAGCACGAGGCGGTGGAATTGCGCGACGGTGACAAGCGCCGCTATATGGGCAAGGGCGTGTTGCAGGCCGTGGACAACATCAACTCCGTCATTGCCCGCGAACTCGGCGGGCACGACGCCGGCAACCAGACGGAAATCGACGCGCGCATGATCGCGCTCGACGGCACTCCCAACAAGGGTAAGCTGGGCGCAAACGCCATCCTGGCCGTCTCCATGGCGGCCTGTCGAGCCTCGGCGCAGTCGGCGCGCGTGCCGCTCTATCGTTATCTGGGTGGACTGCAGGCACGCCTGCTGCCCGTGCCCATGATGAACGTGCTGAACGGGGGCGTTCATGCCGACAACACCGTGGACTTCCAGGAGTTCATGATCATGCCTGTGGGCGCGGAGAGCTTCGCGCAGGCTCTGCGCATGGCCGCGGAGACATTCCACACACTGAAAAAGGTTCTGAAGGACCGTGGCTATAACACCTCGGTGGGCGACGAAGGCGGCTTCGCGCCGAGCCTCAAGTCAAACGACGAGGCCGTCGAAGTGCTCCTCGAAGCCATCGAGAAAGCGGGCTACTCACCCGGCCACGACATTGCCATCGCGCTCGACCCCGCTTCCAGCGAAATGTACCAGGATGGCCGCTACGTCTTCTTCAAGTCCGATAAGTCGAAGAAATCGTCCGAAGACATGGTGAAGCTCTACGCCGACTGGGTGCGCCAGTATCCCATCATCAGCCTCGAAGACGGACTCGCGCAGGACGACTGGGAAGGTTGGGCGCTGCTCACCCAGGAGCTGGGCAGCAAGATTCAGCTCGTCGGCGACGACATCTTCGTGACCAACACGGAGCGCCTCGCGCGCGGCATCGAAGAGGGCGTGGCCAATTCCATTCTCATCAAGCTGAACCAGATTGGCACGGTCACGGAAACCATTCGCGCCATCGAGCTGGGACGCCGCCACGGCTACACGTCGGTCGTCTCGCACCGCTCGGGCGAGACTGAGGACGCCTTCATCGCGGACTTCACCGTCGGCCTCGGCACCGGCCAAATCAAGACCGGCTCCGCCAGCCGCAGCGACCGGATCGCCAAATACAACCAGTTGCTCCGCATCGAAGAGGAACTGGGCAACGCCGCGGAGTTCCTCGGCCGCGCCGCCGTCAAGTGCGCGCAGTAGTGCCGGTATGCATCCCGCCTGGGATTTGTCGTGGGGGCGGGCCTCGGGTCCACCCGAGAAGGCAACCCCCCACGTAGGGGCGTACCACCGCGTGCGCCACTCACGGTCATTCCCGCGAAAAGCTTGCCCTGAGCTTGCCGAAGGGCGGGAATCCAGCGTGGTGGCCACCACGGTTAGTTCGCATTGACCGTGGGGGCCCCACGCCTTCGCCCGGATCGACCACCTTCAGCGGCTCGTGCACTCTACGCTGCGACGGCCAAGACGACAACAACATCCGTTATTGAGCCCGCACGTAGGCGTTGTTATGATGACGCTGCGCTGCCCCGGGACTTGCTTCGCTCCGGGCGAGCCACCGCGCTCGCAGGGGCCGCGGCACCACGATCAGGGGGAGTTAGCATGCCAGGGAAGTGGACCCGAAGGAAGTTCTGTCAGGCGCTGGGCACGTGGAGCGCCGGCGCAAAGGTCAGCCGGGCGGAACGCGGGAAGGACTCCTTGCCGTTCCGGTTGGGCGTCATCACGGATGAAATAACTCAGGACCTCGGTCAGGCGCTCGACTTTATTGCCAGCTACTCGCTTGCTTACTGTGAATTGCGCGAGATCTGGGGTAGGAACATCATGAATCTCTCCCCCTCCGAACTGGACCGCGCCCAACAACTCGTGGAGAAACACCGCCTGCAGGTGTCGGAGATCGCTTCGCCGCTGTTCAAATACAATCTGCCGGAAATGCCCGCCCAGCCCTCCGAGAAACGCGACACGTTTATGGCCAGCTTCACGGACCAGGACACGGAGGACCTGCTGAAAAGATCCTTCCAAATCGCGCGACTCTTTGGCACGCAGAAGGTTCGTGTCTTCAGCTATTGGCGGGTCGATGACCCCGAGAAAGCCTATCCCCACGTGCGCGAGCGCTTGGCGAAAGCTGCGGCTGTGGCGGCGCAAAACCATATGACGCTGCTGCTCGAGAACGAGGCCGCATGCAACATCGGCACGGGAAAAGAATTGGGGCGCATCATTCGCGATATCAACTCGCCTGCGCTGCGCGCTATGTGGGATCCGGCCAACGCCGCGGTGCTGAATGAAGTTCCTTATCCCGATGGGTACAGCTACGTCCGCGGCCTTTTCCCGCACATGCATGTGAAGGATGTTAAGAAAGATCCAGCCACCGGCAAGACGCGCTGGCTGCCGGTCGGCAGTGGCAGCGTGGACTTCCACGGGCAGTTCCAGGCTTTGCCCCGCGATGGATATCGCGAGACGATGTCACTCGAGACGCATTACCGCCGGCCGGACGGGAATGCTGTGGAGAGCACACGCGAGTCGTTGGAAGGTTTGTTGAAGGTTCTAAAGTCGGTCGCCTAGCAGTTTGCTCAAAAACTCGCCGCGTCTGGAGTTGGTGTCGCTCCCTCCTCTACGACCTCTCGAAAGCAGAAATGTGTTGAGCGTGGAATATCCCCCTGTCGCTCGGGCCGCGGCACGTTGCGGCACTGCGGCCGAGAAAACATCCTGCACAGTGCGGCGGGAAAACGGCAAGCGAATCCGTGTGAGGCCAGTCTCCCGTTTGTCGACTGTACGACCAATAGCCGTAGGTGCTAGTTGGGTCCGCCCCATCGTTCCATTACGGGCTTGTACAGCCGATGAGCCGGAGAAAGTCGTGACCTCAAGAAGTCGCGGGCCTTATTCTGTTGAATCGCGGTCCGAAACCGAGCGACCTCAGCCAATACGGTCCAAGCATTATGTATCGCCCGGCCCTTGTAAGACTCAGCGAGGAGCGTGACGCGCCCTTGGAGATTGGGGGCTTTCCTGCAAAACGGACACATGCAACCCATCAATAGAGGAACTTCATCATCACGTACAACGGGCCGCGATCGCACTCGCTCCTTACGGAATGTGGGGAATCGCTCGCTACGACCGGGCAGAAGGATGGCACCATAATTAGCAGCCCTCCGCCAAGATAAGGAATCGACCGAATCGGCGCCCAATGCCAGAACGCCGATTGCCGTCGTTGCAGAGCCGATTCCAAAGACATGTACGAGGGCTGTCGGAAAGGCCTGCCGAACTATATTCAATGCATCAGAAATCCAGTTTCCGCGGTCGCCTGTTGTTCCATCCTTCCGAATATAGCCAAACTGCCGAACGAGTCCCCCGGAACAAATGAGCGGCACCAATCCACCCATACCGACCTGACGGACATCTGGGCACACTTGCTTAATTTCATCACACGATCTCTCAACTTCCTTTACGCTGTGCCCGTGAACAACGGGCATCAAGCGGTCCGTAGGAACGAAATCCCGCATCCTCTTCAGATTACGAAGGGTCTTTTGTCTTAATCGCTTACGCGTAATTTGATCGTCGTTGGGAGACGGAGGATGATCCAATGAAACCAGTATATCTGCCGACAGCTGAGAATAGATTCGTTCTATCTCTTTCATGCTCCACTGCAGTTCCCGTCGTCCCATCAACGCGAACCCGCCCGAGTCAACCATTATCGGGCCTTGCATTCCGAGAGTTTCTCTCAACCTTTCCGTGAAAAAGCGGTCCTTGTAGCTCGGCCGCAAGAACGCATCTCCCAGACTCACTAAGACAGGAGCACGCCTGAGGCCCTCGTGTTGCGCGAGTAGCACTTGGTTTCTCAGATTATGACAAAGCCAAAGCATCGGCGTGCGAAGGACTTGGTTGGTCGCACCGGCTTGGCGTTCTATAACATGGGGCTGCCAAGAATTGTTTGCGGCTGGCATGCTCCTTTACTCCAGCTTTATGCCTTTAGGTAGAACTGTCGGCTACGATTTACAGGTCCGCGAGAGAGGCCTCTTATGATTTTCTCTAACCGAAGAATTGAGAAGACATCCGAGTATGGAGCAAATTGCAGACAGTCTAAAACACGCATATACCGGTTCCTTCTAAAAAAACGTCGGGCAAGGCGCAGGACTCGATATATGTCTGGAACTCCAGCATCGTACCTCATGACTACGGGATATTCCCATAATCGCTCCGGCACGATGCCCAACGAAGTCACAACTAGCTGATCGACATCCTCAGGCTTGTAGCCGATCTTGCCGAGAGCGCGCCAGATTTTCTTGTGCGTCCGGCTGTTTCGGTAAGGTCGGTGTCTTGAGCATGGGAGCAAAACCGCAGTGGATTTGAATTTACAAATTCGATCAACCTCGGCTTCAAAAGCAAGGACCTCCGGCCGACCGTATGACTGCCAACCCGTAAGTCGCAGTTCCGCATCGGGAGCGATGACTTCTCTGGGTTGCCTGGCCTCCGGATCGTAGTGGGTAGTATTGTCCAATATATAGAGAAAATCAGCCAGTACCGGGTCCAGAATCACAATGCTCTCAACCAGCGTCCGGAGAGTTCCAGCCTGGCGGGCTGCTCTGCAGTGGCCGGCGAGTTGCTCATCCGAGATCCCCGAGACGATTGGCATATACTCCGTGGGTGCGCAGCAATCTCGCCAAGGCATGCCGAAGTATTCAAACAGGGGAATCCATTGCCTTGGAAAACCGCAAAATCGAAACAGCGCCCGCCCACTAAGCACATCTCGGAATCGGCGTGGGACGAGCTGATTTGCCCTGTACCAGTCGTCCCGCATTGTGTTGAAGCAAATCTCAGTTTCCTGCACAGCCATGCAATCTACCTCGGACCTCACGCACTGGCACGTCATTTCTTTCGAACGACAAACTTGTTCTCATCGACCCTCCAGTTGTCAAATCCGTCGTGCCTGCCCAACTCGTATGCTTCCGACCACAACACGAAGTCGACATGCTCCGCGAGCTCCCATTCAACCGGGTGGCCTGACTTAGCCTGCAACTCGGCATAAAATGCTTGATAGTCCTTGCGATCCACCGTCCGCAAGCGACGGTCGACAGTGCTCACGGTTTGCCTCATCGCCTCGCGAACAATGCGGCGTTCCTCCGTTGACTTGAAAGAAAACTGGTCAACCTCCCTCAGCGTAACAACAGCTTCTCGGCCCAAGAAAAGGGCCGCAAGCGATGAGGAGAACGGATAAATGAAATTTCCCGTTGCGACGCCAGGCCAGACGTCCCAACGAACAGCGATTTTTAGGAACTGAGGCCTCATGCCCTCGCCCGAAAAATGCGGGAATTGCTCCACGCGCTCAAAAGCAAGGCGCAGGTCGACATGGTTTCCCGTCCGACTGGTCCTTGCAAGGTTTGCAGCCGACCCACCATACATAGCATTCAATAGGTCAATTGCCTTCATGACATCTTCGGCTACCGCTCCGGAGTCCGGCAACGGTTCCTGCCTTGCGATTGTCAGATGTGGGTTGACTAGCTCGCGTATGATTGCATAGTAGTCGCGTGCTTCTCTCCGAGCCGCTTGCAGAAAGTTCGGGGCAAAAACGCTAACCTCGCCCTCTCGTGCACCGGCCACTGCCGCATAAAACGGTCTCCACTCCCGCATTCCCCAACGGCGCACATAGTGCTCCTGTTCGAGGAGGCATCCGAATAGTGCCGCGTTAGCCCGTTCATCGGTACTTAGGTCTGTCGGCTTGTCCGCAAAGTGTTCCGTCCTATAACTGCCCGAGACTAGCTGCACAAGTGCGAAGTCCGCAAGCCTATCGACGCCGATTTGGGCGATGACGAGAGGTTTCGGTTTCTCGAGTACGTTGCTGTACTGGCGGACATTGAACCACGCCGGTGATTCCAGCACGGAGGGCAACCAGCGTGTCGGCAGGCAGCTCAGAGCCCATACTGGGACGCGTGTTATCCCATCCACATAGGTGATTAAGAGCAGCAACAGCCCCAGTGCGACGATCTTAAGCCAGTAGTCATCAAAGAAGAGCTGAAGAGACGTGAGCCGCCGCACGTTGAAGATCTCCAAGACGCCGCCTGACAATGCCGAGAGACCAGCGATCGTGCACAAAACCAGTGCCAGGCGGTAAATGTATTGAGGACACTCGTAGCTCAGGCAAAACCAAGAACCGAGCTGGCCACCACGATCGCGGATCTCGCGGATTCGGCTGAGCCTACCCTCCACCTGTTTCACAGCCTGCAAGAAATCAGTGCCACTCTGAAATATCAGCCCGATCACCTTTTCAATCTCACTCATTGTTGGCCCCCCCCCAGCCTTCGGGAGCTGTCAGAGTCGGCCCACCTATCGTGAGTTCGCGTGGGCTATATTGCAGGTATTGTACAACACAAAGTCTTGCAGATATTCCGCCAAAATGTATTCTTTCCGGCGACATCTGGGGCTACGAGGGAACGCTGTGGCGAATTCGTGTTCGGACCCGAGACTACTCCGCTCAGCGACTGCCTTGCCGCATGCCACTGCTGACTCGATGACTCCCGCTGGAGGTTGCGTACCGACTGAGAAGTCGGCTTTGCGACAAACAACCTCTACTTCACCCTCGCCCCCCCGGCCCACACGGGCGTCTTCGGTCGCTGCCTTCCACTTGGCCGATAAACACCCTCCTGGTAAACTGGCCCACCGCATTCCCCCCGTGGCTGGAAGGGTTCAGCCTCGAAGAAAAGTTTGGGTGGAACTTCCGGTGATGAGAAAATATGGTGAGGGCCAATCTCTTAGGCGCCCGGTTCGACATGCTGATCAAGGAGGGGTAAAGACATGGCGGAAAAGAAGTTCTTCCTTGTAGGCATAGTCAGCACGGATAATCCCATTGCAATTAATACTACTCTAAAACAGGCCATCCCTCAGGGTATCATCCAACAGACAGAAACAGATGAATTTCTCGTCAAGGCGGAGTTTACCGGAGAGAGTGCGCGGGAGCTTAATCGCTCCTTGCTATCGGAGTTGCGCAGAGTAGAGAAGAAAACTCGGCTTCGCGCGGAATGGACCTCCGGCAACATAACTGAAAGATTCTTTGATTACGTGCCAAAAAGTAAAACCACGGCGAAATAGGGTTCGCAGCGCCTGCCTGCGCAACTTGCCTGCGCAAGCAGGGCAGGCGTTGACCCTCACCTCAGAAGGCGGCCCTCAGAACTGGGATTCTCGTGCCTGTGACGCCCCGCTCTCTTTCAGCTCGGTAGTGTCCAAATTTGAAAAGCTGCGTCTCAGGGAATTGTGCAGGGGGTCGGAGCTTTAGCTCCGACAGGATCGGGCCGCACGCCGTCGGGGGCTTTAAGCCCCTGAAGCTTCAGGGCCTAAAGGCCCCGTCTGAAGTCTTGGCTATTGTCGAACCTGAAGGTCCGACGCCCTTTCTGGGATTCACTCCACCATATTAGGACACTGCCTTCAACTCCTGCGCCTTCTTCAGACCTTTTTCCTGCCTCCCGCGCGCGGACTGCACAGCTTGCGCCGCCGGAAGCAAGCCTCTACAATCCCCTCCACGGTGCTCAGCGAAATGCGTGTCCGGCAACTCCTGGAACCTTTCGGCCTGGATCTCCGCTCCCACCAGATCGGTCAAGTCCTCGCCTATCTCGACCTGCTGCTGCGCTGGAATCAGAAGATCAATCTCACGGCAATTCGTGACCCGGAGGCGTGCCTGACGCGGCATTTCGGCGAAAGCCTTTTCCTCGCGAAGCACGCGGAGCTTCACGGCGCCCTGCTTGACATCGGCAGCGGCGCCGGCTTCCCTGGCTTGGCGCTGAAGATTCCCTTTCCCGGACTCGCCGTCACCCTGCTCGAACCGGTCGCCAAGAAACGAGTGTTTCTGAAAGAGGCCGCGCGCGCCTGCGGCTTCGACAAGGTCGACGTACGTCCAGAGCGGCTGGAGGAATGGGTTCGGACCGCGCGGCAGACGGCGTTCGACTCCGCCACCTCACGCGCGGTCGGGAAGCTCGAGCGGCTGGCGCCCCTTGCCGTACAGTGCCTCAAGCCCGGCGGCCGCATCTTCTTGTGGCTGACGCGCGACCAAGTTGCGGGCCTGAGCGGCATCGCCTGCGGTCTCACCTGGGAAGAGCCCCTGCCGATTCCCTTGAGCCGCAGCGGTGTGATCCTCCGCGGCCAGCGGTGCCGCGGCTTTACCCCGCCATAACACCCTGACAGCACCACCTGTTCGACGTGTCACCCCTGCGAAACCTGCCTGCCTGCTTGCCGCAGGCAAGCGTAAGCAGGGCGGGGGTCCACCCCGATGTTGTCTCCGGAGAGCCCTGATCCGTGGGTGTCACCCCCGCGCAAGCGGGGGGTCCACCACCTGGATTCCAGCCCTTCGGCAAGCTCAGGGCAAGCTTTTCGCGGGAATGACCGCAAGGACGTGGCAACGGTTCCGCGCTGCCACGCCCTGCTGCGGTACCGGTCCGCGACCGGCGCGATGTCGCCGCTCCCCGCCAGGCCGGCCCGACGCTCAGAGGCTGTGCCCGCATAAGGCCTTCAACTCATACGAGGGTCTGGGCCGCAGGGCGGGGCTGGCACTGAGCGGCGCTACAGTAAGGATCCGGTACGCCGTCGGAGGGGGAATCGTTCCGGGCCGGGGCCTTTGATTATTGAAAACTCACGAAGTGCCGATATCAGTTCCGAAGCGGGGGAAGCTGGGCCCAGGCGTTTCACCTGATACCTTCGCCGCACCCGCCGCCGTAGCGCTGCCGTCCCGGCGGCTCGGGATGCCGGCAAGATGCCGGCACTACAAAGCGGGGCAGGCACTTGGCCGAACCCCTCGCGGCCTCGCGGTGCCATGTTCCACGTGAAACACTGACCGAACCAGTCGCCCGGGCACCCGCGAACGCGTCTCGCCGAACCCGAGGCAGCGAGAATCTCATTGTGGCCTCGGGGGGCGATCTTCCATGTGAAATGTTCGCCCGACGTCCGCCCCCCGGCTGTCACCCCTGTGAAACTCGCCTCCGCAAGCAGGGCGGTGGGCCATCCCTGAACTTCTAGATTCCCGCCCTTCGGCAAGCTCAGGGCAAGCTTTTCGCGGGAATGACCGAAGCGACGTGGTGATGCCACGCTCCACGTGAAACTTTCGCCGAGTGGCAGCGAAACTAGGCCAGCGGATAGACAACGCCGCCCGCAACTGGCAGCCTCGCAGAACGATTGCTCCCCCCTGACACACTCCTCCGTATCGACAATCGGCGGTTTCGTGCAGCAGAATGAACTTTCTCACCTGCCCTCAGGATACTGTCTTCCCTGCGCCACTCGAACCCCGACGTCGATGCAATGTGCCACGTGAAACCTCGGCTGAGTGGCAGGGCAGCCGGGCCGGCAGATCGAGCGGACCGAAAACGCCGCCCACAACTGGCGGCCTCACGGGACGATTGCCCCCCCGTGACACACTCCTCCGTATCGATAATCGGCATTCACGTGTTGGAGAATGAACCTCTGTCACCATCACCCAGGACGCTGCGCCCACCCGCACCACGGGACGCCCTAAGTCAGCGAAACCTTCCAGGTGAAACCTCCGCCCGACCCGCGGCTTTCACGCCCGCAGAAGCGGGGGGGGCCGGCTTGAAACGGCTGGATTCCCGCCCTTCGGCAAGCTCAGGGCAAGCTTTTCGCGGGAATGACTGAAGCGATGTAGTGACGGCAAGAACCCCGCGCGGCCTTGCGGTGCTACCACATGAAACATACGCCCGGCCCGCGCTGGTAACTCATTTTGAAGCAAACGGGTCTCGATCCTCCTCGGGCTTTATCCCCGAAGGGGATCGATACAATAGCCGGGGGCAACGCCCTCGGAAAGCTGGCCATCCCTGTACCCGTGACCCTTCAGAGTCTGTGTGACAACCGGGCTGTGGGGATAAGCATTTTGGTGTTGAGTCTCGATTACGATGGTTTGGATTGCCTCGCGGAGTGTGAGCTTCTCACCCCTGGGGTCGTTCCTGGCCCG
>Ga0208563_1000625_pt1 | contig 29447 bp, 23 predicted proteins | sample June2015DPH_17_1_2_FD_184717 | JGI IMG/M metagenome (GOLD analysis project Ga0208563, IMG submission 184717) | Peatland microbial communities from SPRUCE experiment site at the Marcell Experimental Forest, Minnesota, USA - June2015DPH_17_150... | ecosystem: Environmental > Terrestrial > Soil >... | reverse complement strand
TTGCTGAGCTTGCACTCCCGCCCATGGTCGTGCGGCTTTTAGCTTAATCCGCCGAACCGCCGGATGCGGACCCGCATGTCCGGTGGTGTGGCAGGGGAGGGCGGGCGACCGCTCCCCCTATGCCGATTCTGCGTGACGCCCCGATTGGACGTGAGTGCGGGTGATGCGGTCGTGCCAGCACAATCCGTCCTCGTCAAGGATGCACCAGAGATAGCCAAGTCCAGCAGAAAACGCGGAGAGAAACGACGCCAGCACGCGCCAGCGGCGCGACCGGCGATTGAGCGGAGAGCCGTCAAACGCTGCCAGCCGCAGCCGGGCGGCGCGAAGTCCGGGAGTCGAGCCGGTGTACACCACAAACAAAAACTCGTACGCCCCCCACAGCAGAACTGCGATCCCGCCGAGCGCGCCGGCGAGCAACGCGAGCGGTTCACGAACGGGGTTCAGGCTGGGGTTCAGACGAAGAAAAATCGCGGCAAAGGCCGCCAGCGACATCGCCCAAATAGCGCCGTCCACGAGGGCAGCCAGTGCGCGCTGTGCAATGGACGCGGACGGGACTGCGGACGGGGAGTCGGCTCGCTTGTCGGCCGGTTCTGTATGGGCGGGTCCGATCAACATCCCACCCAATGCGGGCGGCGGCGGCAGAATTTCCGGGGCTTCCACGATGCGCGGGCGATCATGATCGAAGACGGGATCGGCCAGTTCGCTCGGGTGAAAAACCGGAATTGCGGCGGAACGCGGGAACTCGATGACCTTGGCGGATTGCTCCGGGACTTGCTCCGGACATAGGTACGGGTCTTGCTCCGGGTCTTGCTGCGATGTCTGGCGAGGTTCGGCGAGGATTGGCGCCGCGAGCGCCGGTGGTTCTTCATTTGTTTGGAACGCGAACTTTTGCCCGGCTCGCGCTGACGCGGTCGCAACGGCCGCCGATTCAGTTGACGGCGCAGGACGCGACCAGCTCTCGGGCGCATCAAAAGGCAGGAGCAGCGAGGGATAATGCGGAGTACGGGGCTTGCGCCGCGTGCGATAGCGTTCGAGGCGAGCGGCAACCTCGACGCGCCAGGAATCGGCGTTGGGTTCCGAGGCCGCAGCTTCAGCGGCGGTGGCGCCAAGCGCCGGCTCGACTGCATCGGCCGCGCAGAGGCACCCGTGGACGGCGGGATCCCCGCCGGTCGGACAGTTCGTCAATCCGTTCGTCATCAACCCAGTCGTCATCAATCCGGTGGCCGTGGATCAAGTCGTCGAAGAATGCCAGCAGCCAGAGCCAGGCCGGGCACAAAATGCCGGAGACCACAAAAATGCGCAGCTTTGCTTCGTCTGCCGCTCGCGTGCTAAGGTCAGTTGGTTCCCGTTGGCAGACCGGCTGGCGGAGCGCACGCGCGCTTGCAGATCACCCGCTAATGATCACCCGCTCTCGAATCTTTATCACGGCCGCTGTGGTCTGTCATCTGCTTCTCGCTCCAGCGATAGTAACCAGTCAGACGCTGCCCCCTGTCGCCACTGCTGCTGAGGGCGCTCCTGCACCGGCCCCGGCTCTGCCGGCAGCGCCTGCCGGCCAGACGGAAGAACCGGTTACGATCCGGGCGGTGCAACAGGAGAAAGACGGGTCCATCTACCACCTGCGCGGCGAGGTGGAAATTGACTATCGCAATTACATTTTGCACGCGGATCAAGCCACCTACAACGCAGATACGGGAGGCAGCGAACTGGAGGGCCACGTCGTGCTGGACGGCGGTCCTTACGACGAGCACGTCGTGGCCAGCCACGGCACCTACAATATCCGCACGCAAATCGGAACGTTCTATAGCGCGATCGGAACGGTGGGATTTCGGATGCGTAATTCTCGCTACGTGCTTACCACGTCCAATCCATTTACCTTTACCGGAAAAGTTGTGGAGAAACACGGACCCGACCACTATCTGGTGCGCCAGGGAACAGTGACCACCTGCGAGCTGCCGCATCCGAAGTGGCTATTCAACGCGAGGCGCATTTCGGTGGATGTGGACGGAACCGCCAAAATCTATAACAGCAATTTCCAGCTAATGGGCATGCCGGTGTTCTATTTTCCTTTTGTGGCGTTCCCAGTTCAGAGAGAGCGGCAGACAGGGCTGCTGATTCCGACTTTCGGCAACTCATCCACCAAGGGATATATTGCCGGCGAATCGGTGTACTGGGCATTCAATCGGAGCATGGACGCCACCATGGGCGCCGAATACTATTCGAAACGCGGCTGGTTTCAACGCGGAGAATTCCGCGCTCGTCCGAGCGACACCTCGTTCCTGTACTTCAACTATCAGGGAATGGTGGATCGCGAGAACCAAGGCGGCGAGGACGCGCATTTTCTTGCCGAGCGTCCTTTCGGGAACTTCCGCGGTGTCGCGAATGTCGATTATTTGAGTTCGTTCGTTTTCCGCATCGCCTTCACCGATGTGTACACGCAGGCGATCGACTCGGAAGTGAGGTCGCAGATTTTCCTCTCCAATACGACCAACGGATTTCACTTCAACGCGCTGGCGGAGCGATACCAGAACTTCGAAGTTTGCATTCCGCCGCCGGTAACGGAGCCCGGCACTTGCAGCACGATTACGCAGACGGAGCTGGTTCGGATTCTACATACGCCGAGTCTCTTCATTTCTGGCGAGGAGCGGCAGTTGGGGAATACGCCGCTCTACTGGTCATTCGAGAGCGCGGCCGAGGGCTTGCAGCGGCGCGAGATTGGGTTCCGCACCGGTCCTTTGGTGGGCAGATTCGATCTCGCGCCCTCGCTTTCGATGCCCTTGCAATGGCAAGGATGGTCGTTCCGTCCCGCACTGACGCTGCGGGATACGTTCTACACGGAGCAGGGAGACCCGGCAAATTCCGCAACTGCTGCCGACGACATTCTTAATCGCAAATCGCTGGAAACTTCGGTCGAAGTGCGCCCGCCAGCATTGTCGCGGGTCTTCGATCATCCGTGGCTCGGACGCAAATGGAAGCATGTAATTGAGCCACGCATGCGGTACGACTACGTAACGGGCATAAACAACTTCGCCGACATTCTGCGTTTCGATGCCTCCGATGTGCTGACCAACACGAATGAAGTCGAGTACTCGCTGGTGAATCGTCTTTACGCCAAGCACATCGATCCCAACGTTAAGGATTGCGATCCGCAGAGCATGAGCACGCTCACCATCGGCGGCGTTCCGCAAGTTGGCGCAGTCCCGTGGGAAATGCCTCCGAACCCAGACGCGCAAGCATGTGCCTCGGGCCCGCGCGAGATCTTGAGTTGGGAGGTCGGGCAGAAGTATTTTTTCGATCCCACGTTTGGGAATGCGTTGGTGGCAGGGCAGCGGAACGTATTCACGACGACCGCGGATTTCACGGGCATCGCGTTTCTGGATTCAGCGCGGCGATTTGCTCCACTCATTTCCCGTTTACGCATCGAAACCAGCCCGCGCACCAACACCGAGTGGGACTTGGACTACGACTTCAAAGCCGGCCGCGTCAATTCCAGCATGGCGCTGGTGAACTACCACTACGGCCCGTTTACCATTGGGGGAGGCGATGCCTTCCTGCGCGTGATCGACACTGTAGCGGGAACGACACCGACGAACTGTGCTGTACATACAACTACTACAAGCACAAGCGTCTGCGAGTTCCACCAGTTTCGGGTATTGTTTGGCTACGGTCAACTCAACAAGCGCGGCCTGAGCGCCGCCACCAGTTTCGGTTTTGACGCGGACCTCGGGTCGCTGCAGTATGCGACGGCGCAGACCAGTTACACCTGGGACTGCTGCGGCCTGAGCCTGGAATACCGGCGCTTTGCGCTGGGATCGGTGCGCAACGAGAATCAATATCGTTTCTCGTTTACGCTGGCGAACATTGGAGCGTTCGGCAACCTCAGGCGGCAGGAGCGGCTCTACTAGTACCGTGACCGCGTGATGAGTCATACGGTGGAGGGACGGGCGTCTCGCCCGTTCAGCCGGGCGGTGACGCTCGGCTCTCCACCGACAATCGTGGATAATGGAGATCGTGAACACTGCGGCCATGCTCGATCGGAAAGTTGAGCGCTTGCGCGAGATCCTCGCCGGCCGTGCTCGCTTGATCGTGGCTTACTCGGGTGGCGTGGACTCCGCTTTTCTGGCGTGGATGGCGCATCAGGTGCTTGGCGATCAGATGCGCGCCGTGATTGCCGATTCCGCCAGCCTGGCGCGGACTCATCTCGAAGACGCGCTCGCCTTTGCGCGCGAGAGCGACATTCCGGTCGAGGTGGTGGAAACGCAGGAACTGGAAAATCCCGCGTACATCCGCAACGATGCCATGCGCTGTTTTCACTGCAAGGACGAATTGTTCACCGTCATCGAGCGCTACCGCGAGGCCTGCGGATTTGACGCCATCGCTTACGGAGTCAACGCCGACGACGAGGCCGATTTTCGCCCGGGACAGCAGGCCGCTCGTCAGCATCACGTTCTGGCTCCGCTGCTCGAAGCCGGTCTGAACAAGGCTGAAATCCGGGAACTGGCGCGGCAGGCTGATTTGCGGGTGTGGGACAAGCCGGCCTCCGCCTGCCTTTCGTCGCGCCTGGAGTATGGACGCGCGGTTACGCCCGAAGCGCTGAGCGTTATCGAGCGGGGCGAAGATGCGCTGCGGGCCCTGGGGTTCCGGCAATTCCGCGTGCGCCATCACGGAGAAATCGTGCGCATTGAGATTGCGCGCGAAGAACTTCCCCGCGCTCTGACCGCCGAGATGGCCCGCGAGTTCGCCGCCGTGTTCAAACGACTGGGATTCAAATTCGTCACCCTCGATCTGGAGGGATTCCGCTCCGGGTCGATGAATCAACTGCTGGCTACGGAAGAGTTGCTGCGGGGACGCGACTGAGGCTGCGGAAAGAGTCGACTTTCGATGCCCCCGCCCTCTAATGAGGACGCAGCCGAGCTCCGTTCGGCCCGGACAGCCAAGGGCGGCTGTCCCCACGTGGGTCTTGCCGCCATGAGATAATCAGATGTTTGCTCATGTTCAGGCGGGTTCTATTGATGATTGTGCGGCGTGCGTTTGTGGTTCTTTTGCTGATCTGTCTGGGCTGCTCGGCCCAGTTGCCTCCTCCTTCTTCCCCTCCTTCGGACATCGTGCGCCTGATCGAGCGGGAGGTGCGGGCGCATTATTCGCTTCCGCCCGACGTAAAGGTGATTGTGGGGCCGCTCCGGTCGAGTGAGTTTGGGAACTATGACGCGCTGACGGTTACGTTTGCCAGTCCCAACAAAAAACAGAACTTCGAGTTCCTGCTCTCCCGCGACCACAAGACACTGGTACGCATAAACAAGTTCGATCTGACCGTCGATCCGTACGCGGAGATTATGAAGAAGATTGACGTCAACGGGCGTCCGACACGCGGCAACAAAGATGCCAAGGTGACGGTCGTCAACTATGACGATTTCGAGTGTCCGTTCTGCTCGCGCATGCACGAGACACTGTTCCCCGGACTTTTCAAGGAATACGGTGATCGGGTCCTTTTCATTTACAAGGATTACCCGCTCGAAGAAATTCACCCCTGGGCGGTACACGCGGCCGTGAACGCCAATTGCCTGGGCGCGCAAAACAGCGACGCCTACTGGGACTATGCGGATTACCTGCACGGCAATCAGCGCTCGATCGGCGGCGAAAAAGGCCGCGACGGCCAGAATGCGGAACTCGATAAGCTGGCCATTTTGCAGGCTCAGAAGCATAATCTCGATGTTGCGAAGTTGCAGGCATGCGTCAAGGCCCAGGATGAAAAGGCGGTGCGGGCCTCGATGCGCGAAGGAGAAACCGTTGGAGTGGACGCAACTCCGGTAATGTTTATAAATGGACAGAAACTGGATGGAGCCGTGCCTGCGGATGATTTACGACTCGCGCTTGATCAGGCGTTGAAGGATGCCGGCGTTGCGCCTCCGGAGCATAAGGCTGCCGCTGCGGAAGCAAAGACTCCGCCGCCGGCGGCGCCATCGAAGTAAGCCGGCATTGTTTTTGAGTCGGTTTTCGAATCGGCTATTAGATCGCCTGCGTTCTGGGCATGTCGTGAGATTGGCGTTGTGGGATTGACTCGCCGTTATGGCGGAGGGAATAACTTGAAAAATCGTAACTGTTTTGAGCGAGCGGGGCTGGTCATGGCCGGCGCGTTTCTGTTGGTTGGGCTCTCGGCTTGTAGCCGCAACAGCAGCGGCGGCGACGTTATGGCTTCGGTCAATGGGCGGAAGATTTATCGCAGCGAAGTCGACAAGTATTACGCCAACCAGACGGCGGGCTCCGATCAGCAGCCGGCGGGCGAGCAGGCGGTGAGCCTTCGTCTGAGCATTCTGAATGAGCTGGTCGAGACGGAAATCCTGATGCAGCGCGCGGAGAAGCTCGGGCTGCTGGCGACGGACGAAGAAGTGGACCGCAAGCTGAACGAAATCAAGTCGCCCTACACCGCCGAAGAATTTACCAAGCGCCTGCAGGACAAGAAAATTTCGCTCGACGACTTCAAGCGCGACCTGCGGCGCTCGCTCACCCGCGACAAGGTGTTGAACAAGGAAATCACCTCGCGCATCAACATTACCGACCAGGACGTTTCCGGCTACTACAACGATCACAAGGCCGAGTTCAACCTGATCGAAACGCAGTACCATTTGGCGAAAATCATGGTTTCTGGAGTGGTCAACACCCAGGTGCGCAATCTACAGAACAGCAAGGCGCAGAACGATGCCGAAGCGCGCAAGAAAATCCAGATGATCGCCAACCATCTCGATAGCGGCGACGACTTCGCTACGATGGCCATGAATTATTCCGAAGACCCGGAGACCAGCAACAACGGCGGCGATTTGGGAATGGCTCCCGAATCCGCGCTAAAGAACGCCGATCCGGCAACCCGCGAAGCGGTGATGAAGCTCAAACCGGGGCAATATACGCCCGTGATTCCCATGATCAATCCGACTAATCATCAGCCCTACGCTTACATGATCGTGAAACTGATTTCCAAAGAGCCGGCAGGCCAGAGGGACTTGAACGACCCGCGGGTGCAGCAGGCCATTCGCCAGCAATTGCGTGATCGGCGGGAGCAGTTATTGAAAGCAGCGTACTACGAGACCCTGCGCGACGACGCCAAGGTCACGAATTACTATGCGGAAGAAGTGCTGAAGAACCTGGGAGCGGCGAAGTAGGGCTGAGTCGACTCTGATGGCCCAGCCCCTAAAGGGGTCGCGATAGTGGACGGCTCTTGGTATCGCTAAAGCGATGCCCTGATTCGAACCTGTTTCATTTCTAGCCTTCCAGCTTCTTGGTCAAAACTTCGTTCACCAACTGGGGATTGGCCTGGCCTTTCGAAGCCTTCATCACCTGGCCGACGAAGAACCCGATCATGGTTTTCTTGCCCGCGCGATATTGCTTCACCTGCTTGGGATTCGCTGCGATCAGCTCATCGGCGAGTTTCTCTAGGGCCGATGTGTCGCGCGACTGCTCGGGATGGCCCTCCGCCTCGTAAACGGCAGGGAAGTCCTGATTGCGTTCGAAGCAGAGGTCGTAAAGATCTTTCAGCATTTTGCCCGAGATTGCGCCGGATTCGACCAGATCGGCCGAGGCCGTAACTCCAGCCATCGAAATGGGCGACTGCTCGAGTTCGAGGCCCTGCGCTTTCAGACGTCCAAGTAATTCGCTCTGCACCAGGTTGGCGACGCGCTTCGGATTCTTTGCGCTGCGGGCCGCGGACTCGAACTGATCGGCCAGCGGTCGCGTTAGCGTCAGCGTGTGGGCGTCGCCCGCGGTGATGCCGTACTCCTGCGTCATGCGCTGGCGACGCACTTCCGGAAGTTCGGGTAGGCTGGCGCGGATCGCGGCTTGCCATTTCTCATCCACCACCAAGGGAAGCAAATCGGGCTCGGGAAAATACCGGTAGTCGTGCGCCTGTTCTTTCGAGCGCATGCCGTGAGTTTTGCCTTCGTTGGCGTTGTAGAGGCGCGTTTCCTGCGTGATGCTGCCACCGGCCTCGAGGACGCCGATGTGGCGCTCGATCTCGTACCCCAGCGCCTGCTTGATGAAGCGGAACGAGTTGACGTTCTTGACCTCGGTTTTCGTGCCGAATTCTTTTTGTCCGCGAGGCCGCACGCTGATGTTCGCGTCGCAGCGCAGCGAACCTTCTTCCATGTTGCAATCGCTGACGCCGGTGTAGAGGATGATTTCTTTGAGCCGTGTGAGGTACTCGTAGGCTTCCTCGGGCGACCGCATGTCGGGTTCGCTGACGATCTCGGCCAGGGGCACGCCGGTGCGGTTCAAATCGATGGCGGTCTTATAGGCTGCATCAGCGAAGCCCTCGTGCAGGCTCTTGCCCGCGTCTTCTTCCAGATGCAGGCGGGTAATGCCGATTTTCTTTTTGCGGCCGTTCAGATCGATCTCGATGAATCCAAACTCCGCGAGCGGCTTGTCATACTGCGAGATCTGGTAGCCCTTCGGCAGGTCGGGATAAAAATAGTTTTTCCGCGCAAAGATGGAAACTTCGTTGATGCGGCACTCCAAAGCCATCGCCGCCAGAGCCGCGAATTCCACGGCCTTCCGGTTCAACACCGGCAAGGCTCCGGGAAGTCCAAGACAGACGGGGCACACATTGGTGTTCGGCGGATCGCCAAAACGAGTCGAGCAGGAACAAAAGATTTTCGACGCGGTCAGCAGTTGCACGTGGACTTCGAGTCCGATGACCGGCTCGTATTTCGCGAGGAGATCCCCGGAGAGGGCTGGAGTACTCGCCATATCGGAAGATTATAGCTGGACAGGCGAGGACGCCCGTCGCTCCATCGTATGACTTATCGCACGGTCAGTGGTTACGGTCTCTTCACTTCCGGCGCGCTCAGGTACTTCTCCATCGGGATTTCGAAGTACATCAGCTCATTGCCTTTCGCGTCGCGCACTCCCATCAGATAGAAGTTGGCGCCGGCCAGCGGATTCGAGATGCCGGAGACATCGAAAAACAGAAAACCACGCGCCGTGGAGTGCGGCTCGACAGCTTTCGCGCCGAACTGAGCCTGCTCGATTTCGTCCCAGGTCTTGCGGCTCACGCCTCCTTTGACTTCTTTCTTTGGCAACGGAATCGGCAACGGAATGTCATTCCGCGAAGGATGCGAGAGCCGGCGCAACAGATCATCCATGGTCGCGGGGAACAGCTTGCTGCGATCTTTGGTATTCAACTGGGCCTTCATGCCGACGAGAGAGATGGGCTGGTCGCCTTCATTCGTGATTACGAAAAAGACCGGCATGTAACCGTAGTTGCGGTAGTTGACGCTGAAGATCGCAGCTTTGTCCTCCAGGTCGTAGGGATCGACTGCGACCGCAATTTTTTCCATGGGGTGGTCGTCGTGCGCGGGGTAAGTGCGGGCGGGCTGCGCCGCGGGCATGACAAATTCTTTGGCCGCAATCGCGCACAGGCAGCAAACGAACACGAAAGCGCAGACAGCCGCGAGACGCGGGGCTTGCGGCATCGGAGCGCGAGATGATTCTCGCTTACCTGCATTATGCATATGTGGATTATAGGATGCCTCCGGCGTAAGCACTGCTATGCCGTCCCGATTGAAGATCGGATTTTGGCTCGCCATTTAGAATAGGACTTCTCTTCATGTATGCGCTCTACAGTGCGCTGCTCGCTTTTTTTCTGGTGCTGACGCTGCCCTACTGGCTGCTGCAAATGATGCGGCACGGCAAATATCGGGCGGGCTTGCGCCAGAGGTTCGGCGCGGTTCCGGCCGCTCTCGCTGGTCGCGGCGAGAAACGGGCGATCTGGGTGCACGCGGTTTCGGTGGGCGAAGTGGTGGCTTCGAACGCGGTCGTCACGGCACTGCAACAGAAATTCCCGTCCCATCGCGTGCTCGTTTCGACGACCACCAGCACGGGGCAGAAACTCGCCGCGCACCGGTTCGGCGCGGAGAACGTGTTCTACTTTCCTCTGGACTTCGCCTTCGCCGTGCGGCCCTACTTCGATGCACTGCGTCCGGAACTCGTGGTCGTTACCGAAACTGAATTCTGGCCAAATTTTCTCCGGCTGGCCAAGCGCAGCGGGGCGCGCATCGCCGTAATCAACTGCCGCATTTCTGACCGCTCGCTTCCCGGCTACAAGCGGCTCCGCTTCTGGCTTCCGAGGTTGCTGGAGAAAACGCTGAAAAACGTTGATATTTTCCTGGCCCAGACAGAAGAGGACCGGCAGCGGCTCATCGAAATTGGTGCTACTGAAAATAAGGTCGCAGTGGCGGGCAACCTGAAATTCGATGTGGCGCCACCGCCATCGCCGGAGGTTGTTGCGAGTCTTCGTGAGAGCTTCCGCCAGTCCGGATCGGGGCCGGTTCTGGTGTGTGGCAGCACGCTCGAGGATGAAGAAGGCTCGCTGCTTTCCGCGTTTCGCAACATTCTGGCCAATCATCCGAAGGCCGTGATGATTCTTGCACCGCGGCATCCGGAACGGTTTCCAGAGGTTGCCGAGCTCGTCGAAAACCTCGGCTTCCGCATGTGGCGGCGTTCACTGTGGAGCGGCGAACCGATTGCTGGCTGCGTGTTTCTGGTCGATAGCATCGGGGAGTTGGCTGCGCTCTATTCGCTGGCCACCGTCGCGTTCGTCGGCGGCAGCCTGGTGCCGCGTGGTGGACACAACATTTTTGAGCCTGCACTCTATGGCGTTCCCATCGTCACGGGCAACCATTACGAAAATTTTCGCGACGTCGTCAATTTTTTTGCCAGTCGCAATGCGGTTCGCATCGTTGGACTGGCCGAGCTGCCGCTGGTCTTTATCGAGCTGATCGAAAACGGCGGCGAGCGAGAGACGCTTGGCCGAAACGCGCTGGCGGCGCTCGAATCGCAGCGCGGCGCCACGGACAGGACGGTTGCGGCGCTGCTGCAACTGATGGGTGTTTCATCGTCGAATGTGGAAACGTCGGGCGCTGAAACATCGAAGGCTGAAACGACGAACGGGCAGCCTCCGCGCGAGGGCTCCGCATGAATCCGCTCACCTCGCTTTACGGCGCCGCCGCCGCTTTGAGAAACACGCTGTTCGATCGCGGCGTACTGTCTTCGCGGCGGCTGGAGCGACCCGTGGTCAGCGTCGGGAATCTGTCGGCGGGTGGTTCGGGCAAGACTCCGTTCGTGATTGCGCTCGGCGAACTGATGAAGGCGCGCGGCATTCCGTTCGACGTGCTCTCGCGTGGATATGGCCGCAAAACGCGCGGCGTCCTGGAGGTTGAGACCGATGGCAAAGCTGCCGACTTCGGCGATGAGCCGCTGCTTATAGCGCGGCGGCTGGGCGTTCCGGTGATCGTCGGTGAAAGCCGCTATGAGGCGGGCCGAGTCGCCGAACGGAAATTCCAGCCGCAATTACACATTCTCGACGACGGCTTTCAGCACCGTTCTCTCTTTCGCGACTTCGACATTGTGCTGGTGACAGAGCGCGACTTCGACGACAGGATGCTGCCCTCGGGGCGGCTGCGCGAGCCGCTGTCGTCACTGCAACGTGCGGATGCGATCGTGTTGCCGCGGGACTTTTCAGTGCACAATCTGGCGATCGAAAGTTTCGCCCGGCAAGGGAAACTTATCTGGCGCATGACGCGAGAAACCGTCGTGCCCGCTGCACCCGTCGCGCCGATTGTATTTTGCGGAATCGCGAGGCCGCGGCAATTCTTCGGGCAATTGCGCGCCGCCGGAATCACGCCTGCGGCGGAGGTCATCTTTCGCGACCACCATGTCTATGACAAAAATGATATCGAGCGCCTGCTGGCCATGCGCGGCAAGCTCGGCGCGGGCGGCTTCCTGACCACGGAAAAAGATGAGGTCAGTCTGGGAGTGTTGCAGGAGGAGCTAAAGCCATTCGCGGTCGCCGCGCTCAGACTCACGCTCGACCATCCCGCTGACGTTGTGGATGCCATTTTGGCGCGAACCATTTTCGCAAGAATCGGGGAACGAAAGCCCCGCTCGTGAGAAAATCTTGGTTGGCACCTGACAACCAGGCATTTGATGGCCCAGCATCTTGATGACAAAGCATATTAAAGAAAACGACCGCCTGCGGAAGATTGTCGAATCTTTTCCCAAGCTCACTGTAACCGTCCTCGCGGATCTGGTGGCCGACGAGTTCGTGTTCGGCGAGATTTCTCGCGTCTCGCGCGAAGCGCCCGTGCTGATTTTGAAGCACCGCGATCGCAAGGTGGTTCCTGGCGGCGGCGCCAATGCCATCTACAACCTTGCCGACCTCGGAGTGAACGTCTTGCCGGTTGGGGTCGTGGGCGACGACGAGCCGGGAAAGCAGTTGCTGCGCGCTTTCCGCCACAAGCGCATTCCAGTCAGTGGTGTTTTGAAGGACAAGAGCTATACCACCGTGACCAAAACGCGCATCTTGGCCGGTTTCGCGCACACCGCTGGACAACAGGTGGTGCGCCTTGACCGCGAGCCGACCGAAGGCCCCGATGCGCATTTGCGCCGCGAGCTCGTGCTTGCCGCACGCGAATACACCCGCGCCTCCGATGCGCTGCTGGTTTCCGACTATGGATATGGCGCCGCAACGCCGACGCTGCTGAATGTGATACGGGAAAAGCGCGGGATCGCCAAGGTCCCCGTGACGCTCGACTCGCGCCATCGCATGCTGGAGTTTACTGGCGTCACGGCCGCCACGCCGAACGAGTCGGAGGTAGAGGAAGTTCTCGGCATCCGCATCGGCGACGACTGGGAGCGCCTGCTGGCCGCCGGAGACCAGATCGCAGGCGCGATGAATTTGGAATCGCTGCTGATCACGCGCGGCAAGGATGGCATGGTGGTTTTTCCGCGCCGCCACAAGCCGGTGGATATTCCGATCCACGGCAGCGATGAAGTCGCAGACGTAACCGGCGCCGGCGATACCGTCGTCGCGACGTTTACCGCTGCCCTGGCCGCGGGCGCAAGCGCCGAAGAGGCCGCGCAACTGGCAAACTACGCGGGCGGCATTGTGGTGATGAAGCGCGGCACGGCGACGGTCAGCCAGCAGGAGTTGCTGGAGGCGCTGGAAAAGACGCCGCCAATGATTCGAGAGCATTAGCCCGCAATGGCTAAAGCCGCACATTTTTTCAGGTCTGAGCGGCACCCTTCGGCTTCGCTCAGGGCAGGCTCTGAAGCCGTGCCCTACCCAGAGCCCGAGATCAAGAGTTCGAGATCAGAGTTCGAAATCATTGACCACATCACTCCATCCGAAGATTGTTTCGCGCGACGAGCTGCAGCAGCGTGTGGCCGAGTGGCGGCGCGCCGGCGAGCGCGTCACACTGGCGAACGGGTGTTTCGATGTGCTGCACGTCGGCCATGTACGCTACCTTCATGCCGCTCGGGAACTCGGCGGGAAGCTGATTGTCGCGGTGAACGCCGATGCTTCCGTGCGCGCGTTGAAGGGTGAAGGGCGGCCCATAATGCCGGCTGAAGAACGCGCGGAAATTCTGGCATCCCTGACGGATGTGGACGCTGTCCTGGTCTTTTCAGAAAAGGATGTGCGCGCCATCATTCGCGAAATCCGTCCCGATTTTCATGCCAAGGGCACGGACTACACGGCGGAGAGCGTCCCCGAGCGCGACGAGGTCGAAGCCTGTGGGGGACGAGTTGTCATCGTGGGTGATCCCAAGAATCATTCGGTTACCGAGATCATTCGTTCGCGCTCGCGGCTGGGGCCGCGAAAATCGTGAAGCGGCGCGGATGGCGGCGCGGGCTACGATAAAGATGACCGACTCCTTTTCTGTCACCGCCGGCGCACCGAGATTCGACAGCCTGCTCGTCGTGCGTCTCAGCGCCATGGGCGACATCATTCACACTCTGCCTGCCGCAGCCGCGCTGCGCCAGGCTTTCCCCCACGCCACCTTGGGATGGCTCGTCGAAGAGCGATGGGCGGAACTGTTATGCACGCTGCGTTATCCGCGATCGGGACGGCGCTCTCCGCAGCGTCCGCTGGTCGACCGCGTGCATTCCGTGAACACGGCGGAATGGCGGCACGCGCCGTTTTCGTTCAACACGTGGCTGCAAATGGGTGGGGGCTTGAGCGAGTTGCGCGGAATTCAATACGACGCGGCGATTGATTTTCAGGGCGCGGTTCGTTCCGCATTGCTGGCGCGCTGGTCGGGCGCGCCCATTGTGTATGGAAGCGCACAACCGCGTGAGAATGCCGCCAGCATGTTTTACACACGAAAAATGCTGACGAGCGGTACTCACGTCGTCGAACAGGCGCTGGCGCTGGCTGGAGGGATCATTCCAACGGCGATCATTCCGACAACTGTGGCGGAAGCTCAGGTGGAGTTTCCCGTGGACCCGGATGCGGAGAACAAAATTGCCGGACTCACGGCGGATATGAAGGACTTCGCGATTCTGAATCCCGGAGCGGGTTGGGGGGCGAAGCGGTGGCCGGCCGAGCGTTATGGACAGGTTGCGAAGGAACTCGCAAAAGATGGATTATGTTCGCTCGTGAACTGCGGGCCGGGAGAAAAAGGGTTGGCCGTGGCTGTGGAAGCCGCTGGCGAAGGCGCTGCGCGAAAAATCTTCTGCTCGGTTTCTGAGTTGATCGCGCTCACGCGCCGGGCTCGTGTATTCATCGGCGGCGATACCGGGCCGCTGCACCTGGCGGCCGCTTTGAAAATTCCGGTGGCGGCAATTTTTGGCCCGACGAATCCGGCGCGCAACGGCCCATTCGGGACACGATCGATGGTGCTGCGAAGCGCGAGCAGTGTGACCGATCACACCCGGCGCCGCGAGCCGGAACAAGGTTTGCTCGAAATCACTGTCGGCGAAGTTGTCGCCGCAGCTCGGAAGCTGTTGCAGAATCCTGTTGCAGAACCTCATATTGAAGAACCAAAGTGAGTGAAGTTTCACAGTCCGGCGCGCAGCCCTCCGAGACCACCGGCGACACCTGGTCGCGTGTGGCGCGTCGCATCCGCGTGCCTCTGGGATTTGTTTTTGCGGTTGTCTACTTCTGGATGGCGCGGCCGACGAGAACTTCGCTCATCGCGGGCGCACTCGTGATGATTCCCGGGCTGATCTTGCGCGGACTAGCTTCCGGCCACGTGCAAAAAGACAAGCAGCTCACCACCAGCGGCCCCTATGCCTACACTCGCAATCCGCTGTACCTCGGCTCGCTGATGCTGGCCGCCGGCTTCGCCATCGCGGCGCGCAGTTGGTGGATCGTCGCGATCCTGCTGATGATGTTCGCCGTGATTTATGTCCCGGTCATTGCCGGCGAGGAGCGGTACCTGCGTCAGACGTTTCCCGGCTATGACGACTATGCCCGCCACGTGCCACGCATATTGCCGCGGCTTTCGCCGTATGGGAGCCAGCAGAGTGCATACTCTTCCGCGCGCTACTGGAAGCACCGCGAATACGAGGCTGGCATTGGCTGTGTGGTCGTGCTGACCGTTCTCGTCGTCAAGCTGGTGTGGTAGTCTGCCGTTACTTATGGTGATCGCTCCAGGAAGCCGTGGAAGAAGTCTCGTCCGGCTTTCAGCCCCTAAACGGGCCGTGGATGACGGGCAGTCGATGGCATCGCTAAAGCGATGCCCTGATACGAGACGGAATTGTTTCCGTGGCTTGCTGGCACTTGCTGGGCGGCTCTGCTGCCTGATGTTGGTGACCGCGGCCATGTTGCCGGCGCAGCAAGGCCCGCCTACAGCGACGATTGGCCCCGCTCCCGTGCAGATCGCGCCTCCACGTCCCAACTATCCTTTCCCCGATGGACGGAGGTACGTCTATTCGGCGGAGTGGCATTTGATTACCGCCGGGACCGGTGTCGTGAGAATGGACGCCGCCGGAAACGAACGCAAAGTCACGGCGACCGCCGAGTCTTCAGGAGTTGTCAACGTCATCTTCCCTGTGCACGACCGCTTCGAATCGCGCTTCGATCCCCGGACGTTCTGCTCGCTCTCGATCTTCAAGCACAGCGAGGAAGGCTCGCACAAGCGCGAGACTTCGATCCACTTGGATTACTCGCGCAAGAAAAGCACGCTCGATGAAAAGAACCTGAAGACCGGCGAAACCAAGCACGTCGAAAACGATCTTGCCGGCTGCGCCACCGACGTCATCACCGGCTTCTACTACCTGCAGTCGCTGCCGTTGCAACTCGGCGCGAGCTACGAGTTTCCGATCAGCGACGGGAAGACGACGATCGTCCGCGCCACCGTGGACAAGCGCGAGCAGATCAGAGTACCGGCCGGAATATTCCCAGCCGTGCTGGTTACGGCCGAAGCCATTTCTGGCCCGCTGCAGTCCAAGGGCAAGGTGTGGGTATGGTATTCGGAGGATCCAAGTCACACGCCAGTGCAAATGCGCGTCAAGCTGGGATGGGGCACGCTGCTGTTTCGCCTGCAGAGGATCGAGAAGTAAGTTCTAATTCTGGGCCACCACCGCCTGCTTCGCCTTCGCAAGTGAATATGGCCTAATGCAGCCGGAAACGTTCATTCATCAGGCGCTGCAGGCGCGGGCGGTAGATAATGTCGTAGGCGAGTTCCTTGTCGGGAAACATGCTTAGAGCGGCGCGGCGGGCATTGGCGGCCATTTCCGCCGCTTCTTCCAGCGTCAGATTGGGATCCTGGCCGATCACCGACATTACCATGCTTATCAGCACCTGCAGGCGCCGCAGTCTTCGGGCCTCTTCCATGCGCTCATTGTATTCGCCGCCTGGTGGTTCGACCCGTCGAACTTCCATACTGCCCCCGTTTGTCTTTGGATGTTGGACGGGTTCCCCGCGATGCGCCCCAGTCGCCATTGTGCCAGCTTCCGCCCGCGAATCAAGCTTCCCTTGGGCGTACACCTTTGTGATCCGCAAGACAGAGATACAGTGACTGCCGTAATCTGTTAACAGGCAGTTTTACGGAGGACGCATGCCAGAGCCGACTAACCCCTCGCCCCAACCCGAGCCTAACGAGAAACTCGTCAAGATTTTCGACACCGAGCAGGAAAACGAAGCCATCGTCGTGCAGGGGTTGCTTCAATCTGCCGGGATCGAATCGGACTTGAAATCCATTGACGCGGTGCAGGACGCATTTCCCGGTGTCGGCGGAACGGTCATTCTGGTGCGAGAAGAAGATGCGCCCGAAGCGAAGAAGATCATCGAGGCGAGCCGCCATTTGCCGCCCCTCGATGACGAGACCGCCGAGACCAGTGGGTAACAGCATCAGCCACCGGGGCTGAAGCCCGCGTTATCTCACACGGCTGACGCGGCCCTGAAGGGCCGCTCTTCCACGCTGATGTACGTATCACCGTAATCCACATTCGCGAGTTCTTGCGCAGCGTGCCAGGCGAGACTCAATGGAGGAGCGCGACGTCCGGAGTCACGGACTTGCCGTCCAAGTAAAAGCTGACAGCGCCCTCCACGTCGGTGCGGTAGGTTTTCACCCCCGCCTGCTGTAGCCGCTCCAGCACTTCGCGTCGGGGATGTCCGTACACATTCCGCGCGCCCACGGAAATGACCGCATAGCGCGGATGAATGGTCGAGAGCAGATCGGCGGAAGTTCCGTTCGCGCTTCCATGATGCGCGACCTTCAGCAGCATCGCCTCCCCCGGACGCTCTTCCACCACGCGCCGTTCCGCCGGGCGCTCCGCGTCTCCCTCAAGTAAAGCGGTCGTCCCGCCAAACGTGGCTGTAAATACCAGGCAATCGTCGTTCGGACGCATCGACCCGGTGATTTGGTCGCGTCCGGGAGCGAGCATGTGGAAATGCGCGCCGCCGTAATCGAATTGATCGCCTTCTTTTTTTACCGACACTTTCATCCCCGCTCTCTGGGCTTGCGCAACGATCGGCAGCAATTGGCCCACCGGCTTGTCGATGCTCAGCCAGAGTTCTTGCGGGTGGAAATTTGCAATCACCGCTGGCATCCCGCCGAGGTGGTCGGCATGAGGATGCGTGATCGCGACCATGTCGAGACGATCAATGCCGCGATTCCAAAGATAAGAAGAGACCACCTGTTCGCCGAGATCGAAGTCGGAATGCATCCACTGCGGAAGACCCCCGGCATCAATGAGCAGGGCGCGGCCCTCGGGCGTGACCAGCAGAATGGAATCGCCTTGCCCGACGTCGATGGTCGTCATCTCCATCACGCCGGCGCGAATGTGAGGACGCGACGGGACAAACGCGATCCAGACCGCAACGCCAAACAGCAACGCCACAGAAGCGAAAGCGGCCAGGCGCGTGCGACGGATCTGCGCTGCGAGCATGGCGAGTGCCAGCGCGGCGATCGAGGCCAAGATCATCGTGAGCGAGGGCATGGCCACCCGCAGGTCGGCAATCGATGTGCCCGCGATCTTCATTCCAACACCCTGTGCGCCGCCGAGAAAGTGTACCGTGCCAGCGATTCCTTCAAGCGCGAGGCCGGAAACCCAGACGGCGGGCTTGGCCAGCGTGGTGGAGATGTATCCCAAGCCGGCGGCGGCGGGCATCAGCACCTGGGTGAGCGGAATCACCGCCAGGTTGGCCGGCATTCCCATGGTGGTCGCGCGATGAAAGTGGTAGGCCATGAGCAGCGCGAGCCCCGCCTGCATCAGCGCCGAGATGAAGATCAATTCGCCCACACCAATTGCCACCCGCATCAGGATCGCGGGCAGTGCCAGGCTGAGGCGGTTGCCGATGAATCTCTTCAGCCGTCCTCCGATCAACCGCAGATCGAGCCGGAATTGCGCCACCTCGGGAGCAACGTGCAGATCGTAACTTGCGGCTCGCAGCAGACGTAAACCCCGCGCGTAGGGCAACGTTGTCTGTTCCAGAATCGGAGAGCCGATGCCCGCGATGATGAAGACGGCGAGAAACGTCAGTTGAAAACTGGCGCCAAACAAGGCGTGCGGATCGGCGATCAGAACTCCCAGCGCCGCCGCTCCAATTGCGTTCATCATGTTGCGTTCGCGATACAGCAGACGCGCGCCTAAATATGTCGCCAGCATCAGCGCAGCGCGCCACACCGGCGGACCGACCCCCACCACAAACGCGTATGCGAACGAGACCGCTACCGTCGTGATGGCCGCCACCGCGGGATCGACACGAAACTGGCGCAGCGTCCAAAAAATGGCGAACGCCAGGATGCTCAGGTTCATTCCGGAAACTACCAGCACGTGATACGTGCCCGAACGCTGGTACTCGGTGCGGGTCGCGTTGCGCAGGAACGACTCTTCGCCGAGAACCATGGCGTCCATGAGCGAGGCCTGCGACGCGGGCCACAGTTGGTGAATCTTGGCCACGATGCTGGCATGAACGCGCGTCCGCCAGAGCTGAATCCGGCTGCCGGAAAACCCGGGAAGCCGCTCAATATCTTGAACCTCCGCCGACCCCAGCACACTGATGCCGTTGTCGCGCAAATAGCCTTCGTAGTCGAAGGCTCCGGGATTGCGGTAGTTGCGCGCCGGATGCAGCTTCGCCAGAATGCGCAGTCGCGTGCCGTAAGTCAGAGGCAAGGCAAGTGTGGGGACGGGCGACTCGCCCGTCCCGCGTGCGCCCTTCGGAGAACCGAGGTCGGGAGAATCGAGGCCGGGCGGGGACGCCCGGCGCTCCACCGACTCTGGATTTTCTACCTTCTCGTGAATCGTCAGCCGTACCCCAGCTCGCACCGGCCAGCTTTCGCCTTGGCTCGCGATCGCTTCCGTCTCCACATCAATAGATTCACGAATCGACTGCGGACTCGCGGCCCGCGCATATCCCTCCCGCATCACGCGCGCCGTGAGTGTGACGGCGCGGCCATCGGCCAGGGCAAAAATCCGAGAGCCCTCGTGCTGAAGTTCGCCGGGCGGCTGGCCGCGAACCTGAATCAGAAAAGCGCCGAGAAGAAACCACGCGCCCAAAGAAAGCGCCTTGCCCAGCCATGCTCGCTTTGAAAGAAACCACGATGCCGCGAAAACGAAAACCACTACCGCAATCACCCACCACGACGGCGGACGCCAGGCTCGCACGCCCGTCCACAGACCCAGCGAAAAGGCCACCGCTGCCCAGAACAACGGCTGCCGCGGCGGCTTGTGGGTGAGCATCATCTTTTAGCTCGATGAAGTCGCTGCTAAAAAGGAAAGGGTACAACTTCAGTCGTGCCTTTCCCTTATCGCGGGGCGTGGTTCGTTATTGCTTGGTGCCAGAGAACGTACCGCTCAACCCTGTACAAATGGGAGTGTCGGGATTGCACGTCCATGTACCCGCGATTGTTCCGTTAGTTACTGTGCCGATGCCATTGGCCACAGCAATATCGCCGAATTGATCAGCTTCAACAAAGAGTAAATCCACTGTTGCCGACCCATTGCTTGGAGTTGGGTTGTACGGAACGCCCGCTAAGAGTCCCTGTGGGGGATAGAAGAAATTGCCCGTCCCAGAGATTGTGCCCTGCCCTGTGTTGTCGTCGGCGATAAAGCAGGACGGTCCCTGAACCGTGAAGGTGCCAACTGGAGTTGACACGCTGCACGCGCTGGAGACTAGGGAGACTTGCAAAGTGTTGTTGCTCCCCTCGGATTCCGTTGTAACGATAGACCAGCTACCGGGGATGGATGTGTTTGACTTACCGGAACTGCACCCGATAGCGAGAGCCATCAGGAGAACAATAATCCACATCGAAATTGACCTCATAAGTTTCCTCACTTTCCCGCAAAAGTGCAATTTTTTAGGATGTTTACCCGAAAAAATGGATACCCCCAAGCTTCGCTTTGGTAGCAGGACGAGTGGGTCCTGGCGCGTGTATTGCTTCTGCCAGGACCCTCGGCCAACCCACCCGTCTTCCAGGAGGAACTGGGCGACGTGAAAGCGGTCAGCGCGCCAGCAGCATCACCGATTCGATGTGAAACGTCTGCGGAAAAAGATCGAATAAGTGTGCTTCCTCGATGTGGTAGCCGGCAGCCAGGAAGGGGGCGATATCCCTGGCCAGCGTCGCCGGATCGCACGAAACATATCGGACCCGGGGCGCTCCGAGTTCCATGAGAGAACGGATGACCGCTGAGCCGGCGCCGATGCGTGGAGGGTCAAGCACGACCAATTCAGGTCTATTTCGCACCGGCCGGCTTCCCAGGTAGTCCTCGGTTCGCGCCCCGGCCGCTTTCACGTTCGCAGGCACATTCTGTACGAAGTCGCCATGCGATGTCTGTGACGCCTCTACACCAAGAATGTGACGAAAACTCCGCGCCAAGGCCACCGAAAACAATCCCACTCCGGCATAGAGGTCGAGTGCGAAGTCCCCGCTCGCATTGCCGGTCACTACCGAAATCAGCTCGTCGATCAAATGACGATTCACCTGGAAGAAGGCTCCCGCGCTGACCTGAAATGGGTGGTTCTTGGTTCGATAGCGAATTGCCTTCGCGCCCGATTGCGCCAGCGATTTCGGATTTATCGGCGCTTCATCTTCGATTCGTTGCTCCAAAGATCGTCGCCGCGAAGAGAAAAACGTCACGCCGCTGATTTCCGGCAACTCGCGCTCAATCGCCTCTGCCCAGCGCAATAAATCTTTCTTGTCCGCCTCGCGCCCACAGAATGCCCAGGCCAGCAGACGCTCATCCGCCGCGTCCGCGAACAGCTCGATCTCTTCAACTGCCGCCGGACAGTTCAATCCGCCGAGCTCAAGCAAACGCGCCATCACCCGATTGAGCAGCGGCGAGCTGATCGGACATTCGCGCACCAGAAGAAATTCGTGCGAGCCGAACTGAAAGTACCCCAGCGCAAACTCCGGCGCAGTTCGCACCTGCAGCCGCGTCCGGTTGCGGTAGTTCCATGGAGGAGAAGCATGCAGGCGAATCTCGGATTTCGGCTCGATCTTTATTTTTGCAATCCGCCGCAGCGTCTCGCGCAGAATTTCAGCCTTGAACTCCAGTTGCCGCTCGTAGGGAATGTGCTGGTAGTGGCATCCGCCGCATTGCCGGAAGTACGGGCAGCGAGCTTCGACGCGATCGGGCGAGGCGTCGATCAACTGCGCCACCGAGCCTCGCGCGAACCCAAGCTTCACTTGCCGGATCTCGGCCTTAACCCGTTCCCCCGGCAGCACAAACGGTACGAACACCGCCATACTGCGCCCGTCCGCACCGGCCGGCGTCCGCGCCAGCCCATCGCCGCCGTAAATCAGTTTTTCGATGGAAAGAAGCAAGTCGTAAGTGTAGCGCGGGCACTCCCGCCCGCGCCCGACGCTGCGAGCTTTCAACATCTCACTTTTCGCGGACGTATCTTCGCAAGTAGTTTGGGCGGACATGAGTGTCCGCCCCACGCAATCTCAGTGCATGTAGAACAAACTCAGCCGTGGCACGCCGCAGCGCTCCAGCAATCGTTTATGTACGTACTGCTTGTGCAACTGTTCAACCTGCGACGCCGTCATGTTGCGCCGGTAGGGAGCAATATCCCGATCCGCTTCGGCGCGAACCTGCACCAAATCTTCATCCGGAGTAGCGGCCATCAACACTGCGAACAGCTTTTCCTCTAGCACGGTCAGCCGCCGCTCCAAATCCTCCAACCGCGGAAGCTTCCCAGTACTCTCGATGGTCTCGGCCATCTCACGCAGCGACGCCGCTTCTTCCCGTGCCAGCGCTCCAGTCGCGAATCCCGCGCGCTCCGGCAGCTTCGCTTTTTCGAGCTTTTCGGCATTCCCGCGCAAGAACGCCGCAATCTGCGCCGCTTCAAATCCGGGCTCCCGCTGAGCTTTTTCTTCGCCGGTCGCGCCCACCGCCGCTTCCTTCATATCTTCCGCCGCAGCTAGCACGGCCTGCGAGCAGTACGCCAGGCTGTTCACCTTTTTCGATTTCGAGGGACGCCGATCGTACTTGTCAAACGCGTTGTCCACCCCACGGAGCACGGCTTCCAGCGGCACGCCCGCAGTTTTCCAGGTCTCAATCAGAGCCCAATCGAGCGTCGAAAGCAGCAGGTGAGTCCCTCGCCGCCGCAGATAATGCTCTTCGATTTCCGTGAAGTAATTGAAGTAATTTTCCACGACAGGTTTCTAGAGAGGTCAAAGGTCAGAGGTCAGATTGCAGAGGTAAAACCTTTGGTTCTAAAATCTGCAATCTGACCTCTGACCTCTCACCTCGTTTTAGAAGACTTCGGCGAGGGCCACGGTTTCGCATCGGCATTCACGGGCTTGGCCGGCGTCGGCGTCCTTGCCGCTTTCGGCGCGGCTTCGCGGCGGAGGGAGGACAACTGGTTTCGATCCCATACGATGCGCAGCCCATCGAGAGTGAGGAACTCGTCCACTTCTTTAATGAAGTGGGAAGCGGTGCCAATCAGCGCGCCCAGTCCGCCCGTTGCAATCACGCGCGTCTCCGCGCCCAGCTCATCCACCAGCCGCTCTAGGATGCCGTCGACCAGGCCGAGATACCCGTAGTAAAGCCCCGACTGCAAACTGCCGACAGTGTTCGATCCAATCACCCGCGCCGGCTTGCGAATCTCTACCCGCGGCAGTCGCGCCGTGCGCTGAAACAGAGCGTCCGCCGAGATCCCAATCCCCGGACAAATCACGCCGCCCATGTACTCGCCCTTCTTCGAAATGCAGTCGAAGGTCGTCGCCGTGCCGAAGTCCACAATCACGCAGGGCCCGCCGTATTTCTCAAACGCCGCCACCGCGTTCACGATCCGGTCGGCGCCCACTTCCGCGGGATTGTCGTACAACACCGGCATGCCCGTCTTCACGCCCGGCTCGATGAACAACGGCTTGGTGTTGAAATAGCGCTCGCACACCTGCCGCAGCACGGAATCGAGCGGCGGCACCACCGATGAAATCACGATCCCATGCACGTCCGAAACTTCCAGGTTGGCCATCGAGAAAAGGTTGCGGAAGATTACTCCATACTCGTCGACCGTACGGGTCAGATGCGAACCGACGCGCCAGTTCGCAACCAGCCGCTCGTAACGCGCCGCTTCCGTGCCGGTCACATCCTCGCCCGGACGGTGCGCCACCTGCGCAAAGATGCCCAGTACCGTATTCGTATTTCCGACATCAATCACTAGCAGCATAGGGGAATTTGTAATTTCTAATTGGTAATTTGTAATTGGAAAAGCCGCCGCTCTTAAATTTCAAATTACCAATTACCAATTACAAATTGCCAATAACCCGCACCGTTCCACTCACCACCGTCCGCAAGCCGTCCGCCGTTCTTACCCGCAAAAATCCACGCTCATCCAATCCCTCGGTAACACCCGCCAGGTCGCCGTTCTCTCCGATGCTAACTTTTCTGCCGCGCACCGACGAGGAGCTCAGCTCGAACTGGCGCAGGATCGCATCTCGCGCTCCCGCATCCTCGATCAAACTGCGATACTCCCGGTCGAGCGATTTTAAGAAAGCGGCGCAGAGCTCCACGCGCGACCACTCGGTGCCGGTCTCGATCCGCAACGAAGTCGCAGTTTCTCGCAGTTCAGCCGGAAACTTCACATGGTTCACGTTGATCCCCACCCCCACCACCAGATGGCGCACTCGCGTTGCCTCGGCATTCATCTCCGTGAGAATGCCGCAGAACTTCTTGCCGCCAAGCAGCAGATCGTTCGGCCATTTCAGATCCAGCAGAAGCTGCGGCGCAATCTCCGCCACCGCCGCGCGCACCGCCAGCCCTGCGGCCAGCGAAAAAATCAGCGCATCCGAAGGCGGCATCGCCGGACGCAGGATCACCGAGCAGTAGATGCCCGCCGACCGCGCCGAATGCCAGGTGTGCGCGCCGCGTCCGCGTCCGGCCAACTGCTCTTCGGCGAGAAATACGCTGCCTTCTGGCGCGCCTTCCGCTGCGGCTTGCATCGCCTCCAAATTGGTCGAGCCGATTTTGTAATAGTGATGGACCTGCTTGGCAAAATTCCTGCCGAAGATCGTGCCCTTCAACAGCGGCGCCAACATCTCGGGCAGCAGCAAGTCTGGAACCGCGCGCAGTTGATAGCCTGTCGCCGGATGTCCGGCAACATCCACGCCCAAGCCGCGCAGTTGCTGAATCAGCCGCCAAACTTCCGACCGGCTCGTCCCGATCTCTTCGGCAATCTTGGTGCCGCTGACGACAACGATAGCGTGGTCCATGAGCAGGCGCACGATGCGGCCCAGGCGCACGTCGGTCGCCTTGTGCACGGACAGCAGGCTGCGAGTTTTCGTGGAAGTGGAGATGGAGGGATTATAAACAGTCGGGTCGTTTGCTGTACGCTATTCGTCGTTCGCCGACGGCCTTGGTTATGCGAACAGCGAGCGACGTACAGCGAGCCGCCGGCGACCCAACCCTATGCCGGAGTGACTCTCAAACTCATATCCACCGCTGTCGATGAATGCGTCAGCGCCCCCACCGAGATGAAATCCACACCGGCCTCGGCGTACGAGCGCACGTTCTCGAGAGTGATTCCGCCGGCGCACTCCAGCGGAATCCGCCGCTGCTGGTTCGAACAAACGCGCGAACAAATCTCGACCGCCTTGCGCACATTCTCAACGCTCATATTGTCGAACAGGATCACCTCCGCCCCGTGCTCCAGCGCCTGCTGCAGTTCTTCGATCGACCGCACTTCAATCTCGATCGGCTGCCGGCCGCGCCGGTTGCGGATCGCGCGCTCCAGCGCCGGCATCGCGCCCCCGGCCAAGGCGATGTGATTGCTCTTAATCAACACGCCGTCGGAGAGATCGAGCCGGTGATTCTGCCCGCCGCCGCAACGCACCGCGTACTTGTCAATAACACGCAGGCCGGGCGCCGTCTTACGGGTATCGAGAATCCGCGCGCGCGTACCCTCCACCGCATCCACAAACTTGCGGGTCGTGGTCGCGATTCCGGCCATCCGCTGCAGAAAATTCAGGATCACTCGCTCACACGACAGAATCACCCGCGCGTTATGAGTGATCACTGCGATTTGCTGCCCCGGGTGCGCGCGGATGCCATCAAAAATCGAAGGATGGCTGGTTACCTCGTAATGCGAAGTGACGGCCCCGTCGAGCGCCGCATAGACGTCGAGAATTCGCGGAACGCATCCAAGGCCAGCCAGAATGCACTCCTGCTTGGCAATAATCGTGGCCGCGGCGCGCTGGTTGGGATCGATGCAGGCGTAGCTGGTCGCATCGCTCGTGGCCCGATCTTCGGCCAGCGCGTTCTCGATCATCGCGGTAATGCGTCGTGAATTCCAGTCCATGTTCGTGTCGGTCGATATTCGTGTAGGGACGGGCACCCTCGCCCGTCCATGCTCGCGTAGGGGCGGGTGCCCTCACCCGCCCAGCGGCTCGAAGAGCCGCTGTTTCGCTTCGCTCGACTGGACGGCCGAGGGCGGCCGTCCCTACGCAAGCTCTTTCAACTTCGCCAACGTCTTCTCCCGCAGCACCCTCAGTTCTTCCGCTCGCGTCTTCAGGCCCTCCACCACCTTCGCCGGAGCCTTCGCCAAAAATTGTTCATTCGAAAGCTGCCGCTGACCGTTGGCCTGCTCTTTCTCAATCTTCTCCAATTCCTTCGTTAGACGCTCGCGCTCGGCCGCAACGTCAATCTTTTTTTCATAGATCGCATGCACATCGAACCGCGACGTGCTGCGCGCGCCCGGCAATTTCTCGAGCGAAATGTCGACGAACGTCATCTTGTCCACACTCGCCAGCCGCTCGACCGCGCCGCGATTCTGCTCGATCATCGCGCGAATCTCGGGTTCATGTGCAAACACCTCAATCGGCACCTTGACCTTAGGTTCGACTTTCAATTCCGCCCGCAGATTGCGCACGCTGACGATGAGGTCTTGCAGGATCGCCATCTCCGTTTCCGCTTTCAGATCGATCTGCTTTTCATCCGCCGCCGGATACGCCGCCAGCGCAATCGACTTCAGCGGAGGTTTGCCGTCGTACATCGCGTGCCAGATTTCTTCCGTGATGAACGGCATCACCGGGTGCAGCAGCCGCAACGACGCCTCGAACAGATTGACCAGGTTCGCACATGCAACTCGCGCCGCTCGCGTGTGGGGACGGGGCTCTGCCCCGTCCAAGGCGGGTCGGAGACCCGCCCCCACAACTTCCTCATTCAGTCGCGGCTTGATCAGCTCGATGTACCAGTCGCAGAACTCCGCCCAGAAAAAATCGTAAATGCGATTCGCCGCCTCATCGAAACGATACGTTGTCAGAGACTCGTTGACGTCCTTCGCCGCCCGATTGAAGCGCGAAAGAATCCAGCGGTCTTCGAGGGTCTGCGCGTGGAATCCCGCAATGCCCGCGTGGGGAGGGCTTGTGGAGAGCCGGGCGCCCCGCGAGCCTGCCCTGAGCGAAGCCGAAGGGTCCCCGGGGCGCAGGCCTGGCTCCACTCTATCCACGTTCATGAACATGAAGCGCGCCGCGTTCCAAATCTTGTTGGCAAAATTCCGATAGCCCGCCGTGCGACTTTCGCTGAACGCTATATCGGTCCCCGGCGCAGCCATCGCCGCCAGGGTGAAGCGCGTCGCGTCCGTTCCGTACTGTCCGATCACCTCCAGCGGATCGAGCACATTCCCCTTCGTCTTCGACATCTTTTGCCGGTCGGCGTCGCGCACCAGCGCATGAATATAGACATTGCGGAACGGAACGCTGTCGTTCTTCTTCTCCGCCCAGCCGCTCGCCTTCTTGATCGCCGCATCCTGCTCGTGCCCCGCCATGAAGTGGCAGCCGAACATGATCATGCGCGCCACCCAGAAGAACAGGATTTCGTAAGCCGTAATCAGCAGCGTCGTCGGATAGAAAACTTGCGCATCGCGCGTTTTTTCCGGCCAGCCCAAAGTCGTGAACGGCAGCAGGCCGGATGAGAACCAGGTGTCGAGCACGTCCGTATCCTGCTCCAGCCTTGCGCTGCCGCATTTCGGACACTTTGCCGGTGTCTCGCGCGCAACAATCACGTCCACGTCCGGGCAATCCTTGCAGTGCCACACCGGAATCCGGTGCCCCCACCACAGCTGCCGCGAGATCGTCCAGTCGTGGATGTTGTACATCCAGTTCAAATAAATCTGCTTGTAGTTCTCCGGCGTGATCGTGATCTCGCCCGATTCCACCGCCGCAATCGCCTTCTTTGCCAGCGGCTCAATCTTCACGAACCACTGCTCCGATAGTCGCGGTTCCACCGCCGTGCCGCAGCGGTCGCACTTGCCCAGCGGCAGCGTGTAATCCTTCTCCGCGACCAGGAAGCCCTGCTCTTTCAGATCCGCCAGCACTGCCTCGCGCGCCGCGTAACGATCCAGACCCTTATATGGCCCCGCATTCTCGTTCATGCGCGCGTGCAGATCCATCACGTGGATCTGCGCCAGGTTGTGCCGTTTTCCCGCCTCGAAATCGTTCGGATCATGCGCCGGCGTGATCTTCACCGCGCCCGTGCCAAACTCCGGCTTCGCAATCTCATCGAGAATGATGGGAATCTCCCGCTGCATCAGCGGCAGCAGCACTTTCTTCCCGTGCAGATGCGTGTAACGCTCATCGGTAGCGTTCACCGCAACCGCCGTATCGCCCAGCATCGTCTCCGGACGCGTCGTCGCTACGGTGATGAATTCATTCGTGCCAATCACGGGATAACGAATCTCCCACAGCTTCCCCGCCACCTCTTCGTGCTTCACCTCAAGATCCGAAATCGCCGTCTCGCATCGTGGACACCAGTTCACGATGTACTTCCCGCGATAAATCAATCCCTCTTCGTACAGCCGGACGAATACCTCGCGCACCGCGCGCGAAAGGTTCTCGTCCATGGTGAAGTATTCGCGTCCCCAATCGACCGACGCGCCCAGCCGCTTCATCTGGTCGAGGATCGCGCCGCCATACTCGCGCTTCCATTCCCACACGCGCTCCACAAATTTCTCGCGGCCCAGCTCGCGCCGCTTCTTGCCTTCTTTCGCAAGTTGGCGCTCGACCATCATCTGCGTTGCGATGCCCGCATGGTCCGTACCCGGCAGCCATAGCGTGATAAACCCGCGCATGCGATGCCAGCGCACGAGAATATCCATCTGCGTCTGGTTCAGCATGTGCCCCATGTGCAGCCGCCCCGTCACATTCGGCGGCGGCAACAGCATGGTGAACACCGGTCGCGGATCTCCAGTCGCCGGCGTCTCCACGTGAAACAGTTTTTCCCGGACCCAATACTCGGCCCAGCGCGCTTCAATCGCGCCCGGTTCGTAAGCTTTCGGCAATTCGTGCGGCATGTTTTGATGGCACTCAGCAATCAGCATTCAGCCAATGACGAGAATGCATCTCCACAGACCTGAGCGAGAAATACTCAGCGCCGAGTGCGAACGGCTGAGTGCTGAGAGCTAGACTTTTGATCTTACAGGCGCAAGAAAAGAAGGGTCAAACAGCATTAGGGGTAGTGTATGGCGACGGCAAAAGTGCTACACGTTACCATTTGGTAATATCCGTGGGAAACGCGAGTGAGGTGGGGCCGGGGCGCGCGCGCGAGTGGAGCGGGGCGCGGCGAGCGGGCGAGTGGAGCGGGTGGGATAGCAATTCTCAGTGAGTGTAATTGATTCCATGACAAAGTCGGCTCCTAGACCCGAGTAAACTTTGGTGGCTACCAACCAACCAAGAGCGCTCGGGAGAGAGGAGCCGAACAATGATCATTATAGGATGCGATTACCACCCGAGCTT
>Ga0208563_1000590_pt1 | contig 30573 bp, 33 predicted proteins | sample June2015DPH_17_1_2_FD_184717 | JGI IMG/M metagenome (GOLD analysis project Ga0208563, IMG submission 184717) | Peatland microbial communities from SPRUCE experiment site at the Marcell Experimental Forest, Minnesota, USA - June2015DPH_17_150... | ecosystem: Environmental > Terrestrial > Soil >... | reverse complement strand
CCGTGAAACGGCTCTGCCTCATCTCCTGTCCTCCTTCGGGCTTTTATACCCTGGGAGAACTCTCTTTTACACTGGTACAGTTTTCGGGGGGCAGGTCACCCAGGCCCACATTCCGCGTTCTGAGTTCTTCGGTCCGGCATCCAATGAAGCAGTGGTGCAACAACTGCAGAAGCGTGTGGAGGGACTCTACCGAAACAGGTTCATCGTTATCTATTGTGGATGCTGCCCCTGGAACCACTGCCCGAACGTAAAGCCGGCATACGAAGCACTCCGTAATTAGGGTTTCACAAAGCTGAAGGTCCTCTACATTCCCAACAATCTGGGCACGGACTGGGTGAATAAGGGTTACCCCTCTGAAAAGGGTGAGTAGTAAATCCCAGAGGAAGCAGCCTGCTCCCTGATCAGAGCCGTCAACCGCCATCGGAACGCGCACACACGCCGCTCCGCCCGGTAGAACTGCGACGGCTTAACTGGGCGGACCTTGACCCGGTGCAAAGGCTCATCGTCGCCGCCAACGGATCGTCCGCGTGGATGTTTACGCCGGAATGAGGGGTGCGCGCAGCTTGCTCCTGTTCTCCAAATCTGCGCTGAGAAGGCGGTGCGTCCATACGCACTGTCCGCCGAAAAACCCTTGAAGGTATCCGCCAGCACAGATCACCGGGATGCCCTGGAAGGAGCAACCGACGTTGTCTGCACCATTTGAGTGGGCGGGGGCCGCGCTTGGGAGCAGGAGGTGCTCATCCCGAGGAAATATGAGATTTTCCAACCCGCCGGTGACTCGGTCATGCCAGGAGGAATCTCGCGAGCCCTGCGCATGATCCCTGCCGTCTTGGAAATTGCCATTAATCCCGGATTTCCGATTTGAGTCTTGGCGACTGAATCTCTGCTGATCTCCGGCGCCTCTATTTATGTGGGTTTCAACGTGCTGAAGACGCTCCGGAGGTTCACGCCCAGCGGGTGACAGACAAAACCAGCCATTCCAACGTTGCCTCAACGCTTCTCTGAAGGTGGATTTCCAGGGATCACGCGTCACCTCCGATGGAGGCGTCGTTCTGGCGCGCCAGTTGGACGAACGTTTGAGCTTCGGGGATCTCATCGCCCAGCCCGCCACGGCGGGACCGACTCACGGCGATGGAAGAACACGCAGCTCCCGCTGGCCGACCTGTTGCGCCAGTCCGTCTACAGTCGGATCGCGGGCTATGAGGATGTGAACGATGCCGAGCGGCTCTCGCAAGATCCGACGTTCCGGCTGATCGGTTCCGAGAAGATCTGGGAGCGTGGGGCAGCGCTGACCTCACGGCTGCAATCATTCGAGACCGACTTGCTTACCCAAAGAAGAGAATTTCGCCGGGCTGGCCGCGATCAACCGAGAACTGGTCGCCAAGGCGGAAGCGATCAATTTCCCGCAGAGAGTGGTTCTGGACATGGACAGCACCGAGATTCGGGTGTACGGAGAGCAGGAGCAGAGTGCTTACAACGGGCACTTCGAGTCCACCTGCTATCACCCGCTGCTGCTGGACGAGAGCCATCTCACGCGGCGGCTCTTTGGGAGCAGGTTACGGCGTATTGCGGCGCTGCAGTTGCCAATGGGGTAGCCGAAGCTTGGGTGTCAAACCGATCCGTCCGAAAGGACGCAAGAGATGGAGTGGTGTCTGAAGTATCGGCTGCACGAGCGGCAGATCCGGGTTCCGAAGTGATTTCCCGCCCCAGTGAGCACTTTTGAACAGACACGCCGCCGCCGAGGATGGTTTAATCGTCAGCCTGGGGCATTAAGATATGGAAGCCCTGGGTGTATCGTCAGCCACTCGGAGACCCAAAATGGAAATCCCGACTCAGGGTTTATGCCCCTGGCTCAGACGAAGAGTCCGACCGTATTTATTACCTCTGGGTGGTAAGAATTGCGGAGCTGGTGGCTGCGAGGCGCCCTTTCTGAAGCTGTAACTGGATGAAAAACAAGGTGTTCGACTGCGGCACGGTTGGCCCCCGGCGTGCGCTGTCTATCCTTGGGGAAGTGGGTCGCGTGTAGTGCGCGACGCTTCCCGAGGCAAGTTCGGAAGAAGAGAAAAGGAGTGACTAACATGGCGATCGACGATGTTCCAGAACAGCAAGGTGTGCCGACCCAGCCCGCCGGAGATGCGGGCCGCGGCATCAAGTTCATTCTGATTTTCCTCGTCCTCGCGGCCCTGGCCGTTGGGGAAATATACACGATCAGCAGGGTAAGCTCTCTACGCGACGAGCTGGTGACCCAGCAGAACCAGTTGCGAAAGGACCTGACGGCGCAAGTCCAGGATCAGGTCTCGGGTCGTCTGACGGCTATGGAGCAGCAGACCGCACAGCAACTGGAAGCGGTCAAGACGGAGCTCGACAAGGCGGCCAAGCGCGTGGGCTCGCAGGGCGGTGAACTGCACCAAGCCCATGCGATGGTGACGGAGCTCCAGGATCAGCAGCGCAAGCAAGCCGAGGAGATCAAACAGGAACTGGCCCAGAAGGCCGATCAGAAACAACTCGGCGCGCTCACGCAAGACGTTTCCACCAACAAGACCGACCTCGACACGACCAAGAAAGCCGTGAGCAGCTTGGCGACGGACCTGGGTATGGCCCGCAGCGAGCTGGGCACGCTCATCGCACGGAACCACGACGATATCGAATACCTGCGCAAACTGGGTGAGCGCGAGTACTTTGAATTCACGCTCGACAAGAATCATCCTACCCGCGTCGCGGGTGTGGGACTGGCCCTGAGAAAAACCACCGTCAAGCGCTATCGCTATAACATGGCCATGACGGTCGACGATGTAGAAGTGGAGAAGAAGGACTGCATCCGGAACGAGCCGGTCTTTTTCTATGTGAGCGGCTCAAAAAGACCTTACGAAATAGTTGTGAATAAGGTAGAATCCAACCAGGTGAAGGGTTACCTCAGCACCCCGAAGGGTGTCACCGAGGTGGCGGCGCGTTCGGAGGGAACGCACTGACTGATTCCGAGGGGAGGCCCGGTCACCGTGAGCGGGTCTCCTTATCACCTTTCAGGCCCGCACTCGCAGCTCGAATCAAGCTGGACAAAGCGCCAGGGTCCGGCCATGGATTGACCCAGAGGAGGTGCAACATGGTCAAGCGCGCTTTGCTGGCCGTTTTCCTCGCCGCAGCAGGTATCTCACTAGCATATGGAGAAACGCCGGGGAAAGGACAACCGTTCTTCATCCCCGCCGGGACCATCCTGCATTGTCGCATCACCCAGACTCTGACCACCAAGCTGAACTATCAGGGCGACGCTTTCGCCGCCACCGTCTCGGAGCCCGTTATGGTCAACGGCCGCGAGGCGATTCCCGTGGGCTCGACGCTCGCGGGGCGCGTTGCGCGAATGGACAAGCCCGGTCGCATCAAGGGCGTTGGCCAGATGCGGCTGACGGTGGAGCAGCTCAGGTTTCCCGATGGCCGTAACTTCCCGCTCAGCGCGGTGCTGATGACGGCCTACGGAGCGGAAAACGCCAAGGTGGTGGGCAGCGAAGGGCTCGTTAAGGGCCCAAGTTCCCGCGTCCCCGATATGGAAGAGATTGGCGGGGGAACCGCCGGAGGCACCCTGTTGGGATTGCTCTTCTATCATCCCTTCATTGGCGCCACCTTCGGCGTCACGGCGACCACCATTGATCGCTTGCGCCGCCGCGGCAAGGATCTAACCATCCCGGCGGGAACTCAGCTCAACTACCAGTTGACGAGAGCACTGGAGATCTCTCACAGCGCTGTGCAGACCAGCGCCGTGAGCCACTTTCGCAGCGCAGGCAACTGAGGTCCTCCCTGGGCCGCATTCCTGCCCCACTCCTGCGGAGGGTGACGCGTCTCTAACGGGCAGGCCCGGGAGACGTCGCCCCTTCATCTTCTCCCCTCCCTGCAAGGCTACAGGCTCCCTTACGGCGCCGCAAGGCGAACGGAGGAGGAGCTTCCGTTCATGAATTCTTGGCCACGAAGTCCAGAACCTGCTCGTCAATTTTGTCCCGGACGCGGCGAAAGACGTTCATCCGTTGAGCTGGCGAGCCTTCCGCTGCTGCCGGGTCCTCCAGACTCCAGTCCAGGTACCACAGGGCTCCCGGGAAAACCGGGCACAAGTCCCGGACTTTGTCGCAAACCCTGACCACGTAATGGAAGGACTGGTCGAGGAATTCGGCGACGTCTTTGGAGCGGTGGCCGGAGATATCAATCCCCACTTCCTTCATGACTTCCACGGCAGAGGGGTTCAGTTTGCCAGGCTTGGCTCCTGCGCTGTACACCTCAAAGCGTTCCCCCGCATGGTGCCGGAGGAAACCCTCCGCCATTTGGCTTCGGCAGGAGTTTGCTGTGCAGAGGAATAGCACCTTGGGTTTGATCATGGTCATTCTCTCTTGGACCGATGCCCAGAGATGTCGATCCCGACTTCCTTCATCGCTTCAATCGCCAGAGGATTAACGCGGGACGGGCTGGTGCCCGCACTGCGAACTTCGACGGCCCCCTTCGAGAGCGACCGGAGAAGCCCCTCCGCCATTTGGCTCCGAGCCGAGTTACCAGTACACAAGACAAGAACTCGCACAGGGGAAAGGCCCTCTCAGCGTTTTATCGGATAGTTGGCATTGGCTCGGCGCATAAAGGAAACGCCAAAAACCCGAAGGATTCAGCTAGTACTGGTTATCGGAAACCAGTCCCGAGTTCGGTTGCAGGCCGCGCAGATGGAGAGCATGACGGGCACTTCCACCAGCACGCCCACCACTGTCGCCAGCGCCGCTCCCGACCCTGGGCCAAAAAGCGCAATCGCCGTGGCCACGGCCAGTTCGAAGAAATTGCTCGCACCAATGAGAGCTCCGGGAGCCGCCACGGAATACGGGACCTTGAGGAAATGCATCAGTCCATATGCCAGCGCGGCATTGAGGTACACCTGCACCAGAATAGGCACGGCGATCAGCAGCACGTGGATGTACTTGCCCGTGATGTTCTCTGACTGGAAGGCGAAGATGAAAACGAGCGTGGCCAGCAGCGCAAGGGTTGTTATTGGTGCGAATTTCGGAAGCAGGCTCTTTTCGAACCACTCTTTCCCGTGCCGGTGGATGAACCAAGCCCGCAGCGAGGCGCCAATGACGAGAGGAATGACGATGAAAGCACCTACCGAATAGAGTAGCACCCTGAACGGGACGGTAAGCGAAGAAGCTCCGCTTACCAGAAACCGGACAATAGGCGCAAAGAGGACAAGCATAATGAGGTCGTTCACCGACACCTGCACCAGTGTATAGGCGGGGTCGCCGTCGGTCAGATAACTCCAAACGAAAACCATGGCCGTGCAGGGCGCCGCGGCCAGGATGATCGTCCCGGCGATGTACTGGTCGGCTTCGCCCACGCTGATCCAGTGCGCGAAGACAAGGCGGAAGAATAACCATGCGAGGAACGCCATCGAAAAGGGCTTGATGAGCCAATTCACCACGAGTGTCACCAGGAGCCCGCGCGGTCGTCTCCCAACATTTCGGATGGAGGTGAAGTCCACTTTCATCATCATGGGGATGATCATCAGCCAGATGAGGATCGCGATAGGGGCATTAATGTGGCTGCCTTTGCCAAATTCGAGACGTCTCAGAGTATCGGTCAGACCGGAGACCAGCTTCCCGAGCAGTACTCCGGCGATCATGCACACCGCCACCCAGGCGCTCAAATACTGTTCAAAGAAGTTGAGCCTCTTTTCCGTGCCTTCAATCGCTGTTTGTCGCATCGAAATCTACTCCAACTCGCCGGTCACATCTTGGAGCTCACCATGCGGGATTCAGAGCTACCGCGGCGCTAGTGACGCCCGGTTCCCACGGCTGGTGCAGCCCCAGACTCATCGTTGCACTGTAACCGTGTTCCGGAGAAAGCGCTTTGTTCACATCAAGGCATTCGTGAGCCAGGTGGTCACCTCAGCCGTGGTGGGGATGCGTCCGGCACAAACCACCCTTTCGTTGATGACTAGCCCGGGTGTCGCCAAAATCTGATATTTTTTGATCTCCGAGAATTCGGTTACTTTTTCGATTCTAGCTTCCATTCCCAGGGTGGTTGCTGCCTGCTGAGCAAGCTGCGCCACCTTGACGCAGTTCGTGCAACCAGGGCCAAGCACTTTAATCGATAACATTCAAACCTCCATGTTGAGGCATGCGAGCATAGCTACTTTCTTCATGAGATTATCTTGACTACCGGATCAACCCGGATCTCGGATTTGACGGAATTAGCAACGAGGCTGTACTTCTGCGCCGATTCGAGCGCCCGCCGCGCGCGCTTCTCGACAGCGGGTCTCTCCTCGTCCTTCGCGCGAATGACAATTCTGGGACGAAGCAGAACCGAGGTGAAGAATTCCGTGCGATCCAGCTCGATGAGTTTCGTGCCCTCAGCGTCGCAATCGTACGAGACCAGGTCCAGCTTGAACCGCTCGACAGCCCAGATGAACATCATCATGACGCAGGTGTTGACGGCGGCGACGAAGGCATCTTCGGGGGTTAACACACCGGGGTGCCCCTGCACGTCGGGCGGGGCTGAAAAATCCATCTCCGGCCCATTGCCCATCTGGATATGCCCCCAGTGTTCCCCTTTCCAGCTAACCCTGGTGTGATACGTGGCAGTTCGCGACATCAATTTCCCCCACGACAGAAGGCGGCGTATTCCTCCGTAACCGCCCGCGCGTAAGCGGACTCTTCTTCATCCGGGATCAGATTGTAGATTCTGACCGCCTCGATCAGTTGGCCTTTCGTAGAGTCGCTTGGAAGCTTTCCCGCCTCGCGAAACTGGGCAAAAATGAGGGGGAGCGCAATGAGCGTGACCTCCCGCCCCGCGACGCGCAGAACCTGTGAGGGAATTCCAGAGCCACATGAGCAGGCGGCCTGTCGAGGTTTGGATTCTTCTTGAGGCGTGGAACCGTCGACCGGCCCGCCGCTTCGGCGATCCCACTTGAGGTCCAGCAGGTGGTCCACGTGCCGTGCAATCTGATCAGCAACATCGCTTACCGCTTGCATTCCTGCCCCGCTCAATCGACGCGCGCTGCCCAGTGCGGCAGAGTTTGGGCAGGCTGAATCGCTGACAACGATACTTACCGCCGGTTTGTCGCTATACATCTCCGTGCCGCGCGCCGCGCAGCGCTTTTCGCAACCATCCACGGTGATCGTCGGGTGGAAACGTGCGAAGGCGCGGTCACCTTCCCCGCCCGCCAGGAATAGCGGCAGACAGATCGTTACGGTCTGTTGCGGTCGCAGGGACTCCAGCACTTGGCGCACCGCCAACCGGGTGATGGTGCCCTCTGGGATCTCTTCCCCCGAGCAGGCGATGAGGCCCACCTTTTTCTTGGGCAGTTCAGGCATGGGTCACCTCGCCCCTCATGTTGTCCACCAGTTCCTTGACCTCCTCGGCCAGCGCGTGGGCCAGTTTATGACCACTTTCGTCGAGTTCGGAGATGCCGGAGGGCTTTAAATCGGGATGGCGGCGGCACACGTCCAGAACCTGCAAACCGTGCGCGACTGTGCCTCCCGCCCCCTCAACAACTTTGGCGGCACACGCGCGCACGCAGCCGTCAATCGCTATGGCCCCGGCGCTGGAAAGCTCGGTCTGCGGTTCCTTGTCCCCCAACACCAGTAAGGCAAGAGGCATTAGTTGCGTCCGCTCTGGACACAGCTCCTCGGTTACGATATAGGCGCCTTCTCTCGCCACCGAACCGAGACTCTTTCCAATCCCGCTGCACGGCACAATCAGGACTTTCTCTTTCATGCTTTTAGCTCCGCTTCTGCCTGACCTTTGACTAGTGCCGCATAGGTTTCCGCATCCAGCAAGCGGGCACGGTCGCGCTCCCAATCAGCAAGGTCCACCACCGCCAGCCACCCCTTGCCGTAGGGATCTTGATTGATCAGCTCCGCAGCGTCTTCGAGGGACGGATTGGCTTCAACCAGAGTCCCGTTTACGGGTGCGGGTAAGCTGACATTGACTTTCACTGTTTCGATTTCGGCGAACTCGTCACCCGATTCGAGGGTTGTCCCAACGGGTTTGATGTTTGCAGAAACGGCGTCCCCGCTGTTCTGTTGTGCAAAGTCAGACAGGCCCAGTCGTGCACGGCCGCCTTCGAGCTTCACCCAAACGCCCGCTTCGCTAAAAAACAAACCCGCCGGAACCAGAAAGGTGAACTTGTCGACGGTTACTTTCAAAATTTCTCCCGGCATGGACGACTCCAAGGCGAAATGATTAGCGCCCTTCACTGGGTAGGGTATTGGTCTTATGCCAATCCACCCGTAGCTGAATCGAATACTTCAACTTCCAACGAGCATGCCCCCTGGTCACGGGCGTACTTTCCCGGAGGCCAAGCCGTCAGGCTTGGATTCCCCTCATTTCACGGCGCGCACGGTAACGCTGGCGAACCCGTAGTCCCGTCCGCGCAGGTAGTCGTAAGCCACATCCTTGAGGACGCTAACCGAACTGAAACCCGCGCGGCGTATCACCCGGAGATATTCTTCCCGGTCGAGAGCTCCGGCCACGCAGCCCGACCACTGTTCGAGGTCCGTGCGGATCGAGGCTGGCACGTCGCCGAAGGAAACAATGTCGGAAACCGAGATCTGGCCTCCCGGCTTCAGCACGCGAAAGGCTTCCGCAAAGACCCGAGCCTTGTCCGGCGCCAGATTGATGACGCAGTTCGAGATGATGCGGTCCACCGTGCCCGATTCCACGGGGAGGTTTTCGATTTCGCCCTTGCGGAACTTCACGTTCGTAAAGCCGCCGCGCTCGGCATTGGCGCGCGCCTTTGCGAGCATGGCGTCGGTCATGTCCACACCGATGACCTGGCCCGTCGGACCGACGCGACGCGCCGCCAGGAAGCAGTCCACGCCCGCGCCGCTTCCGAGGTCGAGCACCGTCTGGCCGGGCGCCAAGTCCGCGTCCGCCGTCGGGTCGCCGCAGCCCAGTCCCAGGTCCGCGCCCTCGGGCAGCGCCGCCCGTTCCCGGGGGTTATAGCCTGGCGTCTGGGTGGAGATGTTGTAAAGGTTCTCCGGCGCCGCCTTCGCCGTGTTGCAACAACTCTTCATTTCCCCCCGCGCGATGGCCGCGTAATGCCTCTCTACAGCTTTCTTGATGGTCTCGGAATCCGTTCCCTGTGGTTCTTGTGACATTGTCTCTTTTCCTTTCAGAATGATTTCCGCCGCGCACCGCCGGTATGAGGCCAGGCGTCGCTCACCCGGCGTCACCCTGCGGCATCCGGCCGCTGGGCGGCGTGCCCAATTTCGCTACTGGGAACCAGCCCTACGCAGCACAAGCCGCCGCGGCGCAACTTCAAGCGGCGGCTGGCGCGCTGCTCGTCCCGGCGAAAGTCCTCGCGCTCCTCGCGCAGTTGATCGATAGCCCGCAGCAAGGAACGGTGATAGGGCTTCAGATCCCGCGCCACGCGGTAGTAAACCCACTTCCCCACCTTGCGATCTTCCAGCCAGCCCGCTTTGAGCAGGATCTGTAAGTGCCGCGAGACGTTGTACTGCGGAAGCTCCAGCGCGTCTACCAGCTCGCAAACACAAATCTCGCCGGTCTGCGTCAACAGGTTCACCAACCGCAAACGCGTTGGGTCGCCGAGGGCCTGAAAAAGCTCAACCTGCGCATCCATAATAGCTCACATGCGCTATTATGCATATAATCGCCCGCCGTGTCAAGTACTTCGAAAGGCTTCAAAGATGCATGGGAAGAGCCGAGTCTTGAGACACCCCCCGCCGAGCGCGTAGCCTGATGAGTAGGGCTTCCGAAAGGCGGTACTCTCCAGCCACGCTTCTGTAACGCCGTTTCACCTGTGCCGTTTTAGGGGAGGACGGGACGGCCGCCGTCCATGTCTTGGGTAAAGCGGCTCTGTGCCCGCGCGGCGCTGGTGAGAGACTCCCACTTGACTCACTTTTCCGAAGCCGCGGTTGCTGACGGCAGCACGTCCACGGTAAAGCCCGATGGCAGCTTCCCCGACCGGTAGACGCTCTGGGTGGCTTTCTGGAAGTTGGAGGGTTGCGCCTGATCGCCCCGCTACGGCGGTGAGGACGCCATCGCGGCAGTCCCTCGCGGGCGGCGGCGGAAGTGTTGCATGACCAACAGCAGCAGCCCGATCACACCGAGCAAGGTCACCCCCGTCCATAAATAGAACGGAAGATACTCCCTCTGGAAAATCAGGTGAAACCCGAACAGCAATTGAGTCTGTGCGAGAAAGGAGGCGAGCTCGCCGGCCTCGCTCCCGTCACCCGTGAGGATGGCGAGCTGGAAAATCACCCAGTAAGGGCGATAGGTCACGTACAGAGGGGCTGAGGAGAGCAATAAGCCGGCCGCGCCGGTCAAGCCAACCACCGCGGCCACTTGCTTGGCGCGGGGAACACGTGACCCCATGCCCCGGCGGCGCGTGATCGGGGCCAATGCGCTCATCCCCGCGAGCCCGGCGAAGACGTAGGGAGAGGTCACGCCGTTGCGATCGGCGCAGAACGCAGTCATGCTCTTGGGCTTATTTTCCTGCCACCGCCCGGCCCACACGCCGCATCCAGGCCAGTTCGTCTTCGGTCATCGGACCGAGCCGCAGGGCTTCGAGCGCCTGATCCATTTGCGCCGCATCCGCCGGGCCGGTCGGACACACATCCACCTCCGGCCGGGTCAGGACGTAACGGTAGCAGTCAGTGGCTGTCGGCACGCGCTCGTTCTTGGGAAGCCGATGCCCGCCGTTGAAGAATCCCTGGAGCGATGCTTTGCCGAGCAGTTGCCCCCAACTGGTGGCGGTAAACGACACCAATCCAGGCCTGCCTGCCCAGGCAGGCCGGTTCGCGCCCGGCAGGTGCGGAAAGATGTCCTTTTCGGCACCCGGATGCGCAGCGTTGTAGCGGAAATGGACGACATCGAAGTCGCGCCGGGCGGCAAGCTGGGGCACCAGCGCGCGCTTGTGTGTCGAAACCGCCAGAAATCGCACCAAGCCCCGCTCCTTGAGCCGCTGCGCCGCGTCGAGGATTCTTGGCGCCACCGGCTTGTTCCACATCCCGAGCAGCAGGATGTCAGCATGATCGAAGTTCAAAGCCCGCAGGGCGCGCTCCAGGCTCCAACCCAATAGTCGCGCAACCCGCATGTACGATTGGATGACCAGCACGAACCGGTCGCGTTGCGGTCGCAGGCGCTTGAGTGCGGCGCCGAACGAGTCGGTCCGGCTGCTGCCCCAATAGATATAGTTCACGCCGCGCTCGAAGGCCCGCTCGACGGCTTCTCCCGGCGCTCCATAACTGGCGCTGATTCCAAGCCGTCCTACCTCCCGACCCGTGCGCCCCAAAAGCGCGCGCTCGAAACCTCCAGGCTGTGTTTCCGCCATCCCTGCCCCCGTCCTTTGGGAAAAAGTGTGAACCGCGGAATGCGCATGCGTCGAAACCCGCAGACATCGCAGAAGGGCGAGAGCGGGCACCCCGGCTCAGCCGGGCGGCGAGTAAAACCGCCTGGGGTCCAGCCAAGGGGCGGGTCCATGACCGCCGTCAAGGGGGTGCGCACTGCGGGCCCACGCCCGTAGGAAGCGAATGAGCTGTGTCCGTCTTTTCCGGCTTGCGGAAAACAGCGAAGAGAGAATGAACCCCTACGCGGTCGAAGAAGACTCTGACCGCACGCTCACGCGAGCTGTGGCACTTTGGCGATCCGATGACCTGATCATCCCATCACGACCGAAGCGCTCAGCTCCCCAGAGCCTCGTGCACCCGGCCGACCATGGCGGCGGAGGGTGTCAGCGTCTTGTCGCCCTCGTCCTTCCACTTTGACGGGCACACCTCGTTCGTCTTCTTCGACATGTAGAGGTTGGCTTTGAACTTGCGCACCAACTCGTCGATGTTCCGCCCAAGGTTGTAGTAGCCCACCTCCGAATTCATCAGCACGCCTTGCGGGTTGATGATGAAGGTGCCGCGCAGAGCCAGTCCGGTGGCCTCATCATAAACGCCGAACAGCCGAGCCACCTTGCCCGTGGGATCGGCTCCCATGGGGTACCGGACCTGGGCCAGTTCCTTCTCGCTGCGCTGCCACGCCAGGTGCACGAACTGGGTATCTGTGCTGACCGTGACCACGTCGCATCCCATCTTCACCAACCGCTCCTGCTGCTCTGCCAGAGCAGCGAATTCGGTCGCTCAGACGAAGGTGAAATCGGCGGGATAGAAGAAGAAAACCGTCCAGCGCTTCTTGTCGATCTGCTCCTGCAGGCTGAACTTGCCGAAATCCTGCCGGGTCGGTTCGTAAGTCGTGAGTTCGAAGTCGGGCACTTTCTGGCCGAGCTTGAGGACTTCTGTCATGGCATCGTTCTCCTTGGGTCGCAGGTATAAGGTTCAGCAATCTGCGTGAGTAAGACAATCCATCCTACCGGATACTCTCCAAAGGCACAATTTCGCCGCACTCGCCCAACGCGCCACTGGGTGCGACCGGCGGTTTCAAACGCCAGTCGCGCGCCAATCCCGTCACACCTTCTCGAGGGCCAGTTCCAGGTCGCGGATGATGTCGTGCCAGTCCTCCAGACCGATCGAAACCCGGACGCCCTCCGGGTGCATCCCGAAGGCGCGCTTCTGCTCTTCAGGCAGCGCTGCGTGGGTCATCGAAAACGGGTGCTCGATGAGCGTCTTGATCTGTCCCAGGCTCACGGCCAGGGTGATCGAATAGGCATGCTCGGCCAAGTAGTCCACCAGCTTCTCCGCCCGGGTCTGCTTTGCATTCTCACCCTTCAGGACGAAATACACCATGCTGCCCGGCGCGAACTTGCCATCGGGGTTGATCATCTGCCGTTTGGCCAGCGCCTTTTGCGAGAAGCTCTCGGCGCCGGGGTAGCTCACACTCGCCACCTTGGGATGCTTGCACAGGAAGTCCGCCACCCGCTGCGCGGTCTTCTGCATGTTGGTCATGCGTGTGGCGAGCGTGGGCAGGCCATACACCAGGATGCCCCAGGCGCTGCGCGGGGAAAGGATGCCGCCAACATCCTTGCGAAACAGCATCACCGAGTTGTACCAATCCCGGGAAGCGATCACCGCGCCGCCCATGTCGGTGCCGAAACCTCCCAGCCCCTTCGTCAGACTCTCCACCACGATATCCGCGCCCAGCCGCAGCGGCCGCTGGCAGTAAGGCGTGGCGAAGGTGTTGTCCACGATCACCAGCACGCGATCTTTCTCCTCGCGGCTTGCATTCACTTGGTCCGCCACGCGCCGGACGGCCGCGATGTCAATCAACTCCATGGTGGGATTGATGGGGGTTTCAAAGTAGAGCACGCGAGTCGCCGGCGTGATCTCCGCCGCGAGCGATTCGGGATGCAGGAAATCGACGAAGCGTACCTGCACGCCAAAGCGCGGCAGCCAGTTGGTCATCAGACTGTAGGTGCAGCCGTAAAGAATCCGGTGGGCTACTACTTCCTGCCCCTGGCGCAACGCCGTGCCCAGGGCCGCGCTGATGCTCGCCATGCCGCTCGCGAAGGTCACGCAAATCTCCCCGCCTTCCGCGTAGGCCAAGTTCTCTTCCAGCATCGAGCGCGTAGGCTCATCCAGCCGGTCGTAGATGTAAATTGGGATGTGGCCGCTCAGGGCCTCGTCCGCCGAGGCGAACTGCACAAAACCGCGTGCCCCGCGTTCGAGCGAACTCAGCCGGTACGCCGTGGTGTGCGAGACCGGCGGCACCACGTGATGGTTGTAGTCCCACTTTTTGCTGTCAAAGTTCCCGTGAATCAAGTGCGTGCGCAGCTTGTAATCCTCTTTCTTACGATGCGGTTTGCGGGTCTCCATAGATATGCCCCCTTGCACGACTTTTCACAACCTGAGAAAGGCTAGCACGCTACCTACTGGGACGGGAAGCGCTTTGCGGGGACGCGACTTTCTGTCCACAGTGTCGCGCAGACTCCTGCGGCGGAACCCGGGCACCAAATGGCTCGATGGAATACTTACTACCTGACGGGGCGTAATGATTAGTTGTGGTCCGCTCGCGTTGCAGCAAACCATGAGAAAAGAGCGGTGCCGAAGGCGTTAAGCAAAAAAAGGTGTATGCTGTGCCCCTCGTGTGAAAGGCTGAGAGCGCCGCCCAAGCACCGGAGGCCGTCTAGTGAGAATCGTCAGCATCGGTGAAGTCTTGTGGGACGTGATCGGGAATAGGGAATACCTGGGTGGAGCGCCGTTCAACTTTGCGGCCCACGCCTCCCGGCTCGGGCACACCGTATTCTTTGTGAGCGCCGTGGGCAGGGACGAACGGGGCGGGCGGGTCCTCGCGCGCATGTCGGAAATGGGCCTTTCGACGCGTTACGTCCGTGCCCTCAAGACATACCCGACGGGCGTCGTGACGGTCGAGCTCGATGCGGCAGGTCAACCGCAATTTACCATTCATCATCCCGCGGCTTATGACGCCCCGGAGCTTGTCGATCGCGACGTGGCTGAGCTCCTATCCCCGAAACCCGATTGGATCTATTTCGGAACCTTATTCCAGATGAGCCCGCAAGCGAGAGATCTGACCTACAAGCTGATTGCTTCCCCCGGCGGCGCACAGCTTTTCTATGATGTCAACCTGCGTAAGGATTCCTACGAGACGCCCCTGGTGCGTGAGCTGATGGCGCGCGCCCAGGTGGTCAAACTGAATGAAGATGAGGCTCGAGTCATCGACCCGATGTTGGGTCGAGCCTCGCGGTCTCTCGAGGATTTTTGCCGTGGCTATGCCCGCGAGTTCGGTTGGGAGTCGGTGTGTGTCACCCGCGGCGAGAAAGGCTGCGTCCTACTGGTCGGCGAAGAATACGTCGAAGCGAGCGCCTACGCCGTGCGGGCACAGGACACCGTAGGAGCGGGCGACGCTTTCGCTGCCGCCTTCGTGCATGGCCTGGGCATGCGTTGGTCTCCGGCGGAGATTGCGGACTTCGCCAATCGCCTCGCGGCCCTGGTCGCCAGCCGGCCCGGAGCCATTCCACCCTGGACCCTCGAGGAAGTTCGGGCCCTCTCAAAGCAATCCGCGCCTTCGCCGGCAGCTTGACCGCGCGCGCCCGCGAGGCGGGGAAAGGTCGGGGCACGGCGGAACTTGTCCCGACTGCCTTCGTCGGGAACCGTGCCCATGCGGGGTATGCTCAAAGCATCTCAGGGGCATCTACGCTCTCCCAGGGGAGAGGATGCCCGAGGTACAGGGGCCGGTGAGGAGTTTCTTCCTTGCCCGCGAAATCGTAGACTCGAAAAGCAGGGCCGGCGATGTCCCGCGAATGTTGATTTTCACCGGGCTTTACGGTCGCGCTTCAAATACCAGATTGAAAGGCGTCTCGGCAGCGCGGCGGAAGCTCTTGAACCCACCTTGGGTCACCACGTCGCGCAGTCGCGCCTCGCCCGCTTGGGCGCCCAGTGCCAAGCCCACTTCCTGGGCGCGGGACGCGGGCGTGCAGACCATCGTGGAGGCCGCGTAGAACACGCGCCCCACGGGATTCAGATTCTGCTCGACGCGATCGTGCGCGAAGGGCTCGACGATCATCCACGTCCCATTCGGCGCCAGCGTCTGGCGTACGTGGGCCGCCGCCCCGGCGGGATCGCCCATGTCGTGCAGGCAATCGAAAAACGCCACCAGGTCGTACCCCTTGCCCGGGAACTCCTTAGCCCACGCCACCTGGAATCCCACCCGGTCCTGCACCCCCGCCTTTTCCGCGTCCTTCCAGGCATGCTCAACTGAGGGCGCGTGATAATCGAAGCCGACGAACTGCGATTTCGGGTAGGCCTTCGCCATCAGCAGGGTTGAGGCTCCGTGCCCGCAACCCACGTCCGCGACCTTGGCGCCGGCCTTCAATTTCGCTTCTACGCCGTTTAGCGCCGGGATCCACGAACTCACCAGGTTGGCGGCGTAGTTCGGCCGGAAGAAGCGCTCAGTGCCCTGATATAGGTCGGCGCAGTGTTCATGCCAGCCCACGCCGGTTCCGGTTCGAAACGCCTCCGTGATGCGCGGCTCATCCTTGATGACAGCGGCGATGACTTGATAAGCTCCCGGCAGGTAAACGGGGCTGTCCTCAACTGCCAGCGCAAAGGCCTGCTCGTTCGGCAGTGTATAGCGTTCCCTGGCAGCATCGTAGGTGACGAACCCCCCGGCGGCCTGGGCGTTCAGCCACTCACGCACGTAGCGTTCGTGGGTGCCGGTCTTCCCGGCCAGCTCCGCCGATGTCATCGGCCCCGCTCCTGCCATCGCCTTGTATAACCCTAGCTTGTCGCCGATGAACACCAGGGCCGCGTTCATGCCTGCGCCAAGTTCCCCTAGGGCTTGTCCCATAAACTTTTCGAGCTTGGCTTGATCGATTTGCATAGTTCCTCCTCCACATGGACGTTAAATGAAGCAGGAATGAACCTAGCGCACCGCGGCGCGGAATTAAATCCTATATAAGCTGAGAACCTGGGATTGTGCCCTTACTGCAGGAACGAGTGTACACCACACGCCTTGCCTAAGCAAGCGCCAGCTTGCCGGGGTAGCGGGTCAGCTTGACACTAAGCGGCAGAACCCTACTCGCCGCCAAGAGAAGTACGGCTCAGAGCCCTTCCAAGACCTTCGACAATTCCGGCAGCGACGTGATGCGCGGGCACTCGGCCTGCGGGTAGGCGCCGACTTGGTCGATGAGCACGCCGCGCAAGCCGGCGAGTTGTGCTCCTCCCACATCGGTCGCGTACGTGTCGCCCACGAACACGGTCTCGTGCGCCGCCGCTCCCGCGCTGCGCAGTGCGAGGTGGAAGATCTCCGGATTCGGCTTCTCCACGCCGACGATGGCGGAATCGAAAACCACCTGGAAGTGGTCGCGCAGGCCCGCGTGCTGCAGTTGATCTTCCATCGTGCCTATCGAATTCGAAATGACTCCGAGGAAGTAGCCCTGCTCGTTCAGGGACGCGAGGTAACCCGGCGTCTCCGGCATCACCACGGACCAGGAGCGAATGTTGCGGAACCCCTCCGCCACTACGCGAATCAAGCGCGCGTGCTCGTGCTCGGGCGCGCCGATCAAGCCCATCAGCGCTTGCAGGTACTCAGCCCAGTAATAGTGATCGATGGTGCGCGGCACCTCGCCTTTGCGAATCTGCGGCCACAACCAAGCGTCGAGCTTCTGCTTGGCGACACGCTCGGCGGCGTGGAAATCCTCCACGCGCGCCGGGAAGCCCTGCGCGGCGAGGTCGCGAGCCCGTTCGTCGAGGCGCGGATAAAGCAGCGTGTTGCCCGCGTCGAAGAAAATGGCGCGAATGTGTGATGATTTCATTCCCTCTCCTTGCGAGTTCCGCATTATAGCAGCCGTGCGCCGTTCCCTGTCACCGGGGAATTGCCTTGACCCATCCCAGACTTACCCCTAGATTAAGTAAATGGGCCCTTCGCGGAGATCTAACCGTTATGGAAACAAGAAATGTGTGGGGGGTAAGGATCACTCTGCGGCTCGCCCTCGGCTTGGGCTTGGTCGCGGCCTGCGGACAGCTTCCTCTCCGTGCAGGGCAAACCGCGCCGAAACCTGCGGAAGAAAAGCTACCTGCCAAAACCCCTTCTGAGGACGAAGGGAAGGCGCTGCAAGAAGCTTTCCGGTCGGCGGACGGCAATCCTCAAACCCTCATCAAAAACCTGGAAAAATTCCTGTCGCGCTTCCCCAAAACTTCCCGGCGCGAACTCGTTCTGCGCACGATTTGCCGCGAGGCGATGGAAGCCAATGCTCCGGGCGTCACTGTGAAATACGGTGAGATGCTGCTGGAGATGAGTCCCGCCGACCCGGGTCTGCTTTCCATGCTCATCGAGGCCCTGGAGCGGCAGAACGATGCGGCCAGCCGTGCTCGCGCCATCGATTACGCCACGCGCCTGATTGCGGTCGGTGAGAAGCTACGCGATCAGACTCCCGCCCCGAAGTCCTCGGAAAAAGGCGGGCAGGAGAAATGGGCTCAGCGCCTCGCTGCCGTGTATACGCATCGCGCCATGCTTTATGAAGATTCCGGCGAGCTCGACAAGGCCCTAGCTGATTTTGAACAGAGCTACCAGGCTTATCCCAGCGCCCGCGCCGCCGAACACCTGGGAGATGTGGCGTCGAAGAAAGGCGATTCCGCCCGGGCCGTGGATTATTACGTCACGGCATTCGTCTTTCCGGAGAAGGATCCCGACCCCGCCCATCGTCAGGAGATTCGCCGCAAGCTGGGCAGCGCCTACGTGGCGCTCTACCATTCCGAGAAAGGTCTGGGAGACCTAGTCTTATCGCGCTACGACCAGCTCATGCAGCAGCTCGCGGCGCGCTTTTCAAACGAGTACCCTCAGAATGCCGGCCGCCGCGACCCTTTCGAGTTCATACTGGAGCGGACGGATGGCACGCCGCTGCGCCTGGCGGATTACCGCGGCAAGGTCATCGTGATGGATTTCTGGGCGACCTGGTGCGGCCCCTGCCGCCTGGAAGGCAAACTCTTCGAGCGCGTAAGGGAAAACTTTCGCACGGAATCCGGCGCGACTTTTCTGGCCGTGAATGTGGATGAGGATCGCAGCGGCGTGCCGGCTTTTCTCAAGGAGGAAGGCTGGACCGTGCCGGTGGCTTACGCGCTGGGGCTGGATCAACTGCTCGGTGTGGGCGGGCTCCCCACGGTGGTGATTTTCGACCGCCAGGGCCGGGTCGTCTATCGCCAGGAAGGTCTGGACCCGGAAAGTTTCGTCGAAGAACTCGACAAGCGCCTGCACGAAGCTCTCCAGCACCCCGCTGCGGCCACCGGCGCTACGTCGCCGCCCGCATAATCTCCTCGCAGAGTTTCCGCTTCTGGTCCTCGCTCAGGAACGAAGCGCGCGCGGCGTTTACGCATAGGCCGGTGAGTGTCTCCCGGCTGAACCCGAAGTAGCGGGCGACTTCCAGGAATTCTTCCTGCAGGCTCGTTCCGAACATCGCGGGATCGTCGGAATTGAGCGTCACCATCAATCCTGCCTCCAGGAACTTCGGCAGCGGGTGGTCTTCGAACCGCGCGATCAAGCCCGTGGCCACGTTGCTGGTAGGGCAGACTTCCAAGGGAATCTGCCGCTCGCGCAGCAAGGCCATCACGTGGGGATCACGGATGGCAGAGAGGCCGTGGCCGATGCGTTCCACGCCCAGCAGTTCTATAGCATTGCGAATGCTTTCCGGCCCGCAAGCCTCGCCGGCATGCGCCACGCCGTGAAGCCCTCGGTCGCGCGCTTCTCGAAAGATGTCCGAAAAAAGTTGCGCTGGCCCGCGCTCCTCGTCGCCGCCGATCCCAAAGGCCACTACGCCCCGCGAGCGGTAATGCCCCGCCCAGCGCAGCACCTCGCGCACATGGTCCAGCCCGAAGTGCCGGACCGCGTCGAAGATCCATCTTACCCGCACGCCGGTGCGCGGCTCCGCTTCTTCGGCGGCCCCGGCCACAGCCTCGAAAACCGCGTCCAGGGATTGCCTCTTCCACAGCACGACGCCGGCGGCGAAGATGATTTCCGCGTATTGCACGTTCTGTTCGGCCAACCACTCGATCAGTCGCATGGTTGCCAGTGCGTAGTCCTGGGGCTTCTCGAGCAGCAGCGTCACGATTCCAAAAGCCACCAGGAACTCCCGAAAGCTCCCGTAACGGTAATGCTGCGTACGCCGCTCGCTGATCCATTCGCCCACTTTCTGTCTGAGTAGGCTCTTGTTCTGCGAGAGCTCGCGCAAAGTCTCGGGCCGCACCGCGCCCTCCAAGTGCACGTGCAGCTCGACCTTGGGCAGTCGGGTGATGAAGGACTGAAGCGAAAATTCGAGGTCGGGCATGGGAATCGCCTGAGCCAGCTTGGGCCTGGCGGACAGCCATTTATGAACCTGCGGCTGTCAAGATGCGAACATTGTCAAAGGATCATCGCGCGGGGAGTTGAGGCCGGCCGGCGTTCAGCCACGCGGTGTACCAGTAGGAGCCAGCGTCGTGCGCCGCCACATTGATCTCCCGCACCACGGTCGCTCCCACCAAGCCGTAGAATCGATCGAAGTATTCGTCGGTGTAATTCCGCAGGCCTTCCCGCGCGCGCAGGTCCGACCACACGATCAGATTCACCCAGGTGTTGGCCTCCAGGCAGGATTGAAAGGCGAATTCCGTCGGGTCGTTGATCTTCACGGCGTCTTCCGGGTGCATGATAAAGAACTTCGAATACCGATCGAGGAGGCGAATTTCAAATCGGTCCTCCAGCCCCGCCTGCTGGGTCAACTGGCCATCGAAATTCTGCGTGGTGTGCAACGGGTCATGCGCATCCGCCACGTAATGCGCCAGTGCGGCGGCATCCAGTTTGACTTCCTCCCAGTTCCCGGTCTTCATCGCCTTGGTCAGACGCAGACTGAATTCGCCGATCTGCCACGGCAGCACGCCATCCCGATTGATGCGCCCTGAGCTGAATTGTTCCGTCGCGCGCTGATAAACATGCGGGAGCGTCAGGTAGGGGAAGATCCCGTACTTGTCCAGGTAGATGTAATGCCGCTTACGCTCGAAGCGGTCTGTCCTCATCAACTCGTCGGGGTCATTCGCGTGCGCAACCAGAAACGGCTGGTTGTTTTGAAAGAAGGAACGCATTTCCGGAGGAAGGGTCTGGATGGCCCAGGTGTTGACGATGTCGTGCGCGGTGGGACCCCAGGCGCACACAAACCCTGGGCAGGTCAACCATAGCGCCAGCATCGCGAGCAGCAGAGGGAACAGCCTGCGTAACATGACCGCCTTGAGGACCTGAGAAGATCTACGCTCCCTGCAGAGCCTCATCGGCGGGGGCTCTCCAGGGCCAGGCACAAGCCAATTGATTTTAACGCATTTCCTCCCGCCTGTCGTTGCCCAGCCCTTGATCGCAGGCCGCCCGCGAGTCGGCAATTCCCGCCGGAGAAGTTCCCGGCGCGGCTCTTGCGCTCGTTGCCGGACGCTCACCGCGCAGGATCCACGTTCACCGGAACAGTTCCCGCCGCCGCAGCCGCCTGTGCCGCCCGGCTGAATTCCGAACGGTGGCGGCTGTACGTGACGTAGATCGTCAAACCGATGACCAGCCACACTAGGAAACGCACCCAGGTTTCCACCGGCAGGCTGGCCATCAGGATCATGCAAGAAAGGATCGAGAGAATGGGCACGACGGGAACCCAGGGCGTGCGGAACGATCGCCGGCGCTCCGGTTGCGTCCGGCGCAGCACCAGCACACCCAACGAGACCAGCACGAACGCGAACAGGGTCCCGATGTTGGAAAGATCGGCCAGCGTGCCGATGTCGAAGATGCCGGCCGGAATGGCGACGAAAAATCCCGCCACCCAGGTGCTCACATGCGGCGTGCGGAAGCGCACGTGTACTTTGGAAAAGACCCGCGGCAGCAGGTGGTCGCGCGACATGGCGAACCACACGCGCGCCTGCCCCAATTGGAAGACCAGCATGGAGCTGATCATCCCCGTCAGCGCGCCGATCGAGACCCACTTCATCACGTTCGGCAGGCCGATCGCCACCAGCGCGTTGGCCACGGGAGCGGCGTTACGCAGCGTCGGCCAGTGCTGAATTCCCGTCAGGACCAGCGCCACGGTCACGTAAAGCGTGGCGCAGACCACCAGGGAGGCGATGATGCCGAAGGGCACATCTTTCTGTGGATTCTTGCACTCTTCGGCGGCGGTCGAGACGGAATCAAATCCGATGTACGTGAAGAAGACAATCGCTCCGCCCGTCAGCACGCCCTGCCAGCCGTTCGGCATGAAAGGTTTCCAGTTTGAAGCGTGGATGAAGCGCGAAGCGGCAATAATAAAAATCAGGATCGCGGTGATCTTCACGCACACCATCAAGTTGTTGGCGCCCGCGCTTTCGCGAATCCCGATCACCAGGATCGCGGTGAGGATCATCACAATGAGGAAGCCCGGAAGGTTGAAATAGGCGCCCGTGTATTTGCCCCCCACGAATAGCGGTTCCATCATCTGGCGCGGCAACTCAATCCCAAAGCCGCGCAGGAGGCGGTCAATGTAGGCGGAGAACCCGACCGCCACGGCCATATTGCTGACCGCATATTCCAGAATCAGGTCCCAGCCGATAATCCAGGCCAGAATCTCACCAAGCGTGGCGTACGCGTAAGTATAGGCGCTGCCCGCGATAGGAATCATGGAGGCGAGTTCCGCGTAGCACAGCCCCGCCAGCGCACAGGCGATCGCCACCAGCAGAAACGACAGCGCAATCCCCGGCCCCGCGCCCGGTCGCCCGGCGGTCCCAAGCGCTTTCGCTCCGTGAAGCACGGCATCGATCAACGGCGCCTTCAGGATCGAATGCACTTCCAGGACCTCGCCCGCCGCGGCGGTGCCGGTCAAAATGAAGATCCCGGTACCGATGATGGCCCCGATTCCCAGTGCGGTCAGCGACCACGGCCCCAGCGACTTGCGAAGCTGGTGCTCGGGCGATTCCGCCTCGGCAATAAGCTTGTCAATACTCTTCTTCCGGAAAAGTTGGCTCGCCAAAAGGCTCCTCTGTTCAGAACGCTCGGGGGCACTCGCGGCAGGAGATCAATCGAGTCATCGCAGACTGGACGTCTTCTCGATCACGCCAACCGGCGATAACTCTCTCACTCCGTCCGCCTGCCACTCGTCACTGCGCTTCTATTTCCGCCGCGGCGGGGCGCCTGGTCCCTTCTTCTTGACCTTGGGCTTGCGAGAGCCGCGAGGCTCCGTCCGCTTCGGTTTGGGCGGCTGCTTCTTCCGCGCCGCGCGCTTCAGCTTCTTGCGTTCTTCCTTGTCCTTGATGTTTTTTGTGTTCATAACCACCGATTCCCGTAGGGTTGAATTCAAACTTTTTCGAGCGCCGCGTAGCGCTCCACCAATTTCTTCTGGCCGTAGCCAGGAAAACTGATGGTAAGTTTTGTGTCTTCGCCGTCTTCCTCACAGTCAAGAACCGTGCCGATCCCGTATTTCGGATGCCGTACTTTGCTGCCGAGTTTCCACCGCGGGGATTGCTGCCGGGTTCCTCTCCGGCCGAATCCCACCTGGCCGCCGGTCGCGCGTCCGCGTTCGCGCAGGAATCGCTCCGCGCCGGCGACAGAGTTTACGGCATTTTCCCAAGTCGTGCGAGCTTTTACTGCGAAGACATTGCCGCTCAAGGATTCCAGCAGTTCGCCCGGCACTTCATCCAGGAAGCGCGAGCGCCGGCTCCCCTCGAAAGAGTCCTTGCCGTACGCACGTCGCTGCCGCGCCCAGGAAAGGACCAGCCGATCGCGCGCCCGCGTCATGCCCACGTAGCAGAGTCGCCGCTCCTCCTCGAGGCCTGCCTCATCGTTGAGGGAAAGCTTGTGCGGAAACAAACCTTCCTCCATCCCCACCAGGAACACGACGTTGAATTCCAGCCCCTTGGCGCTGTGCAGAGTCATCAGCGTGACGCGCGCGCGTTCGTCGTAATCATCGGCGTCGGAGACCAGCGCCGAGTGGTCCAGGAACTCTGCCAGCGTGATGCCACGCTCTTCCGCTTCTACGGCGGCGTTCACCAGTTCCTGAAGATTCTCGATGCGGTCCTGCGATTCCGGCAGATTCTCCAGCTTCAAGATTTCGACATAGCGGGTCCGGTCGAGGATGCTCTTGAAGAATGGTCCCATCAGCAGGCGCTCCCGGTCGGCGATCAGTTCCTTCAGGAGCGCGTGGAAACCTTCCAGCGCTTTGAGCGCCCGCGCCAGCAGTTGCCGCGCGGCGAGTTCCTGCTCGAGCGCCTCCCACAGGCTCAACTTCTGCCCGCGTGCGGTTGCTTCGAGCACCCCGAGCGTGGCGTCGCCGATGCCTCGCGCCGGAGTGTTGACGATGCGCAGGAACGCCGCCGTATCCTGCGGATTGCTCGCCAGGCGCGCGTAAGCGAGCGCGTCACGGATTTCCGCGCGCGCGTAAAAACTGAACCCGCCCACCAGGCGGTAGTCGATGCCATGGCGCCGCAGCGCTTCTTCCAGCACGCGCGACTGCGCGTTGGTGCGGTAAAGCACGGCGAGACTCCAGCCGGCGTCCTGCGCGAGGGCGCGGGCGATTTCGCCGGCCACAAACTCCGCTTCCTGCTCGTTGTTCCAGGCTTCATAAAGACCGATGTGGTCGCCGCCGCCGCGGTCCGTCCACAGGGTCTTTCCCTTGCGCGCCAGGTTGCGGCTGACCACCGCCGTCGCCGCGTCGAGAATCTTCTGCGTGGAACGATAGTTCTGCTCCAGCCGGAAGATCCCGGCCTGGGGGTAATCCCTCTCAAAACTCAAAATGTTCTGAATATCCGCGCCGCGCCAGCGATAAATGGACTGGTCCTCGTCGCCCACCACGCACAAATTCTGATGAAGCAGCGTGAGCTGCCGAATCAAATCGTATTGCGTGCGGTTGGTGTCCTGATACTCATCCACCAGGACGTAATGGAAACGCCGGCTGTACGCCTCGCAGATTTCCGGAGCCTGGTAAAAGAGCTCCACGGTTCTCAGCAGAAGATCGTCGAAGTCCAGGGCGTTCGCCTGTCGCAGTTTCAACTCATAGCGGCCAAAAAGCTGGGCGACTTTCTCAACTGCGTCGTCCGGCGCCTGCCGGTACATCTCCTCGGGCGCGAGGCCGCGATTCTTCGCGTAGCTGACCTGCGAGAGCACGCTGCGTGGCGAAGCGACCTGCTCTGAGAGGCCCAGTTCCTGGATGCAGGTTTTCATCACCCGTTGCTGATCGTCCTCGTCGTAGATCGAAAAATCGCGGCTGTAACCGAGGCGCTCGATGTGCCGTCGCAGCACGCTGACGCAGAAGGAATGGAAGGTGGATACATGCGGAGCGCCCGGGCGCAATTCCACGCGGCCGCCCAGCAGTTTGGCCACGCGCTCCTTCATCTGGTCCGCGGCCTTGTTGGTGAAGGTGACCGCCAGGATGCTTTCGCGCGGCACGCTCTTGGCTTCAATAAGGAAAGCAATGCGGTAAGTGATGACGCGCGTCTTGCCGCTGCCGGCGCCGGCCAGGATGAGTAGCGGCCCCTCGGTTTGTTCTACGGCGGCGCGCTGCTGGGGATTGAGCTGGTCGAGCAGATTGGACATGCAGGTCCGTGAGGGAGGACGCTTCTCCCGCGGGCGAAGATTATCGCTGAGCCCGAGAACTCATTGTACACGATGCGCGAACTCGTCCACAAACGTTCGCGCAGTGGCCTGACCCGGCATACCTCACTGGGCTTGTCAAAACAACTCCTGCATGGCAGTTATCCCGAGGAGTCCCCTGCCCCTACCCTACTAAGCAGGTTGCTCCCTGCGCGCGAAGGTTTCTCCTCCTGTAAGTAGTCCCTCGGCGCCCTCCGTGGCCAGCAGAGCCTCAACACAGAGGTCGCGGAGAACTTCGTCTTGGCTGCGGCCAACGACCGTGCTGCGCCACCCGCCTCAGCGAAGAATCCTGCGGGGCCGCCATAATGACACGTGATGCCTTATAATCCAGATTGGACATCAATAATGCCACGGGAGCCAGATAACCACGATTGGGAGACGTTTCTTGGCCGGCGATACATCGAGGGTGATGTGTCGAAGTCCCAGGCGGCGAATGCAGGGAAGACCATCCTCCTGACGGGGGCTGGCGGCTCAATTGGGTCTGCCTTGGCGATGAGGATCGCCGCGTCCGGCCCCCGGCTTGTGCTCCTTCTCGAGAGCTCCGAACAGAGCCTCTATCAAATCCACAGCGATCTGAACGGCCTCGCGCGCGGAGCGCCACATATCCCCATTCTCGGCGACATTGCGGATCGTCCGTTGATGGACGCCATCTTTGCGCAGCACCGCCCGGAAATTGTTTATCACGCCGCAGCTTTCAAGCACGTCCCGCTGATGGAAGCCAATCCCCTTGCGGCGATCCGGAACAATGCCCTTGGCACCTTTGCGCTGGCCAAGACCGTCGCCCAACACGCGGCCGAGAAGCTAATCATGATCTCCACGGACAAGGTTGTAAATCCGCGGAGCGTGATGGGAGTCTCGAAGCGGGTGGCGGAACTTGTCCTGATGGCCCTCTCTAACGAAAAGACGCGGATGAACAGCGTCCGGCTTGGAAACGTGCTGGGTTCCCGAGGCAGTGTAGGCCTGCTCTTCCTCCAACAGATCAGCCGGGGCGGGCCGGTAACGGTGACCCACCCTGAGGTGCGCAGATACTTTCTTACCCTGCGTGAGACTGTGGGGTTAGTATTGACGGCCGCCTCTCTGGATTCATGCGGACGTATCTGGGTTCCTGAACTGGGGCCTCCTCTCAAGATCCTGGACCTGGCAGAACATTTGATCCGAAATGCCGGCCTCACGCCGGGCGACGACATTCCGATTGCCTTTATCGGCTTACGTGCAGGCGACAAGATGGTAGAGCAGTTGGTCTCGACACGAGAATCGAGGGAGAATGGGGCCAGATGCGGACTTCGCCGGGTTACAGGCCCGCAGTTGTCGCTAGGCGATTTGGAAACAGCCATTGCGGAACTCACGGAGAGTTCGCGCCGGCGCGACCTCGCGGCTCTGATTCGAGTGCTCCGCAGCATCGTTCCTGAGTACCAGCCAAGCGCAGCATTACTTGAGTTGTCAACAGATCCGGAGATCAAGACAAACCACGCATGACCAGGAAAATCGCTGTCCTCACCACCTCCCGCGCCGACTACTCTCACCTCTACTGGCCTTTGCGCGACCTCGCCGCGCACCCTGGAGTCGACCTGCGAGTCGCCGTGCTCGGATCGCACTTGTCGCCGGAATTCGGGTGCACGGTCCGGGAGATTGAAAAGGATGGATTCCGGATCGATGCGCGTATCGAGTGCCTTTTGAGTTCCGACACGGACGTCGGGATGGCGAAAACCATCGGCGTGGCCACGCTGAGTCTCGCCGATGCCCTCGGGCAAATGCGCCCGGACTTGCTTTTGCTGATCGCGGACCGGTACGAGCTGCTGGCCCCGGCTTCAGTGGCGCTGGCATTGCGAATTCCGATCGCGCATATCGAAGGAGGAGAGATCAGTGCGGGCGCCATCGATGATGCCGTCAGGAATGCCGTCACCAAAATGAGCCACATCCACTTCACGGGGACGGAGTCAGCCCGCCTGCGGGTCATCGCGATGGGCGAAGAGGAGTGGCGTGTCCACCGGACCGGCGCCCCCTCCTTGGACCATCTCCGCCGCCAGACTTTGTTCACTCGTGAACAATTGGAATCCCGGCTGCAGTTGGATCTCGGCCGGCCCACGACCTTGGTGGTCTACCACCCCGTCACCCTTCTTCGTGACACGACCCAGGAAGCGGAGGCGCTGTTTGCCGCGCTTGAGTTGCTGCCGGAGCAGATCCTGTTTTGCTATCCGAATTCGGACGCCGGCAGCCGGGCTCTGATCGAGCGGACCCGGTCCTTTCTCTCCGGGGGCAGGCTGGGGTGTTTGTTCGTCAATCTGGATTCGCTCACGTACTGGAGTCTCCTCGGGCAAGTGGACTTGTTGCTCGGCAACTCGAGCAGCGGAATAATGGAAACGCCTTCGTTCGCTTTGCCCACGGTCAATATCGGGCTGAGGCAAGAGGGCCGGGAGCGAGCTCGCAACGTTTTGGATTGTTCCCCGGACACCCAATCCATTCTTGAGAGGGTTCGACTGGCAAGAAGCGAGGAGTTCCGCGGGTCGTTGCGAGGGATGACCAACCCTTACGGCGACGGGCACGCGTCCGAGAAGATCGTGCGGGTCCTGACTACCGTTCCTCTGTCACCGGAACTTCTCATCAAATACCCACCCTCAGCCGCCAAGGCGCCAGCGTAAATGCGAATACCTCTCTCCTCCCCGGACATTGGCGAAAGTGAAATCCAGGCGGTCACAAGTGTGCTGCGCACCCCCCGGTTGAGTCTTGGACCGAAGCTCGAGGAATTTGAGAACTCTGTGGCAGGGTACACGGGGGCGGCGCATGCCATTGCCGTGAACTCGGGAACCAGCGGGCTGCACTTGTGCATTCGGGCCCTGGGCATCGCCGAAGGCGATGAAGTCATCATGCCGTCGTTTGCTTTCATTGCCGTCGCTAACGCCGTTCGGTACGAAAGAGCCATCCCGGTCTTTGTCGATGTCGATTCGGAAACCTTGAACCTTGATCCCGGGAAAATCGAGGCCGCGATCACTCCCAGAACGCGCGCCATTCTCGTCGTGCATACTTTTGGATGCCCGCCAGACCTGTCACCCATTTTCAGCATTGCTCGGAAGCACGGCCTCTTGGTCATTGAGGACGCGTGCGAAGCCATCGGCGCGGAGTACGAGGGCCGCAAGGTTGGGCCGCTCGGGGACGCGGGAGTGTTTGGATTTTATCCCAACAAACAGATCACCACAGGCGAAGGCGGAGTGATTGTAACTCAAAGCTCGCAGGTGGCCGCGCTCGCCCGGGCGCTGCGCAACCAGGGACGGTCCAAAGCGGGCGAGTGGCTCGAGCACGGCGAACTGGGTTACAACTACCGTCTCTCGGAAATCAGCTGCGCACTCGGGATCGAGCAATTGAAGCGACTCGAGTCCATTCTGAAGAGAAGAGATAGGGTCGCGCGTGAGTACCATCGACGGCTGAGTGGGAATGCCGAGCTGAAGCTGCCACCCGTGGACGTGCCCGGGCGCAGGATCAGTTGGTTTGTTTACGTTGTCCGGCTCGGCGCACGCTTTACGCAGCGGCAGCGAGACTGGATTTGGAGGGAAATGGCGTCACGCGGAATTGGCTGTGGCAGATATTTCGCTCCTATCCACTTGCAGCCGATCTATAGGAGCCCCGCAGGTCCAAGGCATGACCTATCGAACACGGAGTGGAGCGCAGCGCGCTCTCTTGCCTTGCCATTCTTCAACAACTTGAAGCCGGCAGAGATTGACGAAGTCTGCCAGACGCTGCAGGAATTGATGCAGGCTGCGCCAGATTGAATCCGAGTCCGCAGGTGGCGGACACGACCCCCGGCGCGACGTCAATCGTCGTCCTTCCGCATCTCGCGGCGAATCGTGGCGGGGTCATCGAGTGGCGCGCCCGGCCGCGCGTTCAATTCCAGCCCCGGCTCGTGCACTTTGGTGGGGTCAAAAATGCGCACATCGCTCGGCAGCGCGTCGTAAGGCGTGAAGTTGGGCTGATCGATGAAGAAATCCGCGAGGTCGGTGGCGGCTGCGTCGTACTGGTTGAGGTAAGGCAGGCCGAAGATCAAATCAAAAGTCTTCAAGATGCTGGCCATGCTCGTGTGCACGTGCGAGACGCGACCGCTCGCCGCATAGGGGCTGATGACCATCAGCACGCTGCGATGCGCGTCCACGTGGTCGCGCCCGCTCTGCGCGTCGTCTTCCGTTACAAAGATCGCCATGTCCTTCCAGAAGGGGCTGTGCGAAAACAGTTCCAGCAATCTGCCCAGCGCCAGGTCGTTGTCCGCAACGTAAGAGGCGCGGTACGCGTACCCATCTTCGGGCCGCGGGTCTGCCGTGTGATCGTTGGGCAGCCAGATATAGATGAATTGCGGCAGCGGCTCCTTGCCGCTGGCATAGCGGATGTGGAACTCACGCTCGAACTGTCCAAACCGGTACTGATCGGAGATATTCGTGTTGAAAGTCGCGTAACTGCGCGACGTGTTCTCAAACAGCACCTCGGGCATCGGCATGTTGACGGCCTCTCGAATTCCGGTGGGCATCAGGCCGATTCCTTCGTCGTCCCCCGCCATCTCCATGCCCTCGCCGTAGTTGCGAAAGCTGATCCCATGCCGCGCCAGGTGCTCCCACAACGAGCCCGCTTCGAGGTATGACTCGGGCCAGGGACTGGAAGCCCCGATGCCCAGCCTGCCGGGCGCGTCGGGGTCAACCCGGAAATTGAAGTGCTTGCCGTAAGCTGCGGGCCATCCGGTCTCGACAACTTCGTTGGGATAATTCCCCACCAGCCAGTGATGGCCATCGACGGAGACGTCGGAGTCCACGTAGTAGTTGTCACTGATCGCGAACCGGCGGGCCAGCGCGTGATGATTGGGTGTGACGCGTGCGTGCTCGATCGTCGGTTCACCTTTCTCTTTCACCTCCGCGTCTTCACCCCAGCGGGCGAGCGCCGGGTCGCCTTCAAAGGAGGCGTCCTTGGGATGCAGGTCGCCGAAGATTTCGTCGAAGGTGCGATTCTCTTTCACGATGAAAACCACGTGCTTGATCTTGGCACTCGGCGTTCCAGCGGGAGGAGTCGGTAGGTTCGCGCCTCGCGAGGCCTGCACCGCGGTCTCGAAGCCATTGTTCCTTAAGACTCGGTCCGTGTCCACGGTGGTGGGGAGTGGAAGTCCGACGATCGAAACGACTCCCTTCGTGATATCGCCGATGTAGGTTCCCTCCGGCCCCTCATGAAAATTCGGGCCGCCGTTGGGTCCCGCCCCGAATCCTTTGGCGCTCGCAACGTAGAGAGTTCGGTTGTCGGGACTGACGGCCACGCGGGCCGGGAACCACGCTGTGGGGAAATATCCCAGGACTTTCGCCTTGTGCGCGTCCAACACTGCCACGGCGTTAATCCCCGCGCACGCCACGTAGAGCCGCTTTTCATCCGCGCTGAGCGCCATACCGAAAGGCAGCACTCCTCGCAGGCCTTTGACAGCTTCCGCCGGCTCGAGCACAATCGTTTTTCTTACCTGGTTCGTGTGGGCGTCCAGGACGGTGATGCTGTCTTGGCCGGCGTTCGAGACGAACACCTCTTTTTTGCCAGCCACCACGGCCCCGGGACTCGACCCTCCAACGG
>Ga0208563_1000580_pt1 | contig 30897 bp, 30 predicted proteins | sample June2015DPH_17_1_2_FD_184717 | JGI IMG/M metagenome (GOLD analysis project Ga0208563, IMG submission 184717) | Peatland microbial communities from SPRUCE experiment site at the Marcell Experimental Forest, Minnesota, USA - June2015DPH_17_150... | ecosystem: Environmental > Terrestrial > Soil >... | reverse complement strand
TTGTCGACTGAATCGTTGATTTCTTTGCGCATGGGTGATACTGCATCGCCGATGTCTTCTTTGATTATTACAGCGTTTATCGGGATATGGTATTTGGTGAGTTTTTCTTCAATCTTGTATTGGTCTACGCCTGGTCCACCTATGGCTGCGCCGATTCCCTCTGCGACTTCGCCTAGTGTTTCGCCTTCAAGCTTTAGTCCAGCGTCAATCATTATCACGTTAGCGATTTTGCCCTCATTTTCTTCAATGACTGCTTCGACAGCATCACCTGGTTTGCCAACATTTCCGCCTGGACCCTCAGCCTTTATGATTATGGCAGTGCGTCCTTCAATCTGGACCGTAGCCATGACACAGTCTTTTGGCAGTTTGCGGAGTTCGTAGCCGTGCATTAGTTTTGCAGCTACTAATGGTCCTGCTCCATCGCCGATTGGTTGTCCATAAGCGAATGCTTTTAGTGCGCTTGCGTATGCTTCGGCTTCTTTCATAACCATGGGCAAGATCATTTGTAGTTGCATTATGACGTATAGGCTTAGGGTTTTTTTGCCTTGAATGTAATAGTGTCTTACCACTTTGTAGATGAAGTTTAACGCCATTGCGGCTTCCAACGTGTTTTCTAAATTGTTTACTTGGACTTCGTCGCTTGATGGCGCCATCAGTTTTACTTCATCTTTCAATCGTGTATCTCTTACGTCAAGTATATGATCAAGCTTGTAAACGATGCCTGCTGGATCCATGTTTTGTGGACTGATCGTGAAATATTCTAAATAGCGGTCAACACGAGCTGAAGGGTCAGTTGTTGGTTTGCCAATTTCTTTTATGGCGTCTATGGCGTTTTTTCGCCCTTCCTCTTTTATGTACTTTAATTTATGAAGGGAGTTTTCTACTTCCCGGATCATAACGTACATTTGGATTCTTTGACCGTAGAAAATTAAAACTATAAAGAATAAGTATGAAATCAGGCTCAAATAAGTAGTCCAGTCGCTTGAACCCCCTAACTGATTTGTAGATACTGGCAGAGCTATCGCCAACGACAATATCCGTGTAATCGCGCCGCTTCCTGGAATAAGACTCAACCCTTCCACCACTTCCAAAAAACTATTAAAGGTAAGTTATAAAGCTATGCCAAATCTACCTGCATTTTTATTTTTTAAGTGGGCTGCCAGCTTTCCCAGGTTCGCGGGGCCTAAGACCACACTACAGCTGGAAACGGAACACGGTTTAACTTCTGAGTTCGGTATGGGATCAGGTGGAACCCGTGCCCTTTGACCGGCAAACCCAGCAATACACGTTAACTTTCCTTCATTAACCTTTCGCTTTTTACACCAAGGATTATCGAACAAACCCAGAAATTCTACAAATGAAAGCTCTTCCCATGCATTTGTGGTTCCATACGTGCAGGGCTCATTGCAGTAGCACGCCCAAGTTACGGGGAAGCTCCTTGTAGTAGTCCATGAGGCTTAAGGTTTTCATCTTAGCAACGGTATCCGCTGACAACTTCTCAGGATTGGCAGCGTTCAGCAAGAGTTTTGTCTCTTCTTCGGTGAATTCTGCGGTTTCGCCAACCATGCTGAGGAACGGCTTGTTTTCTGGGCATACAGCTTGGCAGCGGATGCAGCCTACGATGCAGTTGTGCCACTCAGGCTTTATCCATTCGGGGAACGGGATTGAGGCCTCTTTCTCGTTATGGTACGTGAGACATCTCTCCGCGTGAAGCAGAAAACGGTCGGAGGCTATAGCGCCCGTTGGGCAGGTTCTTCGGCACAACTCACAGTCCTTGCAGTGGCTCATCATCTTTGGTTCTTGCCAGCTCTCGCTTTCACAGGGCATGTCCGAGTAAACCGCAGTTAAACGCATGAAGCTGCCCATGCCTTGTACATAGGTGATGTTGTTTCGCCCATAATTCGCCAAGCCGCTTCGGGTGGCAAGCAGCTTAAGCGGAAGAACAGGTGTAGCAATCTTGTAGCCTTCTTTGCCAACGGCTTTAGCCACCAACCGTTCAACGTGAAGGCGCTTCTCATCGTATGCTGTGTAAGTCGGAGGTAGAATGAAAGATTGCTTCTTCCCGTTCCAGTTGAAGATTGCTTTGGTGGACGGTCGGGGCATGGCGACTACGACAAGGGATTTTGCGTCTCTGAGTTCTTCGGGCGGCGTGAATTTGAATCTGTACAGGTATTGCTGAGCGAACTCTTTGTCAAATTGGCCTTGGTCTCGGCGGTTTTCGATTTCTCTTTGCAGTTCGGGCAGGTGGCTCGTGGAGACCATGCGGAACTTGCAGTTTTCCTTGGTCAGATTATGAAAGTCAATGTGAGTGCTCATGGCTTGGTGTTTTCATGCTTTGGGCTTATTTGCTTATGCCTTGCTAATGCGGAACGGTTACGTTTTTATGCTTGCGATTTCACTTTATTGCCTCGTGCCTAGAGGTGGGGTCGTAGTCTAGGCAGGTATGACGACGGGCTCCAGAAAGCAAACACAAACGGGTTTGCTGACCCTGCTCGGGAATGACGAATTTCTGGAGCGGTCTAGAGAAACCCGTAAGGAACGGCTTCGCGCGGTTCCTGGGTAAAGGTCGTCGGTTCAAATCCGGCCGGCCCCACCACAACTTAATTTTTTAAAAAATGAGATTCTGAAAATCTTGCTATGTTTTGATTAATATGTCATCATTTTCGATTTTCACGATGTAAGATTGTTCGTCTTGTATCTTAGGGTGGAATAGCCCCATTTTCGGAGGGGAAACGACTTTGCCTGTTGTGACATCGAATTTTGATTTGTGCTTTGGACAAGTTACAATGTTGCCTTCCAATGTGCCTTTTGAAAGGTCTCCGCCTGCATGAGTGCATATATTGCCTATTGCGTAGAAGCTTCCGTTTACGTTTGCTATCAAAATTTCTTTGCCTTGAGATGCTACTTTTTTCATTTTTCCAATTGGGATCTCTGATTTCTCAGCAATCTTCATGTAGACTGATTCCAAAACTATCTCTCCTATTATTTCAATTTATTTTGCCACATATAGGTATTTCTTACTCATTCGGAGGGGGTTCGCTTTATAAGCTAGGAAGATACGTTTCCACGGGCGATAACAGTATGCCATTGAACGATGTTCCCTCGATTGAAGCGGTTAATCTTTCAAAACGATTCGGTTCCTTTGTAGCGGTTTCGGAATTGAACCTCAAAATAGAGGGCGCAAAATGCGTCGGTTTCCTAGGTCCAAACGGTGCAGGAAAAACAACCACACTCAAAATGTTCACGGACCTGATTCGGTCTTCTTCTGGAGAGGCTTTGATAAACGGTATAAATGTCCATACTAACAAGAAGGCAGCACTGGCATCCGTTGCTGCGCTGATTGAGACGCCGGAAATTTACCCTTCACTGACGCCTCGCGAGGCTCTGAGGATGATTGCTGAAATCAGGGGAGTGCCGGCTACAGAGCGTAACAAGAGAATAGAAGAAGCCGTCTCCGAAGTCCATATGGAAGAATGGATCGATAAGAGAGTCGGCAGGTTCTCCAAGGGAATGAAACAGAGAATTTGCATCGCCTCTGCACTTCTCAGTGACCCATGCATCCTTCTTCTAGACGAGCCCACCAATGGCCTTGATCCTAGAGGAATGAGTGAAGTCAGGGGCATCGTCAAATCCCTGAGGGGCAAGAAGAGACTGATTTTCATGAGTTCCCATATTCTCAGCGAAGTTTCAGAGGTGTGCGACGAGGTCGCCATGATTGACCATGGCAAGCTGATCGTTTATGACACAATTTCAAATGTGACTGCCAAGTTTTCTGGAGGGGCAAGCATGGTCGAAGTTGGACTTCAGCGTCCCATCGATGCCCAATTAGTAACACGGAACATCGCGAAACTTTCCGGAGTAGTCTCAGCAGAGCAAATAGATGATAGAAACCTAAGGATTAGGTTCAGCGGAGGCTTGGATGTGCAAGAACGGATTCTCTCTGATTTGGTAAAACTGAACATTGGAGTCATAAGGTACAGAGCAGCGTCCTCAGAGCTCGAAGACGTCTATCTCAATCTGATTAAGGATACGGTGTGATAAACATGAACGAAACAGAAACAATCTCTGGGAATAAAGTGCCGAGTAGCATGGCGCAAGTCGGCATCACGATGAAGTACACGTTTCTCGAATACTTTAGGTCACGCAGGTTCCTTATACTTCTAATTATTACTCTCTTAATAGCAGCGGCTCTTACTATCGTAGTGGCATGGCGGCGTCCTGAAGGTTTTCTATCTTCAAACTTGGGGTTCTATTCTAGTTGGTGGGGTGGCGCAAGTAGTTTCAGTATCGTTACTTTTGTAATTATACTTTCAGGAATTTTCTTCGGTGGAGACGCAATTTCAGGGGAATTTCAGAATAAGACAGGTTACTTCGGAATCCCTAACCCCATTAGAAGGTCTTCCATATATATTGGAAAGTGGCTGTCGGCTTTCTTAGCCGCTACTGCAATACTCGTCGTTTTCACAGTGATTACAATCGCAAATGGAGTTTACTATTTTGGCTCAGCAGGCGTGCCGTACCAATTCGTTTGGTCCTTACTTTTCGCATGGTTTTATCTCGCGGCAGTCATGGGATTCACATTCTTTTTCAGTTCACTGTTTAAGAGCAGCTCCATATCTATTCTTGCAACCGTTATCCTCTTACTATTCGGATTCACGCTAATTCAAACGCTCGTCTCTGGCCTTGTCGGGATTGAACCATGGTTTGTTCTGACTTATGGGGCAGGAATAGTAGGAAACGTTCTAACATCGCCTTACCCACTACATCAAATCACAACTACAGAGACTTTCAGAAACCAGACCATTACAACCACCACGTTCCACGCTACGATACCAGAAGGACTCGCAATCATAGGACTGTACTTCATAGTCACTACAATTTTGGGTTTGCTGCTCTTTGAGAGAAAAGAATTCAACTAACAGGCTTTAACCAAAAAAATCAAACAGGGGCATCGGCTTAAATTCGGCCGGCCCCACCATTTTTCACTTCATATTTTCATTATGCCAAAATGTATTTTCTTAAATAGGCAGTGATAACCAAGATCTGAAGAAGTGAATATTTTGAGCTTTTGCAAGTCATCAATGTATTAGTAGTTTAAAGAACGCTAGAGCAACAATTATAAAATCAACCCTTCGTTGTTCTGGAAGGGTTTTTTAGCTTCAAAAGAAGCGTGCTTAAAGTTGTTGCTATTATAATGGCTAATGCAATTACTATCTCAAAAGGAAACTCTGGAATTGTTGGTGTTGGATTTAGACTGGGCGTTGAGCTTGGGCTAGGCGATGAGGTCGGTGAAGGGGCTGAAGTTGGCGTTGTGGTGGAAGAGGCTGCTGCTTCCTGATATAAAGAATGCAGCACATCAGTTATAGTGTTCACTGCTAGGTTCAGTGATTCTCCGCATCTGCCACTAAAGGTTGGATTGTTCCAATTGTAATTGTTATCCATCCATACGCATGTTAAATGACTGCTTCCGCCAAAGGTTGTATCATAAGCTAGGTTTATGGCAGCATTATATGCTGATGTGCTAGAGAGGCTGCCATCAAACGACAGGTAAGTATTAAAGCTGCCTGAGTAGCTTGTGGTTCTAGCTTCTGCATAATCTTCATAATCGCTATGGTGTATTTCACTTCCCCACGGAGTTGATGAACCCATAACATGTCCAAATACGGCTAAATCAGCAATGTAGTGAGTCATTGTTCCTGCCGTTTTTGCAGCATCAGCGTAATCTTGAGCCTTTAGATAGTTTAACGCTATATTGTATTCCGTTTTTGCTCTCTGTGCTGAAGCATCATCTAGTAGAGTTCCAGAGGCTGAATAGTAAACATGGTGTTTTGTGGTATCGCCAATGCCGTCTGAAGCGCCCCCATTATCCGGCAGCTCTGTTCCGTAAAGGTAAACTGCAAGATTGTCTTGTATGTATTGTTTTTCTTGGGTAGGCAACCAATCTAGTGCATGTTGAGCTATCCAATCATGCGTTCCATACTTTGGATGCGTTGTATCAGTGGAATAGCCTCCGTTGCTCCAACCATACACCAACCCAACATTCAAGAATAAAAAAACTATTAACGCTAAAGCCACTCTTGTGCTAGCTCTCACTCTGCTCACTCAAGCCATAGTATATTTAACAGCATTTAGTTTTTTCTAGTTCCAAATATTGTGCTATTATGATTAGTTTCCGATTCTTTAGAGAGCGTAACCTAGCATAAGAAATATACATCAAAACCCACTTTTGTTTGCAGTAAGCGTTCACACTCTTTTTTATTTTGATAGGAATAAACTAAAATACATTCAGGTTGGACATTAAGTTCAAGCGATGCACATTGGTGTCACATCGAAGTCTTGAACAGCTGCGAAGAAAAGCGCCACAGTTGATTGTTGCAGCCATTGTTATCGTTATTGCAGTTTATGTCCTTTTTGAGGTTTTGGAGGACATTTTTATTGAGGGCGCTCCAACAGTGAGTTCATGGGGATACTCTGGCATCTTCACTTTGATGCTGCTTGAATCAAGCTCTCTACCTATCCCAAGCGAGGCGGTTCTTCCGTTTGCAGGTTATTTAGTTTCCATGGGGCAACTTAACCTGTGGATAACCGTCATAGTTGCAACTATTGCAGGGATAGCAGGTTCACTGGTTGATTACTATATCGGGTTAAAAGGCGTTCAATCCCTTACTCAACACCGGGTTTTAGGCAGAGTTCTCTTCTCCACAAATCAACTTGAAATTGCTGCAAGATGGTTTAACCGCCATGGTGCTTCCATGGTGTTTTTAGGCCGTCTCATACCAGGATTCAGAACTGTAGTTTCGTTCCCTGCAGGAGCAGTGCGAATGTCATTGGCGAAGTTTGTGGCTTTCACCACTGCAGGTTGTCTGTTATGGAATATAGTCTTGATTTATGTTGGCTGGTATTTGGGAAGTAATTGGACCGAGGTTGCTGGTGTCTTGCGTTACTTAATCTTAGCCGCTGTAGCTGCGGTCGTACTTGTGTTTGTCGTTTACTTAATTAAGAGAAAACGAAGAAAAGTGCAAGCGCTAAAAACCAACGAAAAGTAGAAGGTAAATTAGCGGTTTAGCTTATTTTGGTTATCTTTGGTTTCACTTCGCCTTTAATGCCGAGGTCTTTGGCTTCTCGAACCTGCAACATACAATCTACATGAGACGCGTCGTTGAATACTTTATAGTCAATCATTCCAAGGAATGCGGCATCAATTGAGACTGGCGAGTTAGAGGCAAAGATGCCTACGTCCTTCATGATGACTTCGCCTGGGTTAGGTAAGCAATCGCAGTATGGAGTAATGTCTTTGGCGAAACTCACGTATGACACTTTATTTGCCTTAAAGGTGGAGAGAACACCATAAGCGGCTGACGCGAGTGCCCTGCAGATATTCTCCTGATGAGTGAAACTTATGGCTTCCATTGGACAACCATGTTTGCACATTGGGCAGCGCATGCATAAAGGAGACGTGTTTCTTGCTTTTCCCTCGATAATCTCGGGCAGGCTCATTTCACATATTTCTTTGCACTTGCCACAGCCAATACATTTGGATTCATCTATTTCTAAGCCTACGGTTCTATGCTGCCGAAGCTTGCCCGCTCTGGGTGTACAGCCCATGCCGAGATTTTTTATGGCACCGCCGAACCCGCTGAGTTCATGACCCTTATCATGCGAGACAACAATCATGGCGTCAGCCTCAGCAACGGCGCCAGATACTTCGATTTCCTGCAGTATACCCTTGGTTTTTACCAATCGGTAATTTTCGCTTCGAAGCCCATCTGCCACAATAAACGGCGCCATGTTGAACCCGTTCATCAACGCCGTAACCATATGGTCATAGGCATTGTTACGTTGCGCATGATAGTACGTGTTTGAGTCTGTAAGGAATGGTTTGCCGCCTGCCTCCTTAACCCTGCGAATTATATCATGGACGAAAAAAGGCTGCACATAATACGGGTTACCTAACTCTCCCACATGCAATTTAACGGCTACAAGATCACCCTTTTGTACGCAATCGAAAGTTCCAGCTGCATCATATAGGCGATTTGCCTCCACCATTAGATTACGTTTAGTATCCCAAGGAATTAAATGAACAGTCATGCCATTTCCTCTTCATTTTCTAGTACTTGAGGGTCTTATTTGTGTTTAGCTGGTGCTTTTAGTTATGATTTGTTGTTGTGCTTTTAACACTCTGATTTCTATAGTAAATAGTACCCTCCTTCCCCTTTCTGGAGGGCTTGTTTTGGGTTGATTTTTTGGTGTAGGGTTTGAATTGGTTGTAGGTTGAGGCTAGAAAAGGTGCAAAAAGGTAAAAAAAGGTAGGAAAAGGTGGAAAAAGGTTGAAAGGGCAGCTAAGTCGAATGCCAACGAACTTGCTTTCAATTTTAATCTAATCAGGAAACCAAATTGAGCTAAATACACATGAGGGTTTTAATATATATTTATTCTTTTGAAAATTGTTTTTTTCTAATAGGAAATCTAATAGGTCTTTTGAAAGTCAATGAGCAACGAAACCCAAAAGTGTCGTTTCAACCAATTTTTTTGGCATCAATTATTTTTTCTTAATTCTGTTTTTTTGTGTAGACATTTGTAAATCCAGCTAAAGTGAAAAAAGTTAATTATACAAAGGTTGGTATTTGTACAATTACATGGGAGATTGCGCACCCGTAATGTTAAGTAACCAATTGCCGAACTCAAGTGAATCTGCCCCCGAAGTCGTCAACCCCCAGAAAGAATTCTATTTTCAGTGGCATATAACTGATAAATGCAATTTAAGGTGTGAGCATTGCTATCAAGACGATTATTCGCAGTCTTCAGAACTTCCACTTGAAGACCTTAAAGAAATAGCTAGAAAAATCGAGTTTACCCTTGAGAAATGGGGCAAGGAGGGTCGGATAGGAGTCACTGGCGGCGAACCTTTTGTTCGGAAGGATTTGTTTGATTTTCTTGAATTTTTGGAGCATCAACCGCATATAACAAAGATTGGCATCCTTTCAAATGGCACATTGATTAAGGAGAATATTGAATCAATAAAGAAACTGACTAAGCTTCATTATATTCAGCTCTCAATAGAAGGAACGCGGGAAACAAATGATGGTATCAGGGGTAAGGGAATTTTCGATAAGGTTATTGAAACTACTCAGCTGTTAAAGAGCGAAAATGTACCTGTCAGATGGATGGTTACCCTGCACAAGAAGAATGCGGCAGACGTAGCAGGAGTAATTGACTTGGCGCTTGAAAATAAAGTTGATACTCTTACTTTTGAGAGGTTGGTTCCCGAGGGTTCAGGCAAATCGTTTGCTGACTATATCTTAAGTACTGCAGAGTTGGAAAAAGTATTTTCTTACATAGTTAAGCGCTCTGATGCGGAATTTGCTAAAGGATCACCTTTAGCCATTCTGAAGCTCCGCACGCTATGGGTTCTATGTGATCCTCAAAGAGCCGAAAACAGCGTCGGTTGCTTACCTTTGGAAAAAGAAGTGGGCGCTTCATGCTCAATTGGAATAGACAGCCTCTCCATTCTTCCCGACGCGACAGTGCTGCCTTGCAGAAGACTGCCCATTCCCATTGGAAACCTAAAAAACGAAAGCCTATTCAAAATATGGTATACATCAAAAGTTCTCTGGGACATACGCAACAAGAAAAACATAAAAGGAAAATGCAACAACTGCGAATACATCCCAAGATGCGGAGGCTGCAGAGCAACAGCCTATGCCCTAACAGGAGACTACCTAGCGGAGGACCCACAATGCTGGAAAAAAACGACATAAACAAATCGGTAATGAAGCTTGCCGATAACCAGTTCCTGTACCGGCTGGATGACTCGCTAATGTGGCTATTCGACACCGACACTGGCGAGTGCTGGGATCTAAATGAATCATCCTACTTTGCGTTATCCCTTTTCGATGGTAAGCGAACGGTTGGTGAGATTCGTCAACTTTACATTGAGAAGTACTTGGGAAGTGGAGTAAGCAAAGAGATAATAATGGAAGATTTTAAAAGCCTCATCAACCAATTCATAACTGCCAATGTAATCACCCAGAAAGAAATGGGTGATGAGCAAGAACTGGGGGTAAAATAGGCAATGGAAAATAACAAAATCACTCAAAACAAAGAAAAAGCAGTATACCAAAAACCGCTGTTTGAAAAACAACAACAAATGACCTTCCCAACAGAAATAATGGAAAAACTCAATGGCGGACGCTTCTGTCTCCAATGCTCTGGCTGTCATGGCTGCAGATAATTCGTTGAAACGAATAATTGCTAAGGGATTATCTTGGTTAACGAACGGCGAATTAGTAATACTCTTTTTAAAGCCATGAAAGAAAGTATGCGCTTTGAAGAATTTATGGATAAAACTGATTTTAATTCATGGTTTTATAAAGAGTTGGAACAAGAGTTAGTAGAACTTAACCAAGAAATTCGACCTTATCACGAATTTGTTAAGAATATAGATGAAATGCAAAATATCTGTTTAGGCTCTAAAGATCATGGAACTAAAGAGCTCCCGAAACAAAAAGCTGGAGAAGACTTTGAAAAATGGCTGATTTATCAGCTATTTGATGCGAAGAGTAAAAGGTTGGAAGCAAGAAAGGTCCCAAAAGGAAAAATTCTGTTAAAATTCGAAGAACAACAATTTGAAGAAGCTGCCAATCAGCTTCATATTGCACTAAGTGAATTGCGAGAAACCGAGTTTAAAGAAGATATTTGGGCAATTTTGTTTTACAATGATTTAAGTATTTGTTATTCAGGGGTCAAAAACTCAGCCCTTTCAAAAGGATATGCCGATAAAGCATTGACTTTAATCGAAAAAAATATTCAAGAACTTAATTCGAAACAGGAAATTACAGGACACGATAATGTTAAAAATAATTTAATTAATTCTACACTTCACGAGTTATATCTAATTGCGATTTATAATCGTGCTATCGCGGAAAACTATTCAGAATTATTATCTGAGGCTGAGGAAAGTTTTGGAATTATAATAGATAACGATGATTGTGATTCTTTAAAATTTAATTATCAATCCGCTATTTTGAATTTAGGTCGAATTTTTATTGATCAAGGCAGGGGCAAAGAAGCAACTGAATTGTTGGAAGAGCTACTGCCTATTAATAAAGACAAATCAGACAATGATAAAAACAAATCAGACAATGATAAAAACAAATTACTTGAAGATGATGTTCGTTATTGGGATGCATTTTTACAATATGTCTCTTCGCTTATAGACCAAGCGCAATATAAATCGGCTAAAGAGAAATTGCTTGAAAAATTTTTCGAAAATGACGAAAACTGGCATTTAATAGCAAGGCACAAAATTACGTTTCAAGGTTTCAGCGCTTTAAATTGCTTGTTTAGGTGCACTATTGAAGAGCTAAAAAGTAAAATTGAAATTGAGAATAGCATGATAAAAAACGCACAAAAAATCGCTGATATCATAACTACTCAAATTGAGAACATGGAGAAACGCGAACAGACCGAACCAAAGCTTGAGGCCTATAAGTATCTGGGGGTATTGTATGCCTTATTGGCTAAGGAGTGCAAAGATAAATCAGGTCAGTTAGAACTTAACAAAAAATCCGTGGAGAACTTTCTGTGCTCTATCGGCCCCAAAAAAATTGGTCTAGATGACTTTTGCACAAATGAAAATGATCGGGCAGATATTATAAATAAATGTAATGACTCAAATCTGCTTTTTACGATTTTATGTATAATATGTGAGACTGATAATCTAACGACTAAATTAACAGATGAATGTCTAAATGACATTTTATGGATGCTTCATATTAAAATCGAAAAGCTTTGTAATAGTAAGTCTGAACTTCATAGAATTAAACAATGTGAAGACAAGATATGTGAAAGACAAAAAATTAAAAATGAAAACCTTCCCTTAGAAGAGAAAAGTATTGTTCAGGAAATTGACCATTATTTTTTTAAAAACCAAGGTTTGGAAGGAAAAATTATTAGACAGCGTTTGGACACAAATGAAAAACGTTTTGACAATGTTTTATTTGGGCGATCAAATTTCACCCACTGTGAAATAGAAAAGATTTTAGCTGAATTAGTTATATTGAGAAGGTGGAACTCCTTCAGTCCTGGCTTATTCCGGCGAGATGCTATGGGTAGTTTAGGCGGCGGGTATCTTATCAGAATAAAGACGAAAGATAAAAGGCCTGAGAACATTGTTATAGACCCAGGATATAACTTTCTTCAAAACTTCAGTAATGAAAAATTCTCCATTGAAGATCTTGATACGATTATCGTCACGCACGCGCATTTAGACCATTGTGCAGATTTGCTTCCCATTATGGACCTCATTTTTCAGATAAATAAGCGATATGGTAAATGCCCAAAAAGGGATGAAGAAACTAAAAAGAAAAGAATTAACTTGTGTCTAAGCAAAGCCGCCTATAAAAGATTTAATAGCCATATCAAGGATTGGGAGGAACAACTTACCGATGTGGTAATCTTAGAAAATTTAAAAAGCTCCTGGTCCCCAATACCGGATGTGGAAATATCAGCTACTAAAACACCTCACTATGATTTGGCTGGAGAGAATGCCATAGGTATTAAGATAAAGAGCAAAAATGACGATTTTTGTTTTGGCATAACTGGGGATACTCCTTATTATAGTCAATTGGGTGATTTTTTTGCTGAATGTGATATTTTGTGTCTCCATTTGGGGGCAATAAAACACGCCGAGATAGGTTACAATGATGAAATATATGAAACAAAAGAAGGCCTTCGAAAAATAAGTGGTGATGATATAGTTAAAGAGTTTAAAAAAACATTTTATAAATCAGATCATTTGCTATTTTGGGGCACTAAAAAACTAATTTCAGATTGCAACCAAACAAAAAGCAAAGAGAAACTAGTGATAGTTGGGGAATTTGGGGAGGAACTAAAATACTCACTTAGAACAGATTTATGTTCTAAGCTCTCAGAAAAGGACAATCTTCGCTGCCTTCCAGGCGATATTGGATTATATGTAAAAGTTGAAAAAGAGAACGGCGTTGTCACCAAAAAAATACGGTGTAACTTTTGCGAAGAATTCGTAGAGAAAGAGGATATTCGTACTTTTCCATATGAGCGCGGAGATTCAATCCAGTATATATGTGCGTCTTGCTGCCAAACTCTTTCTGAACTTCAGAAACAATCAATTATTGAACATAGAGAATCACAAGATATTAAATATAATTAAATGAAATTAATGTGTAATCCATGGGTGCATTTTACACAGAAAAAATTTTAGAGTCTTACGAGGCATCTATTAAAAAGGGATTAATAGCTTTGCTTTTGACTTTAAGGCAATATATTAAAAAGGATATTGAACTTGAACGAATGGTCAGAGTTGCATTTTTTTTGAGAATTAGTGGAGCAAGTAAACAAAACAGTACATTTCAAAAAATTCTAGAAATTTGCTTATTAAACCAAAAAGTGGATGGCGGTTGGGTTGATGTTGAAGATAGTGCTTGGTCAGTTGCATTTTTGAAGACGTTCGAGGAATATTCTCAAGAATACCAAATCGGTTGGTGTTGGTTGAAACAACAGGAACTTAAGAATGGCGGATGGGGAAGATCAAATAGAGATATAGGCCGAATTCCTGTGACGGGTATTTTGCTTTATCTTTTACCCGATTTATCAAATAGAGACAGTTTAGAATGGTTAGAGAATGAATGGAGAAAAGATTTCGTTTTAAATCCCAAGTTAACGTATAAGGCTGCTCTTTTTCTGATGTCGCTAAAAAGCACTGCTTTCCAATTCGCGAATGTTGGTCTTCGTAATAACACCGTTGAATGGCTAGTATCTCAACAAAATGAAGATTATGGATGGGGACCTTGTAAAGGTCATCCGGTTGAAAGTACACCTTTCTGTACTGGTGTAGCACTGATTGGGCTTTTGCAATATCCTGATAAAATTGATCAAAATGTTATTGCTAATGGATTGAAGTGGATAAAGAGAAATCAGTTGGGAGATGGGTTGTGGGCTGATCATTATATTGAAGAGGGTAGTGCTTGGTGTTTTTACGCTTTAACTGAAGGATACAAATTTCTTAAGGGAAGTCAATGATTGAACAATTAGAAAACGAAATTATAAGTAACATACGGGCAATTCCAAAAAGACCGATTAGTCTGCTGCTATCTGGTGGAATTGATTCTTCGCTAGTATTGGCATTGATTAGGCAAGAGTATCCTGAAGCTCCAATTCATACCTTCACATTAGCCAGGAATAATGATTATCCTGACATTGTTTATGCTCGCAAGGTAGCAGAACTGTTTGGAACTGACCACCATGAAAAAATCCTTTCCAATCTTGAACTCGAAAAATATTCAAGCGAATATAACAGAGTTCGCCAACACAGCTTCAGAGGCGACATAAATGTTTTCATTCTTTGCTCAATCGCCCGCAACTACTCCAAAGTTATTGTCACAGGGGATGGTGGCGACGAATGCTTTGGCGGTTATTGGCTTCACAAGTATCCTTTAGGTCATAAGGAAACAGGACAAATACGACGTTTCGAAGATATACACCCTGATTCACAAAAGCATTTGAAGGAAATGGTTAGCTTAGGATTCAGAGATTTCCTCTACCAAGCCAAATCCAGCGAAGACGATTATGAGACCGTTTGGGAATATTTTGTTAAGGTTCTTTTGCCCAACCACATGGAACCTCTTTTGCATACCGCCAAGGTTCTAAACGTAGATGTCTATACGCCTCTATTTTCAACAAACCTGATAGCATTCTTGAGAACGCTACCCATAAAAGAGATAACTAACAGAAAAATCGAAAAAGCTCTGGCGTCAAAGTACCTGCCAAAATCAATCATTGAGAGAAAAAGTATGGGCTTTGATGTGGCGCTGGAAAATGAACTGATTTACAAATGACAAAGGTTAAAGAACATAGACGTCTGGAATAGTCGTAAGCCATGAAAATCTGTATAATTAGCAAATATCCACCTATCGAAGGCGGTGTGTCCTCAAGAGTCTATTGGCTGGCTAAGGCGTTAGGTGAACGTGGACACAAAGTCCATGTAGTCACAAATTCACTTGAAGTAGAAGACGAATATCGCGAAGAATTAGACCTAAACGACCCGAACTTCATGCCCAAAAATGTGTATGTCCACAGCACAGATCCCTCGCCAACGCTTGAAGCGAATCCCAGCCATATTCCGTTTTCCAAAATGTACTGCGAAAAGCTCGCAAGCTTAGCAATCGAAATAATTGAAGAGTACAATTTAGAATTGATTGATTCCAGGTATCTAGTGCCCTACAGCATATCTGGCTATTTAGCTAAATCTTTGGTTGGCACTCCACAGATTATTAGTCACGCTGGAAGCGATTTGCAGCGATTATATCCCTCGCCATACCTTAACTGCTTACTTGAAAAAGTTTTGAAAAATGTCGATGGAATAATAACTAATTCCTCAAAAGCCCCTTTCTTTGCCAATTTAGGAGTCCCATCGGGCAAAATATTCATCCAGCCGCAAACGCCTGTGGATTTACAAGCCTTTAATCCCAAAGTTGCGCCTTTTGATTTGACGGCCTACGTAACAAATCAAAATTATTTTCAAGGCATTCCCCTAATTGCTTACATCGGTAAAATCACACATCATTTTGAAACTAAGTGTCTGCCTGAGCTTTTGAAGGCTTGTAGCATGATTAACGAAGATTTTCTATTGGTACTCATGGCAAATGGCAACAAGATTGCTGAGCTTAAGGCACTAGTCAAGAGCGAAAACATTGTTGAAAAGGTACTTTTCTTACCCTTCTTTTCGCCATGGATGATGCCGTCAATATTGAAATCGTGTACCTGTGTTGTCAACTTGGAAGGGGCAAGCTCGCCTACGTTGGATTACCATGTTCCCACAACTCCCATGGAAGCTATGGCGACAGGGCGATGCGTTCTTATGAGCGAGGAACTCCACGAGAAAGAACCTTACAACAAATTGGAAGAAGACAAAGAAGTTTTAGTGGTTAATCCTAAGGATGTGAACAAGATCAAAGAAACATTAGAAACGCTGATAAGAAAACCATCTATTGCTGAGGATATTGGCGCAAATAGTCTTAAGGCTATTAGTCAAGGTGAGTCAATTGAAGGTTACGCTGAAAAAACCACTCAAATTTATAGATCGATTTTGAATACTAAAAAAGCTAAATAAATTTTTAAAACTAATGCATACTCAAAAAGTCGATATAACACCTTGTTTATCATTGCGACGTCTGCTTTCCAAGCGAACAAGCGAAAATTAGCTTAGAACTATAAAAGACAAGATGGAAAGACGTGTAACGTCTAGTATTTTTTTCCTAAACAAAGTTTCTTTTGAATATCTAAAGCATCGGCTTCATTATCAGCCAAGATGTTAACCCACATGTCAAATTCAGCTTTCGAAATTTCTTTCTGAATAACGCCCTTTTGGTCTCCAGAGAAAAATCTTGATGGTTCAGAGGAAAAAACTTTCACGTAAAAGATTCGGTCTGCAATTACCAGTTTGGAAGAACAGCCTGCTCGTTCACCAGCAGCATAGTCAATTTCATAGCCCATTATCCGAGACCTTCTCTGAATGATTGTTTATTATTTACTTAAATTTTCTCATAGAAAAAGAAAAAATTATTGTTTGGGTAAAAGTAGTACCTCAAATTTTTCCTGTTTCGGGCCAAGTAACTTTAACAAGGATGCTATTCTTGGATGTTACTTGATTTTCTGCGTTTCAAAAATAGGTATCCTGCCGCCAAAGCAATGGTTATTATGGCTACGATTCCTGCAACCGTAATCGTTGGAAAAGGCGCTATGTTAAAGTAAACTGTTTCCGAACCCGAATTACCAACTTCATCAGTAGCGTAAACGGTTAAACGGTGGGAACCATTAGATAACGCTGGCAAAGTTACATTTCCAATTATGGTTACTTTTTCTTGTCCATCTAAACTGTAAGCCAATGTGGCGTTCTCATTCACTGTGAAAGTTAGTTGGATATCGGTGGAGCCATACGACTGGTTTTGAGGAAGCATTATCACAATGTTTGGAGCAAGCGTATCCACAGAAAAGAAAACTGTGTTAGATGAACCCATGTTGCCGAGGCTATCGTTGGCATAGATTATTATGCTATGTGCCCCTTGAGATAGGTCAAGTAATTTTGTTTCTTTATTTATGGTTACATTTGCTTGGTTATCTAAACTGTAACCCATCCATTCGGTGCCTCTGTTAATGGCAAAAGCTAAGGTCACGTTAGAGTAAGTTTTGTTTTCAGGAGATGTAATCTGAACTTTAGGCGGAACAGTTCCGTAACCAACAGGCTTGTACTGCTCATTTGCGTTTAACCAATTTTCGCCGTCAAATCCCCCGATAGCATATAAAACATCGTTTACAACAGCAACGCCCAAGTATGCTCGAGGCGTAGGCATCGAAACACCAGTACTCCAAGAGTTATTGTCTGGATTATACACTTGAGTTTTACCGCTAAAAGAATTCGAAAAATATCCACCTATAAAATACAGTCGTGAAGGACCCATAAAGCCTTGAGTTGACGCTGCAGCCCCATAAGTAGCTACATCAGGCAAGTTTGCTGCTAAACTCCACTTATCAGTTTGAGGATCATATACTTGGTTGGAATTAACGAAAACACTGCTTCCTGGTGAGCTTGGATTCATTGAACCGCCAATAATGTAGATTTTGCCATTTATCACTGCTGACGCGTAACCGTAAACAGCCGTTGGAATTGGTGTTTTTGTAGACCAACTATCGTTAGCTGGATCATAAACCTCGTTCACGTTAGTTTCATTGAAATATGGGCTCGTGCTCGAATATTTTTTTCCGCCGATTAGGTAGATTTTATCGTTCACTACACTTGCGGTTAAATCAGATCGGGGCGTAGGCATGGAAGCTTTTGTTTCCCACGTATTCGTTGCAGGGTCGTATACTTCGTTGTTTCCAATATACCCGTTGCCCACTGTTCCGCCTATAACATATATTTTGTTGTTGTAAACCGCGATGGCAAAACCGCTTCTGGCCGTAGGCGTGGGCATTTTTTCAGTCCACTGGTTTGTGACGGGATCATACTCTTCATTATTATTAACAGGTAAATTATCGCTCGAGCCTCCGATAGCATAGATTTTTCCGTTTACAACTGCAACGCCGAGTCCGCCTCGCGCTGTTGGCATAGGCGTCATGTTGGTCCATGAAGATTCTTCTTGGGTTGCTTTAGTGCTGGGGAAATTGAACGCTGATAAAACCATTGTTACAATAATAAGCATGACCGTTAGCATTTGAATATGCTTATTTATTAGTGAGCCCCCAGTTGCCTCTTTAGGTATTAAATTACACTTTACCTTTATATTGTTTAAAGGAATCGGTGAAGAAATAATCTGGCATTGGCAAGATTAAGCAAGTTACAGGCAGTTGCGTTAATGCTTTAGGTTTGAGAAAAAGCTTAATGGTTGATAAAAGAATTATTTTTTTTGAGGAGTGTTAGTTTATGTTGCTTAGGAATGTTTTAGTGGCTGTCGACGGATCAGAAAATTCTGATAGAGCTTTGGATTTCGCTTTAGATTTAGGTGAAAAATTTAATGCTGCTATCATGATTTTAATAATAGTAAGATAAATCAGAATTTTCTTACTATTCAGAAATGTTTAAATATTCTGACAACCTCGCTGTTCCTTTGTGACCTTAAATGGCAGGCAAAGAATGCTGTAACAAAGAATGCTGCAAAATTGATGCAGTCGTATCAGTGGACGCAAAAGGGCAAATAGTACTCCCAAAAGACCTCAGAGAAAAAGCGAAGATAAAACCCAGCGATAAACTAGCAATAATCGGTTTTGAACGCGACGGCGAAGTATGCTGCATCATCATGTTAAAAGTCGACGCTTTAGAAAGCACAGTGAAGAACATGTTAGGACCAGTTTTTAGAAACGCGTTCAAACTGGAGGTGGAAAAATGAAAGAAGAAAAAGTAAGAAAAGCAGTAAGGGAACGTTACGGCAAAATCGCCAAGACAGAAACGTGCGGTTGCGGCTGCACATCAACCAGCCAACAAATAGGCTACAGCAAAGGTGAATTAGACTCAGTTCCTGAAGGCGCTGACTTAAATCTTGGATGCGGAAACCCAGTAGCACTCGCATCACTCAAGGAAGGAGAAACAGTCATTGACTTAGGCTCAGGCGGAGGCTTAGACTCCTTCTTAGCGGCAAAAAAAGTAGGCTTAACAGGGAAAGTTATCGGCGTAGACATGACTGCGGAAATGCTTGAAAAAGCGAGAGCAAACTGCAAGAAAGGCGGCTACAAGAACGTTGAGTTTCGTCTTGGAGAAATCGAAAATTTGCCAGTTGCAGACAATATGGCTGATGTTATCATCAGTAACTGCGTAATCAACTTATCAACTAACAAGCAACGGGTTTTTCAAGAAGCCTATCGAGTGCTAAAACCTAAAGGACGACTAATGATTTCAGACATAGTGCTACTCGGCGATATACCTGACAAAGTGAAAAGCAATGTTTTAGCGTATGTTGGATGCATTGCAGGCGCAGAAAAGAAAGATGAATATATCAAGAAGATTAAGCAAGCAGGGTTCCAACAGTTGCAAATACTGGATGAAACTCATCTGCCCGAAGTAATGTTTGACCAGCCAGATGCCAAAGAAATAATTGGGAAAATGAATCTGACAAAGAAGGAGATATCAGAAATCGCTAATGACGTTGTAAGCATGAAAATTTCAGCGGTAAAACCATAATTTCTTTTTTTGCTAACTGGGTCTTGTGCAAGAGTGCAATAAATTTTAAATCTGCATAGCCTAGAAATAGCCTAAACATGACAAAAAGATTTACAGCTATCATTATCATTGCCAATATCATAATGGGTTTGCTTCTTTATCTTTCCAGTCAATCAGTGCTCACTACTCTCAGTAGGGAAGAATATCCTGTAACATTTGTAGTTCATATATCCTCAATTGAGATAGCGTATGCACCATCACTGACACCTGTTCCTGCACTCGCTTGGTTAATGCCTAACTACCCTTTCTATGTCTTTACCCTCTTTTTGATAGTAAATGCTTGTTTCATAATAAAACTGCTAAGCAAAGAAACAAAACAGAACCCTTCTTAGAGGAGAATCACAAGGAAAAAGCAAGTGTGAATGAATCGATATCACAAATGACCTAAGCCAAGAAAAGAAAACGCTTTAAGTAGAACGGAACAATTGGGTCTTATGCCAAAAATTGATGTTCTTGATGAAGCCGTCATAGATGCCCCGCCTATGGTAGTCTACAAGGCTATTTTGAACGAGTACGCAGGGGTCACACATTGGTGGATGCCTATTCTTGAATTCAAGCTAAGAGGGGATATGCCAATCGACCGTGAGGGTGCAATTTGTGACATAACTGCTCATGGCCATGGAGCAACCGCCAAGTTTTCTTGCAAGATGACAAAGATTGTGGAAGCCAAGTCGATAGAAGAGGAGATTGCAGGTGACTTTGTAGGAACTGGGAAATGGACATTTGAGCCAACAGATGGAAAGACGAAAGTGCAATATCGATTTAACGTCAGAACTAATAGACTATTATTTTCTCTTGTCTCTCCATTCGTGAACATTGGAAAAGGACATTCAGACGGGATGCAGAAAGGATTCAAAGCATTAAACAGTTACCTGAGCAAGAAATGAACAGGATAAAATAGAACTTAACTCCATTTTCTTTTTAAGCAACTTTTCCGATGTTCAAAAGTCTTAAATCTGCATAGCATAGAAAGTGAACTGAGTGATTATGAAATGTCCTGCTTGTAGTCAAATACTTAAACGAATAGAGGGTGTATGTGGCGAGTACATCTGTATTAATCCTGAATGCCTTGAAAACAAGAAAGCACGCGTGCAGGCATACGCAGAGTTTTACGGGCTTACCCAAGCAGAAATATACGAAAACTATCGCATAGCACTTGCCAAAAAATAGGAAGGAGAAATAGCCAAACACCAAAATAAGGTAAATAAAATATAAATAAGGTGAATAAACAACCTGTGAAAAACTGGAATAACGTTTTATGTCCAAGGTGTTCTTATTGTGGTAGCACTCGCCTTGAAGAAGATGAAGATGTCGTTAAGTGTCTTGATTGCGGGGCATGGGGAAGTATAAGAAAGGTAAGCATAAGTAGGATGGTAAATAATTGCTTAAGTAATGATACGAAAAAAAATGGAAAATTTGAACATGTTCGAATCTAATAGAAGTCCACGTAGCAATTGGGGAAGCAATCAACCTTACGAGTGCCTTCGGTGCGGAGCAACCACGATGGGCGAAAACATAGAGGAGAGAAACGGCGAAATCAAATGTATCGTATGCGGATACAGAGTTTTAAAGAAGACGAAACCGCCAGTAGTAAAGAGAGTTCCCGCAAGATGACATAAGAACTTTGCATCAAAATTGTTTCTTTTTTAATTACCGAGTACATATTAAGGTCTAATGTATTCGGTGAATAGGTCTTGTTAAAATTGAAAAGAGCCTATATCAATTATGTATCAAATAGTAGGTAATTACCCATGATAGCTATAATTGGCGCTGGCAAAGTAGGAAGCGCAGCCGCCTTCGATATTCTACGCTATAAAATAAGCGACGTAGTGTTAATTGACCTAAATGAAAACCAAGCAAAAGGCGAAGCCCTTGACATGATGCAGGCTGCACCAGCCATCGAATTTGATGGCAATATCCGCGGAACCAGCGACTTTAAAGAAATGCGCGGGTCCGAATTGGTAATCGTTATCGCTGGTTTAGGAAGAAGACCAGACATGACTCGCATTGACCTTATGAATACTAATGCGCAAATCGTCAAATCCGTCGTAAAAGAAGTTGTCAAATACGCCCCAGACTGCAAACTTATGATTGTAACAAACCCTGTTGACATTATGACTTACATTGCTTTCAAAGAATCAGGTTTTCCCCGCAGCCGCTTATTCGGCATGGGCAACATCCTTGATACAATGCGCTTTAGAACATACATCGCTAATGAATTGAACGTTTCAAGAGAAGATACGCGTGCTTTGGTGATCGGTGAACATGGCGATTCTATGGTTCCACTAGTTGAATACGCCTCTGTTTCAGGTATTCCAATAACAAACTTACTTACTAAAGAGCAGATTGAAAAAATAGTTTGTTTAACGGTAACTTCAGGTTCGGATGTTATTCAATTGAAAGGCTCAACGGTTTATGCTCCTGCCGTTGTAATCGCCATAACTGCCGATGCAATCTTAACGGGAAGAAATCGAGTTATGAGCGTATCCACATGCCTTGATGGTGAATACGGCTTTTCAAACGTTTCAATTGGCGTGCCAGTGGTGCTTGGAAAATACGGGGTTGAAAAAATAATTGAGTTAGAATTATCAGATCAAACAAGAGAGCGCTTTGGAAAGTCAGTTGCCGTAGTTAAAGAAGCAATAGCCGCTTTGAAGAGCTAATGCTATTCTAATTAAATTTGGTAATTTTTAGCTGGTTACGGATAAGGCTTTAGTTAACAGTTTTCAATGAAAGCAGTTTTTAGCCATGTCTCTGTTTGGCGCGTGCGCAATAAAAGTTTCCGTTAAGTCTTACGAATGCTGGGCATTTGCCGCCATAGCAATGTTTCAGCCATTGGCACGGTGCCCGAACTTCATACACTCGCGGCATGTATTCACGTGAATGATCAATTTCTTTAATGCTTTCTCGTTTGGAAAGTTGTTTTAAAATTGCTTCCAACAAAAAACACCTTCAAAGTTGCTAACCTGAATTGAATTAGTATTGCCCTCTTCTCGTTATTAAAAGTGTGTTGCAGTCGCTAAGCAACAACAAAAGCATATAAGCACTATCATGCAAGGGAAAAAAGCGTGCTTTCGGCATACAAAGTGTTATTTAGCAGTTAACGGCTTTCTTGTTTTTAGGTGCCAAAGTTGGAGTTTCAAGGAAGAGACATAATATCAATCGAAGACTTCTCCCGCCAAGAAATCAACCACATCCTAGACGTTAGCCGATCCATGGAGCCTCTTGCATCAAAAGGTTCAGACATGCTTAAAGGAAAAATCCTTGCAACCCTGTTCTTTGAGCCCAGCACTCGCACGCGCTTAAGCTTTGAAACAGCAATGCTAAAACTAGGCGGATCCAACATCGGCTTCGCTGAAGCTGAAATTGCCTCTGTTAAGAAAGGCGAAAACCTGGCAGATACCGTGCGCACTGTCGAGAACTACGCCGATGCAATAGCGCTCAGGCACAGTTTGGAAGGTGCTGCTAAATTGGCTGCGGAATTTTCTAAGGTTCCAATAATAAACGGTGGCACTGGCGCAGAGGAGCATCCGACGCAAGCGTTCATTGACCTGTATACTATGCGCAAAGATAAAGGCAAGATAGATGGGTTAAAGGTTGCTTTAATCGGTGATTTGCGCTATGGGCGAACTGTTCACTCGCTTGCCTACGCGCTGGCACTCTACAACATAGAGCTATACCTTGTTTCGCCTGAAAGCCTGCGTATGCGCAAAGATGTGCTTCAAACCATAAAAAACAAAATCCCAGTAACCGAAGACGCGAACTTGGAAAGCATAATTCCCAAAATTGACGTATTATATGTCACCCGCATACAGAAGGAACGCTTCCCTGATGCAGCAGAATACGCCAAATTAAAAGGCGCCTACAAAATAGACCTAAAAACTCTAAAAAACGCCAAAAAAGACTTGATAATTCTGCATCCGCTTCCGCGCGTGGATGAAATTGCCCCTGAAGTTGACAATACTCCGCAAGCGCGTTATTTCCAGCAAGTCTGGAACGGCATTGTGGTTCGGATGGCGCTTCTGTCGCTGGTGCTTGGCGCTGTCAAATAAGCTTTCATGTAGAAGTGAAGCGGTCGAACGTTGCCAGTGCGCTCATTGAGCCGCAGGATGGGCATTTATGCAAGGTTCCAAACCAGCTTTTTTTGCAGTTGTCACAGAAACTAACTATCCGATTGTAAGTAAAGAATTCCAACGATTGATTTTCAATTAAGCGCCGGGTCAAATCCATTAGCGCTTCAGGCTTAAATTCAGTACCTTCCAACTCTATAATAGCTAGGGTTCCGCCAGCGTTCAACCCTTTCATTTTCTGCGCTGTCTCCAGCATTTCAGGCGGTATGCATAGGGTTTCGCCAGCTTTAACTTGGAATCTTTTAGCGGTTGAGTAATAGGGCTTTTCTCTTGTTCCTGAAAACTTCACTTTGGCTACACCGTATTTCTCAATATCTAATTGAGCGAGCCTTTCGGATGCTTCGGAACTGCTAAGTATCACAGGGTATAAGCGTTTTCCATGTTTCCTGCCGATCTTCTGCTTGAAAGCCAAAATATTCTGGATGGTTTCCTCGGCAAACTTGCGGCTCTCTTCCGAGTTTATGCTTTTTTCAGTGAAAGCTTCTACCGCTTCTCGGAACCCAGCTAAATTAATTATCCGTGAACAGTTTTCAAGTCTGAAATATGTATCTCCACTAGAGCTTTTTAGCAGGAAAGGCAATGAGTTTTTTCCGAATTGCTTGAGCGCATTATTTTTTATTCCTAAGGCGCGGGCGGCAAGTTCAAAACGTTCCCTTACTAAATCGAAAAACTTGTTTTTATCTTTCTCACTTTCTTGAGCGATTCTTGGCAAATTAATTGTTACGCAACCGAGGCAACCTGTACGGAGAGTGTCTGTTTCCCATTCTCCAGTTAAGTCAGGTGCAAGTTTAACTCCCGAAGGTGAAAAAGCTATGTTTTCGCCCTCTTTTTTTGTCATGTTGGCAAAGTAAGGTGTTCCTCTTTCCGCTGCTAAACGGTGTGCTTTGAGGAGAACTGCTTTCGCGTTTTCATCTGCTAAAGTATCCTTGTTAATTTTTATTACCAGCTTGGGGTTAAGCAGCGGCTTCTTGGAACTCTCTTCCTCAAAGACTTCAATTATAAGTGAGGCTAACAGTTGGCTTTCTTGGGCGAAGTCACCGTATTTGCCACATATTTTTCCTTGAGGACCAGTGGCTTCTTTTTCCGCCGTTAATTTTGGAATTGAAAGCTCAAGCACCAATGTAGCTTCAACATGCTGGTTCAAGTTTAAAATAAATAAGCGTAGACTTTCCTTTATTTTTGCCGTTTCAACGCCTTTTGCAAAGGGAGCGAGAAAAACGTTGAAGTAATTGCATGTTTGGATACGGTTTGTTTCTTTATTGGCATGCAAGAGAACGTTGAAGGCAATTGCCAACGCCGATTCAAGGTTACTCGGTGGCTCCATTGGAATTTTGAGTGGATTATCAAGTTTGAGACCGTTTTGGAAGAAAAACCGCAGGTCATGGCTGACCTCGTTTGGTTTTAGTATCCATGTGCCTAAACCATCAATGTGGATGGCGCCTGAAAGGTGAGCGTCAGCTATGTCTCTTGGGAAAATGTTAAGCAAGGTGTACTCACCTAATACGGCTTGGCCTGCTTTTGTAAGTAAGGCTGCTGAGTCTGCGGCTGAGTCTTTTGCTTCTATTGAAGCAGTTACCTCGTGTACGGGCATTCCAACTCTTGTGAGTTTATGGCGGTACTCTTCATAGCCCTTCTCAACCAAAATTCCGTTCACTACTTCCCTGATTAAGGCGGCAGTGAGGTACTTTGTTTTTGATTTGATTAGGCGTTTTTCAGCTTCTTTAGCCGCTTTCTGTGCTAGTTCTGCTGGAACTTTGGCTTCTTTTATTAGCGAATTCGCTATTTTGTTTGCGTCGAATTCTTCCAGTGTTAAATGGGATGTGCGGACAAGCATGCCTCTTGGTTTAACAGCTTTCTTTTCGATGCGGTCGGCTACGTCAAGGACCATTTTGCCCATGTCAGTTAAGTAGTATTTTTTTGCTTCAACATCTGCCTCAACCAAGTCTGCTTTTAGCATGAATTTTAGGTGGTAGGCAAATCTGCCCGCGTCTCTGCTTGGATTCATTTTTAGTTGGTTCATTAATTCAGTGTAAGATAGAGCGCTTTTATCGAATAGTAAATATAGGATTTGCAGTCTGAGAGGTGACGAAACGGCTTTGAGTACTTTTACGCCGCGTGCACGATGCGGTGGCGAATTAACCATAAACCCTTTTCCCCTACGCTCCCAGATTGGTGCTCTACCTATTATTCAACGCAGAGTTTAAACTTAACTAAGGCTTTATTTATAGAAACTCTAAAAAACCAACTAGTAAGGAAAGTGTACGCTTACCCATATATCACTAATACTGCACAATAGGTAAACATTTAATTTTAAATGATAAAAGCAAAAAAGTGAAAAGAAAACTTTGCTTTGTTATTGGTAAAAAAGTTTAATTCTTCATAAGTCATGTACTCTTTTGTTTTGAACTTAACATTTTTAGGGCAATGTAATTTTGCGCGCTCGACCCAGTCCTAAAATAGTAAAGGAAGGGAAGGCATTCAGCAAGGAGCGAAAAATATTACAAACAAAACAGATTGGATTTCTCACGCGATAGGAGAAGTTACTAAGAAAATAAAGGGTGCTTTTCAGAGAACTTCTTATGAGACTAACGATGAATATAGAGATTTTTTTCTTGCTTCCGATGTGTCTCAAACTAGAATGGTTATAGTACTCCTTGCGTTAACTGTAGCGCTCTTCGCCATTAGCGATTACATGTTTTTTGGCTTATCATCAACATTCTATGCTCTTGCAGCCTTAAGGCTTGGGTTAATATTTTATTCCGCTTACCAGATTAGATATATCCGTCAAGTTAAAAATTACCGCTCGTATGATACATCAACGTTCATTTATTTGCTTACCCTTGTTGTAGGAATATTACTTGTGGATTCCACACGCCCTCAAAATTTCCTTCCACATATAATCATTATTGACATTACTGTTTTTGTGTTCTATCTTGTTATCCCAACTCGATTTATTTACCAAGCATTGCCATCGTTAGTTTTTACTATTGGTGGAGTTCTAATAATTATGCTAAGCTTTAAATCATTTGAGGCGCCAGCGCTTTTTACAGCGTTTTTCAGCTTAATATTTGCAAACGTTGTTGCCCCCTTAAGCTCCTTGCAGCTTCACTCATATCGCTGGCGGATTTTTCAGCATGTTACAGAGCGCAAGGATACAGACCGCCTAGCCGCCATTGGCCAGACTGCTGGCATGGTTGGGCATGATATACGCAATCCACTTCAAGCTATTACCAGCGAATTGTATCTTGCAAAAGAAGCAATTGCCAACTCTCCTCACATAGAGGATAGGACGCAAACCTTAGAGAGCATAAACATAATTGAAGAACAAACAGATTACATAAGCAAAATAGTATCCGACCTGCAGGACTACGCTAGACCGCTAAAACCAGAATATTCAGAAATTAACTTATCAGGGTTAATTGTCAGCGTTTTTCAAACAATCAGTATCCCAGACAAAATAGTCCTCAAAATAGACGTTAAAGACTTCCCAAAAATAAAAACAGACCCAACCCTAATCAGGCGCGCACTAACAAATTTAATCAACAATGCCATCCAAGCTATGCCCAACGGCGGTAACCTCAAAATAATCGCTACTAAAACAGAAAACAAAGCAGTCATAGCAATATCAGACACCGGCAAAGGCATACCGGAAGAAATCAAACCCAAACTCTTCACGCCACTCGTCACTACCAAAGCTAAAGGCCAAGGCTTAGGATTAGCAGTTGTCAAACGCCTAGTTGAAGCACTTAACGGCTCAATAACATTTGAAAGTCAAGAGGGAAAAGGAACAACATTCACCATACAACTCCCACTTTGAAAAACCACAAAATTAACTCCTTTAAATAAGAAGGCTATAATTTTTTCCAAGCGATAGAGACCCATAACATGAAAATTATGGTTCTTATGGTTCAGGCTAAAGAAACTGTTTATTAAGTTAGAACGTTGACAATACTTAGTTTATTGGGGCTCAGAAACATGAAAGCATTCATAATCCAGTTTCCTTACGGCGTAGTAGCTTTCGACGACAAAAACAGTTTAGCAGAGAGGGTTCTGTTTCCAAAAAAACCACAGGCAGTCGCAAGAAGCCTGCTGAAAACCGAAACAGGAAAGCTCTCAGATGAAGTTTTTTCCTTGATTTCTCTTCTTAAAAACGCGGGTTTTGACACTTTTGTTTTTGAGAACGCCAACCTGGCAGAAGAAGTTCAACGAAAAATGAACGTTACCGTAGAAGTGGCAAAACCTGCCGAAGCTGAAGTTCTCCGCTCACGCATGAATGAAGTTGCACTTGAATCAGGCTTTGTTAAAGATGAGCAGGAACTTAGCCTATGGAACCGCAACGTCAGCTTGGAACTTGCCAAACTTAGAATCAAAGGAGCATCAGAAAAAAGAGACTTAATCATCGCTCAAGGCATTCAGACGCTGGATGATTTAGACCGCACAGTTAACCTCTTCATGGGCAGATTAAGAGAATGGTACGGCGTGTACTTCCCTGAGCTTGACCGCTTAATCGAAAAACACGAAACTTACGCCAGGCTCGTCATGAACTTAGGCTACAGAGAAAACTACACGGCAGAAGCCTTAGAAAAGGAAAACATTCCAAAAGAAAGAGCAGGATTAACCGCGAAAGCCGCTGAATCATCCATGGGCGCAGACATCGCGGGACCAGACTTAGAGCAGATACAAGCCTTAGCCAAAAACGTGCTTGAATTCTATGAACTGCGCAAGAACATGGAGAACTACCTTGACAGAACCATGGAGGAGATGGCGCCTAACGTACGTGCAGTTGCAGGAGCACTTCTTGGCGCGCGATTAATAGCTATTGCTGGCAGTTTGCGAAACTTAGCTATGAGGCCAGCAAGCACCATTCAAGTTTTAGGTGCAGAAAAAGCCCTGTTCCGCTCTTTGAAAACAGGCGCTAGACCGCCAAAACACGGCTTAATCTTCCAGCACACACTGTTGCATGATGCCAAAAGGTGGCAGAGAGGAAAAATCGCAAGAGTCATCGCTGGAAAACTAGCCATCGCCGCTAGAGCTGACGCCTTCGGAGGCCACTACATCGGAGACCGATTAAAAGCGGAGGTAAACAAACGGTTAGAAGAAATACGCGAGAAATACAAGGAGCCGCCGCCACCTAAAGAAAACAAACCGGGATTCGAACGCCGAGAACAAAGACCTTTTGAAAGACGCGAACAGCCATTCAGAGAACGCGACCGAGGCATAAAACGCCAAGGTGGTCAAAATTGGAGAAGAGACAGGCGTGCACGTAAAGGTTAAACCGCATTCTAAGTTTAAAGAAATTTACCTTGTTATGCTTGAGGATGGTGCGCAGCGGTTAGCCACACGCAACTTAACGCCTGGGTTAACCGTTTATGGTGAACGGCTTATCCGTTTTAAAAGCGTTGAATATCGTGTTTGGGACGCTTTTAGAAGCAAGTTGGCAGCCGCTATTCTTAAAGGCGTGCAAACCGTGCCCATAGAGCCAAGTTCCAAAGTTCTTTATTTAGGTGCTGCTTCTGGAACTACGGCAAGCCATGTTTCAGACATTGTCGGCGAGAGTGGGCATGTTTACTGTGTCGAATTCGCTTCAAGGTCAATTAGGGATTTAGTTAACAATGTTGCTACTTATCGACCTAACATTTCCCCACTTCTTGAGGACGCACGCATGCCAGAAAAATACGCCATGTTCATCTCAGGCAAGGTGGACTCGATTTATTGTGATGTTGCGCAGCCGGAACAAGCTAAACTGTTAGCTGACAACGCTGACGTCTTCCTGAAACCATCAGGCTGGGTGATGCTGGCTGTGAAAGCGCAAAGCATCGACGTGACAATGGATCCAAACGCGGTTTACCAGCAGGAAGCCAAAGTTTTGAGGAACAGGGGTTTTGACGTTAAAGAGGTTGTACGCTTGGAGCCTTTTGACAAGGCGCATGCAATGATAGTAGCTCAAAAAATCTGATTTCAACGTTCAAATCAAACTGCACTTGGCTTTTGTTTTCTTTGTGACAGTAGTTTTTGGAAAAGCATTATAGCTTAGTATACTAAAGCCATTCATAATTAATGGTGCAGTTGAATAAAATGTTGATTGCTGGTGTAGACGAAGCTGGTCGCGGATGCGTTATTGGTCCCTTAGTAGTCGCCGGCATCGCGGTGAAAATCGAGACTTTGCCTTTGCTCAGCGAGTTAGGAGTGAAAGACTCAAAGCTCCTGTCACCCAAGAAGCGTGAAGAGTTGTATCCTGAAATCATACGCTTAACCGAAAAATACCAGACAATAAAGGTCCTTCCTTACCAAATTGACAAAGCAGTTGAAAGCGCCAGAAAACTGCATAAACTAAACAGGCTTGAGGCGCAGACAATGGCACAGATAATTGAAGCCTTAAAGCCCGACGAAGTCTACGTTGACGCAGCAGACACGGTTGAATATCGATTCAGAAATCACATTCAAGAATGCCTAAAAATCAAAACCAGAATCATTTCTAAACATAAGGCAGACAAGATTTTTCCAGTTGTTTCAGCCGCATCCATCATAGCCAAGGTGGAACGGGACAGAGAAATCGCAAGTTTAAGGCTGGAATACGGCGACTTTGGCAGCGGATACTTAACTGACCAGAAAACTATGAGTTTCCTGAGGCGATTATTGGAAAAAAATGGGGAGTATCCTAGTTTTGTTAGAAAATCGTGGAAGCCTGCGAAAAGAGCAAAAAACGAGAAAGGGACGTTGCAAAAGAAGCTTGCTTAACTATCCTTTAAACATAAAGATGTCTTTAGTTGTAGTCAAATATCTTTTCAAAAAGACTACAATTTAGCATTAGTTATATAAATGTCGGCTACCTCTTTAATTATCAGGAACAGCGGGTTTTATACGGCGGTTATTTGATGAGCGAAAAGGATATCACAAGATTTCTGCAAATTCTCGGTCTATCAAAAAGAGAAATTCAAGTTTACCTGTTCCTTGCCAAAAGCGGCGTCCAATCAACTAGCTTTGTAGCTAAAAGGCTTAAAATGGAACGTGTTCAAGCAT
>Ga0208563_1000578_pt1 | contig 30983 bp, 23 predicted proteins | sample June2015DPH_17_1_2_FD_184717 | JGI IMG/M metagenome (GOLD analysis project Ga0208563, IMG submission 184717) | Peatland microbial communities from SPRUCE experiment site at the Marcell Experimental Forest, Minnesota, USA - June2015DPH_17_150... | ecosystem: Environmental > Terrestrial > Soil >... | reverse complement strand
AGCATTCCGAGTAATCCCGCGCGGCCGCTTCCCGCGCAACAACCGTTACAGAGTTCTCACCTCCAGCGATACTTTTCATGACTCACTTTCCAAACGATCTGCGCTCAACCACCTGTGCAGAGGTTCCCTAGGCCACGTGCAATCGCGCGGCCAGGCGCGAGAAGCGAAGACGCTCATCCTGATTGCGCACCGCCTGCTGCAATGCGCTTTTGGTCCCGACCAGGACGCATACCCGCTCGGCGCGCGTGATCGCCGTGTAGAGCAGATTGCGGCGCAGCATCAGGTAGTGACTCGAATGTATCGGCATCACGATCGCGGGATACTGGCTGCCCTGGCTCTTGTGCACTGATATCGCGTAGGCGAGCGCCAGCTCGTCGAGGTCCGACAGGTCGTATTCGGCGTGGGTCTCCTCGAACGCGACGCTCACGCGCGCCTTGTCCGAGTCGATCGCGAGAATCCTGCCGATCGATCCGTTGAAGACGTCCTTGTCGTAATTGTTGCGCAACTGGATAACGCGATCGCCCTCGCGAAAAATGCGATCGCCGGCGCGGAGTTCGCGTCCCGAGGGATTCAGCAGGCTTTGCAGCTCGCGATTGAGAATGTGCGTGCCGAGCGGACCACGATTCATCGGCGTCAGCACCTGGATTTCGCGCGGGTCGTTTATTCCGAATCGCCCAATCAGCCGCTGTTGCACGAGCTGCTTGATCGTCGCGAGCACGTCCTCGGCGGCGTTGCGCTCGAAGAAAAAAAAGTCGCCTTCGGCGTCGTTGGAGATCTGCGGGAATTCACCGCGATTCAAACGATGCGCGTTGGCGACTATCAGGCTGCGGCGCGCCTGTCGATAAACCTCCTGCAATTGGACGACCGGCACAAAGTCGGATGCGATCACGTCCTTGAGGACGCTGCCGGGGCCAACCGACGGAAGTTGATCGCGATCGCCGACCAGCAGCAGCGAGCAGTTCGGCATCAGCGCGGATAGCAGGCTCGAGGCGAGCTCGACATCCATCATCGAGGCTTCATCGATGATCAGATAGTTGGTGCGGAGCGGAAATTCCTTGCCGCGGACAAAGCCGCCGCTCTCGGGTGAGTATTCGAGCAGCCGATGAATGGTCTTTGCGTCGCGGCCTGATGCCTCCTGGAGCCGACGAGCCGCGCGCCCGGTCGGTGCGGCAAGCGTCGGCTTCAAACCGGCCTCGGCGAGGGCGACCAGCAGCGAGCGCAGCAGGGTCGTCTTGCCGGTGCCGGGACCGCCGGTGATAACAGTGACGCGGCTGGCCAGGGCGCATCGGAGCGCGCTCTTTTGTTCGGGCGACAGTTCGAGTTCGGAGCTTCGCACGGCCGCATCCAGGGCGCGCTGGATCAGCTCCTTGTTCATTGCGCGGCCTGCGTTTAATTCCGCGATTCGGCGCGCGACGTTCACTTCGGCTTCGTGCAAGCGTGCGAGATAGACGGCGGTGTGATCGTCCGCCTCTTCGACGACCACCTCGCCGCTGGCGGCCAGCTCATCGACGGCCCCGCGCGCCAGCTCGGGCTCCATCTCGAGCGCGGTGCGGAACTGGCCTTCGAGATACTCGAAGGGCGAATAGACGTTGCCCTCGTCGGACATGCGCTCGAGCAGGTACAGGACCGCGGCGCGGGCGCGCTGGATCGAGTTGCGCGGGATGCCGAGTTTCTCGGCGACGGCGTCGGCGGTGCGAAATCCGATGCCATGAATGGTGCGCGCGAGTACGTACGGATCGCGCCGTACGACGTCGAGCGCGTCCTTGCCATAGAACTTGTGGATGCGCCGCGCGTGCGAGGCAGCCATGCCGTGCCCGCGCAGAAAGACCGTCAGCTCGCGCAGCCCGGACGAGTCGCGCCATGCAGCCGCGATTCGTAGCGCGACCGCGGCTCCGATGCCGGAAACTTCGCGCATGCGTTCGGGAGCGTTGTCGAGCACCTCGCCGAGCGAGTCTCCGAAATGTTCGGCGATTCGCCGCGCAAATGCAGGGCCGACGCCCTTTATTTCCGAAGCGAGGTAGCGTTCGAGCGCGACCGCTCCGGCGGGCCGCACCGTTTCGAAATCGACTACGTGAAACTGATCGCCAAAGCGCGGATGCTGTTCGAAGCCGCCTTGAGCGCGGATGGTCGAGCCAACTTCCAGACCGGCAAGATTTCCAACCACCGTGACGCGGCGGGAGTCGCCGTGTTCGCCGGCAACGACCACGACGGCGACCGAATAGCCGTTGTTGTCGTTAACGAACAGGACCTGATCGAGGATGCCCTCCAGCGTCTCGGCCGCTTGATGCGCTCGTGCCACGGAAAGAGGATTACGCGCGGCGGGCGCCGCGTCCAGTTGATGGCGATGGGAGCGTCAACAAGCGCAGGCGAAATCAGACTTCAGACTTCGATGGTTTCCCACTTGCCGCTCTGGAAGCGCCAGACTTTCACCGTCGAGCGAACGACGTAGTCGGCGAGCAGAGACCACCATATCCAGATGATGCTGCCGCCGTGGTACCAAATGAGAATCGTGAGAAAGAGCCTCATTCCGTAAAAGCCCGCCAGCGAACCGTAAAGGGGGAACTGCGAATCGCCGGCGCCGCGCAGCGCGCCGGTGATCGTCCAATCGATCGCCATCAGCGGTTGCGCGGCAGCGAGCGCGTACATGAATTGTGCCGTGTACGCTATGACCTGTTTGTCGTCGATGAAGAGCGCCGCGATCTGATGGGCAAAGACGATGAACACCAAGCCCATAGCGGTCATCATCACTATCGCCATGCCGGTCGATTCCCATCCGGCCTTGCGCGAGAACTTCGGGTCGCCCGCGCCGAGGCCCTGACCGACAAGAGTCGCGGAGGCGGCCGAAAATCCGAAGCCGGGCAGGAACGACAGCGCCAGGATTCGTACACCGATGAAATATGCGGCGATTTCCTTGGTGCCGTAACGCGCAATGAATCCGACGTAGGCAACAAAGCCAAACTGGATCAACAATTGTTCGATGGCGGCGGGATTTCCGACGCTGAGGATTCGCCTGCCGAGGCCGAAGTCGGGCCACAGCCCCTTCCAGCGGAAGTTGAGCACCATCCCGTCGATCGACAACGCGTAGAAGAACAAAATCCCGCCGAAAGCGATCGCGAGCAAGGTCGCCACGGCCGAGCCGTCCACGCCGAGCACGGGAAATCCGAGCTTGCCGAAGATGAGCACGTAGTTGAGGAAGATTGCGAGCACGTCGATGATACCGCCGATCCACAGCGGCGTGCGCGTGTCACCGGCGCCGCGCAACGCCGACGCGCACATCAGAAAGACTCCCTGGAACGGCTCCGACAGCATCACGACCTGCAGGTAACGCGCACCCATCTCGGCCATCTCGCCCTTGACCTGGAACAATTTCATCAGCGGATGCGCGAAAATTATTACGGGGATCGCGATGATCGTCGAAACCAATACGCCGAAGACGACGGACTGCTTCAGCACTTGCTCGGCGCTGTCACGATCGTTCGCACCGATATAACGCGCGACCAGCGCGACAGTGCCGGTACCGACCGCCGCTATCCCGGCACGCACCGCACCCAGGATTTGCATGGCGAGTCCGACCGCGCCGACCGCGCTCGCGCCGAGCCGCCCCACCATCAGCATCGAAGAAAGGCCGAGAATCGAATCGAGTCCGAACGAAAGAATCACGGGCCACGCGAGCGCCCATACCTCGAAGCGGATCCGCTCGATCGGTGGCAGGGTCATCGCGGCCCCGCTCTGCGCACCGACTCCGGGAACCGACTCGAGAAACTCGGACATGACTGTGAACAGTTACGCCAGCACGAGGCGTGATAGTCAATGGACTGCGCGCGGCGGCGGCCGGGCACGCGCGAACCGAGGAAGATCGTGCGCGCGCGCGAAATCCGCTATATCTCGCGCTGGGGCGGACAAGGGAATCCTGATGACTGAAGCCGGATCTGCGACAATCGAATCGTTATCGGGCGATAGACCGTCGCGCCGGCCGCTTGAAATCTTCGCGGCGATCTTCGTCGCCGCCGGATTGATCTATTCGTTTCATCTTGGCGCCAATGCCTTCGGCGCGAGCGAGGCTTACAGCGCGTGGGCGGCGGCAAAACCGGGAATCGGCGCGATCGTTCGCACGCCGGTGCTGCATGATCCCGGCAAGCAGGTCTTTTACTACGTCGTACTGCATTACTACACGCAGATATTCGGGCTGAGTGAGATTTCGCTGCGCTCGATGTCGGTGATCTTTTCGCTGATGACGCTCGCGCTGGTGTTCGCGCTCGGCTGCGAAATGTTCGACGAGAGCACGGCGCTGGCGGCGGCCGCGATGTGGGCATTCAACCCGTTCGCGGTGGTGTTCGCGCACGCGGCGCGAATGTACCCGATGCTCATCGCGATCGCGCTCGCGCATCTGCTGACGCTGCTGCGAGTGCGGTCCCGGCCCGGCATCATGGGTGGAATCGGCTGCGGAATTCTCGGCGCTGCGATGCCTTACACGCACATGGCCGGGTTAATGATCCTCGGTGCGGAGGCCGCGATACTGCTGCGCGATCTTGCGCGCGGCAGACGCGACACGATCGCGTGGATGGCGATAATTGTCGCGGGCGCTTTGTTCGTCCCCTACCTGCCCTACGCGATTCGACAGAGTCAGCAAATGATTTATGGGCATTGGCTGGACTATTTGGGTCCGCCATACAACTACCCACTTGCGGTTAAAGTGGCCGCTGGGCTGGTCGCGGCTTTAGTGACCTTGTGGCTGGTATTCGGTCGCACAGTGGAACGAGATGGCGACGAACCGATTCGGTTTCTGGTGGCGTGGATCGCACTGCCCGCGCTGGCATTCATCGTCGGGTCGGTGATCCTACATCCGATGTTCAATCCGCGCTATTTTGCGCCGGGGATTGCGGCGTCGTCGTTGTTGATTGCCGGATTGATCGGCGCGTGGAGCGTCAAGTGGCGCAATCTGCTGGCCGCCGGCTTCGCGCTTGCATGCTTGATCATGCTGCCGTTCGCGCGCTCCAAGCCGCAGCCGTGGCGAGATTTCGCCGGGCAAGTAACGGCAGGCGGGGCATCAGATCCAGTTTTCTTTGAATCGGGGTTCGTTTCGAACGGAAACACGGCAAACGTCCCCAATGGTGGATTTCCATTTGGCTATTACTCAGTTCCATTCAATTACTACTTCAAGGGAGCCAATCCGCGAATAGCTATTCCGGGATTTGACGCCGCGGCCGCGCGACTGACTATAGAGGAGCGGGTATCGGCGGCGGGCGGCGGATGGCTGGTCAGTTGGAAGGATCGCGATGAGGTTAAGCCGGAGCTGCCGGACGCGAATCGTTTTCGTGTGGTCGAGACATATCGGCAGCCGCATCTCGCGATTTACCGAATCACACCGGCAGTCAAATGATGGGGGATTACGCGGATCGCGCACACCCAGAATCGTTTCAGACGGAGTATGCGGCTCGTTGCAATCCGAGCTGATAGCGCGTCGCGTCGATCAGGTTCTGCATCAGCGCGAGCACCGTCATGGGACCGGTGCCACCCGGATTGAGCGTAATCCATCCCGCGACTTCCTTCACCGCTTCGAAATCTACATCGCCGATGAATATCCCGGGACCGACACGTCTGAAGCCAACGTCAATCACGCAGGCGCCCGGCTTCACCATGTCCGCCGTGATCAGATAGGGCCGGCCGGTGTTGGCGCCGACGCACGGGATGAGGATGTCGGCCTCGCGGGAAATGGCGGCGAGATCACGCGTGTGGCGATGGCACCACGTAACCGTCGCGTTGCGCAGTCGCCCGCCGAGAATCAGCGCGGTCGGCTTGCCGGCGATATCGCTGCGCCCGATAACCACGGCGTGCGCACCCTCGACGGGTACCTTGTAGTAGTCGAGCAGGGTGAGCACGCCGCGCGGAGTGCACGGGATAAAGCGTCCCCACTGACCGCGATAAAAGCCCCCGACGCTGGACGCGCCGATGGCGTCGAGATCCTTCTCGGGCGCGATCGCATCGAACAGGCGGAAGCGATCGACCCAATCCGGGATCGGCAACTGGAGCAGTATCGCATTGACGCGCGCGTCGGCGTTGAGTTCCTCGATCACGCTGAGCAACGCGTCGGTGGTCGCGTGCGACGACGGCATCCGCACCGTGTGGCTGTCGCATCCAAGTTCGCCCGCCACGCGCTGCTTGTTCTTTACATATTGGCGTGAGGCGGGATCGTCGCCGACCAGGATCGCCGCCAGCGATGGCGTGCATCCGAACTCGCGCTTGAGCTCGTCGACGTGGGTGCGCAACTCCGGCATCAGATGCGCGCTCAGCGCCCGGCCATCCATGATGATTGCAGCCATCGGGTATCAGTCGATTATAGCACCGGATAGCGTCGAGCAAGGCGCTGTGGAAAGAAGTCGGGCGGTTGTTGGTAGATCACGCGCGGTTGCCTCGTTCGGCTCAAAAGCGTCTGTTAGGATTTTGCCGCTGATGAATGCGCCCAAGCGTACTGTTCTGTTCGACCTTCACCAAAAACTCGGCGCACGGATGACGGTTTTCGCTGGTTTCGAGATGCCCGTCAGTTACAGCGGGATCATCGAGGAGCATCTTGCGGTCCGCAATTCGGCGGGAATTTTCGATCTGAGTCATATGGGTGAGTTTGAAATCAGCGGACCGCACGCACTCGGCACAATCGAGCGGGCGTTCACCAATTCCGCGGCGCGGCTCAAGCAAGGCCACGCGCAGTACACGATTATGTGCGCGCAGGACGGCGGGACGATCGACGACCTGATCGTGTATCGACTCGGACCGGAACGTTACATGCTCTGCGTCAACGCATCCAACACCGATACGGATCGCGAATGGATCGCGGAACTCAACGGCGGGCGGGCGAAGTTCGAGGATGTGAGCGAGGCCACCGCGCTGGTCGCAGTTCAGGGACCGTGCGCCGTCGCGATATTGGCAACGCTGGCGGATTTTCCAATCGCCAACGTCGCGCGCTTCGGCGTTGCCGGCGGACTAATCGCTGGAATCACTTGCATTGCGGCGCGCACCGGCTACACGGGCGAAGACGGCTTCGAGCTGTTCGTGGATAACGCCGGCGCGCGCCGATTGTTCGAAGCGATTCTCGACGCCGGCGCCGGCGTCGATGCCAAACCGGTGGGGCTGGGCGCGCGTGACACGCTGCGGCTCGAAGCCGGGCTGCCGCTGTACGGTCACGAACTCGATCGCAATTCGTCGCCGCTTGAAGCGGGCCTGGCGGCCTTCGTAAAGCTGGGGCGTCCGTTCATCGGCGCGGCAGCCCTTACCGCGCAACGCGACCGGGGGCTGAAGAAAACATTGGTCGGGCTGCAGACCGACGATGGCAGGATGGTCGCGCGTCAGGGCTACCGAGTATTTCGAAACGGCGATGAGGCCGGCGTGGTGACGAGCGGGACGTTCGCGCCGTCGATTCAACGGCCGATCGCGATGGCATATCTCGCGGTCGCAGGCGCGAAAAATATGCCGGCCGTGGGCGAATCGCTCGAAGTTGCAATTCGCGAGCGCAAAGCCCGGGCGACCATCGTGCCGCGACCGTTCTATCGGCGCGATGAGCCGCCTGCGGCATCAGCTGCGCGCGTGTGATTGAATTGTTGGTGAAGTGGAGGCGGAGCCGGGCGGAGGATAAGTTGATTCCATGAGATTCATGCCACACACCGAGAACGATGTCGCGGCGATGCTCGAGACCGTCGGCGCAAAGCATCTTGATGACCTGATCGCGCATGTGCCGGCGAACCTGCGCGCGCGCGCGACAATCAATCTCGATCTCGGGTGCAGCGAAGCGGATGTGGTCCGGGAGATTTCAGCGCTGGCGGCCCGCAACACGGGCGCGTCGGGTTTCTTAAGCTTCCTGGGCGCCGGTTACTACCGCCATTACGTGCCCGCCGCGGTGCGCGCTGTCATCGGACGCGCCGAGTTCGCGACCAGCTATACGCCGTACCAGGCCGAGGCGAGCCAGGGAACCACGCAGGCGATTTTCGAGTTTCAGACGCTGATCACGCAACTCACCGCGATGGAAGTCGCCAACGCCAGCATGTACGACGGCGCGTCGGCTGCGGCCGAGGCGGTTCTGATGGCGCGACGGTTGATGCCCACGCGCCCGGTCGTCGCACTCTCGCGGGCGCTGTGGCCGGAGTATCGCGCAACCATTCGCACCTACCTGAGTGCGCTTGACGGACTCGAGATCGTCGAAGTTCCGTTTGACGACGCGACCGGCGCGACCGACTTATCCGCGCTCGATCGTATCGCGAACGATCGCTTGCTGTGCGTGGTCACCGGCTATCCCAACGCGCTCGGCATAATCGAACCGCTTGGCGCGATTGCTCAAATGACGCATCGCGCGGGAGCACTCGCCATTTCCGTCACTGCCGAGGGCATCGCGCTGGGTCTGCTTCGCGCACCGGGCGAACTTGGCGTCGATATCGCGGTCGGCGAGGGTCAAAGTTTCGGGCTGCCGCTTCAATTCGGCGGACCCGGCGTTGGCTTCATGGCCGCGCGGCTGACCCATCTGCGCCAGATGCCCGGCCGGTTGGTGGGACAGACTCGCGATCGTGACAGTCGCCGCGCGTTTTGCCTGACGCTCAGTACGCGCGAGCAGCATATCCGCCGCGAACGGGCGACCTCGAACATCTGCACCAATCATTCTCTGTGTGCGCTGGCTGCGACGGTCTATCTCTCGTTGATGGGCCGGATTGGACTCCGCGAGCTCGCGGAGCGAAACGTCGAGCTGGCGCATCAGGCGGCCGCGGTGCTGGAGGCTGCGGGCATCCGCCGGCGCTTTTCGGGACCGTTCTTCAACGAATTCGCATTGAAGCTTGCGAACCCTTTAGCCGCTCTGGAAGCGGCCGAGCGCAAGCAAATCCTTGCCGGCGTCGCACTCGGCGGCGACTACCCCGAACTTTCCCACGCGCTCCTCGTTTCAGTCACTGAGATGAATCGCGGCGACGAGTTCAGTCGGCTTGCGGCGGCAATTGCGGAGGTGCGGTGATGGCAAGTGCGGGCAGAATCGGCCCCGTCGCGATCCCTGAAACTCCTTCGACCCCCCGCCGGATAGAGCCGGTGGCAGGCGTGCCGCTTATTTTCGAACTTTCATCCGAAGGCCGCCGCGCAACGGACCTGTCGCCGCGTGCTGCCGGCGAGCGGCGCGGCGCTGAAATCATCGGCGTAGAGCTTTGCCGCGAGGATCTTCCGGGCTTTCCCGAACTCAGCGAGCCGCAGGTGATCCGGCATTTCCTGCGTCTGTCGCAGCTCAACTTCGCGCAGGCGCTCCAGTTCTATCCGCTTGGATCGTGCACGATGAAGTACAACCCCGTCGTAAACGACGAGCTGGCGGCGCTCCAGGGGCTGGCGGGGCTGCATCCCGCGACTCCGGCGCATCTTGCCCAGGGCGCGCTCGAACTGATCGCGCGGATGGAAGCGGCGCTAGCCGAGATCACCGGGATGGACGCGGTGTCGCTGCATCCCGCAGCCGGTGCGCAAGGCGAGTTGACGGGGCTGCTGATGGTCCGTGCGTATCATCGTAAGCGCGGAGAAGTGCGGCACAAGGTGATCATCCCGGATACTTCGCACGGCACCAATCCGGCCAGCTGCACGCTCGCGGGCTTCGAAGTGATCGTCGCGAAATCGAACCGGCGCGGCTACCTGGAAGCGTCAGAGGTTCGCCGGCTTGTGAGCGACGATGTGGCCGCGATGATGGTGACGAATCCAAACACGCTCGGAATTTTCGAGCCGGAAATCCAGGATATCGCGGCGGCATTGCATGACCGCGGCGCGATGCTCTACCTGGACGGCGCGAACATGAACGCACTGTTCGGCGTTGCGAAGCCCGGACACATGGGCGCCGATATCGTCCAACTGAATTTGCACAAGAGTTTTTCGACTCCGCACGGCGGTGGTGGGCCGGGCGCGGGACCAGTCGCCGTGAAAAAGCATCTCGAGCCGTTCCTGCCTCTGCCGCGTTTGAAGCATTCCGGCGCGGGCTATGAATTCGACACCGAGCGGCCGGATTCGATCGGACGGATGCGCTCGTTTCACAACAATTTCGGAATGATCGTGCGCGCCTACGCGTACATCCTCGCGCTCGGCGGCGACGGGCTGGGGATGGCGAGCCGGCTGGCGATCCTCGGCGCGAATTACCTGCGCAAGCGGCTGCAACCGCACTTTCCGAGCGCGACCGGCGAGCCTTCGATGCATGAATGCGTGCTCTCGCACGACCTCGAAAAGCGCGCCCATGTGAGCACGCTCGAGATCGCCAAACGTCTGCTCGATTTCGGAATCCATCCGCCGACGATCTATTTCCCGCTGGTGGTGCCGGGTGCGCTGATGATTGAACCGACCGAGACCGAGAGCAAGGAAATCCTGGACAGCTTCGTCGATGCGATGGAACGGATTTACGACGAAGCGTTGAACGATCCGGAGCGCATCAAAAACGCGCCGCAGACCTTGCCGGTCTCGCGCGTGGACGAGGCCGGGGCCGCGCGCCACCCGCTTCTGAGGTGGGAAAAGAAGGCGTAGCGACGGGATTTTATCTGGCGAGGCCCGCGATCTTGAGTGCGCGCTGGTAGTCGTCGAGCGTGTTCACGTTGAAAAAGCTCCTGAGCTGCGGATCGATCGTTTTGAGATCACGCTCGCTGATTCTTCTCGTATTGACCGCATCGGCGATCGCAATCAGACGTGGCTCTCCCCGGATGGCAAGCGCCGCGAGCGCGCTGGCGCATCGCTTGCGGTACGCGGCGTGCAGCGGTTGAAGCTTTTCACCGACGATTGGAATCGCCGCGTCGAAGTCACCAAGCATCGCGACGATCGCCGCCGCGACATCGGAATCGAGCAGCGGCAGATCGCATGAGCAAGCGAACGCGATTTCATTGGTAACAGCCTCCAGGCCGCGCCGGAGCGCATCTAAGGGCCCCTGATAGACGGTCTCGTCGCGCACTACTTTTATCGCGGGGATATCTATTTGAAGCGAATCCTCAGACTCGGGGGCCGCAACGACCACGACCTCCGCAAAGCGCCGTTTCAGCTCGGAGACGATTCTCGTCAGAATCGGGACACCGGCGAAATCGAGGGCCGCTTTCGGCCGGCCCATCCGGGAGCTACGCCCTCCCGCGAGGACGATTGCACTGGCGGCAACGATCGAGCTCATGGCGCGGAGTCTAACAAAAGAACCCGCGGCAATCGTGGTATCAGAACACTATTGCGCCGCGGCGTTGCTCCCAGGCGCGCCCTGTTTCTAAACGTAAAGCTATTAACGCCGTATCTCCCCGGCAACCCGCCTCAGCGGCGGTTTGCGCCTGCGCGTGCGACCGGCGCACAATGCCAAAAACGCGACGCCCCCACCATCAGTTCCATGCCACGGCGCCCATATCGAGGTGACGGTTATGAGCGAAGCCAAGCGGCAATCCAAAGGACCGCTGCGCGGATACTTCTTCGACAAATCGGTGGTCGTAACCGGAGCGTCGAGTGGAATCGGCCATGACGTCGCGCTTGCGTTCGGCGAACAAGGGGCGCAAGTTGCGCTGCTCGCACGCCGGCGCGTGCAGCTCGAAGAACTCGCGCATAAAATCAACAAGGCAGACGGCAAAGCGCTCGTGCTCGATTGCGACGTGACCGATCGCGCACGCGTATTCCGGGCGATAGAGCAGGTTAAAGAAGCATTCGGAAAAGTTGACATCCTGATCAACTCGGCGGGATTGCTCATCTCGGATCCGGTCGAGCAAATGCGTCCCGAAGACCTCGAAAAGATGATGGCGGTAAACGTCTTCGGCGCGCTCAACGCGATGCAGGCGGTGCTGCCCGTGATGCGCCAGGCCAAATCAGGCAACATCGTGAACATCTCGTCGCTGGCAGGACGCCGCGGCGTCAGTCCCCTCGGCGGCTACAGCTCGACCAAGTTTGCGCTGGTGGGAATGACGGAAGCTCTGCGCGTCGAGTTGTTCAATACCGGGATAAAAGTGTCGCTCGTGATGCCCGGGGTGATCGACACACCCATGGCGCGCAATGCGCTCAAGCACGATTCGCTCAAAGGCGTATCCGACATGATGGCGATGCCGCCGCGATGGGTGACGTGGGCCGTCCTGGCTGCGGCCGCGTTCGGGCTGACGGAAGTGGACGTTCCTCCCGGCGCCGCAGTCGCGGAGAAACTCGCGTCGTTGTTCCCGGGCGTCACCGACACGTTGCTGAGCGTCGGCACCAGGATCATGCGGGGCGCGGGAGCGCTTATGGGCGGCTCGGCCAAGGAGGAGCACAAAGCGAAGTCGTAAGTATGTAGCAAACCTCTACATAAAGTATGGTTTCGCCAGCTCGTCGAATTTGCCGTACATCAGCCACACCCGCACGTTGAATGCGTGTGGATGCTCGACGGGCTCGCGGCCCACCGTCCTGAGCCCGAGCTGTTTGTACATCTCGTAAAGCGGCTCAACCGGATTTGTGATTAACAACTTGGGACGGCGCGAAAAAACAAACAACCGCGCGGTGTCCGACATCATCTTGACCAGGCCTTTGCCCTGGTAATTCGGGTCGATCACCATCCCGCCAAACTCGAACACTTCCGACGCGAGCATCCCCTTGAACAACTGCGGCGGATACAGATGGCCAAGCGTCAGCGGCGCGTCAGCCAGGCACCGCGCCCAAAACGCGCCAATCAGTGGCGGGCGCCGCCGCTCGCTGCCCGGACCCACCGCGTAGAGCCCAAAATGGATCGCAAGCGGCCATAGCAGCACGTGCACGCGCTTTTCCTGTACGTTTAGCGTGCTCCAGGTCCGCTTGTGGAGCGCGGCGAGCTCGCGCAAACCCATCGGAGTGCCGATGGGACGAACTTCGAGCCGTTCTTCAAGCTCCGAATGCCTCGGCGGACGCAGCGGCGGAGATTCAGGACCAAGCGGCGCTCGCGACGAGATCGTCGCCTCGATCGGGTCATCGTTCTTCTCGGCCGCCATCAGTGAACCCCGCGGCGCCGTCGGACTTCCGGCGACGCCGATTTCACACCACCCACTTAATGCCGTCCCTCGGGACGGCTCATCCTCACGCCACTAAGACGTGCGCCGGCCGCAATCGATCTAATGCGGCATGACGCCAACCACTCCTGGCTCACTGCCGTCAATATAAGGGAATCCACGGGCCAAGCGAAATATGGTTGCGCCCCGAAAGCGTGATTTTTTTACTCTCCCCGAACGGAGCCCGCCGCGCGGCGGCACAAAAAAGGGCGCCCAGTTGGGCGCCCTTGCCGGAGAATTCGAACTGTTTTCGATTGCCCCGCCAGCGGCCAATCCGTATCGCTTGACTACCCGATCCTGGCGTAAACCGACTTGATCTGAGTGTACAGATCGATCGCGTACTTGCCCAGCTCGCGGCCGAAGCCCGACTGCTTGTAGCCGCCGAACGGAGATATCGGATCGAGTACGCTATAGGTGTTGATCCAGACCGTGCCGGCCTTGAGCCTGCGCGCGATCGTGAGAGCGCGGTTGATATCCTTGGTCCACACGCCCGCGGCCAATCCGTAAGTCGTGTCATTGCCCTGGAAGACGACGTCGGCTTCGTCCTTGAACGGGATCGCCGACGCGACGGGGCCGAAGATCTCCTCGCGCGCGATCTTCATCTGGTTGTTCACGCCGGTGAAAACCGTCGGCTGGATGAAGTATCCGGCTTCCTGCTTGCCCGGCTCGCCGCCGGTCTTGGCCTTGGCGCCCTCTGCCTTGCCGGCCTTCAAATATCCCTTGACGCGATCGTGCTGCTCTTTGGAAACCAGGGGACCCATGCGGGTGTTCGGGTCCAGCGGATTTCCCAGCGTCAGTCCGCTCGCCATCTGCGACAGCGAATCGGTGAACTGATCGTACACGCTTTCCTGCACGAACACGCGCGAACCGGCGCAGCAGACCTGCCCCTGGTTCATGAAGATGCCCAGCGCCGAGCCAAACACCGCGGCCGGCATGTCAGCGTCGGGGAAAATGATGTTCGGCGACTTGCCGCCGAGCTCGAGCGATACCCGCTTCAAGTTGCCGGCGGAGGCCTTCAGGATCAGCTTGCCGACTTCGGTAGAGCCGGTGAAGGCGACCTTGTCGATGTCGGGATGCTCGGCGATCGAGCTTCCCGCGCCGGGGCCAAAGCCCGTGATGATTTGCACGACGCCTTCGGGCAATCCCGCCTCGCAGATAAGCTCGCCGAGGCGAATCGCCGTCAGCGGAGTCTGTTCGGCAGGTTTCAGGATGACGACGTTGCCGCATGCGAGCGCGGGCGCAATCTTCCACGACGCCATCAGCAGCGGGAAATTCCACGGTATAATCTGTCCGCACACGCCGACCGGCTCGCGCAGCGTGTAGTTGAACATCGAGGGATCGGACGGATTGGTCTCGCCGTAAATCTTGGTCGCGAAGCCCGCGTAGTAGCGGAAGGTCTCCGCGGCGCCGGGAATGTCGATGTTCCTGGACTCGAACAGGGGCTTGCCGTTGTCGAGCGTCTCGAGCTCGGCGAGCTCCTCGGCATGCTGCTCGATCAGGTCCGCGATCTTGAGCAGGAAGCCCGTGCGCGCATGCGGACTCAGATTCGCCCACTTAAAGTCCTCGTAAGCCTTGCGCGCGTACTTGACGGCCTCGTCCACGTCGGCCTTGTCGCCCTCGGCGACCAGCGCCAGGACCTCCTCGTTGGCCGGGTTGAGGGTCTCGAAAGTCTTGCCGGACTTCGACGGCACCCATTTGCCGTTGATGAGAAGTTTCTTGGGCGAGCTCCTGAGGAACTCAAGCGCTGCGCTCGACTTGGCGCCACGAGTGGCTGATTCCAATGACGCTGATGCTGATGCCATCTTTCCTTATCTCCTGTCGGGTGATGTATCGCCGTGCTCCGGGCCGCGAAGACTGCCCCGCGGGCTTGGACATGGCGATCGGTATAGAGCCTGATTAACACTCGGACTCTAGTAAATCGAGATGCGTTCGGCAAAGCGAAAAGGCGACGCGCGCCCCTTGCTATCGCGTCCTCTCACGACGCGCCATGCACGCTGTTTTGCCCATTTCTTCCATCACGGCTATTGTGGACCGCAATCGCATCAGTGGCAGTCAAGCAAACACCCCTCATCGCGCAGTATCTGAGCGTCAAACAGCGCGTTCCCGACGCGATCCTGTTCTTCCGCCTCGGAGACTTTTACGAGATGTTCTTCGAGGACGCCGAAGTCGGCGCGCGCGTGCTCGACATTCAGCTCACCTCGCGCAACAAGGACGGCGTGCCGCTGTGCGGCGTGCCCTACCATTCCGCGGAACCGTACATCGCCAAACTGCTGAAAGCCGGCCACAAGGTCGCCATCTGCGAGCAGGGGACGCCCGATGCCGGCTCTCCCAAGCTGATGCCGCGGCAAATCGTACGCGTGATCACGCCCGGAACCGTGGGCGAGGAGATGGTGCTGACCGCCGCCGAGAAAAGTTACCTGGTCGCAGTCACGGGCGCCGAGGGCGCCGGGTTCGCGCTGGCAGCGCTCGACGTCTCGACGGGGGAATTTCTCGCCACGCAGGTCCGCGAGGCCGGATCGCTGCGCGAGGAAATCGCGCGAATCGCGCCGCGCGAAATAGTAGTCGCCGGGCAAGTCCCTGGACAAGACGGCGAGTTGGGCGCGCTCCTGAATGACTTAAACTGTCCCGTGACGACGCTCGATCATGAATCGTTCAGCGCCGAGCGGGCGACCGCGGCATTCTCGAATCGTTTCGCGGCCGCCGCCGTGGATCTCCACGAATCGATCGCGCGCGCCGCAGGAATCGCACTGCTCTATGTCGAAAGCACCTTCGGCCGCGACCTGGCGCATCTCGAAGCGCCGCGTCTTTACCGCATCGCCGAATACATGCTGGTGGACGAGACCACGCGGCGTCATCTCGAACTCGTCGCTTCGACTGACGGCGCGCGCAAGGGCTCGTTGCTGTCGATTCTAGACGAAACCTTGACCGCAGCCGGCGCACGCACGCTTGGCAACTGGATCACCTATCCTCTCCTCGCGCTCGACGCGATCCACGCGCGCCACGACGCAGCCGAAGAGCTGTTCGATGCCGACCTGGGCGGCGCGCTGGCGGAATCCTTGAAACAAATCGGCGATCTCGAGCGGCTGGCGGGACGAATCGGCGCGATGCGGGCGTCGCCGAGGGATTGTCTGCGCCTGGCGGACGCGCTCAAGGCGGACGAGTTACTGAAAAAAGCGATGGGCGCGTTCAAGAGCCCTCTTATCCGCGAACAGGCCGCGCGGATCTCGCCGATGCCCGCGCTCGTGGCGCAAATCGCGGCGACGCTGTCCGACGAGCCTCCCGTGAATCCCCGCGACGGCAACGTGATTCGTCCGGGGCTCAGCGCCGAAGTTGACGAATTGCGCAGCCTGGCGTCCGGCGCCCGCGGCGTGATCGCGAAGTTGGAAGCGACAGAGCGCGCGCGCACCGCTATCCCGTCGCTCAAGGTGCGCTACAACAATATCTTCGGCTATTACATCGAGGTCACCAAGCCCAATCTCGAGCGGGTGCCCGCCGACTACGAGCGCAAGCAAACGCTGGTCAGCGCGGAGCGCTTCACCACGCCCGCGCTCAAGGAACTCGAGCGCAAAATCCTGACTGCGGAATCGGGGCTCAAGGAACTCGAACTCCAGATCTTCTCGAGGCTGCTCCGCGACTTGCAGTCGCACGCCGCCACGATACTCGAAACCGCTCGCGCGGTGGGCGAATTCGACGCGATCATGTCGCTGGCGAAAGTGGCGCGGCGCCGCGGCTATGTGCGTCCCACGATCAACACCGGCCTTCGGATTCGGGTGCGCGACGGACGCCATCCCGTGCTCGAAGCCGGGATGCGCTCGGGCGAGTTCGTGCCCAACGACCTCGACGCGGAGCCCGACACGCGCCAAATCCTGCTGATCACCGGCCCCAACATGGCCGGCAAATCGACCTACCTGCGCCAGGTCGCGCTGATCGCGATCATGGCGCAAATCGGCAGCTTCGTTCCCGCCGCCGAGGCGACCATCGGGCTTATCGATCGCGTGCTCACGCGAATCGGCGCGCGCGACGAACTTCGCCGCGGCGAGTCCACCTTCATGGTCGAGATGAGCGAGACGGCGCGCCTGCTCAAGGGACTGTCCGAGCGCAGCCTGCTGCTGCTCGATGAGGTCGGCCGCGGCACCAGCACCTTTGACGGGCTTGCGATCGCATGGGCCGTCGCCGAATACCTGCACGATCAGACGCGAGCCAAGGTGCTGTTCGCTACGCATTTCCACGAACTGACCGACCTCGCGCGCGAGCGTCCGCGGGTCAAGAACCTGAGCATGGCGGTGCGCGAATGGGGCGCGGAGGTGATTTTCCTGCGCCGGGTTATCGAGCAGCCGTCGTCGCGAAGCTACGGTATCGAGGTGGCGCGGCTGGCGGGATTGCCGGATTCGATCATCAGCCGCGCGCGGGAAATTCTTGCCAACCTCGAGCAGGGCGAATTGGATGAAGCCGGGATGCCGCGAATTGCGCGCGATCGGCGCGCTACGACCCCGCCCCCTCAGCTCGGTTTGTTCTCGCCGATGGAGAGCCGCGTGATCGATGAAATCCGCGCACTCGACGTCGAGCGGATGACGCCGATGGACGCGCTGAACGCGCTGGCGCGAATCGCCGCCCGCCTCAAGCAGCAGGGGTGACCCCTGCACCCAGTATTAAGGCCGGCCGCCGTTGGCGGGCGCGGCCCCTGCCAATGCCTGCACCCAAGGTTAAGCAGGCAGGGGCAATGGCAGTCAATTTTTTCAGAAGTGGTCGAAATTGGTGCTGTGTGGCTGGGGTTTTCACGAAAATGTTTCACGTGAAACATTTTTTAGTTCAGGAGAACAAATCACGAAGCAGGGATAACCCCTGGCCGTGGCGACGGCAGCGCAGTATTAAGTTGAGGTGTCTCCCCGCAGTTGGCTCTTAGCAGGGAATGCTCGAAACAGAATAATTGACCGGATAAAGCCGTTTGCGGGACAAAGAGTTGCGGTGTTCGTAAACCAAAAGTATGTAGATGACAAATTCGAGGTTGAGGGCTTCGTGCTCAGTCTCGATTCGATACTCGACAAGGGTGGCTGGCTGGCCCCTTCAGGCGAAAAGATACTAGACAAAAATCTCTTTACCAACATCTGGAATGATGTCCCCGGATATGAAGGATATAACGCAGCGTGGATTGAGCTGGAAGCAAGCGCATCTGCAAGCACCAAGAACGCAGCAAAAACCTTTTCCGCATCCCTATTGTCAGAACAGGTGATGGCCGCATATCCCGAATCATCATTCGGCCCATCTCCCATAACTGATAGCCGCGTGATGATTGTGGTCGTGAGTCGAAGACCCTTGCCTTGAAACGGAACCAGACCATCATGGCCAAGTACGCCCAAACAATTCGGCTTTTCTTCTGCGGCAAGTGCGGCGACTACCACAAAAAGACGCATCCGCATTACGGGCGATGAAGTCACGTCCGCCAGATCGAACTGTGCCCGCTGCACTGCAACATCGTAATCGAGCGCGAGCGAAAGCGAGGCTTGGAGATTGTGGACAAATCGGTGCCGGCTGCTTGCTGACCGTGCTGAGGGTGTGTTATCGGGTCGCCAATTCCAGAGGGAGCTATCAAATTACAGATCAAAGTTTTTCACGATCGCCCACGCGATGTCGCGATGATCGGTTTGACGGAGTGCAGGAGGATACGATGAGTCGGAGGCGTGTTCGACGCGCGCAGAGTGCCATAGTTGCCGCGTGCTTTCTTTTCAATCAGACGTTGCCGGTTCTGGCGGCGAATCCGTTGCGGAATCCTCCGACGCGCAGCCCGATCAAGCATGTGATCGTGGTGCTTGGGGAAAATCGAAGCTTCGACAATTTGTTCGGAACCTACACGCCGCCCGATCCGAAGCAAAAGGTGATGAACCTGCTGTCGGAGGGTCTGGTGGACGAGACCGGATTCCCGCCGGGGTTCTTCACTACACTATCGACCTCCAACCCCCTGCAGAACCAGGCTACCGATACCTCGACTTACGAGCTCAGTCCCACGCAGACCGGTCCGTTTGCGAACCTTCCCCAGCCGAGCACAGGACTTAACGGGCTACCCGCGTCGGCATGCCTGCTCACGAGCCTTGCGTTTGCATCGGGTCTTCCGGGCTATGGACCTCCCACTTGCACGGACATCGGTCTCGCGGCCGACGACCAGCCGCTGCTGTTGCTCGGCGGAACCCATCAACCGCTTTTCATCCCGCAGGATATCGGCCTGACTCCGGTGGAGGATTGCCGATACGATCTGCTGCAAGCCGCGAATACGCCGTTGCCGTTGCCAAATGGGCCCTATCCGCTGGTCAACCCGGGCGCTCTGATTCAGGCGCTTGCGGATGTGCCGCCATTCGACTCAACCAAGTGCAAACCGCTGGTCGGTAGCGGGGAGGCCGGAAGCATCCTTGCGGGGCTCGGCGAGCCGGCGTCTCCGCCGACCGCCACCGCGGTTAGCGACAACACCGGCGACCCGGCCCATCGATTTTTCCAGATGTGGCAGCAGGCGGATTGCAGCACGGCGCACGCGACCGCGCAGAATCCGAGCGGATGCCTCCACGATCTGGTGACGTGGGTGGCGGTGACGCAGGGATGGGGCATCACGGAAATGTGCGAGCCGAATGAAAGCATGACCTCGTGCGATCCGCCAACCGACGTGGAGGGCACTTACCAGGGCGGAGTGGCGATGGGCATCTACAACATGGCGGCGGGCGATCTGCCGATCCTGCAATGGTTTGCCCAAAACTACGCACTCAACGACAACTATCATCAGCCAATCATGGGCGGCACCGGGCCGAACTCGCAGGCGATCTTTACCGGCGACGTTTACTATTTCGCAGATCCATCGGGCAGCGGAAAGGCGATCACGCCGACCGCCGATCTGATTTCGAATCCGAACCCGATGGCGGGCACCAATAACTTCTACACGCAGGACACGCTGCCATTTCTGGATTTGGCCAATACCAGTTTCGGCGGCGCCGTCGATTGCTCCGATGCGAGCCAGCCGGGCGTGAGCGCTATCGCCGGCTACGAGAGCTCCCTGCCCTACACCACATTCAACAAGGGCAATTGCGCGCCGGACACGTATTATCAGATCAACAACGAGTACCCGGCGTACGATCACCTGGGGAATCCGATCGCCACCTCGCCCACGGCGGCAAACGAGTTTCCCGCCGGCAGCCATTTCTCGATCGGCCCGCAAACTATTCCGACCATCGGCGACGCGCTCGCGAAAAAACGGGTCTCATGGAAATACTACGGGGACGGGTACAGCCTGGCCGGAACCGAAAGCCCCGCCGGAGATCTGTATTGCGCCATCTGCAACGGCTTGCAGTACTCGAAGTCGATCATGACCGGCCCGCTCAAGAACAACATCCAGGACTTGAGCGCGTTTTTTCAGGACGTCCGGGCTAACAACCTGCCTTCGGTTTCGTTCATCAAGCCAACCTCGCTAACCGATGGCCATCCGGGGACTTCAACACCGGCACTGTTTGAGGCGTTTGCGAAAAATATCGTCGATACTGTGCAGAGCAATCCCAAGCTGTGGAGCGAGACGGCGGTTCTGATCACCCTCGACGAATCCGGCGGTGAATACGACACCGGCTACATTCAGCCGATTGATTTCTTCGGCGACGGTCCGCGCACCGTGATGCTCGCAGTATCGCCGTTCGCCAAATTCGATTACGTCGATCACACCTATTCGGATCACGTATCGATCCTGAAGTTCATCGAATGGAACTGGAAGCTGAAGCCGCTCTCCGGCCGCAGCCGCGACAATCTGCCCAATCCGATCAGTGCGGCCGCGCAGCCATACGTCCCGACCAACAGCCCCGCGATCGGAGATCTGACCAACATGTTCCGGTTCAAGAAGAAATAAGCGGCCCGACTCGCGAGAACGTGCCCGGTGACAGAGGTATTGGCGGATTAAGCCATTGGCAGGGACCGCGCACGCCAACGGCGGACGGTGACCCCCTGTGGTCTGCCCCCAACTTGCTACCAGTCATAAGTAGAGTCGGTTGAAGTTTTGCCCAGGCGGGGTGGCGGGGGCGGGGGCGTGGCGATCGCTCTACCCGGCGGCTATCCTTGGATGCTGGGTAGGGTTGCGGTGATGCGGAGAATGATGGCGGTTGCGGTCGCGACGGCGACGATCGGCGCGATGGTTGCCCCGGTCCTTGCCGGCGCCAGTCTTCCCGCGTCAGCCCTGACTTCCGCGCGAATCGAGCATCGCGGCCCGACTCTCGAACTGCATTTCGAATTCAGCGGCCCTGCTCCACCGCTCGACCTCAGCACGCACGGCAGCGAACTCTGGATCGAGCTGGCGCGCACGCGCATCGCGATCCCTCCGCGCCCGCTGTTCGGCTATGAAACGGCGCCAATTGCGAGCGTGCGCACGATCGAGTCGCCCGGCGGCAAGTCGCGAATCGTCGTCGAGGTAATCGGCAAAGCCGACTACGCGATCGCGAGGCTGAGAGGCAGAAATGAAATAGTGTTGCGGGTCGCATCCGCGGGCGCTGATCTAAATATCGCGGCCCCGATTATCGTTCACGACGACGCCCCGCGTCGCCCTGCTCCGTCGGTCGCGCGCACTGTCGCATTCGGGCCTGCGCCGAACCCTCGGCCCGACTCTCTCGCGCAACCAATCGCGCCCGCGCCCTCGAATGTGAGTGAAGGCAATCGTCAGCCGGGTCATTTTCTGGTGATGATCGATCCGGGTCACGGCGGCTACGATCCCGGCACGCAATCGTCGGCCGGCGCAGTGGAGAAGGACCTCGCCATCCAAATCGCGACGCGCCTGAAAGCCGCTCTGGAAGCCCGCGGCATCCGCGCCTGGCTGACGCGCTCGACCGACGTATTTATCAGCCTCGCGGAGCGCACGCGAATCGCGAATCGCGCCGGTGCGGACCTGTTCGTTTCAATCCACCTCAATTCGAGTCCGAACACCGACACCACGGGAATCGAAGTCTATTACCTGAACAACACCACCGATCGGGCGACGATTCGGCTGGCGCGAATGGAGAACGCCGGCGCGGGAGGCTATGGCGCACCGGACAGCTCCAACTTAAACTACATCCTGACCGACTTGCGCCAGAACTATAAGGCGTCGGAAGCGGCCTCTGTGGCCAGGATGATCGACGCGCAGACGGTCGCCGATCTCGATGCCGGACTTGGACTGAACGTGAACGCGCTGGGAGCGAAGATGGGACCATTTTACGTGCTGGTCGGCGCGCATATGCCGGCCGTGCTGGTCGAATGCGGCTTCATGTCGAACGCCGGCGAAGCCGCGCGGCTGGCGTCGGCGGATTACCAGGACGTGCTCGCAAGCGCGGTCGCCACCGCAGTAGCGCATTACTTCAACGCCGATCTGGCGGTGGGAAATCTGTGAGCCTCGTCACGGGCGCGAATCGCGCCGAGTCTGCGCCAATTCCCGAATCTTCACCGCGCGGCCAGGAGGCCTTGCTCGCGCAATTCGCCGCGAGCAAGAGGCCCGGCGCGATTGCCCGCGCCTATCTCGAATCTGTGCGCGCCGAGCTCGCCGAGCGCCATTTCGGCGGCGCGAGCGGCGGCGAGATCGTGACCGCGATGACGACGGCGATGGACGATCTTCTGCGGGCGCTGTTTTATTATGCGGACGCGGAGCATGGCCGGCGATTTACCAAGCTCAACCAGACAATTGCGGTGGTCGCGCGCGGCGGCTACGGGCGCGGTGAACTGAATCCGCAATCCGACGTCGATCTGCTCTTTCTGCACGATTACAAGCGCGGGCCATACGCCGAAGTTGTCACCGAAATAATATTGCACGCGCTTTGGGACGCAGGTCTCACGGTCGGATACGGGGTTCGCACGGCCAAAGAATGCGTGCGGCTGGCGAACGAGGACCTGAAGGAAAAGACCGCGATCCTCGACACGCGGTTCTTATGCGGCGACGAAAAGCTCTACTCCGATCTCGACAAGCTGCTCATCGCCGACGTGCTCAATCGCAACCAGGACAAGTTCTTCGCCGCCAAGCTCGAAGAAAGCCGCAAACGTCACGCCCAGTACGGCGATTCGATTTACCTGCTCGAGCCTCAGATCAAGGAAGGCGAAGGCGGGCTGCGCGATCTTCACACCGCGATGTGGCTGGCCAAGGTCAAATACAAAGTCCATTCGCTCGAGGAGCTGGTGCAAAAAGCCGTCATCACCGAGCCCGAAGCGGCCGAAGTGATCGAAGCGCGCGACTTTCTCTGGCGCGTGCGCAATTCGCTGCATTTTCTGACCGGGCGCCACTTCGATCAAATCACCTTCGAGATGCAGGAGCGGATCGAGCCGATGCTGGGCTTCAAGCCCGCGGACGGACAGGCTGCCGGTTCCGCTTTGATGCGCGCGTACTACCAGCACGCGTCGACGGTCCATCGCTTTGCCGAAGGCTTGATCGCGCGGGTGACCGAGAACAGTCCCGGCGGGCGATTTTTTCGGCGCACGCCGACCCGCACGATTCGCCCCGGCGTAATCGTTCAGCGCAATCTGCTGAGCATCGCCGAGCCCGATTTTTTCAAACGCGATCCGCTCAACCTGATCACGATCTACGCGGACTGCCAGGCGCAGAACGTGAGCCTTTCAGGCAGCGCGTACCAGCTGGTGCGCGACAATCTTGAATTGATCGACGACGACATGCGCAAAGACCCGCGCGTCGCCGCCGCCCTGATGAAGATTCTGTCCGCGCCCCGGCGCGTCGCCGAAACGCTCGAGGCGATGCATCTGTCGGGCGTGCTCGGCGCGATAATCCCCGAGTTCGGCAACCTCTACGCGCGCGTTCTGCACGACCTCTACCATATCTACACCGTTGACCGGCATTCGCTGGTTGCGGTGCGTGAAGTCGAACGCCTGCGCAAGGGCGAGTTCAAGGGTTCCACTCCCCTGCTCACCGAGGTCGTGCGTGAATTCGACCAGTTGCCGCTCGTGTTCCTTGCGCTGCTGCTGCACGACATCGGCAAGGGCCACGGCCATGACCATCATGAGCGCGGCGCCAGCCTGACGGCGGAAGTGTCACAGCGGCTTGGACTGAACAGCGAGGAAATCGACCTGGTCGTGTTCCTCGTCCGCAACCATCTGATGATGTCCCAGATCGCGCAGAAGGGTGACCTTGACGATCACACTACCGTCGAGGAATTTGCGCGCACCGTCGGCTCGATCGATCGCCTCAAGGCGCTCTACTTGCTCACCTATGCCGACATGCGTGCGGTCGCGCCGAAGGTTTACAATAATTGGCGCGACATGCTGCTTAGCGATCTCTACATGCGCGCGCTCAAGGTTCTCGAGCAGGGCGATCGCGAGGCGGTCGATCCCGCGCGCCGGCTGGCTACCGTCAAAGCCGCCGTCCGCGAGACCCTGCGCGCCTCCGCCGCGCCGGATTCCGAGCTGACCGCGTTCCTCGACCAGATGCCCGACCGCTACTTCTTCACCGTGCCCGAAGCCGACATTCCGCTGCACTTCGACTTGATGCGCTCGCTCGCGGACCGCCCGCTGGTCTGCCGCATCAGGCATTTCCCCGAACTGGAGTTCAGCGAGTTTATCGTCGTGACGCGGGATCAGCCGGGGCTGTTCTCGATGATCGCAGGCGCGCTGACCGCCAACAATCTCAACATCCTGTCGGCCCGAATCACCACCCGCACCAACGGCATCGCGATGGACGTGTTTCGCGTGTCACATCTAATGGGCGCCGGCTCGATGGCGATGGAAGAGGACCGCTGGCTGCGCGTCGAGCGCGACCTCGAGCGCGTCATCACAGGCCAGCAGGACATCGCGGGGCTGGTCGCCGCGGCGCATCATGTGCAGAGCGCCGGCCGCAAGTTCGTGCGCCACGTGCCGACCGAAGTCACGGTGGACAATCGCACCTCCGAGCAGTTCACCGTGATTGACGTATTCACCCAGGACCGCGTCGGACTGCTGTTCGCGATCACCCACACGCTCTACCGGCTCGGCCTGCTGATTCACCTCGCGCGCATCTCGACCAACGCCGATCAGGCGCTCGATGTCTTTTACGTGAGCGATCGCGAGGGCGGAAAAATCGAGGGCCTCGATCGGATGCGGGAGCTGCGCGCCGCCTTGCTCGAAAAGGTCGAACAGAATCCCACCGAAGGAGCAACCGCGTGAGCGCCGCCGGCTGGGACGAGCTGATCGATCGCCATTTGTCGCGCCAGGCCGTCGAGCGCGGGCTCAGCCGCCATTCGATGGACGCATACGCGCATGACCTCAGCGTTTTTCAATCGTGGTGCCGCGAGGCCGGGCTGACGCCGGCGCAACTCGACGCCGCCACTCTGACCGCGTACCTCGAAGCGCTTGCGGATCGGGGTTTGGCGGTCAGTTCGCAGCGCCGCCATCTCGCCAGTCTGCGCGGGCTCGCCCGCGAGCTGGTGGACGAGAAAATCATCGAACGCGATCCCGCGCCGACCGTGAAGCTCAGGCCGCATCCGCGCAAACTCCCGCGCACCCTGTCGCCCGGCGACGTTGAAAATCTTATCGCCGCGATCGGTGCGCACGACGCCCGCGGATTGCGCGACCGCGCGATGCTCGAAATGGCCTACGGATGCGGTCTGCGCGTTTCGGAACTGGTCGGGTTGCAACTGCATCAGGTAAATCTCGCGGCCGGCGCCGTCGTCGTGCTCGGCAAGGGCGGCAAGGAGCGGATGGTGCCGATGGGTGGCGCCGCGATTCGCGCGCTGAAGGCCTACCTGGAGCGGCGCGATGAAATTCTGAATCCATCCGGTGACGGCAAGCGGGGCAGGAAAAAGGTTCCGCGTCGCGTCTGGGCGGTTTTCATTACGAGGCTCGGCCGCGCGATGACCCGGCAGGGATTTTTCAAGGCGCTCAAAGGATGGACCGCCGCCGATCCGCGCCTTGCATGGGTCAGCCCGCATACCTTGCGCCATTGCTTCGCCACGCATCTGCTCGAGGGCGGCGCGGATCTGCGCGCCGTGCAGGAGATGCTCGGCCACAGCGACATCTCGACCACGCAGATTTACACCCACCTCTCCAAGAGCCACTTGCGCAAGGTACATCGCACGTTTCATCCGCGAGCGACCCGCGCGAGCGTGGGGGAAGGCACGGACTGACTTGGGCGATCTGAACGGAACCATCGCGAACATCTGTATCGTCGCGCCGGCGATCATGTTCGCGATCATCGCGCACGAGGTTATGCATGGCGTGGTAGCGCTGCGCCTTGGCGACGATACCGCTCGGCGCGCCGGACGGCTCACGCTCAATCCGATTTCACACATCGATCTCTTTGGGACGATTATCCTGCCGTTCGCGCTGTATCTGTTTGGTATGGCCGTGCTCGGCTACGCCAAGCCGGTCCCCGTCAATTTCCGCGTGTTGCGGGGCGGGCGGACCGGAATGATGAAGGTAGCGGCCGCCGGGCCGCTGACGAACTTCGTGCTGGCAGTCGTGAGCGGACTTCTTCTGCGTATGATGCCGGCGTTTCTGCACGGCTCGCTCGGCCCCACCATCGCCGAACCGCTTGCTCGGATGATGCAGGCGTCGGTGATTGTCAATGTCGAACTGGGGGTCTTCAATCTCTTTCCCGTGCTGCCACTGGACGGCGGGCGGGTGTTGCTCGGCATCCTGCCGCTCCCGGCCGCGCGCGCCTACGCAAAGACCGAGCGTTATGGCTTCCTTATATTGCTGCTGCTGCTGTATACGCATTGGCTGGATGTCGCGATCTATCCGGTCATGAACATGGCGCTGGGTGCGATCTCCTGGATGGTGCAACTTTGAGCGACGAATCCAACACGCCGCCCAGACTCGGAGCCGACGCCGGGGTCCGCTTCCGGCTCCCGATTTACGAGGGCCCGCTCGACCTGCTGCTGCATTTGCTCAAGCGCGCCGAGCTCGACCCGCACGAAGTCACCGCCAGCGTAATCACCGAACAGTACCTGACATGGCTCGAATTGCTCGACCAGTTGAACCTCGACGTGGCGGGCGAGTACCTCGTGATGGCGGCGACGTTGCTGTTGATCAAGTCGTTCGCAATGCTGCCGCATCCGGAGCTCGCCGACACCGGCGAAGCCGAGGAGCTCAAGCGCGACCTGGTCGAACGGCTGCTGGAATATCAGCGCTATCGCGAGGTGGCTGAAAAGCTCGCGGAGCGCGCCCTGCTCGGCCGCGACGTGTTCACCACGCCCGGCGAGAGCGCGCCCGAAGACGCGGGGGCGAAACAGTACACGGTTACGATTTTCGACCTGGTCGAGGCGATTGGCGCAGTGCTCAAGCGCGTTGCCGACAAGACCCCGCGCGCCATCGAGCTGCGCGACATCCCGGTGGCAGAATGTATCCCGCGGATAATGCGTGCGCTGGAGGGCGCGGGACGGGTCCAGTTCGCCGCGCTGTTCGAGGATGCGGGCGATCGATCGATTGTAATCGCGACGTTTATGGCGCTGCTCGAGTTGATACGTCGGCGCGAAGTTCGCGCATTTCAGGAAGCGCGCTTCGGCCCGATTTTTCTCGAGCGCGCCGCCGCGGGATGAATGGAGGCCGGGTGGAAGAAGAGCGACTGAAATCAATTCTCGCGAGCCTGCTGTTCGCGGCCGGCGAGCCGGTCTCGCTCGCGCGGCTGGCCGCAGTCTTCGACGACCTCCCGCGTGCGACGGTGCAGAAAGCGATCGCCGCGATGGCCGCTGAGTACAGCGCCGAAAACCGCGGTATCGTGATCGACGAGGTCGCCGGCGGCTACCAGATGCGAACGCCGAAGGACCACGCCGGCTACGTTCGCAAGCTGCTGGCCGCCAGGCCGCCGCGCCTTAGCCGCCCGCTGATGGAGACCGTCGCGATAATCGCCTATCGACAGCCCATCACGCGCCCGGAGATAGAACAGTTGCGCGGCGTCGACACGGGCGGCGTGCTGGAAACGCTGCTCGAACGGCGGCTCGTCAAGATTGCCGGGCGTAAGGACGCACCGGGACGCCCGATGGTCTATGAGACCACCGATGAGTTCCTTGAACTGTTCGGACTGAAGGATCTCGAAAGCCTGCCCGACCTCTCGGAGTTCCGCGAGATCGAGCGCGCCGTCGAGCAGGCGACAACCGGGCCGGTGGAAGGCATCGAGACTCATCCGGAGGATTCCGTCGCGATTGCGGAGACGTCATCGCATGACACCGACCCGTCCGACGCGGCAGAAGAACCGGACGAGTCCGGCCCTGGAGCATCTGACGACAACAAAAACAAGACTTCGCGCTGACGCGTCGCCGCTCTCGACGGCGAGGAGAAACGACGATGTATCGAATCCGACTGCTGCTTCTCGCAACGATTACTTCGCTCGCCTTCGTGGGATCGTCGTTCGCGGAACAAAAGCCGCCGCCCCCGGCGCCGGAAAATGACCCGCTCTATATGCGCGTCGTCGCGACGCCATACCCGCCCGAGGCGCAAATCCTCGACGGCGCCGACCACCCGCATTCGGCTTACGAGTTATACGTCACGAATTTCGGCAAGACCCCGTTGAAAATCACCAAGCTCGATGTTCAGGGAAAAGACGACAACGAAGTTGTCGTGACTCAGTCGGCCAGCGGCAAGCAACTGGCCGCGATGTTCGTGCCGGCCACGGGCGCCGACGCCAGCAAGCCCAACGATCCTGTACTGAAGCCGGGCGAGACCGGCGTCTTCTTTATCTTTGCCGATTGGATTCCTGACCAGAGCGATCCGGACACGTTCGACACTGCGATTACGATCCAACAGCACGGCGAGCGCAGCGGCTCAGGAACAATTCATGCCGCCGAGCTCAACATAAACCAGGACAATCCGATCGTGATTCGCTCTCCGCTTCGCGGGATAAATTGGCTCGCGGTCAACGGCCCCTCCAACACTTCGGCGCATCGCCGCGCGATGCTGCCGGTAAACGGGCAACCGCACATCGGCCAGCGCTATGCGATCGACTGGATTCAGCTTGGCGGCGACGGCAAATCGTTTACCGGCGATGAGCACAAGAACAGCAGCTATCATGCATGGGATCAGGAAATTCGCGCGGTCGCGAACGGAACGATCGCCGAGGTGAAAGACGGGATTCTCGAGAACGTCCCCAACAGCGGCAAGACCGCGGTGCCGATTTCGTACGAGACTCTCGCCGGCAATTACATCATTGAGGATCTCGGCGACGATCATTTCGCCGCCTACGCGCACCTGCGGCCCGGCACGCTCAAAGTGAAGGCGCACGACACGGTTCACGCCGGCGACGTGCTCGCGCATCTGGGCAATACCGGCAATTCATCGGAGCCGCATTTGCACTTCCAGGTCTGCGACGCGGCGTCGCTCCCGGCCTCGGAGGGACTGCCATTTGCGATCAATCAGTTCACGCTCGATGACTACAAGATCGATAAAGCGCACAAGGGGCATCAGGCGCTGATCGTCAAATCGTCGCATCCGATGACCAAACAAGAACCGATGGAGAACGAACTCGATTCGTTCTAGATGCTCGCGCTCCGCTGCGCTTAACTCGTCCTCCTCAACGAGATTCCCAAGCCGAGGTCCTATGCCGTCAACGCCAAGGCCGCCTCAAGAGAACGCTCCGGGACAGTCGCTGAGTCGAATAGGCTAGCGCTCTTCCGAATCTCGCGGTCCATACCATCCGGTTCAATCACCGATTCGATGATCACCGCGCAATCACTGCGAATGAAACGGGCGACGAGCTGAAACGCATAGATTGCGAGCGCGCTTAGCGGTAGATGCTCTCCATACCGTCCAATCTCGCTAACGTGTAATTGTCGCAGCCGTCCCGAAAATTCTTGGGCCATTTTTATGGCAGTGGCCATCGTTGGGTCAATCTGGCGAGCGTGCGCTAGATCCAAGCAAAACTCCGCCTCGGGTAGCCATTCGAACAGCTGCCGCATTTCCCTTAGAGTGCGGCCGTTAATCTTCCTGTTGTCCATGTTCTCCAGACAAACCCTTCGACCCAAACCCTTCCACAACGATGGAGTCGGCATCAGCTCGGGATGGACGATAATAGGCCACGTTGGAGGCGCCTCGTGCAGGATGGAGAAAGCTTCTCTCTCCGACAGAGTCGTCAGTTTGCTCGGGGCATGAATCGACACATAGGTGAAATGGCTCAGGTCGAGTTGGCCTAGGCCCGAGATTAAGGGCCGCAGCTCATGATCGCGAAGTGCTGACAGTTCAATTGCTCGAAGCGACGGTTTCGTTCGCTGTAGGGCGACACCGGTTCGAAAGTCGCCTTTTGCCAACGCGCCAGTAGAAAACCCTAGTGGTCTCATCAGAACACCCCGAACCTTCGAATCAGTCTACTCAAATTCGGATCCAGAACAAAGAACAGTTCTTCGATTGCGTCGCGGTACACATGGCTCCTCTCGCGCAGTTCCCCGTAGATCGGGTCGGCAGGAGCAGCTTCGAACGTAAGCTTCTTCAAGGTTTCCCGTTTCGCTTCATCGCTGAGTGCTGCAAGGAAGGCATTGTACGAGTCAAAGATCTTAAGTGCGCAATCTCGGTACGGCGACACCGCGCTTGCCAATCTATCCAACGGGACGATCTCGGTTTGCTCTCTTATTATATCCGCAAGCTCGACCAGGAACTCAACTTCATCCTTTGCCTTGTCTAGGGATTCCGGGCGTTGGAGTTCGGCTGTGAAGCACATGAGCAAACCAGCAACGAAGAGGAGCTTCCGCGAAAAACGAAGCTTGATATTCCTGATCGCCCAACCGTCCTGGTTTCGCTCCCACATCTTTGAAGCAAAGTCGGCGGCCATCGTGCGCCAATACCGAACCACATCATTCAGCAGAAAGTGAGGAATACGATTAAACTCCCCTGATCGTCTGGGAATTGCTCTGTCGTAAATGACATATCGTGCAAGGACATTCCGGATTACCCTCTCTCGAAGAGGGGCATTTGTTACAGCCGTGTGTTCCCCGTCAGCACAAGTTGGACAGTTTGCAGCGATTGAGGAAGAGAGGGTTTTTGGCTCATCTTAACCCCAAAAGGAGCGGAGATGAGATCGAAAGCAGATACGCATTCGGAGGAAGCGGAAAA